>JACCDX011099269.1_pt1 | contig 32557 bp, 33 predicted proteins | sample 7449681 | NCBI WGS metagenome assembly JACCDX01 (sample SAMN15323450, study PRJNA562643) | freshwater metagenome | isolation source: river surface water | place: USA:Blue River Watershed | collected 2017-08-18
GTGGTGCTGGCACCGCACGGGGCGGTGTGCGCGGTCGATGTGCGCGGCGCCGCGCCGGGCACGCGCGAAACCGACCTGCTCGAACCGTCCAACCTGGTCGAGCGTGTGCATGCCGTGCTGCTGTGCGGTGGCAGCGCCTTCGGGCTGGACGCCGCAGGCGGCGTGATGCGCTGGCTCGAAGCACAGGACATCGGCTTTCAGACCGGCTTCGGCCGCGTGCCCATCGTGCCCGCGGCGGTGCTGTTTGACCTGCCCGCCGTGCGCGCGGGCGATGACCCCAAGGTGCGCCCGGACGCCGAGTCCGGCTGGCGCGCCTGCGAGGCCGCCAGTCGGCAGTCGCCGGCAGCCGGCAATGTGGGTGCCGGCTCGGGCGCCGCCGTGGGCAAGCTGTTCGGACTGGACCGGGCCATGAAGGGGGGCATCGGCCATGCCAGCATTCAGGTCGGCCCCTCGGTGGTGGCGGCCATGACCGCCTGCAATGCCATTGGCGCTGTGATCGACCCGGCCACTGGCCGCGTGCTGGCAGGCGCGCGCACCGCCGACGGGCAGAACCTGCTCGACACGCAGGCCGCTCTGCTGGCAGGCCAGAACACGCTGCGCCCCATGCCCGGCACGAACACCACCATCGGCGTGGTGGCGACCAATGCCCAACTCACCAAAGCCCAGGCCCGACGCCTGGCGGTGAGCGCGCACGATGGGCTGGCGCGCAGCATCCGCCCAGTGCACACCTCGCTGGACGGCGACACCCTGTTTGCCATGGCCACCTGTGCGTTGGATGCACCACCCGATCTGATGCTGCTGACCACGCTGGCGGCCCACGCCACCGCACTGGCCACGATGGATGCGGTGCTGCGGGCGCAGGCGGTGGACACCGTACATGGGCACTGGCCGAGCACCAGCAGCCTGCAACAGCGGCACTGAACAGCGGCACCCACACCGCCCAGCGGCGATAATCTGGGCTGGCGTCACGACAGGTCTGTTCGTGACTTTTGTTTTTCAGCCTCTGGATCTACACCATGAACCGCTGCACCACCGACACAAGCGTGTCCGGCGCTCCTGCGTCCACATCCGCGCCCACGTCCGCGCCCACCAAAAAAGTCTTCATCAAGACCTTCGGCTGCCAGATGAACGAGTACGACTCGGACAAGATGGCCGACGTCATGAAAGCCGCCGAAGGCTACGTACCCACCGACGACCCCGAGCAGGCCGACCTGATCCTGTTCAACACCTGCTCGGTGCGCGAGAAAGCCCAGGAAAAAGTTTTCTCCGACCTGGGCCGTGTGCAGCACCTCAAGGCCAAGGGCGTGCTGATCGGGGTGGGCGGCTGCGTCGCCAGCCAGGAAGGCGAAGAAATCATCAAGCGCGCGCCTTATGTGGACGTCGTGTTTGGCCCGCAAACGCTGCACCGCCTGCCCGAGCTGCTGGCCGAACGGCAGAAGAAAGCGCGCCCGCAAGTGGACATCCGCTTTCCCGAAATCGAAAAATTCGACCACCTGCCGCCCGCCAAGGTCGAGGGCGCCAGCGCCTTCGTGTCCATCATGGAAGGCTGCAGCAAGTACTGCAGCTACTGCGTGGTGCCCTACACCCGGGGCGAAGAGTTCTCGCGACCGTTTGAGGATGTGCTGGTCGAGATCGCCGGCCTGGCCGACCAGGGCGTCATGGAGATCAACCTGCTGGGCCAGAACGTCAATGCCTACCGCGGCAAGATGGGCGACACGAGCGAGCACGCCGACCTGGCCCTGCTGCTGGAATACGCGGCCGAGATCCCCGGCATCCGGCGCCTGCGCTTCACGACCAGCCACCCCAACGAGTTCAGCCCGCGCCTCATCGAGGCCTATGGCAAGGTGCCGCAGCTCGTGAACCACCTGCACCTGCCGGTGCAGCACGGCAGCGACCGCATCCTGATGGCGATGAAGCGCGGCTACACGGCGCTGGAGTTCAAGAGCATCGTGCGCAAGCTGCGCGCCATCCGCCCGGACCTGCGCCTGGCCAGCGACTTCATCGTCGGCTTCCCCGGCGAGACCGACGAAGACCACGCCAAGCTGATGAAGCTGGTGCACGACGTCGGCTTCGACGCGTCGTTCAGCTTCATCTTCAGCCCGCGCCCCGGCACGCCCGCCGCCGCACTGGAAGACACCACCCCCTACGAGACCAAGGTCCGGCGCCTGCAGGAACTGCAGGCCGCCATCGAGGCGCACGCGCTGACCATCTCGGAGGCCATGGTGGGCAAGGTCGAGAAGGTGCTCGTGACCGGCACCGCCCGCAAGGACGCCTCCGAGCTGATGGGCCGCACCGAGTGCAACCGCATCGTCAACTTCCCCGGCTCGCTGCGGCTGATGAACCAGCTCGTCGACGTGCGCATCACGACCGCCTACGCACACTCGCTGCGCGGCGAGGTGGTCACGACCGAGGAGGTGCTCAGCGCCTGAAGCTGAGCAAATACCACTGCGGCAGGGCCACGCCGAGCAGCAGCAACGCGTAGCCCGCCATCCGGCCATCGCGGCCCAGCAGCACCAGAGACACCACCACGGCCAGCGCGCCGCCCGCAGCACCCCAGCCCCACAGCCGCAGCCACCGCAACGCCTTCGCCTCGCGCCACCAGGCCAGCTTGATCGCCAACCCCAGCAACGCCGCCAGCCCCCAGGCGGGCGCGAACAAGTTGGCGATGTGCCAGAAAGCATCCAAGGGGCTCATGCGGGCTTGATCCGTATCAGGGGGAAGCGAAGGCCGCGAATCCTACAATCCGCCCCCATGTCGGTCTTCGCTCTCGGCCTGAATCACAACACCGCTCCGCTGGACTTGCGCGGGCGGTTCGCGTTCACGCTGGAACAGCTCGCCCCGTCGCTCGCCGGCCTGCGCCAGAAGCTGCCCGGCACGCCCGAGGCGGCCATCCTGTCCACCTGCAACCGCACCGAGGTCTACGTGGCCGCGCCACCGGCGCAGGTGCAGCCGGCCATCGCGTGGCTGGCGCAAGCGGGCGGCGTGGAGGCCGGCGCCCTGCGCGAACACGCCTATGTGATGCAGGGCAGCGCTGCGGCCCGCCACGCCTTCCGCGTGGCCAGCGGGCTCGATTCCATGGTGCTGGGCGAGCCCCAGATCCTCGGTCAGATGAAACAGGCGGTAAAGGAAGCCGATGCCGCCGGCGCCCTGGGCACCACGCTGCACCAGCTGTTCCAGCGCAGTTTCTCGGTGGCCAAGGAAGTGCGCACCGCCACCGAGATCGGCGCCCACTCCATCAGCATGGCCGCCGCCGCCGTGCGTCTGGCCGGCCAGCTGTTCGAAGACCTCGCCAAGACGCGCGTGCTGTTCGTCGGCGCTGGCGAGATGATCGAGCTGACCGCCACCCACTTTGCCGCCAAGACGCCGCGCCACATGGCGCTGGCCAACCGCACGCTGGAGCGCGGCGAGAAGCTCGCTGGTCATTTCGGCGCCGAGGCCATGCGGCTGTCGGACCTGCCCGAGCGGCTGCACGAGTTCGACATCGTCGTTTCCTGCACGGCCTCCAGCCTGCCGCTGATCGGCCTGGGCGCCGTCGAGCGCGCGCTCAAGAAGCGCAAGCACCGCCCGATGTTCATGGTCGACCTGGCCGTGCCGCGCGACATCGAACCCGAAGTCGGCCAGCTGGACGACGTCTACCTCTACACCGTCGACGAGCTCGCCGTGCAGGTGCAGACGGCCGGCGAGAAGCGCCAGGCCGCCGTGGCCCAGGCGGAGGCCATCGTCGAGACCGGCGTGCAGAGCTTCATGCACTGGCTGGACCAGCGCCACACGGTGCCGCTGATCCAGGCCCTGCACGCGCAGGCCGACGACTGGCGTGCCCTCGAGATCGCCCGCGCGCGCAAGCTGCTCGCCAAGGGCGCCGATGTCGACGAAGTGCTGGATGCGCTGTCCAAGGGCCTGACGCAGAAGCTGCTGCACGGCACGCTGGCCGAGCTGCACGCGAGCGACGGCGAACAGCGCCTGCAACTGGCACAAACCGTCTCGCGCCTGTTCCTGCGCGGCAGGCAGTCCTAGCGGCGCTCAACTGCCGCCGCCCCGGCGCACACCGCGCCGCCCTGACTGCCTTTTGAATCGCCGCCCATGAAAGACTCCCTGCGCCAGCAGTTCGACCGCCTCGGCTTTCGCCTTGCCGAGCTCGACGCCCTCCTCGCCGACGGCAGCATCGCTGCCGACATGAAGCGCTACCGCGCGCTGACCCGCGAGCAGTCTGAGGTCTCGGGCCTGGTCGACCGCTACCGCCGCTACCAGGCGCACGAGGCCGACCTCGCCGCTGCGCGCGAGATGCTGAGCGACCCCGACATGGCCGACATGGCCCGCGAGGAGATCACCAGCAACGAGGCGGCGCTGGCCTCGCTGGACCACGAGCTGCAGCTCGCGCTGATCCCCAAGGACCCCGACGACGAGCGCAACGCCTTCCTCGAAATCCGCGCCGGCACCGGCGGCGACGAGTCGGCGCTGTTCGCTGGCGACCTGGCGCGCATGTACCTGCGCTTTGCCGAAAGCCAGGGCTGGCGCACGGAGATCCTGTCCGAGAACGTCTCCGACCTCGGCGGCTACAAGGAGCTGGTCGTGCGCGTCGAAGGCGATGGCGTCTACGGACGCCTCAAGTTCGAGAGCGGCGGCCACCGCGTGCAGCGTGTGCCGGCGACCGAAACGCAGGGCCGCATCCACACCAGCGCCTGCACCATCGCCGTGATGCCCGAGCCCGACGAGGCCGAGGCCGTCACGCTGAACCCGGCCGACCTGCGCATCGACACCTTCCGCGCCAGCGGCGCCGGCGGCCAGCACATCAACAAGACCGACTCGGCCGTGCGCGTCGTCCACCTGCCCACGGGCATCGTGGCCGAATGCCAGGATGGCCGCAGCCAGCACAGCAACAAGGCCAAGGCGCTGCAAGTGCTGCAGGCGCGCATCCAGGAGAAGGAGCGCAGCGAGCGCGCCGCCAAGGAAGCCGCCACGCGCAAAGGCCTGATCGGCAGCGGCGACCGCAGCGACCGCATCCGCACCTACAACTTCCCGCAGGGCCGCCTCACCGACCACCGCATCAACCTGACGCTCTACAAGCTCGGGCAGATCATGGACGGCGACCTGAGCGACGTCATCCAGGGCCTGCTGGCCGCGCAGGCGGCCGACCAGCTCGCGCAGCTGGAAGAAGGCCGCGCGTGACGCCTGCACTGTCGGTCGACGCGGCGCTGGCCCTCGCGCGCGAGCTCGGCGTCGAACGTGGCGATGCCCAGACCCTGCTGAATCACCTGACCGGCCAGGGCCGCACCTGGCTCGTGACGCACGGCGACGCCCTCGTGCCCGGTGCCGCCGAGCTGATGCGGCGGCTGGCCGCCGGCGAGCCGCTGGCTCACCTGACGGGCTGGCAGGCCTTCCACGGCCTGAACCTGCAGGTCACGCCGGCCACGCTCATCCCCCGCCCCGACACGGAAACGCTGGTCGACTGGGCGCTCGAGCTGCTGGCCGCCCTGCCCGGCGAGCCTGCGGTCGCCGACCTCGGCACGGGCAGCGGCGCCATCGCGTTGGCGATCAAGGCCGCCTGCCCGCGCGCCCGCGTCACGGCCGTGGACCTCAGTGCCGACGCGCTGGCGGTGGCGCGCGCCAATGGCGTGCGGCTGGGGCTGGACGTGGACTGGCGCCATGGCAGCTGGTTCGCGCCCCTGGGCACACAACGGTTCGACCTGCTCGTCAGCAACCCGCCCTACATCGCCGGCGACGACCCCCACCTGCCGGCCCTGCGCCACGAACCGATCACCGCGCTGACACCGGGTGGCGATGGCCTCGCCGACTTGCGCGCCCTCATCGGCGGCGCGGCAGAGCATCTGGCGCCCGCCGGCTGGCTGCTGCTGGAGCATGGCTGGGACCAGGCTGATGCAGTCGCGCAACAGTTCACCGCAGACGGCTTCGAGGACATCAGCCTGCGCCGGGACCTCGCCGGACGCCCCCGCGCCACGGGTGGCCGCAGGGCGCCGCAGGCCTGAAGACCGCGCCGTTTTGCGTGAGGTTTTGCCCTCACTTTCTCTTACGTGGGGCCAAGCGGCCGGCGTAGTATCGAAGCCCGATGCTTCTCGTTTGCATCGTGCAGGAGTCGATCATGTCCCGCCTCGCCAGCGCTGCGGTTCTGAGTCTCGCCACCCTCACGGCCCTGCCGCCTGCCTGGGCGCAAGGGGCCGAGCCGCTTCGATGGCAGGCCCGCCTGCAGCTCAACAGCCTGGACGCCCACGCCGAGCCCACACCCCGCCTCGCCGGCTCGCACATCCTCAGCGCCACGCTGCTCGGCGATTACTACCTGACCCATGCCGACTTCTCCCGCCTGCGCGGCGGCCTGCGAGCCACCGGCGGCCTGATGGTCGGGCCCCTGTCCATGTCGCAGAGCAGCGGCGGTCTCGCACTCGGCGGCGGGCCCGTGGCGGCCGGGCGTCGCACGCTCGTGCCCATCGGCCCCGATGCCTACGCGTTCGAGCCCAGCGCCAACCTGTCGTATGTGGGCATCGGCTACACCGGATGGCTCAAGCGCGGCGGCCTGGCCTTCAGCGCCGACCTGGGCCTGATGTCGGGCAGCCTGCGCCTGGGCCGCAGCAGCGCCCAGGGCGTGGAAGACGCGATGCGCGACCTGCGCTTCAAGCCCCTGCTGCAGCTGGGCCTGGCCTACAGCTATTGAGGCGGGCGCTGGGGCGCTCCGGGATAATTGCTGCTTTGCCTTATCCGAGGACTGCAATGAGCGACGTTCAGCAACGCATCGACGACCTGGTCAAGTCCAACCGCGTCATGCTCTTCATGAAGGGCACGGCCCAGTTCCCGATGTGCGGCTTCTCCGGCCGCGCCATCCAGATCCTGAAGGCTGCCGGTGCGACCGATATCAAGACCTTCAACGTGCTCGAAGACGAGGCCGTGCGCCAGGGCATCAAGGACTACGCCAACTGGCCCACCATCCCCCAGCTCTACATCGGCGGCGAGTTCGTCGGCGGCTCGGACATCATGATGGAGATGTACGAATCCGGTGAACTGCAGCAGGCCCTCACCCAGGCCTGACATGCCACAGCGACTCGTCGTCGGCCTCACCGGCGCGACCGGCGCGGCCTACGCGCTGCGGCTGCTGCGCCGTGCGCGTGAATTGGGAGTCGAGACGCACCTGATCGCCACGCCAGCCGGCATCCTGAATGCCCACCACGAGCTGGGCGTGGATCGCTCCACGCTGGAAGCCGAAGCCGACCACGCCTACGCGCCCGGCGACATCGGCGCCTGCATCGCCAGCGGCAGCTTCAGCACCGCCGCCATGGTCGTCGCGCCCTGCTCGATGAAGTCGCTGGCCGCCATCGCGCACGGCCTGGGCGACAACCTGCTGACGCGCGCCGCCGACGTCACGCTGAAGGAACGCCGCCGGCTGATCCTCATGGTGCGCGAGACGCCGCTGAACCTGGCCCACCTGCGCAACATGGTCGCGGTGACCGAGATGGGCGGCATCTGCTTCCCGCCGCTGCCGGCGTTCTATCACCACCCCAAGACCATCGACGAGATGGTCAACGAGACGGCCGAGCGGGTGTTGGAGCTGGCCGGCATCACGGCCGCCCAGCCCAAGGCCTGGACGGGCCTCTGAGGCCCGCGCCATCGGAGGCGTCAGCCGACGCCTCCGCCAGCCACGTCAGGGCTTCTGCACCACCAAACCACGCCGCTCCAGCAGCGGCTTGATGTCGGGGCCGTGGCCCACGAGGTTGCGGAACAGCACCATCGCGTCTTCACTGCCACCGCGCGACAGCAGCTTGTTGCGCAGCGCATCGCCGTTGGCGCGCTTCAGGCCGCCATGGGCCTTGAGCCATTCCACCGTGTCGGCGTCCAGCACTTCGCTCCAGATGTAGGCGTAGTAGCCAGCCGAGTAGCCGCCCATGATGTGGCTGAAGTACGGCAGGCGGTAGCGTGGGGGCACGGGGCCGAAGTCGATGCCCTCGTCCTTCAACGCCTTGGCCTCGAAACCGACGATGTCCTCGGCCGATGGCGCCTGGCCGGCGGGCAGCTGGTGCAGGCGCTGGTCGACGATGGCCGCACTCAGGTAGGAGACGGTCATGTAGCCCTGGTTGAAGCGCTTGGCACGGGCGACCTTGTCCAGCAGTTCGCGCGGCATGGGTGCGCCGGTCTGGTAGTGCTTGGCGTAGTTGGCCAGCACGCTGGGCCAGTCGGCCCAGACCTCGTTGACCTGCGAGGGGTACTCGACGAAGTCGCGCGGCACACGGGCCAGGCTCGGGTAGCGGCCCTTGTTGAACATGTAGTGCAGCGCGTGGCCGAACTCATGGAACATCGTGTTGACCTCGTCCCAGGTCAGCAGCGTCGGCTCGCCAGCGGCCGGCTTCGGGATGTTGAGGTGGTTGGCCACGACGGGCTGCGTGCCCTCCAGCGGGTTCTGGCTGACGTAGGAGTTCATCCACGCACCGCCGCGCTTGGACGGCCGCGCATACATGTCGGCGATGAAGATGGCCAGCTGCTTGCCGTTGGTGTCGAACACGTCGTAGGTCCACACGTCGTCGCGGTAGACCGGCAGGTCGGTGCGGCGCTTGAACGTGATGCCGTACAGCTGCTGCGCGGCGAAGAACACGCCGCGCTCCAGCACGCTGGTGATTTCCAGGTAGGGCTTGAGCTGGCTCTCGTCGAAGCCGTACTTGGCCGAACGCAGCTTGTCGGCGTAGTAGCTCCAGTCCCAGGCCTGCAGCGCAAAGCTGGGCTGGCCCTTGGCGGCCTGCTCGCTGTCGATGAGCTTCTGCAGCTCCGCAGCTTCTTGCTTGGCAGACGCAACCGCCGCCGGCGCCAGCTGGCGCAGCATGGCGTTGACGGCGTCGGCCGACTTGGCGGTCTCGTCCTCCAGCACGAAGGCCGCAGGCGTCGCGTAGCCCAGCAGTGCTGCGCGCTCCTGGCGCAGCGCCACGACGCGCGACAGCGTCGCCCGCGTGTCGAAGGCGTTGCCACGGGCGCCGCGGGCGATGGAGGCCTTGTGCAGGCGCTCGCGCAGTGCGCGGTTCTGCAGGTCGGTCTCGAAGGGCTGGATGGTGGTGTTCAGCAGCGCGATGGCGTACTTGCCTTCCAGGCCGCGCTTCTTGGCGTTGTCGGCGGCAGCGGCGATCTGGGCGGGCGTGAGGCCGGCGAGTTCGTCGGCGCTGTCGACGACGACGGCCGAATCGTTCACCTCGGCCAGCACGGCCTTGTTGAAGCTGGCCGTCAGCGTGGCGAGTTCGGCGTTGATCGCCTTCATGCGGGTCTTCTGCTCGTCGCTCAGCAACGCCCCGGCGCGCACCATCTCGCGGCGATACCGCTCGATGAGGCGCTTGCCCTCGGCGTTGGGGGCCGCCTTGTCACGCGCCGCGTACAGCACCTCGATGCGTGCGAACAGCTTGGGGTTGAGCAGCACGGCGTCGCGCTGCGCCGCGAGCTTGGCGGCGTAATCGGTCTGCAGCTTCTGGCGCGCCGGGTTGGCGTCGGTCCCCAGCAGGTTGAACAGCAGCGTCGTCGTGCGGTTCAGCAGGCGGCCGCTCTTCTCCCACGCGACGATGGTGTTGTCGAACGTGGGCGCGGCGGGGTTGTCGGCAATCGCCTGGATCTCGGCCAGCTGCTCGGCCATGCCGCGCTCCAGCGCCGGCGCGAAATCGTCATCGCTGACCTTGTCGAACTGCGGGTATTGCAGCGGCAGCGGGCTGGGCTTGAACAGCGGGTTGTCGGGGGTCTGCGCACCCGCCAGGCCAGTGGCCAGCAGGGCAGACAGGATCATGGGCGCGAAGCGAGAGGCAGCGGGCATCGATGAGCGGTCTTGTGGACGAAACCGCGTAGCCTAACCGCAGCCACGCGCACTGCCACAAGCCATGGCGGCCGGCTACTTCTCGCCGGGCAGCAGCCACTGACGCCGGCAGGCGAACACCGCGTTCGGATACTCCGGCCGCCCGCGGCTGCCGTTGTAGCGGCCGAGCGCCAGGTAGAGGTCGCCCTTCTCGATGTCGAGGTAGTGGCGCAGGATCACGCAGCCAAAGCGCAGGTTGGTCTGCATGTGGAACAGCGACGACGCATTGCCGTCCCCGATGCTCCTGGTCCAGAACGGCATCACCTGCATGTAGCCGCGTGCGCCGGCGGAGCTGATCGCGTATTTGCGAAAGCCGCTCTCCACCTGCACCAGCCCGAGCACGAGGCTGGGCTCCAGGCCCGCGCGCTTGGCCTCGTACCAGACGGTCTCGAGGAACTCGATGCGGATCTGGGTCTCCGTCTTGCGCTTCTTGAGCCGCTCGCTCATCTCACCCAGCCAGCGCAGGTAGGCCATGCGCGCCTCGGTGTCATCGAACTTCGGCCGCGGCGGCGCGGCCTGCGCGATGGAGGCGCTCAGCGCCGAGCGGATCGAGTCCGCCAGCGGCTCCTCGATCTGTGCGCCGGCCCGCGCGCCGAACGGCGCGGCGAGCAGTCCCAGGACGGCAATGCGCCGGGTAGGCCGCATCAAAGCTTCAGCAAGCCCTTCAGATGACCGACGATGTCCACCACGGCGACCTTGGTCGCGGCGTCATCGCGACGGCCCTGGTACTCCACCTGGCCTTCCTTCAGGCCGCGGTCGCCCAGCACGACGCGGTGCGGCACGCCGATCAGTTCCCAGTCGGCGAACATCGCGCCCGGGCGCTCGCCGCGGTCGTCCAGCAACACGTCCACGCCCAGCGCCTTCAAGTCGTCGTAGAGCTTGTCGGCGGCGGCCTTGACCTCGGCGCTGCGGTCTGCGCCGATGGGGCAGATGACGACGGTGAACGGCGCGATCGCGTCCGGCCAGATGATGCCGCGCGCGTCGTGGTTCTGCTCGATGGCCGCGCCCAGGATGCGCGTGACGCCGATGCCGTAGCAGCCCATCTCCATCAGCTTGGGCTTGCCGTTCTCGTCGAGGAAGGTCGCGTTCATCGCGGCCGAGTACTTGGTGCCGAGGTAGAACACATGGCCCACCTCGATGCCGCGCTGGATGGCCAGCACGCCCTTGCCGTCCGGCGACGGGTCACCAGCGACGACGTTGCGGATGTCGGCGACGACATCGGGCTCGGGCAGGTCGCGGCCCCAGTTCGCGCCGGTGAAGTGGAAGTCCACCTCGTTGGCGCCACAGACGAAATCGGCCATGTTGGCGACGGTGCGGTCGGCGACGATTTTCAGCGGCGCCTTCAGGCCGATGGGGCCCAGGTAACCCGGCTTGCAGCCGAAGTGCGCGTCGATCTCGCCGCCCGTCGCGAAACGGAAACCGCCCTTCAAGCCCTCGACCTTGCCCGCCTTCGCTTCGTTGAGCGCCGGGTCACCGCGCACCAACAGCAGCCAGCCCTGTGTCTTGACGATGCTGCCGTGCTGGTCCAGCTCGTCGGTGGCCAGCACCAGCGACTTGACGGTCTGCGCCAGCGGCAGGCCCAGCAACTCGGCGACGTCGGCGCAGGTGCTCTTGCCCGGCGTCGGCGTCTTGGCCAGCGCCTGGGTCGCAGTACCGCGCTGGGCGATCAGCGCCACGCCTTCGGCCAGCTCCATGTTGGCCGCGTAGTCGCTGGTCGGGCAGTAGACGATGGCGTCTTCCCCCGTCTCGGCGATGACCTGGAACTCGTGCGAGCGGTCGCCGCCGATGGCGCCGGTGTCCGCCGCGACGGCGCGGTACTGCAGGCCGAAGCGGTCGAAGATCTTGCAGTAGGCCGCGTACATGTTGTCGTAGCTGCGGCCGGCGGCGTCCACGTCACGGTCGAAGGAGTAGGCGTCCTTCATCGTGAACTCGCGGCCACGCATCAGGCCGAAGCGCGGGCGACGCTCGTCGCGGAACTTGGTCTGGATGTGATAGAAATTTTTCGGCAGCTGGCGGTAGCTGCGCAGCTCCTGGCGGGCGATGTCGGTGATGACTTCCTCGCTCGTCGGCTGCACGATGAAGTCGCGGCCGTGGCGATCCTTCACGCGCAGCAGCTCCGGCCCCATCTTGTCGAAGCGGCCCGTCTCCTGCCACAGCTCGGCGGGCTGGATGACCGGCATCAGGCACTCCACCGCGCCGGCCGCATCCATCTCCTCGCGGATGATCCGCTCGACCTTGCGAATGACGCGAAGACCCATCGGCATGTAGTTGTAAATGCCCGCACCCAGGCGCTTGATCATGCCGGCGCGCATCATGAGCTTGTGGCTGACCACTTCTGCGTCGGCGGGCGCTTCCTTGAGGGTGGAGACGAAGAACTGAGAGGCTTTCATGGGCGACTGGAATGCGAAGGCCGGGTGAAAACCCGGCCGAACTCAACAGAAAACGGGGGCAACTCTTCGGGTTAGCGAGGGCGCTACCGCAATCGCGGCCCGATGCAATAATCGAACCAACTAGAGATTTGAGGTTGATTATGCTCGACCGTGAAGGCTTCCGCCCCAACGTCGGCATCATCCTGCTCAACCAACGCAACGAGGTTTTCTGGGGCAAACGCATCAGGACGCACTCGTGGCAGTTCCCGCAAGGGGGCATCAAACACGGTGAGACGCCCGAGCAGGCGATGTTCCGAGAGCTCCACGAAGAAGTGGGGCTCACTCCAGAGCATGTGCGCATCATTGCGCGGACGCGCGACTGGCTGCGCTATGAGGTGCCCGAGCACTTCATCCGCCGCGATGCGCGCGGCCATTACCGCGGGCAGAAGCAGATCTGGTTCCTGCTGCAGATGATGGGCCGCGACTGCGACATGAATCTGCGCGCCACCGACCACCCCGAGTTCGACGCCTGGCGCTGGAACGACTACTGGGTGCCGCTGGAAGCGGTCATCGAGTTCAAGCGGGGTGTCTACGAAATGGCGCTGACGGAACTCGCCCGCTTCCTGCCGCGCATCAATCATCACAACCGCTACCTGCGCGCCGGCATGCGGCCGTCCCATCGGGAACGCAACAGTGGATCGATGCCGCTGGACGGCGCACAGCCAGACAACGACCCACCCGGCTGAAGCGCCGCGGCGGCACCTGCCCGGCGGCGTTCACCGCAGCACCAGGTTGTCCCGGTGGATGAGTTCCGGCTCGGCCGCATAACCGAGCAATGCCTCGAACTCCGAGGACGGTTTGCGAGCGATGAGGCGCGACTCCGCCGCCGAATAGTTGGCCAGGCCGCGCGCCAGCTCGGTGCCATCAGGCCCGAGCACGGCGATGACATCGCCCCGATGGAAGTCGCCCTGCACCTCGGTGACGCCGATGGGCAGCAGGCTTTTTCCCTCGCCACGCAATTTGGTCAGCGCGCCGGCATCGACCCTCACCGCGCCACGCATCTGAAGGTGGTCGACCATCCACTGCTTGCGCGCCTGCAGCTTGGGCGTCGCGGCATGCAGCGCCGTGCCGATCGCCTCACCGCGCGCCAGGCGCAGCAACACATCGGGCTCCCGCCCCCAGGCGATGACCGTGCCCGCACCGCTGCCAGCGGCGCGCTTGGCCGCGAGGATCTTGGTGATCATGCCGCCCCGCCCGATGCTGGAACCGGCGCCGCCCGCCATCCGCTCGAGTTCCGGATCGCCAGCCTGGGCGTTGTCGATGAAACGGGCCTGTGGGTCCTTGCGCGGGTCGGCCGAGTACAGGCCGCGCTGGTCGGTCAGGATGATCAGCGCGTCAGCTTCGACGAGGTTGGCCACCAGCGCGCCCAGCGTGTCGTTGTCACCGAACTTGATTTCGTCGTTGACGACGGTGTCGTTCTCGTTGATGACCGGCAACACGCGATGCGCCATCAGCGTCAGCAGCGTCGAGCGGGCATTGAGGTAGCGCTCGCGGTCGGCCAGGTCGGCATGCGTCAGCAGCACCTGGGCGCTGTGCAGGCCATGAGCGCTGAGCTGGCTCTCGTACATCTGCGCCAGGCCCATCTGGCCGACGGCCGCCGCCGCCTGCAGTTCGTGCAATTCCTTGGGCCGGGTCGTCCAGCCCAGCCGCTTCATCCCTTCGGCGATGGCACCGCTGGAAACCATGACCAGCTCGCGCCCCTCGCCTGCCAAGGCCGCCAGCTGCCGACTCCAGTTCGCGATCGCCTCGGCGTCAACACCTCGCCCTTCGTTCGTGACGAGGCTGGAGCCGACTTTGACGACGATGCGGCGCGCACTGGAGAGCAGGCTCATTCGGTAGCGGAGTCTTCGGGTTTGGGGGTATCGAAACGCACGTCACGCTCCTCGATCACCCGCTGCTCCGCAGCGACGTGGTCGTAGATCGCGTGGATGAGGGGCTGGCACCCTTCGCGGGTCAGGGCGGAGATCTCGAAGACCGGGCCCTTCCACTTGTAGCGCTTGATGAAATCCTTCACCCGCGCGGCGCGCTCTTCCTGCGGCACCATGTCGAGCTTGTTGAGCACCAGCCAGCGCGGCTTGGCATGCAGCTCGGCGTCGTACTTTTTCAATTCGGCCACGATGGCCTTGGCTTCCTTGACGGGATCGACTTCGGGGTCGAAGGGCGCCAGGTCCACCACGTGCAGCAGCAGCCGGGTGCGCTGCAGATGGCGCAGGAACTGATGGCCCAGGCCAGCGCCTTCGGCCGCACCTTCGATGAGGCCGGGGATGTCGGCCACGACGAAGCTCTTCTCCGGCGCCACGCGCACGACACCGAGGTTGGGATGCAGCGTCGTGAACGGGTAATCGGCGATCTTCGGGCGCGCGTTGGACACCGCCGTGATCAGCGTCGACTTGCCCGCATTCGGCTGGCCCAGCAGACCCACGTCAGCCAGCACGCGCAGTTCCAGCCGCACCTTCTTGATCTCGCCCGGCCAGCCCGGCGTCTTCTGACGCGGCGCGCGGTTGGTCGAGGTCTTGAAATGCAGGTTGCCGAAGCCGCCGTCACCGCCCTTGCACAGCAGGATGCGCTCACCCGGCTCCAGCAACTCACCGATGACAGACTCGGTTTCCAGGTCCGTGATGATGGTGCCCACCGGCATGCGCAGCACGATGTCGTCAGCCGCCGCGCCGAAGCAGTCGGAGCCACGGCCGGCCTCGCCATTGCGCGCCTCGTGGCGGCGCGCATAGCGGTAGTCGATCAGCGTGTTGAGGTTGCGGTCGGCCTCGGCCCAGACGCTGCCGCCCTTGCCGCCGTCACCGCCGTCCGGCCCGCCGAACGGAATGAACTTCTCGCGGCGAAAGCTCGCGCAGCCAGCGCCGCCGTTACCGGCCGCGACGTCAATGGTGGCTTCGTCAACGAATTTCATGGGATGCAGCCATCGTAATGGCTCGGTTGGACCGGCCGGTACCGTCGTGCGGCGCGCCAGACTTCAGAAATGACAAAGCCCCGGCAGGCCGGGGCTTGGGATTGTCGGGCGATCCGCTCGCCCGCGACGGCGGCAATTAAGCAGCCAGCGGCGTGACGACGACCGTCGCGCGGTTGCTTGCACCCTTGGTGGTGAAGCTGACATGGCCGTCGACCAGCGCGAACAGCGTGTGGTCCTTGCCGATGCCGACGTTCACGCCGGGGTGGAACTTCGTGCCGCGTTGGCGAACGATGATCGAACCAGCGGAGATCAGTTCACCGCCGTAAGCCTTGACGCCCAGCATTTTGGGCTTGGAGTCGCGGCCATTCCGTGTGGAACCGCCGCCCTTTTTCTGTGCCATGAGTTAGCTCCTAGAAATTAGCGTAAGTCGACTGAGATCAGCCGTTGACCGCGCTGATTTCCAGCTCGGTGTAGTTCTGGCGATGGCCTTGGCTCTTCTTGTAGTGCTTGCGACGGCGCATCTTGAAGATGCGAACCTTGTCGTGCTTGCCATGGCTGACGACCTTGGCGCTGACAGTAGCGCCAGCGACCAGCGGCGCGCCGACCGTCAGGCCGTCACCACTGCCAACTGCCAGCACCTGGTCCAACGTGACCACGGCGCCAACTTCCGCGTCGAGCAACTCGACCTTGATCTTCTCGCCGGCAGCAACCTTGTATTGCTTGCCGCCGGTCTTGATGACTGCGTACATCTTCATCCTTCCGCACCTGACGGTGCATTCACCCGACTTTCAACGACGCCCTGTCGGTCGCCGCTCTCGTCTGGCCTTTTTGTGTGTTTCTTGCACTCTGCGCCGCCGGCACATCGAAATGCGCCAACTGCGAAGAGTCCGCGATTATACCCGCACATCAAGTCAGGTGACAACCAGCCCTTGCTGGCACTTGTCAGACGCCCCACGACCAGCAGACGTGCGCAAGCGCCTTCCTATAATCCCGCGATTCACAGCCAGAGAGTCCAGAGTGCGCGTCGAGTCTGCCTCGCCCCCAGCCCAAGTTGCCGAGGCCCTTGCCCAGCTGACCACCGAAATGGGTCAGGTCGACGCCGTCATCGCACAACGCCTGAGTTCCGAGGTGGCGCTGATCGACCAGATCGCCCACTACATCGTGCACGCCGGCGGCAAGCGGATGCGCCCGAAGCTTGTGCTGCTGTTTGCCAACGCGCTGGGCTTTGAAGGTGCAACCCGCTTCGACCTGGCGGCTGTCGTCGAATTCATTCACACCGCCACCTTGCTGCACGACGACGTCGTCGACGAGTCGTCGCTGCGCCGAGGCAAGCCGACGGCCAATGCGCTGTTCGGCAATGCAGCCAGCGTGTTGGTCGGAGACTTCCTGTACTCGCGCGCCTTCCAAATGATGGTGTCGGCCAACAACATGCGCGTACTCGACGTGCTGGCCGAAGCCACCAATGTCATCGCAGAAGGCGAGGTCCTGCAGCTGATGAACATGCATGACCCGGACATCACCGTCGAGAGCTATCTGCGCGTGATCCGGTTCAAGACCGCCAAGCTTTTTGAGGCCAGCGCCAGACTGGGCGCCGTCCTCGCCAACTCGTCGCCGGAAATCGAGGAGGCCTGCGCGGCCTATGGCCGCGCGATGGGCACTGCGTTCCAACTCATCGACCACGTCCTCGACTATGAAGGCGACGCTCAGGAACTTGGCAAGAACATCGGCGATGACCTGCGCGAGGGCAAGACGACATTGCCCCTGCTGATCGCGATGGAGCGGGGATCCCCCGAGCAACGCGCCCTACTGCGCCATGCCATCGAGCACGGCGAAGTCGAAAAGCTGCAGGACATCGTCGCGATCGTGCGCGCCACCGGCGCACTGGAGTCCACGCGCGAAGCCGCTCGCACCGAAGCGCAGCACGCAAGCGACAGCTTAAAATTGCTTCCTCGCAATCAGTGGACAGAATCTCTGCTAGAATTCGCAATTCAGTCAGTTGAGCGACATTCGTGAAGCCAAACAACTGAAACATCGGGGTGTAGCTTAGCCTGGTAGAGCGCTACGTTCGGGACGTAGAGGCCGGAGGTTCGAATCCTCTCACCCCGACCAGGATTTTCCTTGTGCATCAAGGATTTGCAAAAGCCGCGGACTCCGCGGCTTTTGCATTTCTGGGGGGTGCGTCAACTCTGCGCATTTGACTGGTCAACTCGCCTTGACCGCCAGCACTGGCAAGCCCGTTGTCGCGAGCTTCTCCACCGAGCACCCGGCGGGAGCAGTCCCAGAGAGCGGCCTTCCGCCAGCTCGGATCGGCAAATGTGACCCGTCAGGCTGCAACCATCGCAACGCAGCCCGCCACGACGAGCAGCACCCGCGCCCGAAAGCAAGAGTCGACGCAACGAGACGCACGTCACATTGCAAGACTGTAAATTGCTGTTATCACGGCAGCATGCCCCCGTGAGCCGTTACAGCTCGCTGGCACAATCGACCAACCTACTCCTCAGTCGACACCGACTCCACCCTCGTGGAAACACCGCTCGCCGAGCCGCTCCAATCCTCCCTGTCCGGCGTTGCCCGCATGCTGGTGCATGCCGGCAAACTGCAGGCCAAGGCCGCCGAAGATTTGGTTCGCCAAGCGCGTGAGAAGAAGGCGAGCTTCGTCAATACGCTCATCGCGAGCGGCCAGGTCACGCCGTTTGACCTGGCGCATACGCTTTCCAATGCGCTGGCCCTGCCTTTGCTCGATCTGTCGGCAATGGATCCCCAGCGGATGCCAAAAGACGTCATCGACGCCAAGCTCGCGCTGCAATACCAGGTTGTCGCCCTGTCGCGGCGCGGCAGCCGGCTGTTTGTCGGTGGGGCAGACCCGACAGACCTGGAAGTCATCGAGCGCATCAAGTTTGCGACACAGCTGCAGCCCGAGTGGGTGATCGTTGAGCACGACAAGCTGGCGAAGATGTTGGCCGGCTCGGCCGCCACGACCGCGGAAGCCCTGGAAAGCATCGCTGGCGGCGATATCGATTTCGACATCGCCGAAGATGATTCGTCGGCTCAGCCCGAGGCGGCAGCCGAACTCGCTGATGTCGAAGATGCGCCAGTCGTGCGCTTCCTGCAGAAGATGCTCGTCGATGCGATCAACCTGCGCGCATCCGACCTGCACTTCGAACCCTACGAGTTCCATTACCGCGTCCGCTTCCGCGTCGACGGCGAACTGCGCGAGATCACGCAGCCACCGATCGCGATCAAGGACAAGCTGTCATCACGGATCAAGGTCATCTCGCGGCTCGACATCGCCGAGCGGCGCGTGCCGCAAGACGGCCGGATGAAGCTGAAGTTCGGCACCAAGTCCATCGACTTCCGCGTGAGCACACTGCCCACGCTGTTCGGCGAGAAGATCGTCATCCGTATTCTGGATTCCTCGTCGGCCAAGCTGGGCATCGATGCGCTGGGCTACGAGAAGATCGAAAAAGATCGCTTGCTGGCGGCCATCTACCGCCCCTACGGCATGGTGCTCGTGACCGGCCCGACCGGCTCCGGCAAGACGGTGTCGCTCTACACCTGCCTGAACATCCTCAACCAGCCCGGCGTCAACATCTCCACCGTCGAGGATCCGGCCGAAATCAACCTGCCAGGCATCAATCAGGTCAACGTCAACGACAAGGCGGGCCTGAACTTCTCGGCGGCCCTAAAGTCCTTCCTGCGCCAGGATCCCGACATCATCATGGTCGGCGAAATCCGTGACCTCGAAACCGCCGACATCGCCATCAAGGCCGCCCAGACCGGCCACATGGTCATGTCGACGCTGCACACGAACGATGCGCCGAAGACGCTGACCCGACTGCTGAACATGGGTGTGGCGCCCTTCAACATCGCGTCCAGCGTGCTGCTGATCACGGCGCAGCGTCTGGTGCGCCGGCTGTGCGAGAGCTGCAAAGCCCCGGCGGACTATCCCAGGGATGCGATGCTGAAAGCCGGTTTCGCCGAGACGGACTTCGACGGCAACTGGAAACCCTATCGCGCCGTGGGTTGCGGCAGCTGCACAAACGGTTACCGCGGACGTCTCGGCCTTTACCAAGTGATGCCCATCACGGAAGAAATCCAGCGCATCATCCTGGCCCAAGGTACGGCGATGGACATCGCCGCGCAGGCGCAGAAAGACGGAGTGCGTGATCTGCGTCAATCCGGCCTCGTCAAAGTTCGCAACGGCACCACGACGCTGGAAGAAGTTCTGTCCGCCACCAACGAATAAGAAAGTTGCAATAGAAGCATGGCCACTGCCGCAGCCACAGCCAAGGGCGTGAAGGACTTTGTCTTCGAATGGGAAGGCAAAGATCGCCATGGCAAGATCGTCAAGGGCGAACTGCGCGCCGGCGGTGAGGCCATGGTCAGTGCCACGCTGCGGCGGCAAGGCATTCTGGTCAGCAAGGTCAAGAAGCGCCGCGTCAGTGGCGGCACGGCCATCAAGCAGAAGGACATCGCCGTGTTCACGCGCCAGTTGGCGACGATGATGCGTGCGGGCGTGCCGTTGATGCAGGCCTTCGACATCGTGGCTCGCGGCGCGACCAACCCACGATTGACGCGCCTGCTCAATGACATCCGCCAGGATGTCGAGACCGGTACGAGCCTGTCATCGGCCTTCCGCAAACATCCGATGTATTTCGATGCGCTGTACTGCAACCTGGTCGAGGCCGGTGAGGCCGGCGGTATCCTGGAAGCGCTGCTGGACCGGCTGGCGCTATACCAGGAAAAGACCGTCGCCATCAAGAACAAGATCCGGTCCGCGCTGACTTACCCGATCGCCGTGCTGACGGTCGCGTTCATCGTCGTCGCGGTCATCATGATCTTCGTGGTGCCGGCGTTCAAGGATGTCTTCCAGTCCTTCGGCGCCGATCTGCCGGCGCCAACGGTGGTGGTCATCAACATGTCGGAGTTCTTCGTCGCCTATTGGTGGCTGATCTTCGGCAGCATCGGCGGTGGCGTCTACTTCTTCATCCAGAGCTGGAAGCGCTCGGTGCCCATGCAAAAGCGGATGGATCGCATCCTGCTGAAGGTGCCGGTGTTCGGCGATCTCATGTACAAGTCCGCCGTCGCACGCTGGACCCGCACGCTGTCGACGATGTTCGCGGCGGGGGTTCCGCTGGTCGAAGCCCTGGATTCCGTGGGTGGCGCTTCGGGCAATGCCGTCTTCCAGGAGGCCACCGAGCAGATCCAGCGTGACGTGTCCTCCGGCTCGTCATTGACGACCTGTATGCAGACGGCAGGCATCTTCCCGACGATGGTGCTGCAGATGGCGTCCATCGGCGAGGAGTCGGGCTCGCTGGACCACATGCTGGCCAAGGCGGCAGAGTTCTATGAGGACGAGGTGGACGAGGCCGTCAAGGCGCTGTCCAGCCTGATGGAGCCCTTCATCATCGTCATCCTCGGCGTGCTGATCGGCGGCATCGTCGTGGCGATGTACATGCCCATCTTCAAGCTCGGCCAGGTCGTCTGACGCCAGCACGGCGAGGCCGCCAAATGCGGGTAGATTGCTGCCCGCATCTTTTCTTCGCTGCCCAACATGCCCCCTGCTTCCATCGACTGGTCTTTTTGGCTCTCTCCCTGGGTGCTCGGGGTTTTCGGCCTGTGCATCGGCAGTTTTCTGAACGTCGTCATCCATCGGCTGCCGCTGATGCTGGAGCGCCAGTGGCTGCATGAGTCGGCAGCCCAACTGACCGATGCCGCGGCGATGGCGCGAGTCGCGCAGGTGCCGCAGGCGGAGGCTGACAAGCTGGCCAAGGCGGTCGATGACTACGGCACGAAGATCGAAGCGCTGGCCCCGTTCGGCATCGCTGCGCCGCGCTCACGCTGCCCTCACTGCGGACACCAGCTGCGCTGGCACGAGAACCTGCCGCTCATCGGCTGGCTGCGCCTCGGCGGCAAATGCGCTGCCTGCAAGGCACCGATCTCCCCGCGCTATCCGCTCGTGGAGCTCACGACCGGACTGGCTTTTGCCGCCCTGTCGTGGCGCTTCGGCGAGCAACCCGCCACGTTGGCGTGGTGTGGCTTCGTCGCAGCCCTCATTGCCCTGGCCATGATCGACTGGGACACCACGCTGCTGCCGGACACCATCAACCAGCCTTTGCTGTGGGCGGGCGTACTCGCCTCGCTGATTGGCTGGACGCCTGTCTCGCTGCAGAGCTCCGTCATCGGCGCAATGGCCGGCTACCTGTCGCTGTGGAGCATCGCCGCCGTCTATCAGCGGCTGCGTGGGCAGATCGGCATGGCGCCCGGCGACTTCAAGTTGCTGGCGGCTTTGGGCGCGTGGCTGGGTTGGCAGATGCTGCTACCGGTCGTGCTCGGCGCCTCCGCCGTGGGAGCCATCGTTGGGCTCTTGATGAAGGTGACCTCGAGCCTGCGCGAAGGGCGCTACGTGCCGTTTGGCCCCTTCCTGGCCGGCGGCGGGCTGGTGGTGCTGTTCGCAGGACGGGAGACGGTGCTCTCCTGGCTCGGCTGGGTGGCATGAGGATAGGCCTGACCGGCGGCATCGGTTCGGGCAAGAGCACGGTTGCTGGTTTCCTGCGCGAAGCGGGCGCCACCATCATCGACACGGACGCGATTGCGCGAACCCTGACCGGCCCGGGCGGCGCCGCCATGGCAGCCATCGAGCAGGCCTTTGGTGCCGACTTCGTCACCGAGGACGGCGCCATGAACCGCGACCGGATGCGCGCCCTCGCCTTCACGGACTCAACCGCCAAGCGCCGGCTGGAGGCCATCCTGCATCCTCAGATCACGGCGGTCGCACTGGCGCAGGCCGAGGCAGCCACTGCACCGCTGGTGGTCTTCGATGTGCCACTGCTTGTCGAGTCCGGGCGGTGGCGAGCGAGGGTCGCGCGGGTGCTGGTCATCGACTGCTCGGCTGACACGCAAACCCGGCGCGTCATGCAACGGCCAGGCTGGTCGCGCGAACGCGTTGAAGGCGCACTCGCGGCGCAAGCAACGCGCGAGGCACGCCGCGCGGCGGCGGACGTGGTGCTGATGAATGATGGGATTGGGCTGGAAGCGCTCAGAAACGAGGTCGTCAAGCTCGCTGAACACTGGGGGTGTGAAAGAATGTCACCGCCCTGACTGAAGCCTGCGCCGTGGTCCTGTACGAGTATCCGTTCAACGAGAGCATCCGGACAATGCTCCGCCTCGAACACCTGTTCGACCGCCTCGGCGCCCTGATGGCACGCGACCCGGCGCTCGACCACCATTTCGCGCTGGTCACGCTGTTCGAGATCCTCGACGTCGCCTCGCGTGCCGACCTGAAAAGCGATCTTCTGAAGGAACTGGAGAAGCACAAGGTCCAGTTCAATGCCTATCGTGGCAGCCCGGGCATCGACACCAGCCGGCTGGACGAAGTCATCGCCCGGATCGACGGCGCGTTCCAGCGGCTGAACGCGCTCAACGGCAAGACCGGCGCAACGCTCGCCAGCAACGAATGGCTGATGAGTATCCGCAGCCGTATCAGCATCCCTGGCGGCACCTGCGAGTTCGACCTGCCGGCCTACTATCACTGGCAGCAACTGCTGCCGGTGCGGCGCCGCAAGGACTTGATGAACTGGGCGCAATCGCTCATGCCGATGGCCGAGGCACTGCAGGTGCTGCTGGGCCTGCTGCGCGACTCGGGCGCCCCACACAAGGTCGCGGCCATCGCGGGGCAGTTTCAGCAAAGCCTGCCGGCTGGTCGCGTCTATCAGCTGCTGCGCATGCGCATCGACCCCAGCCTGGGCCTGATCCCGGAAATCTCCGGCCACCGACTCATGGTGTCCATCCGACTGATGCGCCAGGACGAGGAAAGCCGCCTCAAGCTGACTCAGGAAGACACGAGCTTCGAACTTTCACTGTGCCAATGAAGACCAACAGCCTGGGCCAGCGCTTGGTGCGCTGCCCGCAATGCGGCGGCGACAGCGTGTTTGCCCCAAGCAACAAGTGGCGCCCGTTCTGCAGCGAACGCTGCCGCCAGATCGACCTGGGTGCCTGGGCCAGCGAATCATTCCGCGTGCCTGCGGCGCCTCCGCAGGATCCCGATGAAGGCGACCCCGAGCGCGCCGCCGCCCTGCACTAGGCGATCAGCAAACCGCGCGACACAAGCTCGCGGCGCGCGCTGGCCGCATCGGTGAACACGAAGGCCTGCCAATCGCGCGACCGGGCGGCATCGACATTGGCCGGGTGGTCGTCGATGAACAGCAGCTCAGCGCCCACCGCACCGAACTGCCGCTCGGCGATCTCGAAGATCGGCATGGCGGGCTTGCTCTGCTTGACGCGGCCCGAGAAGACGCCCGACTCGAACCACTCGGCCAGCGGGTAGCTGGCGCTGAGATGGTCGGCATAGGGCTCCGGCATGTTGGACAGAAAGTACAAGCTGTGCCCGGCCGCCTTCAGGTCCTGGATCAGCGCGACAGTCCCCTGAATGGGCATGAGCTCGTCCGGCACCGCACGCACGACCGTTTCCACATCGCCGTGCGACCAGCCCGTTCGGGCCGAGATGCGATCCACCACCTCGTCAGCACCGATCAGCCCCTGGTCGAACAAGCCCCAGTCGCCGCCGTAGTTCTGAAAGAACACGGCCGCAGCCTCGGCCCCCTGCTCCGGCGTTGCGATGCGATGCGGCCAGACCCGCGCCAGGAAACTCGCCGGGTGCCAGCGGAACACGACACCGCCAAAGTCGAAGACGATCTTCATGTGCTCGTCACGCGGTCGTCAGGCGGCTCAGCAACCCGGCCGTCGAGCCATCCAGGCCCTGCGTGTCGCCGCTCTCCAGGCGCGGCAGCAACTGGTTGCACAGCGCCTTGCCGAGCTCCACGCCCCATTGATCGAAGCTGTTGATGCCCCACAGCGCGCCGGTCACGAACACGCGGTGCTCGTACAACGCGATCAGCGCACCGAGCGACCGTGGCGTCAGCGCGTCCAGCACCAGCGTCGTGCTGGGGCGGTTGCCCGGAAAGCTGCGATGGCGGGCCAGCACGTCACGGTCCAGCGTGGCGGAGGCCGTGGGCGCCTTTTCCGCGCGCGCCTCATCGGCCGTCTTGCCCAGCATCAACGCCTGGCTCTGCGCGAGGCAGTTGGCCAGCAGCTTGCGGTGCTGGTCGGCCAGCTTGGCCGCCAGCTCACCGCTGGCGCCGTGATTGGGCCGCTTCACGGCGATGAACTCGACCGGGATGACATCGGTCCCCTGATGCAGCATCTGGAAGTAGGCATGCTGGCCATTGGTGCCGGCCTCGCCCCACACGACCGGCGATGTCGCGAGCGGCAGCGCGTTGCCATCGAGGTCGACCCCCTTGCCGTTGCTCTCCATCTCCAGCTGCTGCAGATAGGCTGGCAGCCGGCGCAGGCCCTGGTGATAGGGCGCCACGCTGCGGCTCGTGAAGCCGTGGAAGTTGCGGTACCAGATGTCGATCAGGCCCAGCAGCACCGGCAGATTGCCGGCCAGCGGTGATGACGCGAAATGCTGGTCCATCGCATGCGCACCCGCCAGCAGCGCACGGAAGTTGTCGGCACCCACGGCGATGGCGATGGGCAGGCCGATGACGGACCACAGCGAATAACGGCCGCCCACCCAATCCCAGAAGCCGAAGGCCGTGTCGATGCCGAACGCTGCGGCGGCCGCCGTGTTGCTGCTGGTCGCCACGAAATGGCGCGCCACGTCCGTGCCACCCGCCGCCTGGAACCAGGCCTTGGCGGCCTGGGCGTTGGCGATCGTCTCCTGCGTCGTGAAGGTCTTGGACGCGATGACGAACAGCGTGTGCTGCGCCTTCAGCCCGCGCAATACCGGCGCGAGATCGTGACCGTCGACGTTGGACACGAAATGCAGCCGCAGGTTCGGCGCCCGGAAGGCCTCCAGCGCCTGCACCACCATGGCCGGGCCGAGATCGCTGCCGCCGATGCCGATGTGAACCACATCGGTGATGGCGCCGCGCTCGCCGCGGCGCACGCTCTCGGCAAACGCCAACATGGCCTCCAGCGAGGCCTGCACTTCGGCGTTGAACGGTGCGTCGCTGCCCGCGGGCGCCCGCAGCGCCGTGTGCAGCACCGACCGGCCTTCGGTGTGGTTGACCGGATCGCCGCGCAGCAGCGCGTCGCGGCGCGCCTCCAGGCCGCAATCCGCCGCCAGCTTCAGCAGCAGGGCCAGCGTCGACGCGTCGATGCGATTCTTGGACAGATCGGCGAACACCCCGGGCGCCTCGACAGACAGCGCGCTGAAACGGCCAGCATCGGCCCGGAAGGCGTCACGAAGGTCGAAGCCGCGACCGCTCGCGGCGTAGTGGGCTTGAAGTTCAGCCCAGACGGGCGAGTGGTCGCAGCGTGTGGTCATGGTCAGGCGGCTTCGATGAGCTTGTCCAGCTTGCCGGCATCCACCGCGAACAAGCGGATTCCCTCGGCCAGTTTTTCCGTGGCCATGGCGTCTTCGTTCAGCGCAAATCGGAAGGCCGCTTCGTCGAGCCGCACCGCAGGCATCGCCGCCGCCTTAGCCGGGTCCAGCACGCGCGCCATCGGGGCCTCGTTGGCCTGCAGTTGGGCCAGCAGGTCGGGGCTGATGGTCAGCAGGTCGCAGCCGGCCAGCGCCTGGATCTGACCGATGTTGCGGAAGCTCGCGCCCATCACCTCGGTCTTGATGCCATGCTGCTTGTAGTAGCTGTAGATCTGCGACACCGACTTCACGCCCGGGTCGTTGACGCCGGACATGGCCGCCTCGTCCCAGCCGGCGCCAGCGGCCTTCTTGTACCAGTCGTAGATGCGGCCCACGAACGGGGAGATCAGCTGCACCTTGGCTTCGCCACAGGCCACCGCCTGCGCGAACGCGAACAGCAGCGTCAGGTTGCAATGGATGCCTTCGCGCTCCAGCTCGGCGGCCGCCTGGATGCCCTCCCACGTCGAGGCCAGCTTGATCAGCACGCGCTCGCGGCCGATGCCGGCCGCCTCGTACAGCGCGATGATGCGGCGGGCACGGAACAGGCTGGCCGCCTTGTCGAATGACAGGCGGGCATCGACCTCGGTCGACACGCGGCCCGGCACGACCTTCAGGATCTCCAGCCCGAAGCGCACGAGCACATGGTCGACGATCTCGTCGAGCGGCTTGCCGCGGTGGGCTTCGACCGCTTCCTTCAGCAGCGGCGCATAGTCGGGCGACTGCACTGCCTTCAGGATCAGCGACGGATTGGTCGTCGCGTCACGCGGCGCGAACTGCGCGAGCTGCAGGAAGTTGCCGGTGTCGGCAACGACGGTGGTGAAAGCTTTGAGCTGGTCGAGCTGATTCATGGCATGCGCGCCGGATTGACCCGGCGAAGAAACTGCTGCATAGTATTTCACGAAACTAAGTTACACAACGGTTGGCGCATCCCTCAGACGCTGGCCTGGAGACTCCGCAGATGTCCTTCGATCTCGTGTTCTTTGGCGGTACCGGCGACCTGACGTGGCGCAAGCTGATGCCCGCACTGTTCCAGGCCTTCCGGCACGGCAAATTGCCCGAGGGCGGTCGCATTCTCGCCGTCGCACGCGACGATCAGACTGACGACCGCTACCGCGAGTGGCTGAAGGAGCGATTCCGCGAGGTGGACGGCGCCAAGCGCCCGACGGACGACGAGTTCGAGCAGTTCGCGGCACTCATCCATTACCGCCGCATGGACCTGTCACAGCCCGACCATTACCAGGGCCTGAAGGACTGGCTGGACGCGCGCAACGCTGACACCGTCGTGCTGTACCTGGCCACGAGCCCTTATTTGTTCACCGGGATCTGCCAGCAGCTCGGCGCCGTCGGACTCAACCACGACAAGGTGCGCGTGGTGCTGGAGAAGCCGCTGGGCCACGACCTGGCCAGCGCGCAGGAGATCAACCGCGCGGTGCGCTGCGTCTTCGCCGAGAGCCAGGCCTTCCGCATCGATCACTACCTGGGCAAGCCGTCGGTGCAGAACCTGATGGCGCTGCGCTTCGGCAACGCGCTGTTCGAGCCGCTGTGGCGCCGCGAGAGCATTGCCAACATCCAGATCACGCTGGCAGAGCGCCTGGGCGTCGGCACGCGGGGCGCGTTCTACGACGGCACCGGCGCGCTGCGCGACATGATCCAGAACCATGCGCTGCAGCTGCTGACGATGATCGCGATGGAGCCGCCGTCCAGCAACGATGCCCACGCAATCCGCGACGAGAAGCTCAAGGTGCTGCGCTCGCTGAAGCCGTTCACGGCTGAGAGCGTGGCGCGCGATGTGGTGCGGGGCCAGTACCGCGCCGGCAGCATCGAAGGCGCTTCGGTGCCAGGCTACCTCGATGAGGTCAAGGTCCCGGCCGACAGCACCTGCGAAACCTTCGTCGCACTGCGCACCGAGGTCAACAACTGGCGCTGGGCCGGCGTGCCGTTCTACTTGCGCACCGGCAAGCGGCTGGCGGAGCGCGATGCCCAGATCGTCGTCAACTTCCGCCCCGTTCCCCACAAGATCTTCCCCGGCGCGAGCCAGCCCAATCGCCTGGTCATCAAGCTGCAGCCCGAAGACGGCCTGGAGCTCCAACTGCTGGCACAAAAAGGCACTGGCCATGGCGAGCAGCTGACGCCCGTGTCGCTGGACCTGGACTTCGACAAGGCCTTCGCGACGCAACGCGTCGGCGCGTACGAGCGCCTGCTGCTCGACGCCATTGCCGGGCGACTGAACCTCTTCGTGCGCAGCGACGAGCAGGAGCAGGCCTGGCGCTGGGTGGAGCCCATCCTGGACGCCTGGGCCGCCGACCCCAGCGGCCCGCGCCCTTACGCCGCCGGCTCCTGGGGGCCTGCGGCCGCGAGTGCGCTCGTGGCGCGCGACGGCTTCTCGTGGGCGGAAGAGCAATGAGCGCGTCGGCACTGCGGCACGGCCCGAACGCCGGGCGCGCCCGCTGGTTGGGCGACGGAGGCCGGCCATGAGCATCCTCGAACGCGTCAAGGCGGCCCTGCCCGCGTTGCCGCCGGCCGAGCAGCGCGTCGCCAAGCTGCTGCTCACCGATGCCCGCAGCTTCGCCAGCCTGCCGGTCAGCGAACTCGCCGACCGAGCGCATGTCAGCAAGCCCACGGTCGTGCGCTTTTGCCGCAGCGTCGGGTACGACGGCCTGGCCGATTTCAAGCTGAAGCTGGCCGGCAGCGTCAACGAAGGGGTGCCCTTTGTGCACCGCGCCGTCGATGAGGACGACAAGCCGGGCGACATCATCGTCAAGGTCGTGGACAACGCGGTCGCTGCCTTGCTGCACTACCGCAACGACGCGGCCAGCCACGCCTTCGAGCGCGCCATCGACGCGCTGACCGAGTCGGCGCGCCACAACAAGCGCATCGAGTTCTACGGCGTCGGCAATTCAGGCATCGTGGCGCAGGACGCGCAGCACAAGTTCTTCCGCCTCGGCGTGAACACCGTCGCCACCAGCGACGGCCATGTGCAGCTGATGAGCGCCACCATGCTGCAGCCGGGTGACTGCGCCGTCATCATCAGCAATTCCGGCCGCAGCCGCGACCTGCTGGACGCCGCCGACATCGCCCGCAAGAAGGGCGCGACCATCATCATCATCACGGCCAGCGCCTCGCCGCTGGCCCAACTGGCGCTGGGCCCGGGCCAGATCCTGCTGGCGGTGGACCACCCCGAGGACTTCGACCGTTACAGCCCGATGGTGTCGCGGCTGCTGCACCTCATCGCCGTGGACATCCTGACCACGGGCGTCGCTCTCAAGCTGGGCCAACACCTGCGGCCCGTGCTGCAGGAAATCAAGAAGAACCTGCGAGCCAAGCGCTACGCCGGTTGATCGATCAGGCAGGTGGCCAGATCAGCTCGGCCACCCCGTACACCCGGGCCAGCTCCCGCAGCTTCTCGGGTGCACCGTCGAGCTTGAGCGTCGCCCCTTGTTCGGCGCACTGCCGGCCTGCTGACAGCAGCAGGCTGAGCGCCGACGAATCGAAATCCGTCAGCGCCGCCGCGGACAACCTCACCTCGCGCCCGGCGGCCGCCAGCACCTGCGCGGCCTCCGCGCGCAATGCGGGCGACATCTGAGCCCACGCTGCGCGAGCTCCATCCATGCGCAAGCGCGCTGGCAGCTTCAGAGCGCTCAAGATCAGCTCTTGGCAGCGGGCGCGCTGGCCTTCGCGTTCTTCTCCGCCAGGCTCTTGATCAGCCCGTCGATACCGTTGGCACCGATCTCCTGCGCAAAGCTGTTGCGGTATTGATCGGCCAGCCAGATGCCCAGCACATTGACGTCATAGATCTTCCACTCGACGCCGGCCTTCTCGAGGCGGTAGTCGAGCTGGATGGCATCACCCTTGCCGCGGATCTCCGTGCGAACGACCACTTCGGTGTCGGTGGGCTGGGCGCGCAGCGGCTTCAGGCCGATGGTCTGGTCCTTCACCTGTGTCAGGGCGCCAGCGTAGGTGCGCATCAGCAGCGTCTTGAACTCGGCCTGCAGCTTGCCTTGTTGCTCAGGCGTGGCCTGCCGCCAGAAACGGCCGACGGCGGAGGCCGTCATGCGCTGGAAGTTGACGTGGGGCATGACCTTGGCATCCACCAGCGCAATGATCTTGCCGATGTTGCCAGCCTGGATGTCCTTGTCGGACTTGACCGTTTCCAGGACTTCGATGGAGAGGCTGCGGATCAGTTGGTCCGGTGCGCTGCCATCGACGGCATGGGCTGCATGCACAAAGCCCAGGCTCAGCGTGGCCACTGTGGCGGCGACGAAAACTCGGCGGCGCAGGGAAGTCATCAAGGTCATGGTGTCGCTTTCTCTGAACAGGGACCGGCTTTCAACGCACCAGCCCCGCAATCGGTTCACCGCGAAGCGGCGGAGGCAGGAGGTTCGGCAGCAGCGGCCTCAACGGGCTCCGACGCCGCAGGCTGGGGCGCGGAAGCCGGCGCCGGGGGTGTGGGTGCCGAGGCCGCAGCAGCGGGTTCGGCCGGTGCCGATGCCGCGCTACTGGGTACCAGAACCTCGACCTCGTCGTCGTCGTCGAAGCTGCCGCGCCGCTGAAGGTAGGCGTCGCGGTAGAAGGTGTATTTGTCCAGCGCAATGCCTTCAAGCATTTCACCAGCGCGAAGGAAGTTGGCGCGCGTATTGATCAGGTTGAGCCCGGTGAGCGCCACCTTCTTGCTGCCGTCGTCGAAGACGACGCCCGGTGAAGCCTGCCAATCCACCGGCAGGGCCAGCGAGTCGCGCACCGACGATGGCCCGAAGAAAGGCCACACGACGTAGGCCCCTGTGCCCATGCCCCATTTGCCCAGCGTCTTGCCGAAGTCCTGGCTGTTCTTGTCCAGACCAGCCTCGGTGGCGATGTCCAGCACCCCCACCAAACCCAGCGTGGAGTTAACGGCGAAGCGCATGCCCTGCTCCACGCCGGCCTTGAACCGCCCCTGCAGCATCAAGTTCACGGCCGACCAAGCGTCGCCGATGTTGCCGAAGAAGTTGTCAATGCCGGTACGAATCGGCGAAGGCACCACATCGAAATAAGCCGTCGCCACCGGCTTCATCACGTTCTCGTCGAGCTTCTCGTTGAAGGCGAAGACCTTGCGGTTCCACGACTCCCATGGGTCAAGCCGCTGCCCCTTGGAGCCCATCACCTTGTCCAGCGCCCGGTCGATGCGCGTTCCCACGCCCTTGACCGTCTGGCAGCCGGCCAAGCCCAGCGCCAGCGTCATCAACGCCAGCCAGCGCGCCCAGCCTCTCACGGTTTGCCCCCGGAGGCCGGCGCTGTGGAGCCGGTGCTGCCCATGTCCGACGCCTTGCTGTTGATGAACTGGCCGATCAGATTCTCCAGCACCACGGCACTCTGCGTCTGCTTGATCAGGTCCCCGGCCACGAGGTTCTTCTCGTCGGCGCCGGGCTCCAGGCCGATGTACTGCTCGCCCAGCAGACCCGACGTCAGGATCTTGGCGGAGCTGTCCTTGGGGAACTGCGTGGCCTTGTTCAGGTTGATGAGCACCTTGGCCTGGAAGGTCTTGTCATCGAACGTGATGGCCTCGACCCGGCCGACCACGACGCCGGCGCTCTTCACGGCGGCGTTCGGCTTCAGGCCGCCGATGTTGTCGAAGCGCGCCGACACCTGATAGGTGGCGTCGAAATTCAGGCTGAGCAAATTACCGGCCTTCAGCGCCAGGAAGAGCAGCGCCGCGCCGCCCAGCAGCACGAAAAGGCCCACCCAGGCGTCATGTCGAGAGGCTTGCATGTGGTGTCCCTGGCTCCAATCAAATCGAAAACATCATCGCGGTCAGCATGAAGTCCAACGCCAGCACGGCAAGGGACGACAGCACGACGGTGCGGGTGGTGGCCTCAGAAACGCCTTCCGGCGTCGGCCGGCAGGTATATCCCTGCAGCAACGAAACGAAGGTGACGGTCACACCGAACACCAGGCTCTTGATGACGCCGTTGCCGACGTCCTTGAACACATCCACGCCGCCTTGCATCTGCGACCAGAACGCGCCGGCATCGATGCCGATCAAGGGCACGGCCACCAGCCAGCCGCCAATGATGCCAACGGCGGAAAAGACGGCGGCCAGCAAGGGCATGGCGATGAAGCCCCCCAGGAAGCGCGGCGCGAGCACGCGCTGGATGGGGTCGACCGCCATCATCTCCATGGCCGTCAACTGCTCGCCGGCCTTCATCAGGCCGATTTCAGCGGTGAGCGAAGTGCCGGCCCGCCCGGCGAACAGCAGTGCGGTGACAACAGGCCCCAGTTCACGCACGAGGCTCAACGCCACCAGCAAGCCCACCGCCTCCGCCGAGCCATAACGCTGCAGCGTGTAGTAGCCCTGCAGCGCCAGCACGAAACCGACGAACAGCCCCGAGACGCCGATGATGGACAGAGACTTGTTGCCCAGGTGATAGATCTGCTCGCGCACGAGCACGAAGCGCAGCAGCGCCCGGGGCAGCCGGCCCAGCAGGCTCGCAAAAAGCCGCGCCGCCGCGCCCACGTCGGCCAGGTTGTGGCGCACGCCGGCGCCAATGCGGGAGGCCAGCGACATCATCATGGCGTCATCCCGAAATCTTCGGCCACGGGGCGCGCCGGTTGGTGGAAACGAACCGGCCCATCGGGCTCGGCGCCCACGAATTGACGCACGAGCGGGTCGTCGCTGTGGCGAAGTTCCTCGGGCGTGCCCTGGGCCACCACGCGGCCGTTGGCCACCATGGCCACCTGGTCGGCAATACCAAACGTCTCGTGCAGATCGTGTGACACGATGACGCTGGTGAGCCCCAAGGCGTCGTTCAGATCGCGGATGAGCCGCGCCGCCACACCCAGCGAGATTGGGTCCAGGCCCGCAAAAGGCTCGTCGTAGAGCACGAGGTCGGGGTCCAGCGCGATCGCCCGCGCGAGCGCCACACGACGCGCCATGCCGCCCGAAATCTCGCTGGGCAGCAGGTCGCGCGCGCCACGCAGGCCCACCGCATTGAGCTTCATCAGCA
>JACCDX011323382.1_pt1 | contig 32524 bp, 31 predicted proteins | sample 7449681 | NCBI WGS metagenome assembly JACCDX01 (sample SAMN15323450, study PRJNA562643) | freshwater metagenome | isolation source: river surface water | place: USA:Blue River Watershed | collected 2017-08-18
AAGGCGAGGGCGGTGAGGCGGCCTCGGCCGCTCCGGCCAAAAAGCCCGCGCGCTCCGGCGCCCGCAAGCCCTCGGCCAAGGCCGCGGGCGGCACGGCCAAGCCTCGCACCAAGCGGCGCGCGTCGTCGGCGATCGAGGCCGACGAGGCCGCCGAGGAGTGATCTCTCCGCGCGAGGCGCGCGGCGTTCGCCCGCGCTTCGCGAGTTCGTTCGAAAAAGAAAAACCCGGCCCGCTCACGCGGCCGGGTTTTTCTTTTCGGGCCGGCCTTCGTTCCCCTTTCGGGGCGAGGCGGCGGCCGGGCGGCGAGGCGGGGCGCCCCGGCCGGGTTCAGACTTGGTAGGCTTGGCCGGGGACGGGGTCGATGACCTTGGTGTTGGGCATGCGGGCCTCGAGTTCGCGTTGGAACCAGGCGCGAGCGGCGGGCTCGCCGTGGGCGAGGACGATGCTGCGGGCCTGGGTTTGGACGGCGAACTGGAGCAGTTCCTCGCGGTCGGCGTGGCCGGAGAGCTCGAACTTCTCCACCTTGGCGGCGATCTTCGTCTTCACGTGGATGGTGTCGAAGAGGAAGGTGTCGCCGTGCTTGGACTGCTGGAGCTTGCCGCCGGGCGTGTCGGGATCGCAGTAGCCGACGAAGGCGATGACGTTGCGCGCGTGGCCGAGTAGACCGGAGGCGAGCGTGTAGCTGGGCGTGTTCTCGACGAGCATGCCCGAGCTGATGAGATAGATGGCGCGCTGCTTGGGGTCGACGCCGGGCTCGAGCTTGCGGGGCAGGGGCTTGGTCTTCAGGTCGCGGAGGATGCCGCGGCTGAACTGCACGTGCTTGGTCTTGCGGGCGATCTCGTCGAAGTAGTCGCAGAGATCGAGGCCGAGGCCGGAGGTGAAGATGGGCGCCTCGACGAGTTTTCCGAAGCGGCGGGCGTCGTGGAAAATCGCGAGCAGCTCCTGCATGCGCCCGAGCGCGAAGACGGGGATGAGGACGGAGCCGCCGTTCTGGATCGTCTCGTTGATGGTGTCGATGAGACGGGCGACCTCGTTGATGCGCTCCTTGCCCTCGGGACGCTCGGTGGAGCCGCGGGTGGTCTCGGTGATCAGGGTGTCGAAGTGGCCGGCGGGGAAGCGGGCGCCTTTGACGACGCGCTGGTCCTCGAAAAGCACGTCGCCGGTGACGAAGATGTGGCGGTGCTTGTGGCGGATCTCGACGGCGCAGGCGCCGGCGACGTGGCCGGCGGGATGGAGGGTGATCTCGACCTCGTCCTTGCCGTTGGAGAATTTCTTCGGGTGGTTGAACGCGACTCCGGTGAAGCGCGGCGCGATCTTGTCGATGTCGTCGTGGGTGAAGTGGGGGGCGTCCTTGGTCTGGCCCTCCGCGAGCTGGCGCTTCATCACGTTGGCCGAGTTGTGGAGCATGCGCTCGACGATCATGCGGCTGGAAAGCGACATGAGGCAGGGCGCGTGCGGGTGCTCGCGCATGGCGACGGGCAGGGTGCCGAGGTGGTCTAGGTGGCAGTGGGTGAGGATGAGAAGATCCAGCTTTACCCCGGCGAGCTTGGCGAAATCGGGCATCGCGGCGCGCCCGCTCAACTTCGGATGCAGGCCGCTGTCGATAAGGATGTGGAGTTCACCGATCTGGAGCAGGGTGCAACTGGACCCGATGCCTCCCTCACGGTTGAGGTCGATTAGTTTCATTCTGTGAATCGATCAGACGAAGGCGCGGTTTTGGTAAGTGCAAGCGTAAGCTCAGGCCGCGTTGGACGCGAGCGGCTTGCGCGTTTTGAAAACGGGCCGTGAGCCGTCGGGCGAGGAATCGGGCGCGGGGCCGTTGCGGGCTTGTAAGCCGGAGGCGGGCGCGCGACGGTCCCGTTTTCCAATTTTCATGGGCCGAGCGCTGCGCAACATCGGGATCGTGTCGGGAGTGACCATGCTGTCGCGCGTGCTCGGGCTGGGGCGAGAGATGGCGGTGACGGCGGTTTTCGGGGCGAACGCCCTGGCGTCGGCCTTCGTGACGGCGTTCACCATGCCGAATCTTTTCCGGCGCCTGCTGGGCGAGGGCGCTTTGACGGCGGCCTTCGTGCCGACCTTGCAGGAGGAGACGAAAAAGCGCGGCCATACCGGCGCGCTGGGTTTGGTGAACGAGGTGGCGACCTGGATCTTCATGGCGACCACCCTGATCACGGCGTTTGCGATGATCCTGCTGGCGGCGCACGCCTGGTGGGGGCCGCGCCTGCTGGCGGCGGGCTGGGAGCCGGCGACGGTCGCGCGTTGGACGACCGGAGCGAGGCTGGGCGTGATCCTGTTCCCTTATCTGGTGATGGTGTGCCTCGCGGCGGTCTTCAGCGCGGCGTTGCAAACGCGGGACCGATTCCTCGAGCCGGCCCTGAATCCGGTGTGGCTGAATCTCTCGATGATGGGGTTGCTCGCGCTGGGCGTGCGGATCGCGGGAGGAGGCGGCGAAGCCAGCATGCGGTGGCTCTGCGCGGGCGTGCTGCTCGGCGGCTTTTTGCAGATGCTCGTGCCGGCGCTGGCGCTGGCGCGTCTGGGCTGGCGGCCGCGTTGGGCGCCGGCGCGCAGCGAGGGGGTGCGGCAGATCGCGCGCCTGATGGTGCCCACGCTGTTCGGGTCGGCGATCTATCTGGTGAACACGACGATGTCGCGCCTGCTGGGGCTGTCGCTCGACGACGCCGCGGCCACCCTGCTCAACCTGTCCACGCGGGTGATGGAGTTGCCGATCGGTGTCTTCGCCCTCGCGGTGTCGACGGTGGTGTTCCCCAAGATCGCGCAGCACGCGGCGGAGGGGCGCATCGATCTGCTCGCGGAGGACTACCGCAAGGGGATGCGCCTGATCTTGCTCATCAACGTGCCCGCGGCGGCGGGGATGATGGCGCTTTCCGAGCCGCTGACGCGGGCGTTGTTTCAGCGCGGCGCTTTTTCGGCCGCGCACACCGCGATGATGGCTCCCGTGCTGGCGGCGAGCGCGCTCGCGCTGCCTTTTCTCGCCTTCGTGAGCCTAGCGCTGCGGGCCTTCTATGCGCGCAAGGACACCCGCACGCCGGTGCGCGCGGCGTGGTGGAGCTTTCTGGCCAACGTCGGGGTGAGCCTGCTGTTGATGCGCTGGTTTGGCGCGACCGGCCTGGCGCTCGGTTCCACGGTCGCGGTGATGCTCCAGGCGGCCTACCTGCAGACCCATCTCGCGCGGGAGCACGAGGGGTTGGCCTTCCGGCATCTGGCCTCGCACCTGACCAAGGTGCTCGGCGCGAGCGCCGTGATGGCGCTGGTCGTGGCGGGCGCGGCCTGGGCATGGGAGCATCAATTCGGGGTGCGGGGCGCCCGGCTGTGGACCGAGGCGGGCTCGGTCGCCTGGTTCGGCGTCGCGGCGCGCGGCGACGCCCTCGTGGGCGCCCTGATGGACGCGGCGGAGCTGGCGGTGGTGATCCCGCTGGGCGCGGCGGTGTATTTCGGGATCGCGTGGCTGCTGCGGGTGGATGGACGCGAGGAGGTCGCGGCCATGCTGCGGCGAAAACCAGGCCGAAAGAGGGCGCGCGTCTAGGGCAGGGGGCGCGGGAAGGAGGGGCGGGGCGCCGTCTTCGGTCGGGGTTGCCTTCGGCCATGAACGAGGCCATGCTTTCCGCGTTGGAAAAACGCGTTGTTCGCAGACCAACCCTAAATCCCGTCCCCGCCATGAAAACGCTGTTGGTTTCGGTTGATTTCTCCTCCGCCACGCGAGCCGTGATCGAAACGGCCGTGGAACTCGCCAAGGCATCGGGCGCGCAGGTCATCCTGCATCACAGCCTCATGCCGCCCATCGTCACGACCGAGTTCGGCATCGGCGCCGAGATGGTGCAGGAAACGATCGAGATCGCCGAGAAGGGCGCCCGCCATCAGTTGGAACATCTCGAGGACGAACTGACGGCGCGCGGACTGGAGGTGGGCGCCGCGCTCACGAACGGGCCCGCCTCCGACCGGATTCTCGAACTGGCGGCGAAGCGCAAGGTGGACGCCATCGTGCTGGGTTCGCACGGCCACACCGCGCTTTATGATCTGATGGTCGGCGGCACGACGCATGCGGTGCTGCGCAAGGCGTCCTGTCCGGTCGTGATCGTGCCGCGAGCGGTCTCCAAGCCGGCGAAGCGCAAAAAATAGGGTAGGGGCGGAGTCGCGCCCGCGCGTCCACATAGGATGCTCTCACCGGATGTCGGCTTGGGTCTGTCCGCTCCGGCTTGGCCGGCGCGCCGGGGGGGTTACCCGGAATCCGGCGCGCGCGGGCTCAGCGCGCGATGTCGGACTGGGTGAGGACCTTGAAACCGTGGTTGTTGAGCGACTGCGCGGCCACGTCGGGATCCTCGATGTTGAGGACGAGGGCGGCTCGGCCCTCGGGGCGCTTGATGAAGCTGTAGACGTAGTGGATGTTGATCTCGGCCTCGAGCAGGGCGGCGAGCACTTCCTTAAGGTCCGCTTCGTCTTTGATCTCGACCGCGACCACGTCGCATTCCGCGTAGGGGAAATCGTTGTTCACCATGAGCTCGCGGGCCTTGTCGTTGTCATCGACGACTAGGCGGAGGATCGTGGTGTCGGTAAAGTCCAGGACCGTGAGCGCCACGATGTGGACATCGTTCGCCTTGAAGAGCGAGGTGAGATCGGAGAGGCGGCCAACCCGATTCTCGGTGAAGACGGAGAATTGTTTCACGGGATCGGCTGCTGCTTTGGTGGCGTTGGACATGCGAAGCTGGAAACGAGGACGGCGGAGGAGAGACGGGGAGATTGCCGACGCCGGGGAACGGGCTCAAGGCTGGGCTTTGGCGGGGTGGGCGGGAGTCGGGACGAAACGCAGCACGGAGCCGTTGATGCAGTAGCGCCGTCCGGCCGGCGGCGGGCCGTCGTCGAAGACATGGCCGAGATGGCCTCCGCAGCGGAAGCACAGGGTCTCGACGCGCGCCATGCCGTAGGAGTGGTCGGCTTCCTCGACGATCCGATCCGGGCCGACGGGGCGGCTAAAGCTGGGCCAGCCGGTGCCCGAGTCGAATTTGTCGGCGGAGTCGAAAAGCGCGAGGCCGCAACCGGCGCAGTGGTAGACGCCGGGCTGGTCGGAAATTTTCCAGAGCGGACAGGAGAAGGGACGTTCGGTGGCGGCACCACGGAGGATCTTGAATTGTTCGGGCGTGAGGCGTGTCCGCCACTCATCCTCACTGAGGCGAACCTTGCCATCGGGGTCGGGAGAAAGATCCGCCGGGGCGGCGGTTTCGGCCGTCGGCGACGAGGCTGGTGGCGCGACGATCGCCGGCGACACGGCGTCCCGGGATGCGGCCTCCTTGTCGCAGCCTGCCAGCGGCAGCAGGGCGAGGCCGGCGGCCCAGACGAGGAAAAGACGACGGATGGGGAAGGCTACTTGCATGGCGACGATTGACGCGCGAGGCGCGCGCCCCGCAACCTGTGCGACATGGCAGGCGACGCAAATACTCCTCCGGCTCGTTTTTTTCTCTGGCTGGCGCGCAACACGGGTTTTCCCGGGGCGCGTTTGGGAACGCGTGCCGAGCAGCTTTTGCTGATCGGAGGACTGGCGCAGGACGAGCACCTGCCGGAGCGCTCGGATCATGGCACGCTGCGGGTGGGGCCCGGCGTCCCCGACATGGAAAACGCCCAGCGTTCTTCGCAGCGCACCTTGGCCGAGTTGCGCAAGCGAGTGCATTTTAAGTGTGATAACGGTGCCAAGGTGTGACCCTGTATCTAGGCGGTTGCATCGGGGTTTGGTTGAGGGATTTCTGCAAAAACAAGCATCAGGAATCCCGGGGATACTATAAATATCTTCACCACCTAGATGCATATGGGCTTGTTTTTGGTTAACGGTTTTTTAACAAACCGCTGATGTGTAAGTGGGTGCTTCTATTCCTTTTGATCACGATGTCCGCGTCTCATGGGCGCGCGCAGGATTTGGAGCGTCGTTTCGAAAAGAGTTTCGTCGAGACGCCTGAGACGGTGGCGCTGCGGGTGACCCGCGGACTCATCGAGGTCGTCAATGCGCCGCAGGGCGGATCGCTTCGCTTCGTCGTCGATCTGCGTGTGCAGGATCCCAACGCGGCGAAGGGCGAGCGCGGCATTTTGGAGCGTTTGACGCCTGATTTGCTGGCGCCGTTCAAGCGGGATATCGAGTCGGCCTTCGCTAGCATGGAGCCCCGCTACAAGATGGCTGGGAATCGCGTCGAGATGAGCCTTCGCGATTCGCGTCCGGTGGTTTTCGATTCCGATCCCACGCTGCAAATGGTCATCGTGGTGAAGGTCGAGGTGCCGGCCGGCACTAAGCTGGAGGTGCGCTCCGTCGCCGCGGGCGTGACGGTCGGCGACTATCGAGGTTCCCTCGATCTTCGCGGTGAAGGCGGTTCGTATTTCGTGGGCTCGGTGTCGGGCGACTTTGTCGGCCGGACCACCACCGGAAGCATCACGGTGGGCGAGGTGAGCGGCAGCAGCGACCTACGCACCGCCAGCGGTGGCATCCTCACCGGAAAACTTCATGGCGCGGCCAAGCTGAACACCGCCAACGGCGGGATCGAGGTGCAGCAGGCCTTGGACACGCTCAAGATCGATGCGGACGACTCCGACATCGTCCTCGGACTTACCCATCCGTTGCCCAAGGACATAGACGTGCGCACTTCCGCCGGAACGATCACGCTCAACGTGGATCGCAATCTTCCGCTGACCGTCGACGCGGCCACGCGTTTGCTAGGAAAAGTCCGGACCCGCGGGCTCGAACCGGTGATCCGGAACGGCTCTTTCAACCAATCATCGCTGCTCGCAGATTTCAACGGCGGGGGCGAGGCCGTTAAGCTGCGCACCAGTTGGGGCAACATCCTGCTGGTCGGTCGCGACCCCATCGACGGTTGATCCGTCACGCGGGCTGCTGGCCGGGACGCCAGCCTTTCGACGTCCCGGGCGCCGCGGGCACGGCGCCGTGACGCGCTCTTCACGACGGCGACCCTTGACAGGCGGGGGGGCGAACCCTAGCCGATAGGGCCCAACATGGAGGCCGTCCTAGATCAGCCGGTGTTGGTGCTGAATCGCCTGTGGCAGGCGATCAACGTGATCTGCGCCAAGCGCGCCTTCGCCCTGCTCGCCCGGGGGCACGCCGCGGTGGTGCATCATCATCGGGATGACTTCCGGGTCTTTTCGTTCCTCGACTGGATGGACTTCTCGAAGGCGAACCCGCCGCTCGAGGCCGTGGACACCGTTCACACGCCGCGCACGACGATCCGCCTGCCGCGCGTGATCCTGCTCACCTTCTTCGACAAGCTGCCGAGCAAGGAACTGAAGCTCACGCGCAACAACGTCTTCGCCCGCGACAAGGACACCTGCCAGTATTGTGGAAAGATTTTCCCGCGCGAGGAGCTCAACCTCGACCACGTCATCCCGCGCGATCGCGGGGGGAAGACGACTTGGGAGAACATCGTGTGCTCCTGTATCAAGTGCAATTCGCGCAAGGCCAACCGGCTCCCGCACGAGGCCCACATGCGCTTGGTCTGCAAGCCGGTGCGCCCGAAGTGGCGTCCGGTGATTTCCCTTGTGCTCAACAACCAGCAGCGCGAGCGCTGGAAGGATTTCCTCGATCTCGCCTACTGGAACGTCGAGCTGGAGGAGTGAGCGAGCGGCGAGGGTGCGGCGGCGGGCATGGCGTGGAGGCGCTTTCCTTGGAGGGCGGACCTCCGTGTCCGCCGGTTTAAGTCAGACGACTCGGCGTGAAGCCGCTCTCTTCGATCAAACGCGAAAAGGGGCGGGGCGCGTCGTCGCCCGGCCTCACTTCTTGTCGTCGTCCTCGTCGTCCGAAGACGAATCGTCGTCCTCGTCACCTTCCTCGGAGCTTTCGGACTGCTCCTCGGCGCTTGCCGCCTGTTGATTGAGCACGCGCTCGAGGATCTCGCTCATGTCTTCGACGGCGTCGTAGACCTTTTTGGCGACGAGAATGGGGCGGCCGTGGGCGAGGGCGAGCACGGTGCTGTCGCTCGGGCGGGCGTCGAGCTCGACGATCTTTTGCCCGAGCTCGTTTTTCATCTTCAGGAGAATTCGGGCGTAGAAGGTGCCCTCGTTGACGTCGTTGATGACCACGTGCTCGAGCGTGGCGCCGAGGCCCGCGAGGATGTGGCCGATCAAGTCGTGGGTCAGCGGACGTTCCTTTTTTTCGCCGTTGAGCGACATCTGGATCGCGTTGCCCACGGCGTGGTCGACGTAGATCACGAAGGTCTTGGCGTCGTCGCCGAGGAACACGGCGCAGCCGTTGGCGGTGGGCATGACGCCTTTGACGGCGACGGGAAGAACAGCGGGCGAGGCCATGGGCGGGAAGGGAAGGTGAGCTTGCGGGGAGGCGGGCGCTTCGCGAGCGCCGGTGGAGCTTATTCGGCGCCGAAGAGCGCGATGCCGAGTTGGTCGGCGCGCGCGAGGACGGCGGGTTTGTCGATGAGGATGACTCGGCCGGCCTCGAGCACGGCGGCGCGGATCTGGGCGGTGTCGAGGCTCTCGAGCGTGCGCAGGCCGAAGCAGGGCACGTCGAAGCGGTAGTCTTGGCGGGCCTTCACGGTTTTGACGTAGAGACACTCGTCGGTCTTCAGGGTGCCGGCGCGGCGGATCATCTCGTCGGTGCCCTCGTAGGCCTCGACGGCGAGGACGGTGCCCTTGCGCACGACACAGCCCTGGCCGATGTCGAGCCGGGCGCATTCACGGGCGATGTGCAGGCCGTGCTCCACGTAGTCGGAGTCGATGCCGAGCTTCCGTTTCGTCATCTGCCCGGGCGAGGCGAGGTGGGCGTCGATGAAGGCGCGCGCGTCGAGCAGACGCACGTCGATCTCCTCGATCTCCTTCGCGATCGCGCCGAAGATGGTCTCGGCGTTGCGACGCTTGAGCGTGGCGAGGATCGTCAGGGCCTTGAGGTCGGGATGCAGGCCCGAGAAAAGCCGGCGGGGCGAGACCTGGCCGGCCATGATCGCGTAACCGGCGCCGAACTTTTTCAACGCCTTCAGCATCGCGCCGATCTGGCCGACTTTGATCAGGGCGCGATCGGATTCCGGGAAGGTCGCCTGCAACTCCGGCGCGGTCTCGTCCTCCATCGCGATCAGGCGCACCGGAACCCCGGCGGCCCGGACGCTCTCGGCGACGAGCGCGGGGTAGCGCCCTTGGCCGGCGATGAGCGCGACGGGGCGGCGGGCGTCGAAGTCGGGCGGCAGAAAGGCGGAGAGAGGAGACGGCATCGGCGAAGTCCCAGTGACCAAGGAGCCATGGGGAATGGCAAGCCTGCGGGCCTCCCTCTTCGCGCGTGCGGCGCGGCCCGGGCGCTCATTTTTTGGCAAAAGATCGGGAAAATCCGGCGGCGCCCCCTCGGTGGCGGGCCGGGGAGCGTCCGCTTGGTCGACGGCAAACGTGAAAAGGCGTTGCCCGCGTCTTGCGCGGAGCCCTTCACTCGCGGCTCTCTTTATCCACCATGGCCACGCATCCTCTTGTCGCAGCGTTTGAACAGGCCGGCCAAGGCCACGTGTTCGCCCATTTCGAGGCGCTGAATCCCGCGCAGCAGGCGGAACTGCTCGCCGACGCGAAGGAGATCGATCTAGCCGAAATCGCGGAGCTCAACCGCACGCTGGTCCAAAAGAGCGCCGCCGCCGGCGTCGACCTGTCCGATCTGTCGCCCGCCCCCTACCATCCCTTGCCGAAAAACGGCGGCGACGCCGTGGCCTGGGCCGAGGCCAAGCGCCTCGGCGAGGAGGCCCTGCGCGCCGGTCGCGTGGCGGCTTTCGTGGTGGCCGGCGGCCAAGGCACGCGCCTCGGCTACGACGGCCCCAAGGGCACCTATCCGGTTACTCCCGTGCTCAAGAAGAGCCTGTTCCAGGTGTTCGCGGAGAAGATCCGCGCCGCCGGTCTGCGCTACGGCAAGCCCCTGCACTGGTTCATCATGACCAGTCACATCAACCACGCCGCGACCGAGGCGTTTTTCCAGGAGAACGCGTTCTTCGGCCTCGACCGCGAGCATGTGCATTTCTTCCGTCAGGGCCGCATGCCCGCGGTGGGTTTCGATGGCAAAATCCTCCTCGAGGAAAAGCACCGCATCGCGATGTCGCCCGACGGCCACGGCGGCTCGCTCCGCGCCCTTGAGCGCAGCGGCGCTGTCTCGCTGATGGAGCGCGAAGGCATCGACATCCTCAGCTACTTCCAGGTCGACAACCCGCTCGTGCGTTTCATCGATCCCGCCTTCGTCGGCTGGCACCTCAAGACCCGCTCGGAGATGAGCAGCAAGATGCTGCCCAAGGCCTACCCCGGTGAAAAAGTCGGCCACTTCTGCACCCAGCGCGGCAACACTGTCGTCATCGAATACTCCGACCTGCCGAAGGCCATGCAGGAGGAGATCGATCCCGCGACCGGCAAGCTCCGCTTCGTCGCCGGCTCGATCGCGATCCACCTGCTCGACCGCGGCTTCATCCGTCGCATGGCCACCGGCGCCGACGCGCTGCCCTTCCACCGCGCGGACAAGAAGATCCCCTGCGTCGACGCCGCGGGCAACGCGCTGAAGCCCGAGAAACCCAACGGCGTGAAGTTCGAGATGTTCGTCTTCGACGCGCTGCCCTTCGCGAAGAATCCCGTCATCATCGAGACCGACCGCGCCGACGACTTCTCGCCGGTGAAGAACGCCGAGGGCATCGACTCGCCCAAGACCTGCGCCGACGACCAGCTCCGCCAGTTTGTTCGCTGGACCAACGCGCACGGCGCCGCCGTTCCCGCCGACGCCAGCGGCCTGCCGCCCTTCGCCTTCGAGGTGTCGCCGCTCTTCGGCTACGACGAGGACAGCTTCGCCGCCTCGTGGGCCGCCCGCTCGCCGAAGCCCGCCATCGCGGCCGGCACGATCCTTGCCTGATCCTGTCGCCCGCGAAACATACGGGTGGCACGTAAAGCCATTGGAACCACGAAACACACGAAATGCACGAAAGCCGAAGCAGCCCGGCCGTAGGGCTTCTCTTCGTGTCTTTCGTGTGTTTCGTGGTCAGTCCAATCCGATTACTCCGCGTATTCATTCCGTGTATTCCGTGGGCTCCTGAGCTCGTATCTCCCACCTTCAATCTTTCCGCATGAGTCTCCTCGCCTCCCTGCAAACCGCGGCCGCCGCCGGCCAGCTTCTGCCCTCCGCCCTTAAAAACCTCGAGACCTGGCTCTCCGCCGGTCTGCCCGCCTGGGCCACGGCGTCGCTCGAGGAACTCGTCGCCGGCGCGCAGTGGGCCGAGCTGAACGATCGTTTCTACCGCGACCTCGAGTTCGGCACCGGCGGCATGCGCGGACGCACCATCGGCCGCGTCTCCACCGCCGCCGAGCAGGGTAAGGTCGGCCCGATGGGCACGCCGGAGCACGCCGCCATCGGCAGCAACATCCTCAACGACTACACCCTCGTCCGCGCGACCATCGGCCTCTTCCGTCACACCGCCGCCTACCTGAAGGCGCAGGGCGACTCGCGTCTGCCCTCGCTGGTCATCGCGCACGACGTCCGCCACTTCTCCCGCCATTTTTGCGAGCTCGCCGCCTCCACCTGGTCCCGCCTCGGCGGCCAGGCCTACATCTTCGCCGGCCCGCGCTCCACGCCCCAGCTCAGCTTCACCGTGCGCTGGCTCGGCGCCAACTGCGGCGTCGTCATCACCGCCAGCCACAACCCGCCCCACGACAATGGCTTCAAGGCCTACTTCGACGATGGCGCGCAGGTCGTCGCCCCGCACGACAAGGGCATCGTCACCGAGGTGAACCAGGTGCCGCTCGCCGAGCTCGCCGCCTTCCTCGAGCAGGACATCTCCCGCGTCGTCACGCTCGGCGACTCCGCCGACGCCGCCTACCGCAAAGCCGCCGCCACCGCGGTCATCGATCCCTCCGTTTTCAAGAGCGCCGCGCTCAAGGTCGCCTTCACCTCGATCCACGGCGTGGGCAACATCATGTCGGTGCCGTTGCTCAAGGAGACCGGCGTCGAGCTGCACGAGGAGCCCGCGCAGGCCGTGCATGATCCGCGTTTCCCGACCGTCAAGTCGCCCAACCCCGAGAACGCCGAGGCGCTCGCCCTCGCGGTGAAGCTCGCCGACGAGAAGGGCCTCGACCTCGTCATGGCCACCGACCCGGACTGCGACCGCATGGGCGCCGCCGTCCGCGGCAAGGACGGCAAGATGCACCTCCTCACCGGCAACCAGATCGGCGCGCTGCTCACCGAGTATCGGATTTCCCGCTACAAGGAGACCGGCGTCATCCCCCAGGCCGGCACCGACCGCGCCGCGCTGGTGAAGACCTTCGTCACCACCGCGCTCCAGGACGAGATCGCCCGCTCGCACGGCGTGAAGGTCGTCAACACCCTCACCGGCTTCAAGTGGATCGCCGCCAAGATCCGCGGCTACGAGGACCAGCTCAAGGCCGGCTACCTCGCCAAGCACGGCGTCGCCCTCGACTACAACGCCACGCCCTTCGCCAGCCGCGCCCGCCTCCTCCAGGAGTTCTCCACCTTCTACCTCTTCGGCACCGAGGAGAGCTACGGCTACCTCGCCAACGACCTCGTGCGCGACAAGGACGGCAACTCCGCCTGCCTCATGCTCGCCGAGGTCTGCGCCCACGTGAAGAGTCGCGGCCTGACCGTCCCCGAGTTCCTCGACGAGATCTACCTCCGCACCGGCTACTTCCTCGAGGGCGTGATCAACCTCTACTACGAAGGCGCGAGCGGCGCCGCGAAGATCAAGCGCATCCTCGACACCTATCGCTCCGATTCCCCCAAGGCCTTCGGCGACGTCGCCGTGACGAAGTTCGAGGACTTCGGCCGTCAGGACATCCGCGACAGCGACGGCGAGCTCGTGCCGAAGCAGGACCTCTACCTCGTGACGCTGGCCAACGGTTACACCTTCGCCGCGCGCGGCTCGGGCACGGAGCCGAAGATGAAGTTCTACGTCTTCGCGAAATCCGCCGTGAAGAGCGCCGCCGAGCTCCCCGCCGTGAAGGTGGCGGTGAAGGCCGAGCTCGACCGCGTGAAGGCCCTGATCGAGGCCGACGCGCAAAAGCGCGCCGAGAGCTGAGCCACGCGCGCCCCATTCAGTCCTAATGCCTGGAGAGCGCGGCTCTGTCCGCGCCTTCCTTGCGTAACGGCGGCGGGCACGGGGAGGGCCCGCCCTCCATCAAGCCGAGGGCTTCAGCAGCCCCCGCAGCCGGCTAGTCGTTGCGTCGCGATCCAACCGCGACGCCGCCACGTCGAGCACCAGCGCCTCCCAGGCGTCGATCTCCGCCGGGCTCCGTGGCGGCGTATCCACCAAGCTGTTACAACGCAGGAACACCAGGCAGGCGCCGAGTGCCACGCGCTTGTTGCCGTCGACGAACGGATGGTTGCGGCAGAGATAAAACAGATAGGCCGCCGCGATCTCCACCGGGTCCACGAACACCGGTTCGCCAAAGGCCGTGGCCTGCGGCGCCGCGACCGCGGATTCCAGCATGCCACGATCCCGCAGCCCGGATCCCCCGCCGTGCGCGCGGAGCGCCGTGCCGTGGATGGCCTCGACGGCCGCCACCGTGAGATGGGCGAAGGGTTTGCTCATGACAGGCGTCGGAAGACCTCGTCGTAATCGCGGATGACTTTCTCCGCCGTCTCCGTCGCGAGCTCAGGCGTGATAACCGGGCGGATAGGCGTGAGCGTGATCGTGCCGCTGTCGTGCACCACGACGTCCACCGCGTCGCCCACCTTCAAACGCGCCAGCTCCATGAGCGCGCTGTCAAATATCACGCCTTGGGAATTGCCGACTTTGGTGATGGTTTTGACCATGATGTAATACGTTGTATTACATTTGTCGCCGGAGCAAGGCAGGGCTCATAAGTATCTACTTCACAAAAAGCTCTGCTGCTTCGGCGCCTTGGCGGCCTCGGCGGCGGTGCGCAGGGCGGCCTCCTCCTCGGGCGTCATGTTGAGGTGGCGCGGCGGCTTGGCCGCGCGGCTGGCGACGGCGCTTTCGCGGTCGGCCACGATGCGGTCGCAGATGCTGTGGATCTGCAGGCGCAGCCATTGCGCGGTGCTGCTCTCCGCCCGGTAGTCGGCCGGGCCGTAGTGGTCGATGCGTCCCGAGGCGCGCAGGCGGTCGTTTTGGGCGAACTCGTCCGAACGCGCCGGATTGTAGACGCCATAGGCCTTGCCGCCGCCCTTCTTCGTCACGGAAAAGCTCGGCACGTCGCTCGGGCCGTCCGCGATGTAGATCATGTTTTGGAACGGCACGCGGCGATCCTCGGGCGCGACGCTGGCGTTCACGTCGATCGCGGGGTTCTTGTTCGTGCCCTTGTTGATCTCGAAGAGGGCACGGGTCTTGGTCGTGTTGTCTATGACCAGGCCGATCTGCGCGATCAGCGCCTCCGCCTCGAGACCGAAGTCCTGTTGGTTCAGGAAACCGGGCTGGAGCGGGTTCTCGATGAACTCGCAGCCCCAGATGTTCTCCACGAAGGGCGCGATCGCGCTGCCGCGCACCATCTCGGCGAGGCCCGTGCTCACGATGTAGTGCTCGAGCCGGATGTCGTGTTTCCGATAAGCCTCCTTCTCGGTCACGTAACCCTGCGCGACGCGGAAAAAATCGGGCAGGCCGGGGTAGAATTTAATCTCCGCGCCGCACTCGCGGAGGATCTTGTTGCTCAGCTTGGGCATCTTGCCCGCCAGCACGTAGGTGAGCAGGTGGTTGAGGTAGGCGATCTCGGGAGAGAGGTGGTAGCCTCGCTTGCGGTAGTGGCTCACGAGGTTGTTCGTCTCGTGCCAAAACGTGTTCTCATCGATGCCGTAGCGCCGGAAAAGCGGCGACTGCATGTATTCCGGGATAAGCGTCTTGTCGAAGTCCCAGATGCAAGCGATGATGTTCTGCGTGAAGAGAGTCGTGGCCATGGCGGATCAACACCGTTAGCGGGACAACCCGTCCCCGCTCGCGGCATCGTGCCTGCAACGCAAGCCGCAAGCCGCCCTCCGCGCAATCCGCAACGCGCGTGCGTCCGTATCTCTGTCGCTCCGTCCCACCGTCGTTCCGTCCTTCTGTCGCTCCGTCGTTCTCGCCTTCTGCTTCCATGGTCACTTTGCCCGACATCACCCCGTTCCGCCGCCGGCTCGACGAGCTCGACGCGCAGATGCGCTCGCCCTCGTTCTACACCAACGCCCGCGCCGCCGCCGAGGTCACCCGCGAACACCAGCGCCTCGGCGCGCTCCTCGCCGACCACACCGCGCTGGAAAAAGCCCACGCCGACATCGCCGAGATGAAGGCGCTGCTCCGCGATTCCTCCGGCGACGCCGAGCTGCGCGAGCTCGCCGAGGCCGAGCTGCCCGGCCTCGAAAAACGCGTCGAGGAACTGCACGCCTCCGTGCTTCGCCAGATGATCCCGCCCGAGCCGACCGACTCGCGCAACACGGTCTTCGAGATCCGCGCCGGCACCGGCGGCGAGGAGGCCGCGCTCTTCGCCGCCACGCTCGCCCGCATGTATCAACGTTACTGCGACACGCGTCGCTGGACGGTCGAGCCCATGGGCAGCTCCGTCTCCGAGCGCGGCGGCTTCCGCGAGGTGAGTTTCCTCGTGCGCGGGCAGGACGTCTACAAGCAGCTCAAGTTCGAGAGCGGCGTGCATCGCGTGCAACGCATCCCGAGCACCGAGGCCAACGGCCGCATCCACACCTCCACCGTCACCGTCGCCGTGCTGCCCGAGGCCGAGGAGGTCGACGTGCAGATCGACCCGCAGGACCTCGAGATCACCGTGCAACGCGCCAGCGGCCCCGGCGGCCAGGGCGTCAACACCACCGACTCCGCCGTGCGCATCATCCACAAGCCGACCGGCCTGATGGTCTTCTGCGCCGACGGCCGCTCGCAGATCAAAAACAAGGCCAGCGCAATGGCCGTGCTTCGCGCCCGCCTCTTGCAAAAGAAGCAGGACGACGAGGCCGCCAAATACGCCGCCCAGCGCAAGGGTCAGATCGGCACCGGCGACCGCAGCGAGCGCATCCGCACCTACAACTTCCCGCAAAACCGGCTCACCGACCACCGCATCGGCCTCACGCTCTACAGCCTGCCGCAGGTGATGGAGGGCGCGGTCGAGCCCGTGATCGAGGCCCTGCAAAAGGCCGACCTCGAGCGCAAGCTGGCCGAGCTCACCGGCCAGCCCTACGACATGAAGCGCGCCGCCTCCGGCGACGACGACGAGGACTGAGTGGTGGCCCACGAAACACACGAAATGACACGAAAGGAAAACGCCGCCGCGGTTCGCCTGGCTTTCTTTTAGTGCTTTTTCGTGTGTTTCGTGGGCAATCTCCGCCGTTCCTCCCCTCATGCTCTCGCTGCTCGAGATAATCACCAAGACGACCGACTTCTTCGCCGCGAAGGGCGTCGAGTCGCCGCGGCTCAACGCCGAGCAGATCGTCGGGCACGCGCTCGGGCTGAAGCGCATGCAGCTCTACATCCAGTTCGAGCGTCTCCTCACCGAGCCCGAGCTGGAGAAGATCCGCCCGCTCGTGAAACGCCGCGCCCAGCGCGAGCCGCTCCAACACATCCTCGGCACGGTGGAGTGGGGCGGGCTCACCTTGAAGAGCGACAAACGCGCGCTCGTGCCGCGGCCCGAGACCGAGGAGCTCCTCGAGCTCGTCCTCGAACGCGCCAAGCCCTCGCCCGAGGCGCCGGCCGACGCGCTCCGCGTGCTCGACCTCGGCACCGGCACCGGCGCCCTCGCGCTCGCCCTCGCCAAGGCCTGGCCCTCCGCCCGGGTCACCGCCCTCGACGCGAGCGACGAGGCACTCGCGCTCGCCCGTGAAAACGCCGCCGCGGCCGGCCTCGCCGAGCGCGTCTCGTTTTTAAAGTCGGACTGGTTCTCCGCGCTGCCCGCCGACGCCCGCTTCGAGGTGATCGTGAGCAACCCTCCCTACCTGACCGACGCCGAGGTGGCGGAAGCGGAGCCCGAGGTGCGCCTGCACGACCCGCGCTCCGCCCTCGTGGCGCTCGACGCCGGCCTGGCGGATTTGAAAACGATCATCGCCGGCGCCGCCTCGCGGCTCGCGCCCGGCGGCCTGCTCGCGCTCGAGACCGGCGTGGCCCAGCACGAGGCCTTGCTCGCCACGATCACGTCCGCGGGGCTCCGCGAGGGCGAGGCTCGCGCCGATCTCCGCGGCCGCCCGCGCTTCGTCTTCGCCCGCCGCTGATCGGCGTCCGTCGTTGCGGGCGGGGCGCGCCGCTTTTATCCCCGGCTACATGTGGGAAGAGGATCCGCGTTACCAAGCCGCCCAATATCGCTTGGTCGCGGGGCTGCTACTGGCGGCCACGGCGCTCTTGGCCGCGATGTCCTGGTATATCGACGAGTGGGCTCCGTTCAGGGCGTGGATGCTCTGGATCCTCGCGCTGGAACTCGCCTGGTTCGCGGTGGCGGCCGCCGCGTATGGGGTGTTTCTCCTGTGGAGCCGCTTCACCGGCCGGCATGCGAAATCTTCCGCACGTCCGAGGGACCCTGACTGATTGCTTTGCCGGGAGGCGGGGAAATAGTCGGCGCTTTCCGAACGCATGGAGTTGAGCCGACACATCCGACACGTCGTGGGCCGGGCCCGGGCTTGGTCGCGCGCGGAGCGGATGGCGGGCGCGGCCTGCGGACTGGCCTTGCTGGGCTTGCTGGCCTGGGCGGCGCGGCTCCTGCCCGAGTGGCGGGTCAATCCGGACCTCTCGCACGGTTTCTTCGCCCTGCCGGTGGTCTTTCTGCTTTGGCGGAAGGCGATGGAGGGCGCGGGTGTATCCGGCGCGGGCCTGGGATGCGGGGCGCAGTCCGCCGTGGTCGCGGGTTTCGGTCTCCTGCTCGGCGCGTCTTCGTTTTTCGCGACCGTGTATGCCGTGGCGATGGGCTGGCCCGCCGGTCCGACGCTTTTTCTTCTGTCGATCGGCGCGGCCTCGGCGGTGATCATCGCCGGCGCGATCTCGGCCGGGCGCGGGGTTCGTTGGATCCGTCCGGGCTGGGCGGCCTGGATCATTCCCGCGGTCATTTTGCTGAGCGCTCCCTTGCCGCCGGGCGCGTATACGCGACTCACCGTGTCCCTGCAGGAGCTGGTCACCTCGGGCGTGGTCGAGACGCTGCGGCTCTTCGGCGTCCCGGCCATGCGATCGGGCAACGTCATCCACCTCGGCATGGCCTCCGTCGGCGTCGAGGAAGCCTGCAGCGGCGTGCGCAGCCTCGTGTCCTGCGTGCTCGCCGGTCTCGTTCTGTCGGCGCTGATGTTGCGTTCGCCGGGGCGACGCGCGGCGCTCGTGCTGGTGGCGGGGCCGCTCGCGCTGGCGACGAATTTCCTGCGTTCCCTCGCGCTGACGCTTCTCGCGCGTTCGGGCTTGGACATCACCGGCGCCTGGCATGACGGGCTGGGTTTCGCCGTGCTCGGGATCACGACGGCCTTGCTCGCGTGGCTGGCGACTTCGCTGGAGGCCCGGGAACTGGCGCGAGAGAGCCGCCCGATCGCGGACGAGCGGGCGGCTCTCGCGGCCCGTCCCGACGCCGCGCCGCGCCGCGCTGCTTGGCCGGCGGCCGTGGGCGCGCTGGTTTGCCTGACCTTGGCGGCGCTGTGGCTGGGCTATGTCGCGGCGCGCACGGAAGGGCGTGCGACGGCGACGGGACCGGTTCCGAACCTGGCCCGGATCGTTCCGGAGCGCGCGCCCGAGGGCTGGACGGTCGAGACCCGCGGGGACCTGTTCTACTTTTTCGACGCGTTGCAGACGGACCACCTCTTGGAGCGCAGCTACCAGCGGCACGGCCCCGATGGGCTGACGCAGGTGACGGTTTACGTGGCGTGGTGGGCGCCTGGACAGACTTCGGTGAGCACGGTGGCGGCGCATACGCCGGAGTCCTGCTGGCCGGGCTCGGGCTGGACGATGGACGGCGCGCAAACCGCGCGGCTCGCCCTGCCGCTGCCGGACGGACGGATCGTCGACGAGGCGGAGCAGCGGGTGTTTCATCACGGCGATTTTCCGCAGCGTGTGTGGTTCTGGCATCTGGTGGCGGGAACGCCCTTCCGCGCCTTCAATCCGCTTTCCTGGCGCGACCAGTTGAACGTGTTTTTCGAGCGGGGCGTGCGACGCGACGAGGCGCAGGCCTTCGTGCGGATCTCGACCAACCGCGAGTGGTCGGAGATCGCCGGCGATCCCTGGCTGGCGGAGCTGCTAAAAGGGGTCTCGGAGCTGGGCGTGCCGGTGCGAGGGAAAGAGCCGCGACCGGCGGGATTCTGAGCGGCGGAGCAAAACGCTGTTGCGCGGCGCGAGGCGGCGGCTAGGTCTCTGGCCACGTTCTTTCCGCGCCATTAGTATATCGGCTATTATGTGTGCTTCCCAAGCATGAGAGGTCGGTTCGACTCCGACATGGCGCACCAATTTTGAAACGCGTCCCCCGCCGAGGGGGACGCGTTTTGCTTTTGGCGAGAACGGTGCGGATCGACGCCGGGCGCGGGTGTCGCCGCAAAACGAGGTGGCGGAGCGGCGCGATCGGGCTTAGTCAGGGACACGCACCCACGTCCCCATGCCTACCGCGATTGTATTGTTGAAGACCGACCGCAAGCGAGTGACCGGGATCGCCGAGAACCTGCTGGAGATCCCCGACGTGTCGGAGGTCTATTCCGTGTCGGGCCGGCACGATCTGCTCGTGATGATCAAGTGCGAGGATCTCGACCGCATCGAGTCGGTGATCACCGACCAGGTGATCAAGACCGAGGGCATCCTGGAGAGCGAAACGATGTTCGCCTTCCGCAGCTACGATAAGCGCGAGGGCGGCAAGGCGGTCGACGTGGACTGAGGGTCGGCGGGCTCAGCCCCGCGCGGGCGCGCGTCAGTCGCGCGCGTGTTGGGCGTCGGCGCCGTCGGAGTCGTCGGCGCGGGTGTCGAGCAGCGTGCCGGGTGGCGTCGCGTCGGGATCGACGAGGCGGATGGCGGGCGGGATGGCGAAGGTGGAGTTGCGCGCGAGCACGCAGCCGGGGCGGCCGCACACGCAGCGCTCCTGGACGCGTTCGCAATAGTCGTTCACCGGGTCGAAGTGCGGGCAGGAAAAGCTCATCGCGGGCGGGATGCGGGAGCGACGTTAGCGCCGCCGCCGCGTGTCGGCTGCCCGCGCCTTGCCCAAGCAAAGGCGGATTTTGGCGCGACTTCCTCCGGGTAGGATAGCTCTCGCGACGTCGGAAGGCCCACTTCGGCTTCAATGAGGCGGTATTCAGGCCTCGCAGGCGTCCAAATCCGTGAAACCGGTGGTCGCCTGTGCGCAGACGGTATCGAAGGCCGTGCAGTGGAGGTCCAAAGTCGCGGAGATCGGATTCGAAGATGGGGAGACGAGGTCCGAATGCACGGAGACGAGCTCTGATTGCGCGGAGACGAGGCTCAAACCTACGGAGACGGATGCCAAATGTGCGGAGACGGGGCCTGAATCCATGGAGACGAGGCTTGAACCTGCGGAGACGAGACCGAAACGCGCGGAGACTTGATCCAAACCCGTGGAGACGAGGTCGAAATCCGCGGAGACGAGGACCAAACTTCTGGAAACGAAGTCCGAACTTCGCGCCGCCGCCATCCCGCCAGGCGGAGGCGGAGCCGGAGATGAGGGCGCGGACCCAGACCAACCGGCATACGGATTCGTCTACCGCGCGAGCAGCTCGACCAGGTGATCCGCGACGTGGCCGCCCTGCGTCGCAAAGGACAATACACCGCCGACAGCATCTGGCCGGCCCTCGGTGGGAGCACACCTCGTCCGCCGCGAGTTCAATACTCGTTTCTGCTGCGCTCGCGGGTGAGTGGATGGCGGGTGAGGGCTTCGGATTCGAGATTCGAAATTTGAGAACGAAGGGAGGCGGACGACTTGAGATCTTAGATTTGAAAATTTGAGATTTACGGAGCGGGGCGGGCGGGGTGGCCGGGAGGAATGTGTTGGACGAGGAGTTTTTGAAAGGCGGCGGCGCCGGTGTCGCGTATCTTTCGCTTTTGGTGGTTCGCGCGGGTTTGGTCGTTGAGGTGGCGGAGGCCGGCGATGTCGGAGTTTTGAAGGGAATCGGCCCAGGCGCGGAGCTGGCGGGAGCAGGACTCGGCGATGGATTTGAGATCTGAAATTGGAGATTTGAGATCACAAAAAAGCCCGCGAGGCGCGGGGCGCTCGCGGGCGAGGAATAAAATCGGGAGAAGGCGGCGACGGCGCGCCGCCCTCCAGCGGAGGATCAGATGGCGTGGATCGCGCTCTTGCTGACGGCGAGGGCGGCTTCTTTGACGGCTTCGCTCATCGTCGGGTGGGCGTGGATGGTGCGGGCGAGGTCCTCGGCGCTGCCGCCGTATTCCATGTGGGCCACGACTTCGCTGATCAGCTCGCCCGCGCCGCGGCCGACGATCTGGCAGCCGAGGAGTTTGTCGGTCTTGGCGTCGGCGATGATCTTCACAAAACCATCGGTCGCGTCGGCGGCGATGGCGCGGCCGTTGGCGGCGAAGTTGAACTTGCCGACGTTGATCGCGAGGCCCTTGGCCTTGGCGGCGTCCTCGCCCAGGCCGACGGAGGCGACCTCGGGCTCGGTGTAGATGATGGCGGGGACGAGGTCCCAGTTCACGTGGCCGTGCTTGCCGGCGATCCACTCGGCGACGGCGACGCCGTCTTCCTCGGCTTTGTGCGCGAGCATGGGGCCGTCGATCACGTCGCCGATCGCCCAGACGCCGGGGGCGGTGGTGCGGAGGTGGGCGTCGACTTTGATGCGCTTCTTGTCGGTGAGCTCGACGCCGGCTTTTTCGAGGCCGAGGCCGTCGGCGTAGGGGCGGCGGCCGACCGCGACGAGGACGACGTCGGCCGGGACTTCGAGGACCTTGCCTTCGCGCTCGGCGGTGAGGATCTGCTTCTTGGCGTCGTAGCCGGTGACCTTGGCGCCGACCTCGATCTTGAGGCCCTGGCGTTGGAGCGAGCGGGTGAAGTGGCGGACGATGTCGTCGTCGTAGGCGGCGGCGATCTTGGGCAGGAATTCGACCACGGTGACCTCGGCGCCGAGGCGCGACCAGACGGAGCCGAGCTCGAGGCCGATGGCGCCGCCGCCGATGACGGCGAGGCGCTTGGGCACGGTGGGGAGCGCGATGGCGTGGTCGGAAGAGACGACCTGCTTGCCGTCGAACGTGAGGAAGGGGAGCTCGACCGGGGCGGAGCCGGTGGCGATGACGATGTTCTTGGCGGTTAAGGTCTGGTCGCCGACCGCGACGGTGTTGGTCGAGGTGAACTTGGCCTCGCCGGTGATGACGGTGACCTTGCGGGCCTTGGCGAGGGCGGCGACGCCGCCGGTGAGCTTGGTGACGACGTCGTCCTTCTTCTTGAGGAGGGCGGCGAGGTCGAGGGAGATGCCGTCGAGCTTGATGCCGTGGGCGGCGGCGTGGTGCTTGGCGAAGGCGAATTGCTCGGAGGAGTGGAGCAGGGCCTTGGACGGGATGCAGCCGACGTTGAGGCAGGTGCCGCCGAGGGCGGGGCGTTTCTCGACGAGGGCGACCTTCAGGCCGAGCTGCGCGGCGCGGAAGGCGCAGACGTAGCCGCCGGGGCCAGCGCCGATGACGAAGAGGTCGAAGGAAGAGGGAGCGGAAGAAGACATTTTACAGGAGGGAACGGAGGTAACGGAGGAGGAGTTTTTCTTTCTCCGTTTCCTCCGTTATCTCCTGTGAGGTTCTTAAACGCTGAGGAGGAGGCGGGTGGGGTCCTCGATGGCCTGCTTCACCTTCACGAGGAAGGTGACGGCCTCTTTGCCGTCGACGAGGCGGTGGTCGTAGCTGAGGGCGAGATACATCATCGGGCGGATGACGACCTGGCCGTCGACCGCGACGGGGCGATCGTTGATCGCGTGGAGGCCGAGGATGGCGCTCTGCGGGGCGTTGATGATCGGAGTCGAGAGCATCGAGCCGAAGATGCCGCCGTTGGTGATGGTGAAGCAGCCGCCCTCGAAGTCGGGCAGGCCGAGCTTGCCGTCGCGGGCCTTCTTGGCGACCTCGCCGATGGCCTTCTCGATGCCGGCCATGTCGAGCTTGTCGCAATCGCGCACCACGGGGACGACGAGGCCCTTCTCGGTGGAGACGGCCATGCTGATGTCGTAGTAGTGGTTTTGGACGATCTCGTCGCCGTCGATCTGGGCGTTGACGCCGGGGACCTCCTTCAGGGCGTGGACGACGGCCTTGGTGAAGAAGGACATGAAGCCGAGCTTCACGCCGTTCTTCTTCACGAAGTCGTCCTGATACTTGGCGCGGAGGGCCATGACGGCGGACATGTCGACCTCGTTGAAGGTCGTGAGCATGGCGGCCTCGTGCTGGGCGGAGACCAGGCGCTTGGCGATGGTCTGGCGCAGCTTGGTCATCTTGGTGCGGGTGCGCTTGCCGGCGGGCGGAGCGGAGACGACGGGGGCGGTGGCCGGAATGGCGGAGGCGGGCGCGGCGGCGACGGCGGCGGCGACTTCCTTGGGCGTGGCGGCGGCGGCGAGCATGTCGCCCTTCGTCACGCGGCCGGCCTTGCCGGTGCCGGAAACGGTGGCGGGATCGATGCCGGTCTCGGCGGCGAGGCGGCGGACGGCGGGGCTGGCGTCGGCGACGGCCTTCTGGGCGGGAGCAGCCGGAGTGGCGGAGGGCGCGGAGGCGGCGGGAGCCGGGGCGGCGCCGGTGGCGGAGGAGTCGATCTTGGCGACGACCTGGCCGATCTTGACCTCGGCGCCGGCCTCGACGGCGAGGGTGATGACGCCGGCGGACTCGGCCACGCCTTCGGAGGTGATCTTGTCGGTCTCGAGCTCGAAGAGGGTCTGGTCCTTCTTCACGGTGTCGCCGTTTTTGACGTGCCACTTGGCGAGCACGCCGGAGCTGATGGATTCGCCGAGGGGCGGGATTTTGACGTCGATGAGGGCCATTTTTTAGAGAGGGAAAGGGTGAAGCGGGGACGGGGGAACGAAGCCAGCGGAGGGCGGAAGGGGGGCACGATATTCCCACCCTCCGCCCCGCAACGCGGCGAACTCAGGCCTTGAAGGCGTCCTTGAGGAAGGCGTTGAGCTCGATCTTGTGGACGGCGAGGGCGCCGACGGCGGGCGAGGCCGCGGCCTCGCGGCCGACGTAGCGGGCCTTGCGGCCGAAGACCTCCTCGAGTTCGGGGGCGACGTGGCTCCAGGCGCCCATGTTCTGCGGCTCCTCCTGGCACCAGACGAGGTCGGCCTTGGCGTGGGCCTTGGCGATCTGGGCGAGCTTGTCCTTGTGGAGCGGATACAACTGTTCGATGCGCACGAGGGCGACGTCGTCGATGCCGTTGGCGACGCGGTAGGAGTGGAGGTCGTAGTAGACCTTGCCGGAACAGAGGACGAGGCGGCGGGCCTTCTTGGGCGCGAGCGGGTCGTCGATGATCTCGGCGAAGGCGCCGGTGGTGAACTCCTCGAGCTTCGAGACGGCGAGGGGGTTGCGGAGCATGCTCTTGGGCGCCATGACGACGAGCGGCTTGCGCAGGTCGTTTTTCATCTGGCGGCGCAGGAGGTGGAAGTAGTTGGCCGGGGTGGTGGGCGCGGCGACCTGGATGTTGTCCTCGGCGCAGAGCTGGAGGAATCGCTCGAGACGGGCGGAGGAGTGCTCGGGGCCCTGGCCCTCGTAGCCGTGGGGCAGGAGGAGGACGATGCCGGAGACGCGCTGCCACTTGGACTCGCCGGAGACGATAAATTGGTCGATCACGACCTGGGCGCCGTTGGCGAAGTCGCCGAACTGGGCCTCCCAGATGCAGAGCATCTGGGGGTAGTCGAGCGAGTAGCCATAGTCGAAGCCGAGCACGGCGGCCTCGGAGAGGAGCGAGTTGTAGACGCAGAACTTCGCCTGGTCGGGGGCGAGGTTGAGGAGCGGGACGTATTTCTCGCGCGTCTCCATGTCGTAGAGGACGGCGTGGCGGTGGCTGAATGTGCCGCGTTCGCAGTCCTGGCCGGAGAGACGGACGGGGGTGCCCTCGGCGAGGAGGGTGCCGAAGGCGAGGGACTCGCCCATGCCCCAATCGGCGGCGCCGCCGGACAGGAGCGAGGCGCGCTGCTCGAGGAGGCGCTTGATCTTCGGGTTGGCGGCGAAGCTGGCGGGCAGGGTGGTGAGGCCCTTCACGACGGTCTCGAGGGCGGCCCGGGAGACGCCGGTCGTGATGGGGGAGTGGCTGTAGCCGGCCTGGAAGACGGGGTTGGAGTCGCGGAAGGGGTCGCCCTTCTCGCCGGCGGCCTTGCGCTCGAGCTCGGCCTTCTTGGCCTTCTCGAGGGAGCCGTCCATGGCGGAGGAATACTCGGCCTTGATGGCGTCGGAGTCGGCCTGGGTGTGGGAGCCGGCGGCGACGAGCTGCGCGGTGTAGAGGGCGGAGACCTGCGGGTGGGCGCCGATGCGCTTGTAGAGGGTGGGCTGGGTGAAGGCGGGCTCGTCGGCCTCGTTGTGGCCATGCTTGCGGTAGCAATACATGTCGATGACGACGTCGCGCTGGAACTTCACGCGGAACTCGAGGGCGAGGCGGGCCACGTGGCAGACGGCCTCGGGGTCGTCGCCGTTCACGTGGAAGATGGGCGCCTCGATCATCTTCGCCACGTCGGTGCAGTAGCGCGTGGAGCGCGAGTCCTGCGGCAGGGTGGTGAAGCCGATCTGGTTGTTGATGACGAAGTGGACGGTGCCGCCGGTGCGGTAGCCGGGGAGCTGGGAGAAGTTGAGCGTCTCCGCGATCACGCCCTGGCCGGCGAAGGCGGCGTCGCCGTGTATCAGGAACGGGCATACGCGACGGCGCTCGGCGTCCCCGCGGATGCGCTGGCGGGCGCGGGCCTTGCCCTCGACGACGGGGTTGACGATCTCGAGGTGGGAGGGGTTGGCGGCGAGGCGGACCTCGACGGTCTTGCCGGAGGCGGTGGTGAGGGCGGACTCGTAGCCGAGGTGATACTTCACGTCGCCGTCGCCGGCCACGGTGTGCGGGATGTAGTTTTCCGAGAACTGCTCGAAGAGGACCTCGAAGGGCTTGCGCAGGATGTTGGTGAGGACGGAGAGGCGGCCGCGGTGGGCCATGCCCATGACGAACTCCTCGACGCCGACCTCGGGCGCGTGCTCGATCATGGCGTCGAAGGCCGCGATCATGGTCTCGCCGCCCTCGAGGGAGAATCGCTTCTGGCCGACGAACTTGGTGTGGAGAAACTTTTCGAAGAGCTCGGCCTTGTGCAGGCGGCGGAGGATGCGGGTCTTCTCCGGCTTGGTGAAGGAAGGGGTGTTCTCGGTGGACTCCATGCGGGCCTGGAGCCACTCGCGGGCGTCGTGGTCCTGCACGTGCATGAACTCGATTCCGATGGTGCCGCAGTAGGTCTTCTTCACCGCGCGCTGGATGTCGCGGAGCTTCTTCTGGCCGCCGCCCTGGAAGTTGGTGAGGGTGAAGCTCTCGTCGAGGTCGCCTTCGTCGAGGCCGAAGTTGGCGAGGGTGAGCTTGGGGTGGGCGGCGGGTTTCTCGCCGAGCGGGTCGAGGTGGGCCTCGAGGTGGCCGTGGGAGCGGTGCGCGTTGATGTAGCGGATGATCTGCGCCTGCTTGTAGGAATCGATGACCTTCACGCCCGCGGCGTTGGCGGCGGCGGCGGTGGGCGCGGCGCCGGCGGCGGTGTTACCCAGGGTGAAGCCTTGGAAAAAGGCGCGCCAGGTGGGATCGACGGAGTCGGGATTGTCGAGCCATTGGGCGTAGGCGGCTTCGATGACGTCGGAGTTCGCGCGGGCGGCGAGGGGGACGGAGTTCATGGAGGGTTTTGCGAGGCGGGAAACAGGAGGGAAAAAGGGCGGGCGCCGGATGCGCCGGGAGGCGGGGGACGAGGAGACGAGGCGGGAAAAACTAGCCGAGGCTTGGAAACAGTGGGAGGGTCACGCTTATCTTATCGGTCTCCGGGCTCAAGAGGCTAAGGGGCGGGGTGAAGGGTTTGAGTTTCCCTAAACCTCTGACAGGATCACTTTAAAATATCGAATACACGCCGCATGGAAACCGAGATCAAAGCTTCGCTTATCACCCTCTTGGGCGCGATTAAGTCGTCTAATGCCCCCGTGATCGCCGCCGAGATGGCCAGGCTGGATGATTTCGCGGCGCGGGGACAGATGACGCTGCATCCGCAACTACTTCATTTTCTGGAGCGTAGGAGTTACGCGAAGGCGGCGATGCTTCTCGGCGGAGCCGAGGATATCCCGGTCGGCATCTGCGGGGGCAAGGCGTCCCGGCCGGGCTCGGAGGGCGCGCGATGAGCCGGCCGGAAAAGGGCAAAATCGTCACCGATGGCGGTGCAAATCTGGGGCAAAATCCCTTTGCTTCCGCCTTGGGTGGATTAGGCGGTCTGATGCCCGCGGGGTCCGCGCCCGCGGTTTCGCCCGTATCCGCGGCCAAGGCGTCGGTCGAGGCCGAGCCCGCGAAAAACCGGGGTCGCGTGGACGTTTTGCGCACGACGGCGGGACGCGGCGGCAAGACCGTGACGGTGGCGAAAAACTTCGTCGGCATCGGCCTCCCGGAAAAGGATGCGCTCTGCAAAAAAATGCGCGCGGCGGCGGGTTGCGGGGGCACGGTGAAGGACGGCGTGATCGAGATCCAAGGCGACCAGCGCGAGGTCGTCGCGAAGGTGCTGCGCGAAGCGGGCTTTCGTCCGGTGATGGCGGGCGGCTGAGCGTAGGCGGTGGATGCGCGTGCTCGCGCCGCCGCCGGCCTCAGCGTGCGCCCAGCCAGCCGCGTTCGCTCAGCCAATGCTCGAGCAGCGCGGCCCAAGGAGGCGCCGCGCGCTCGGCGTCGCCGAGCCCGAGTCCGTGCGGGCCGTGCGGGAACACGTGCAGGGCGCAGCTCACGCCGGCGCGCCAGCAGGCGGATGCGTAGGCGAGGGCGTTGTCCACCGGCACCACGCCGTCGTCGGCGGTGTGCCAGACGAAGGCGGGCGGATTGGCGGGCCGCACCTGGCGCTCGGGTGAAAGCAGCTCGGCCAGGCCCGCGGCGGGGGACGGGCCGAGGATGTTGTCGCGACTGCCGGCGTGGGCGAAGGCTTCGGTCGTCGTGACGACGGGATAGCAGAGGATCGTGGCGTCGGGGCGGGCGGATTCACGCGCGATCGCGTCGTCGCCCGGATCGGCGGCGTCGGCGTGGTCGAAGAGGGTGGAGAGCGTGGCCGCGAGGTGTCCGCCGGCGGAGGAGCCGATGACGGCGATGCGGTTCGGATCACGGCCTGCGGCGCGGGCTTCGTGTCGGAGGGCGCGCAGGCCTCGCGCCGCGTCGAGCAGCATCGCCGGATGGTGATAACCGTCGCTCGCGAGCCGGTAGTCCAGGACGGCGGCGTGGACGCCGCGCTCGGCGAACCATCGCGCGTAGCCGGCGCCTTCGTGGTCGGCGAGCATCGCGTAGCCGCCGCCGGGAAGCACGAGGACGCTCGCGCCCGAGGCGCGGGCGGGCGAGGCGGGGAAGCGGGTGAGCCGAGGCGCGTGGCCGCGGCCGGAGCCGAGCGGGCCGGGCGGGAGTCCGGGCCAGAGAGGCGAGGTGTGCATGGGTTGAGCGAACGCCTGGGGCGGGCGGCGAACGAGAAGGCGGCCGGAGGCGCCCCGGTTCAAGGCCGCGCCCGGCGGACCGTTCGATCCGCGGCCGGAAACAAAAAAGCCGCCCCGGAGGGCGGCTTTTGTTGGTGCGATGCGACGGGGTGATCAGCGGCGCTTTTTCGGCGCCGGCTTCTTTTTCTTCTTCGGCGCGTCGTCGTCTTCGTCGTCGTCCGAATCCTCGTCTTCGTCCTCGTCCTCCTCGTCGTCGTCCGAGTCCTCGTCGTCCTCGTCGCCGTCTTCTTTCTTGGGCTTGTCGGCGTCCTCCTCGGTTTCCTCGTCCTCGTCCCACTTGAGGGAGGCGTCGTTTTTCATCGCCTCGTCGTCCTCGTCGTCGACGTCGGGCAGGTCGGCGTCGTCGATCTCGGCGTCGTCCTCGGAGGCGGCGGCGCGTTCGCCCTCCTCGTCGTCCTCGTCGAAGCCGGCGGGCGTGTAGTCGAGAATGGCGCAGAGCTCGTCGAAGACGTGCACGGCCTTGCCCTCGATGAAGCTGGCGTTCTGCTCCTCGCGGAGCTCGTCCTCCACCTCGTCGACGGTGAGCTTCGACTCGAATTTGAAGACGTCGTTCAGGAGCTTGACGCGGCAGCGGGTGAGGTGGTCGAGGAGGTCGGCGAAGGGACCGTTCTCGTCGTCGACGACGTCGGCGAGGATGAAGAGCTTCTCGTCGGAGTCGAAGATCGAGTCCTTGACGCGCTTCAGGCGGATGCGGCCCTTGCCGGCCTCTTTCTCGATGCGGAAGGAGATGAAGGCCGACTCGAACACGTCCTGATCGAAGCCGTAGTCGCGGAGGGGCTCGCAGAGCTCCGTGAGGTGCGCGACCTGCCGCGGGTCGATGATGCTGAGGCCGTCGGTGTCCCAGCGCACGGGGTCGCTGACCTCGTCGACCCACCAGTTGTGGTCTTCACCGAGACGGACGATGCACCAGTCGAGAATTGCTGAGGAGTTGGCCATGATTGCTAGAGAAGAATAGGGGAGTGGCGCGCAGCCATGCGAACGACTTGGAGCGAGTCAAACCGCGAAACTCGGCTTTTTTGCGAAGAGAAAACGCGGCCCCCGCGGCGGGCAAAGCGGCGACGTGGGCCGGGCCGCGTCCGGTCCTGCCCGGGCTCCAGGCGCGCGGGGCGCCGGCGGGCGCGGGCTTCCGGGGCGCGCCCGCTCTTGCCTCCGGGAAAACGGGAGCGGAAGATCGGCGCTTTTATGGATACGCTTTACGGAAATGTGGTGAAGCCGCTCCTGTTCCGGATGGACCCGGAAGAGGCGCACGAGCGCAGCGTCAAGGCGCTCGCCCTCCTCGGCCGGATCACGCCGCTGTGTCGGGCGATGGAAGCCTTCACCCGGCTGGATCCGGCCGCGCACCGCCCGGTGCGGGTTTTCGGCCTGGATTTTCCGAACGCCGTCGGACTGGCGGCGGGCTTTGACAAGAACGCCCACGCCTGGCCGGCCGCGGCGGCCTTGGGTTTCGGGCACGTCGAGATCGGCACCGTCACCGCGCTCGCGCAGCCGGGCAACCCTAAGCCGCGGCTTTTTCGTTACCCGGAGGAAAAGGCCGTGATCAATCGCATGGGTTTCAACAACGAGGGCAGCGAGGCGGTGGCCGCGCGCCTCGCCTCGCAACCGGGGCCCGGCAAGCGCCGGATCCCGCTCGGGGTGAACCTGGGCAAGTCGAAGATCACGCCCAACGAGGAGGCGACTCGGGATTATCTGGCCAGCTTCGGCCGGCTCGCCGGTCATGCCGATTACGTGGTGGTGAACGTCTCCAGCCCGAACACGCCGGGCCTGCGGGCGCTGCAGGACGAGAAGCCCTTGCGCGAGTTGCTTGGCGCCCTGAGCGCGGCGAATCGTGCGCGCGGCCAGGGCCGGCGTCCTCTTTTGCTCAAGATCGCCCCGGACTTGAGCTGGCCCCAGATCGACGCCGCGCTTGGCGTGATCGCCGAGTTTGGACTGGATGGCATCATCGCCACCAACACGACGCTCGCCCGTCCCGGCTCCTTCGCCGCGGTGGGGCAGGCGGGGGGATTGAGCGGGGCGCCGCTGCTTCGCCGCAGCACCCAGATCGTCGCCTACATTTCCCGGGTCACCGGGGGCCGCCTCCCGATCATCGCCGCGGGTGGCATCACCGACGCGGCGGGCGCGGGCGAGAAGCTCGATGCCGGCGCCAGCTTGGTCCAGGTATATACCGGCATGATTTACGAGGGGCCGTTTTTCGCCGCCCGCCTGGCGCGGGCGTGCGCGGATCGTCAGCGCCGCTGATGGTTTGCGGCAAGGTCGGAGCGGGGTCTATCCCGGCCCCGTTCCGTCCCTGCGTCATATAATAGAGAAGGGTTGAGATAGAGCGGGTGTTGATCTGGTCGGTTTTCGGATGCCCGCGCCGGACGCGTCCGAAATCGGCGCGAAGACACGCGTGCGGCGTGGCGGGCGCCTGTTGCTGATCGATGGCGGTTCCGTGTGTGTGGTGGGTGGGAGGCGGGTGCCGATGGACGATGTCGTCGGCCCGAGCGGGCGCGAAAGAATGCCGTGGCGCGGACCACGCAGGGTCGGTTGACGAGCCGGCTGCCGAACCGGGGAGGGTGATGCTGCGCCGGAGCAGGCGCGTCGCCCGGGGCTTTGGCAATGGCTTGCGCTATCGGCGCGACCACGACCTCCGGCGTGCGTGAGGACCGTCCGGGCTCCTCTGGAATTGTGAATAAGTTTTTGGCTTTGGGGTATTATGGGGACGGCTTTTTACTTGCGCGTCGTGGGTCAAAGTGGGACGAAATGGGGCGTTGTGGGGCACTCTGCTGCACCTCTAAATGTCCACCCTAGGCAAACCGTTCTACACCGGCTCGTTCCGGCACACGTTGGACGACAAGAATCGGCTAACGATTCCGTCGGCGTGGCGGTCTGCGCACACGGAAGGCGACACGTTCCTCGTTGTTCCTCTGGATGGCTTCCTCGGTGTTTTGCCCCCGCTCGAGGCGCAGAAGTTGTATGATCGCGTGGCCGAGAAGGCGCTTTCGGATTCGGAGGCCCAGGAGGCCGCCGCGGACTTTTTCTCGAAGACGCTGTCCTTTTCCTTCGACAAGGCCGGACGCGTGATGCTCTCGCCCGAGCTGCTCGCCCACGCCGGCATCGGCAAGGACGCCGTGCTCGTGGGCTCGATGAACAAGTTCAATCTCTACAGTCCCGAGCATTGGGATCGCGTGCAGGCCGCCACCGCCGCGCAAAAGCCCGCCGACCGTCTGCGTCGGATGGGGATCTGACGAGGCCGCGAAAAATGCACGCCGCCTCCTTTTTTCTCCCCGTCGATGCCGCCAGGAGGCCCGCCCGCCATGTTCGCCGAGCTTCCTGAAACCGCCGCCGCGCCCCAGCCCATGTCGACGCCCGGCCATATCTCGGTTCTTCTTCGCGAGACGATCGCGCTGCTCGCGCCGCGCGCGGGCGGCCGCTATCTCGATTGCACCTTCGGTGCCGGCGGGCACACCCGCGCCATCCTCGAGGCCGCGCCGGGATGCCGCGTCGTCGCTCTCGACCGCGATCCTGAGGCCGGGCCGCGCGCCGCCGCCTTGGGCGCGGAGTTCGGCGACCGCTTCGAGCTGGTCGACCGCGATTTCGGCCAGCTCGCCTCGCTCGGCTTCTCCGGCCTCGACGGCGTGCTCTTCGACCTGGGAGTCTCCTCCTTTCAACTCGACGACGCCGCGCGCGGATTCTCTTTCCGCAACGACGCCCCCGCCGACATGCGCATGGACCCGCGCCACGGCGTGCCTGCCTCGCGCTGGCTCGAGACCGCGACCGAGGAGATGCTCTTCCGCGCGATCGGCGACTACGGCGAGGAGCGCCACGCCGGCCGCGTCGTCCGCGCCATCCTCGCCGCCCGCGGCACCGGCGCGCTCGCCCGCACCGCCTCCCTCGCCGAGCTCATCTCCAACGCCATCCCACCCAAGGATCGCTTCACGTCCCGCATCCATCCCGCCACCCGCGCCTTCCAGGGCATCCGTATCGCCGTGAATGAC
>JACCDX011278773.1_pt1 | contig 32505 bp, 28 predicted proteins | sample 7449681 | NCBI WGS metagenome assembly JACCDX01 (sample SAMN15323450, study PRJNA562643) | freshwater metagenome | isolation source: river surface water | place: USA:Blue River Watershed | collected 2017-08-18
ACCATGCCCGCAATGGTGGCCAAACCCACGCCCATGGCAAAAACCAATGCGTGAATCAGCTTGATGTTGACGCCCAGAGCTTCGGTCATTTCGTGATTGAACGCACCAGCGCGAATTTTCATACCCAAGCGCATTTTGGAGAAGAGCAAACAAAAGCCTAAAGCCAATAGCAAACACACCCCCGACATGAACAAACGGTAGACAGGGTATGAGAGCGTTTCTGTAAGAGGAATAGAGGCACTCAATGCATCTGGAATGGTGACGCCATGCACATCGTCGCCCCACAAAATAGAACGTGTCTCTTCAAAGACATAGATCAGGCCAAACGTGAGCAGCACCTGATCGAGGTGATCGCGTTTGTAAAAATGTCGAAACAGCAACCACTCTAAAAACAAGCCAAACAGCACCGAGAGCAAGGTGCCAATCAGAATGGCGAGAGTGAAGCTGTTGGTGAGGGCGGCCAATGACCATGCCAAATAAGCACCCAGCATGTAAAAACTACCGTGAGCCAAATTGACAACGCCCATGATGCCAAATATCAATGTAAGCCCTGCAGCCAACATGAAGAGCAACAAGCCGTATTGAACGCTGTTCAGAAGCTGGATGAGGAAATTGACGAAATCCATAGGGGAAAGGTTAACACCAATGTGTATGCCCAATGCGTTGGCCAATGACAAAATTGAGGGCAGAAAAAAAGCGGCGGATTGATCCGCCGCTTTGGCACCTGGCTGATGATTAGCCCATGCGGCAACCTGTACCAGGATCGGCCAGCGCTTTGGCGGCAACCCCAATCACTTTGTTTTCACCATTTTCAGCCACGCGCAAGTAGATGTCTTGAACAGGGTTGTGGGTTTTGCTCATGGTCCACTTGCCACGTGGGCTGTCAATCACAGCGCCTTCCATGGCTTTGTACAAATCGGGTTTCTTAGACAGATCACCTTTGACAGCATTGGCGCCTTGAATCAACAGCAAGCCTGTGTCGTAGCCTTGTACAGCATAAACATCGGGTTGCATTTTGAATGTTTTTGCATATTCCAAACGGAATTTTTTGTTGCGAGGTGTTTCGAGTGAATCGCTGTAATGCAAAGTGGTCATGACGCCGTCTGCGGCGGGGCCTGCCGCTTGCAAAACACCTTCTGTGAGGAAGCCAGAACCGTACAGAGCAATCTTGCCTTTGAGGCCTGCAGCAGCAAAGTCTTTCATGAACTTAGCGCCAGAGGGTCCAGCGAAGAAGCAGGCCACTGCATCGGGTTTGAGTGCTGCAATTTCGGTTAGAAGGGCTTGAAATTCAACGTTGGGGAATGGCAGGCCCAACTCTTTGATGATGGTGCCACCAGCCTTGGTGTAGCTTTCTTTGAAGCCTTCAAATGCTTCGTCGCCAGCTGCATACTTCCAGGTAATCCAAACCGCTTTTTTATGGCCTTTGTTGACCATGGCTTGACCCAATGCCAATGTGGGTTGGCTGTTGGAGAAGCTGGTGCGGAAAACGTTGGGAGCGCACAGGGAGCGAGTGGCAGCATGGACACCGGCATTGGGAATGAGGGACAGCACGCCTGTATCTCGGGCTACTTTTTGGATGCCCATCTGCACGCCTGAATGAACGGTGCCAATCAGGACATCGACCTTGTCACGTTGAACCAATTTGTTGGCATTTTCAATGCCTTTAGAAGGATCTGATTCATCGTCTACTTTGAACCATTCAATTTCGCGGCCACCCAGCTTGCCGCCTTGTTCGTTGATGGCCATGCGCACACCATTCTCGATGGCCACACCCAAGGGTGCAAATGCACCTGAGTAGGGCAGCATGAGACCCACACGAATTTTGCCCGTTTGTGCTTGCGCCTTTTCGGGGAGCATTAGAGTGGAACTGGCAGCGCCGACCAGTGCAGCACCCCGAGTCAAAACCAAGCGACGTGAATTTGAAGTAGTCATGAGAAATCTCCTTGTGAGATGCATTATGTTGCATATCAAGGGGCGAAAAAGCTAGGCAAAACCCTGATCTCGCGAATTTGATGGCAAATGCTGAAGGGGATGCCCACTTTGTAGGTGGCCTGCCCGGAGGGACTCGAACCCCCGACCTACGGCTTAGAAGGCCGTTGCTCTATCCAGTTGAGCTACGGGCAGATAAAAAAGGCCCTGGAACCAAAACGGCAGGGCCTTCGTTGAAATAATGGTCGGAGCGAAAGGATTCGAACCTTCGACCCTCTGGTCCCAAACCAGATGCGCTACCAGACTGCGCTACGCTCCGACAAGCCTCATATTCTAATGCGGTATGTGGGCAATTATTGAAATTTGATTAAAAAGTTCTTGCAAATTTACCCAAAAGCCAAGCATTTACCAAGGAGCAAAGCTTGGAAAAGCTTTGCGCCATTCCGATTCAAGAACCTCTGGTGACAGGCATTTCAACTTCGCCAGGCATGAGCAAATGTTTGGCCAACTCTAATTTGGCCAATGAATTGCGGTGTACTTCATCTGGACCATCGGCCAAGCGCAAAGTGCGTTGGTGGGCATAGGCATAAGCCAAGGGGAAGTCTTGTGACACGCCACCGCCACCATGCGCTTGAATGGCCCAGTCAATGATTTGGCATGCCATTTGGGGAGCCACAATCTTGATCATGGCAATTTCGGCCTTGGCCACTTTGTTGCCAACAGTGTCCATCATGTAAGCGGCTTTGAGTGTGAGCAAGCGGGCTTGCTCAATCATGCAGCGCGATTCTGCGATGCGTTCTTGCCACACTGTTTGACGCGCCACTTCGCGGCCAAAGGCCACGCGCGAGTTGAGGCGTTTGCACATGAGTTCGAGCGCGCGCTCTGCAACCCCACTGGTGCGCATGCAATGGTGAATGCGTCCAGGGCCTAAGCGGCCTTGAGCAATTTCAAAACCACGACCTTCTCCCAAAAGCAGATTGCTTGCTGGGACTCGCACATTCTTCAAAACCACTTCCATGTGGCCATGCGGCGCATCGTCGTAGCCAAAAACAGACAAAGCCCGAACTACAGTGATACCAGGTGAATTGGCCGGCACAATGATCATGGACTGTTGCTCATGGCGGCCTGCATCTGGGTTGGTTTTGCCCATGACAATGTAAACCGCACAACGTGGATCGCCAGCACCAGAAGACCACCATTTGCGGCCGTTGATGACGTACTCGTTGCCATCGCGTTTGATTTCGCACTGAATGTTGGTGGCATCGGAGGAGGCCACGTCGGGCTCTGTCATGAGAAATGCAGAGCGAATTTCACCTTTGAGCAAAGGCTCAAGCCATTGGTCTTTGAGTTCTTCGCTGGCATACCGCTCGAAGGTTTCCATATTGCCTGTGTCGGGTGGTGAGCAATTGAAAACTTCAGCTGCAAAAGGTACCCGGCCCATGATTTCGCACAAGGGCGCGTATTCCAAGTTAGACAAACCCTGGGGCGCGCGAGGCGACTTCGGCAGGAACAAATTCCACAAGCCTGCAGCCCGTGCTTTGGGCTTGAGCTCTTCCACAATTTTGGTGGGGATCCATGCATTTCCCTTGGCACGGTTGTCTGCAATTTCTTGAAAGAATCGAGCCTCGTTGGGATAAATGTGCTCGTCCATGAATGCCAGCAAGCGAGCTTGCATGGCTTTGACTTTGTCTGAGTATTCGAATTGCATTGAGGTTCTCCTGTTAAATCTTGAAAATACTGAAAGGTATTGAAAGCGGATGGTCAGCGAACTTGGCTGGCGAAGTGCCACGCCAATTCAGCCATGGGTTTTGCACCAGCGCCAGATGATTTGGCTTGCTCGCTCGATGCGGTTCCGTCTACGACGCGCTTGGCGATGCCTTGCAAAATAGCAGCAATGCGAAACAGGTTGTAGGCCATGTAGAAGTTCCAATCAAGCGCCAGTTTTTCTGGGGTGGTAAAACCCGTTCTCTGGCAGTAGCGCTTGATGTATTCCGCTTCGTCTGGAATGCCCAGAGCTTGGTGATCCAAACCACCAATGCCCCGAAACGAACCAGGCTTGATGTGCCAAGCCATACAGTGGTAACTGAAGTCGGCCAAGGGATGACCCAAGGTGGATAGTTCCCAATCGAGTACAGCCAATACTTTGGGTTCGGTGGGATGGAACATGAGGTTGTCCAAGCGGTAGTCGCCGTGCACGATGCTGACCAAACTTTCATCTTTGGCACTGCTGGGTATGTTGGCTGGCAGCCAAGCGATCAAGCGGTCCATCTCTGGGATGACTTGCGTTTGGGAGGCTGCATACTGTTTGCTCCAACGGCCAATTTGTCGTTCGATGTAACTGCCGGGTTTCCCGTAGTTGGCCAGACCTTGCTCGGCAAACTTGACGCTGTGAAGGGCGGCAATGACGCGGTTCATTTCATCGTAAATTTCGCCGCGCTGTGCATTGGTCATGCTTGGCAAAGACTGATCCCACAAGACACGTCCCGCCACAAACTCCATGACATAAAAAGCTCGACCGATGATGGCTTCGTCTTCGCAGAGGACATGCATCTGGGCCACGGGCACAGCCGTGCCAGACAAGCCTTTCATGACAGCAAATTCACGTTCAATGGCATGAGCAGAGGGCAAAAGTTTGGCCACAGGGCCTGGCTTGGCCCGCATCACATAAGCGCACTTGGGCGTGATGAGTTTATAGGTTGGGTTGGACTGCCCCCCTTTGAACATTTCGACGCTGAGTGGGCCTTCAAAGCCTGGCATGTTGGCAAGCAGCCAACTCTCAAGGGCCGAAACATCAAAGGCGTGCGTGCCTGTGACAGGGCGGGTGCCCACGAAATGATCAAACTGGCTCATGTGGGTATACCGCCATCTAAGAAAGTGATGAGATTGTGCGCTGACTGGTTCAGTTGTCTGAATTGACAATTTTCAGAAGCGCTTCTCTGTCGAGGACGGTGAGACCACCGGGCTCTATTTTGATGACATGCTCGCGCTCCATTTGCTTGAGCTCTTGGTTGACGCGTTGTCTGGATGCGCCCAACAACTGAGCCAATTCCTCTTGCGCCAGCTGCAGACTGATTCGAATGGCTTTGGCATCTGACAAACTGGGTACGCCATAGCTGCGCAGCAAGTGGTTGAGTTGTTTGGCCAAACGAGCCCTGAGGGGCAAGGTGTTCAAATCTTCGACCAAGCCAAACAACTGACGAATGCGTCTGGCATGCAAACGCAACATGGCGTCGTACAACTCGACGTGTGCTGCCAAAATTTTCTTGAAATCTGCTTTGGCCACATTGAGTGTGGTGGTTTCTCCGTGCGCATACGCATCGTGAGTGCGCCTGTCGCCGTCGAATATCGACACGTCGCCAAACCAGATGCCAGGCTCGACATAGGTGAGGGTGATCAATTTGCCCGAGACCGAGGTGGAGCTCACGCGCACGGCGCCCTTGGCGCACGCAATCCACTGCTCCGGCGGTTCGCCGCGGGCTGCAATCAGTTCGCCGTCTTTGTGTCGTTTGACGTATGCGCATCTCAGAATATCGTGTCGAAGGGATGGGGAAAGGGTAGAGAACCAACGACCTGCGTTGATAGATTCTCTTTCCTCCATCGTAAGAATGGGTTCGTCCATAGTCTGTCTTTTGAGTGACTGGGTGGTAAAAAATTGTCGCCTGTGGGACCCGGTCTTATTCGTATCGTGGCGTTTTTTTGTTCAAAAAGGCTGAAATTCCGATGCCAGCATTGGCATGGTGCAAGTTCTTCACAAAATGATCTCGTTCTTGTGCCAGTTGGTGGTGCAAAGTAGAGCCATCCGCCTCATTCAGAAGTTCTTTGATACTGGCCAAAGCATTAGATGCCTTTTGATTCAAAAGATGGGCCCTGCTCAAAGCGGTGCCCAAGGCCTGCCCAGGTTCGCACAGCTGATTGACCACACCCAGCTGATAAAGTCTTTCTGCGCCAATACGTTCGCCACCCATCAACAACTCGGTGGCTAATTGGCGAGGCACACAGCGCGACAAACTCCAGGTGCCACCGCCATCTGGTGACAGTGCAATGTTGCTGTAGGCCATGACAAAAATACTGTTGCGCGCAGCTACGATCAAGTCGCAAGCCAAAGCCAAGGAAAAGCCTGCACCCGCAGCCGGACCTTCAACAGCCGCAATCACGGGTTTGGGAAAGGTTCGAATGGCTTCGATCCAATTGTGCAGACCTTCAATGCTTTGCGCTTGGTGCTCTGGCGGTAATTGCCGGTTGTGGCTCAGTCTTTGCAAATTGCCGCCCGCGCTAAAGACTCCGCCATCGCCCGTAATGACGACGCTTTTGACATCTGAACTGGTTTCGGCAACGCTCAAGGCTTCGACACCCGCGGCATACATCTCGGGACCGAGTGCGTTGCGATGTTCGGGGTTGCTCAAGGTGAGAATGAGCGTAGCGCCTTCGCTGGTACTGAGCAGTTGGGCCGACATGCTTTACTCCTCTGTGTGCAAAAGAGACAAGCCGATAGCGCCGCGTCGACGCAGCCAAGGGCTAGGGCGATAACGTGGATCGCCATAAACGGTTTGCAAATTGAAGAGCACTTCCAACACGTTGGTTGGACCTAGTTTGTCACCCAGGGCCAAGGGGCCCACAGGATAACCAAGACCCAAAGTGACAGACACGTCGAGATCATGGGGCGAGCAAACACCTTGCTGGCACATGTCGGACGCAATGTTCACAATATTGGCCACCACCCTTTGGGTGATGAAGCCACCGCTGTCACGCACCACGCTGACAGCTTTTCCGTCTTTCGCAAACAAGGCGTGGGCAGCATCTCGCATGTCTGAGCGCGTGGCCGGGTTGGTGGCCAAGACTCTTCGTTTGGTGGCGGCGTCGTCAAACAACATGTCGATGCCAATGGTGCGCGCCGGATCAAGGCGCTCCACCACAGCCACTGTGGTGACATCGAAGCCCAATGGCGCCACCAGCGTGAGAGCATGAGGGGAGGGGGATGCACCTGTTTCGATGGTGGCACCTAAATCCTTGAGCAGTTGTAAAAGCTCTAAACGTCTTGATGCCCGCGGTGATACCCAAACAGGCGGAAACTCTTTGACCTCAGGAACGGCTTGGTCTGGGGCCACAATGGCTTTGCCGTCTTGGTATGTGTAGAAACCTTCACCTACTTTTTTGCCCACGACGCCACCCGCCAAGCGTTGAGCGGTGATCACGCTGGGGCGATACCGGGGTTCTTGGTAGTACTGGTTGTAGATGGACTCCATGACAGGGTGCGACACATCCAAAGCCGTTAAGTCAAAAAGCTCGAAGGGGCCGAGTTTGAAACCAACCTGATCTTTCAAAATGCGATCGATGGTGGCAAAGTCGGCCACGCCCTCAGAGACGATTCGCAAAGCTTCAGTGCCATAGCCTCGGCCCGCATGGTTGACGATAAATCCTGGCGTGTCATTGGCTTGAACGGGGGTATGCCCCATTTGCTTGGCAAATTCGGTGAGACGCGCACAAACATCGGGGTTGGTTTTGAGGCCCGCGATGACTTCGACGACCTTCATCAAAGGCACGGGGTTGAAGAAGTGGTAGCCCGCAAATTGGGCAGGACGCTTGAGTGCTGCCGCAATGGCTGTGACCGAGAGTGACGAGGTGTTGGTCACAAGGACCGTTGACTCTGAAACCAGATTTTCTAGCTCTACAAACAAGCTTTTCTTGATGTCGATTCGCTCGACAATGGCTTCCACGATCAAGTTGCAATGTTTTAAATCATGCAATTGACCGGCTGTATGCAATTGAGATTTGTATCTGTCAACAGTTTGTGAATCTAAACGGCCTTTGGCCAGCAATGAATCCCATACTTGGTGAACCGCAAGCAAGGCTTTCTGGCTGGCCTCAGCTTGGGTGTCGTAAAGGAAGACTTGACTGCCAGCTTGTGCTGCAATTTGGGCGATACCCCGGCCCATGGCCCCTGCGCCAATGACGGCGACTTGTTGAAATGAAATGTTCATTTTTTAGCGCCTCACTTGTAATGCGCCTGGATTGACGATGTTGGTGGGTGTTCCCTTGATGAAATTCACCACGTTGTCAAAGGCTGCACCAAAATAAAGCTCGTAACTGTCTTTCTCAACATAACCAATGTGGGGTGTGCAAATACAGTTTTCTAAACGCAGCAAGGCATGTCCTTGCAAGATGGGCTCGTGTTCAAACACATCGATGGCGGCCAAGCCAGGCCTTCCGCGATTCAATGCGCTTATGAGTGCATCTGGTTCAATCAGTTCAGCCCTAGAAGTGTTGACAATCATGGCGCTTGTTTTCATGCGCATCAAGTCATCTAATTTCACGATGCCTCGGGTGCTGTCGTTGAGTCGGATGTGAAGGGAGATGACGTCGCACTGTTCAAAAAAAGCATCGCGTGAACTTGCCGGCATGAAACCATCTTTCACAGCTTTTTCGCGTGAAGCTTCGCTACCCCAAACCACCACTTGCATGCCAAATGCTTTGGCATAGCCTGCAACCAGTTGGCCAATTTTGCCGTAACCCCAAATACCAAAGGTTCGGCCACGCAGCACGCTCCCAAGGCCAAAATTGGCAGGCATGGAAGCCGACTTCAAGCCCGATTGCTGCCATGCACCATGTTTGAGGTTGCCGATGTATTGAGGAATTCGACGGGCTGCAGCCATGACCAAAGCCCAAGTAAGCTCAGCGGGTGCGTAGGGTGAGCCGGTGCCTTGCGCCACTGCAATGCCTCGTTCTGAGCAGGCTTCTAAGTCAATGTGAGAGCCAGCTGCCCCTGTTTGGGAGATGAGTTTGAGGCGTGGCAACTTTTCGAGCAATTGCCGGTTGAGGTGTGTTCGTTCGCGGATGAGAACCAAGATATCTGCATCTTTGAGTCGCACTGACAACTGACCCAAGCCTTTAACGGTGTTGGTGTAAACCTTTGCGTTGTAGGCGTCGAGTTTGACGGCGCAGTCTAGTTTTCGGACGACATCTTGGTAGTCGTCAAGGATCACAATGTTCATAGGCACTATTGTGCCTTGCCCAAAGGCTTTCATTGGGGGCCAAGGTGAAATTTAGGCCCCCTTCAGAGCTCAGTTTAGTGGTGCATAGGCGCTTTGTTTTGGGCTTCGAGTGCGACCAAGCGGTCGAGTTCGGCGCAGACATCGGCCATGCGACCAGAAATGACCATGCGGCCAGCACAATTGGGCGCTTCCCCGTGCTCTGCCACTCGAAGAACGCGCAAGGCAAGTTGTTTGGCCAGCCTGTTATCTTGGGCTGAAATGGCTCGGGGGTAAACGGCTTGAGCGGGATGTTGCTCAAGATGAGCGGCGGCACTCATGAATTTTTGAATGCCGTTGTAAATACTGGAAATGCCAAAGAGAGCGAATGTCATGTTGTTCCTTTAATGTGGGTTTGTTTACATCAAGAGCGTGTTGCGGATGAGGCCAACGGCCAAGCCTTCGATGTCGAAGGGCTCGCCGGGGTTGACCAAAATGATGGGGTAGTCGGGGTTTTCGGGCAAAAGCTCGATATGGTCTGCTAGGCGGCGCAGGCGTTTGACGGTCACTTCCTCGCCCAGACGCGCAACCACAATTTGGCCATTGCGAACTTCTTTGGTGGCTTTGACGGCCAGCAGGTCGCCATCCATGATGCCGGCATCGCGCATATACATGCCGCGCACTCTGAGCAAGTAGTCGGGTTGCTCTTGAAACAAGTGGCTTTCGACATGGTAGGTTCGATCGACGTGTTCTTGGGCCAAAATAGGGGACCCTGCAGCAACTCGGCCGATGAGTGGCAATGCCAATTGGGCAAAACCAGGCAAGGGAAGGCTGAACAGGTCGCTGGAGTTGCGAAGGTTGTCGCGGGATGAGCCTTTGAGGCGGATTCCCCGGGATGTGCCGCTGACCAGATCGATGGCGCCTTTTCGGGCCAAAGCTTGGAGGTGTTCTTCAGCTGCGTTGGCTGATTTGAAACCTAAAACTTGTGCAATTTCGGCTCGTGTAGGGGGGGCTCCCGTTTCGGCAATGGTTTTTTGGATGAGTTCCAAAATTTCTTGCTGTCGCGCCGTGAGTTTGGGTTGATCGATCATGATGCACTCCTTATTAGCTGTTTGTTTGAGCTGTCTGTTTGAGCTATCTGTTTGGATGGATGAGTTGATGTTGGAAACTGCAACTCACTGTTTTCTTATCCAGTAACTGTATTTTTAACCAGTCTTTTTAGAAATGCAAGCAAAAAATCAAAAAATTGTTGTTTTAGGCACAGGTGGCACCATTGCAGGCGTCTCTGTATCCGCCAATGAAGGGCTTGCCTACAAGGCCGCCCAACGCGGTATCGACGATTTGTTAGAGGTAGCGCTAGGCCATCAACAGCATTGGCCAAAGGCCTTGCTGGATTGTCAATTTGATTCAGAACAAGTGGCCCAGCTTGACAGCAAAGACATGGACTTTGAGACATGGATTTATTTGGCACAACGCTGTGAGCATTGGTTGTCACAAAGCGATGTGGCGGGTCTGGTTATTACCCATGGCACTGATACCTTGGAGGAAACAGCTTATTTTTTGTCCCAGGTGCTGAGTTCTGCAAAGCCCATCGTGCTGACCTGTGCCATGCGCCCCGCCAACTTCAAGGATGCGGATGGTCCTCAAAACTTGAGAGATGCCTTGTTGGTTGCATCGACTCCCAATAGGTTGGGTGTTTGCTTGGTGGCCGCAGGTGAAATTCACCACAGTCAATATGTTCAAAAAGTACATCCCACACGTTTGAACGCCTTTGACTCTGGTGAAACAGGTTTGGCTGGGCGAGTACACAATGACCAGATTCAGTGGCTAGACACATTCAATATTCCCAAGACAGCAGCCAAATTGAGTGTGCCTCAGTTGCCCCCTGAAGCCCAATGGCCTTGGGTTGAAATTGTGATGAACCACGTGAACGCTTCAACAGAGCACATTGACGCTTTGGTTCAGGCAGGGGTGAAAGGACTTGTGGTGGCCGGAACAGGCAACGGGTCAGTGAGCACCAAGCTCAAGGCGAGTTTGGAACTCGCGCAAAAAGCAGGCGTGGAAGTTCGCCTAGCCACTCGCTGCAATCAGGGCTCAGTCGTTCCCACTGAGAACCATATTTTTGATGCCACCGGGGGATTGAGCCCAGTGAAAACAAGAGTGGCCTTGTTGCTGGACATGGTGTCGAAGCTTCAAAGCCACTGAGCTCACTGGGTTTGAACTTTGCGCCGATGAACGGCGCGAAGGTCAAGAACTTAGGTCAAGAACTTAGGTCAAGAACTTAAGGCGTTGCGCCCAAGGCTTGCATTGCGCGCTGTGTGATGTCTTCGACAGAACCCATGCCACTGATGGCGCGGTATTGAGGGGCACTTTGAGCTTCGCGTTGAGCCCATTCAGAGTAATAGGCCACCAAGGGACGTGTTTGCTGGCTGTAAACATCCAGGCGTTTTTTCACGGTTTCTTCTTTGTCATCTTCGCGTTGAACCAAGGGCTCGCCTGTGACGTCGTCTTTGCCTTCGGCTTTGGGTGGATTGAATTTGACGTGATAAGTGCGGCCCGATGCAGGGTGTGAACGGCGACCACTCATGCGTTCAATGATGGCATCAAAGGGGACATCAATTTCAAGGACATAGTCCAGTTTTACCCCAGCGGCCTTCATGGCATCGGCTTGGGGAATGGTGCGTGGGAAACCGTCAAACAAGAAACCATTGGCGCAGTCGGCTTGTGCAATGCGCTCTTTGACAAGGTTGATGATGAGGTCGTCGCTGACTAAACCGCCCGATTCCATCACGGCCTTGGCTTGCAAGCCAAGTGGCGTACCGGCCTTGACTGCGGCGCGCAACATATCACCGGTTGAGATTTGAGGAATGGCAAATTTCTGGCAGATGAATGCAGCTTGGGTTCCCTTACCAGCACCTGGCGCACCTAAAAGAATGAGTCTCATGAATGTCCCGAATAGTTGTTTAATCTTTCGCCATGGCTTGGATGGCTCTCAATGGAGAATATCACGGGAAACCTTTTTTTACCTGACGTCCACAAGGTCGCACGTTCAAGACTTGAGCAAGGCGCGCACTTTTTCTAAGTCTTCGGGTGTGTCAACGCCGGGACCAGGTGCATCTGGGGTGATGTGCACGGCTATTTTTTGCCCGTGCCACATGGCCCGCAATTGCTCCAAAGCCTCCCCGGTTTCAATGGGGGCGGGCGGCATGTTTGGAAAACTTTGTAAAAACCCAACGCGGTATGCATAGATGCCGATGTGCCTGAGTGGCGCAGGTTTAGGCAAGCTTTGAATACCTTGCGCAAAGCCATCGCGCCACCAAGGAATGGGCGCGCGGCTGAAATAAAGCGCCAATTGCTCTTTGTCTAAAACCACTTTGACGACATTGGGATTGGTGAACTCTGCAAGGTCGTGAATTTCATGCGCTGCCGTGCTCATGCTTGCGCTTGGGCGTTGTTCAAGCAAGCTAGCAACTTGGTTGATGAGCATCGGGTCGATCAACGGTTCATCCCCTTGCACATTGACCACCAGGTCGTTGGATCCAAGTTGCAGCAGTGCGCTGGCTTCAGCCAAGCGGTCACTTCCGCTTGGGTGATCATTTCGAGTCAGTAAAGCCTGAATGCCATGGGCCTGGCAAGCCTGAACAATTTCGATGCTGTCGGCAGCGACCACCACTTGGGCGGCTTTCGAGAGCGCTGCCCTTTGCGCGACGCGAACCACCATGGGCAAACCATGGATGTCTGCCAAGGGTTTGTTGGGCAGTCGGGTGGAGGCCAAGCGAGCAGGAACAATGACTGTAAAGGCTTGCGACATGTGTCACTCAAAAAGAGTCAAGAAGAAATTAGACAAGGGGGGTGCGGGGTTTGAGTTGTTCTAACTCTTCATCGCTGAGTGTGCGGGCTTCGTTTTCAAGCAAGATGGGAATGCCGTTTCGAATTGGGTAAGCCAGCCTAGCGCTGCGCGACCAAAGTTCTTGCAAGTCGCGTTGCACATCGAGAGGGCCCTTGGTGACTGGGCAAACTAACAGTTCAAGTAATTTCGTGTCCATGGCTCAATGATACCTGTGACGGCTTTGAAAAAGTTCATCAAAGGCTTGCCAAAAAGCATCCTCAGCTTCAAAAATCAAGGGAATGGCAAGCACTTGAGGAAATCGGGACCACAATTTGATGGCGTCTTTTTCTGTGCACAAAAGTGGCATTTCAGGGTGCACGGGCTTCCACCCCGCAAAATCATCGTGGTCAGGCAGTGCGCTTGAGTGCGCAATTTGGAATTGAGCATTTTGAAGCATGGTCATAAATGCCTCAGGTTTGGCAATGCCAGACACCACTTCGACTTTTTCGGACTTCAAGCTCTCCAGTGGGACTGTCTGGCCTTTTGATGTCAATGCATAGGGGCTGAGTTCTCTGTGCGATTCAAAGCCTTCTGGCAAGGTTCGCTGATGACTGTGCAACAACAAGTCAATGGGTCGTGGCCACGGTTCTCTCAAAGGGCCTGCCGGAAGCAAGTGCCCATTGCCCAAGCCCATGGCATCCATCACACAAATTTCAATGTTGCGTTGCAGAGCAGTGTGTTGAAGTCCGTCGTCACAGACCAGCACACGGACCTCCGGAAAATTTTGGAGCAAATGTTGGGCAGCTTCTACGCGGTTTGAACCCACCACTACGGGCACACCGCATTTTTGAAAAATCATGAGCGGTTCATCGCCGACCTCGCTCACCAAACTTTGTGCCTGGACTATTTGCACACCTGCGTTGGATCGCCCGTAGCCTCGAGACACAACGCCAACTTTGTGACCTTGGGCTTTCAAGCGCAGAACAAGGGCCATGGTGAGAGGTGTTTTTCCACCTCCACCCGCCACGATGTTGCCCACCACAATGACGGTGGCATTGACTTGATGTTTTTTGAAAAGACCTAAGTCATAGGCCAATTTTCGAAGTCCAATTAGGAGTGTGTAAAGGAGTTCGATGGGCCAGAGCAAATAGGTGACGGCATTGCGGGTACGCCAATACTTCGGAAGATTCTGAAAGTAATTGGACATGGTGGGTGAATCAGGGCTTACCCGTCTGCGATGGGCTTTGAGTCGCAAAGGCAATTTTTGAAACGCCATTCATGCGGGCTGCTTCCAACACATTGACCACCGATTGATGGCTGGCTGATGCATCTGCTTTGATCAGCAATGAAGTCTCTAGCTTGCGCAGGTCTGAAAGCGCATTGCTCAGGTCAAGCAAACTTCGGCCTTCTAGTTGGACCCCGTTGACAGCGTAATTGCCTTGAGAACTGACGGACACCACCCAAGCATTTGAAGGCTCTGTAGAGGCTTGAGCTGAAGCGCTGGGCAAGCTGACATTCATTTCATTGAATTTGGACCAGGTGGTGGTCAGCATCAAAAAAATGAGGACAACCAAGAGTACATCAATGAATGGAATCAGATTGATGTCTGGCTCAATGCTGGTGTTCTTTCGGAATTTCAATTTGGTTCACTCTCGGCTTGGTTTTATTCACGCATGGCAGCGAGGTGCCTGGCAAACCTTTCAGAGGCCCATTCCATTTGCAACACCAAACGGTCCACTTTGGACTTGAAAAAACGCCATGCCATTAAACAAGGAATAGCCACGATCAGGCCTAATGCCGTGTTGTAAAGCGCAATCGAAATGCCGTGGGCCAATTCTGTAGGCTGTTGTTGTCCGTGTGTTTGCAAACCAAACAGTTCGATCATGCCAACCACGGTACCCAATAAGCCCAGCAAGGGAGAGGCTGAAGCCAATGTGGCCAATGCAGTGAGATAGCGCTCTAGACCTTGAGCCGCCATGCGACCTTCCATTTCCATGCTTTCGCGCACATCTTGATGACTGGCGTTGGGTGTGAGCGCCAGAGTTTGAAGGCCTGTCGCAAAAATAGGACCTACAGCACCCATTTGCGCAATTTCTTGGATGGTGGCGTCGCTAGGAAAGCCTTGTTGTGTGCTTTGTATGGCGCGCTGTAAGGCGAGTTCAGGGATGACCTTGGTGGTCCGCAAGGCATAAAAGCGCTCCAAAATGATGGCGAGCGCAAAAATGGAACAGGCAATGAGGGGCCAAACGGGCCATCCTGCGGCTTGTATGATGCTGATCAAAATCAAACTTTCTACTTCTGAATTCAGTTTTGATTATGGCTGATCGAATTGTTCTGCTTTTCTGTGGATAACTTTGTGAAGAACAGGGTGTCAGAACCGCGGTAAACCGCATGAATCCTAGCTTTTCTAGAAATGCTTCTTTTTTATACAAAAAATTAATTAAATAAATCAACAGCTTACGTGAATCAATGCCTGCAAAACCACCATCATGGCGGTTCCGTGCCAGCCGTAGTCAGGCTGTGGACTGATTAAGCTAGAAAACACAAGCTTTTGCCAACAAAATAGGTCTGAACACCGCAAAAAATAAGGTTTTTTTATGGCGAGAATAGATTCTGAGCCACGCGTCTGGTCAGTTGGTGCACTTTGCCTTGCAATTGCAGACACTTTGAATGCCAGGTTCAATCCTGTTGCGGTGAAGGGTGAGATTTCTGGCTTTTCAAGGGCGGCCAGTGGGCATTGTTATTTCAATCTCAAGGATGAGAGCGGGCAAATTCGCTGCGCCATGTTCAAAAGGGCCGCCAGTGCTTTGGGTTTCATGCCCAGAGACGGTGAAATGGTGGAGGTCAGGGGCAAATTAGGTGTGTATGAGGCGCGCGGAGATTTGCAATTGGTGGTTGAAACCATGCAAAGGGCAGGTCAGGGCGATCTGTTTGCGCAGTTCTTAAAGCTCAAGGCCAAGCTCGAAGCTGAGGGACTTTTCGAGTCTTCACGCAAACGTGACATTCCCATGCAGCCGCGTGCCATTGGCATCATTACCTCCCTTGGTGCGGCCGCTTTGCACGATGTGGTGACTGCGTTGCAAAGGCGAGTGCCCCACATTCCAGTCATATTGGCACCTGCTTCTGTTCAGGGCGCTAATGCGCCCTTGGAGATGTTGCAGAGCCTTCAAAAATTGGTGGCTTGGCAAGGTCAGGCGCTTATCACGACAGAGAGAGATGACTCTGAAAAAATGGCCATTGACGTGATTTTGATGGTTAGAGGCGGCGGCTCAATGGAAGATCTTTGGGCCTTCAATGACGAAGCGCTGGTGCGAGCCATTGCGTCTTGTCCGATTCCCATTGTCTCGGGCGTAGGCCATGAAACCGATTTCACGCTAACCGATTTTGTGGCCGATCTGCGCGCCCCCACGCCCACGGCGGCGGCAGAACTGGTTGCCACAGCTCGGGATGTGTTGATGGGTGAGCTGCTACACACTCAAGAAGCTTTTTCAACGGCATTCAACAATCATTTAGACCGGATGAGCCAAAATTTGGATTGGATTGCCAATCGGCTTGGCCGTCCATCGGGCCGTTTGAATGATCAAAAGACACATCTGATGCGCCTTGAACAATCTCTTCAATACGGACTGAAAACTCAAGTCCAGGTGCGCAGGCAAACACTTGCTCGGTACGCCGAAAACCTGCCCCGAGGGCTTCAGAAAAGCTTCCAAAGTCATCAGCAAAAAGCCATTCATTTGAGCACCCGATTGGGACTTTTAGATCCTCATTTGGTCTTGGAGCGGGGGTATGCCTGGTTGACCAATGAAAACGGCGTGGCCATGACGCATGCCACCGACTTTGAGCCCCATCAATCTGTGACGGCCACACTGGCCGATGGACAAGTCAACTTGCAAGTGAAGTAGTGCGCGCACAGATTGACAAGGCTGGGAGGCAGACGACCCCAATCTGGCTGTGCCTTTAGGGAGATTTTTTCAGACAAGAAGACGGGTTCAACTTACAATAGGGTTTTGGATTTTTACTGCACTTTATAGAGGAACACATGGAACATACCCTGCCAGCACTGCCTTACGCCATCGACGCTTTGGCACCGCACTACAGCAAAGAAACGCTGGAATTTCACCATGGCAAGCACCACAATGCTTACGTTGTGAATTTGAACAATTTGCAAAAAGGCACTGAGTTCGAATCAATGTCTCTGGAAGAAATTATCAAAAAATCCAGCGGCGGCGTTTACAACAATTCTGCTCAAATTTGGAACCACACCTTCTTCTGGAATTGCATGAAGCCCAATGGCGGGGGCGAACCTACGGGTGCTTTGGCCGCGGCCATCAACGCCAAGTTTGGCTCTTATGCTGCATTCAAAGAAGCCTTCGTGAAAAGCGCAGTGGGCAACTTTGGTTCAGGCTGGACTTGGTTGGTCAAGAAAGCCGACGGCAGTGTTGACATCGTCAACATGGGCGCAGCCGGTACACCCCTGACCACCGCCGACAAGGCTTTGCTCACAGTCGACGTTTGGGAACATGCCTACTACATCGATTACCGCAATTTGCGTCCTAAGTTTGTCGAAACTTTCCTGGACAAATTGGTCAACTGGTCATTTGCAGAAGCCAATTTCGCTTAACAGACAGTGCTCTGAAATCAAAAAGCCCAGCGCATCGCACTGGGCTTTTTTTGATTCTCATTTCAACTTAGCGAATCATCATGCCGCCATCCGCCACGATGGTTTGACCTGTGATGTATTTGCCCGCAGCACTGGCCAAAAGAACGGCAATCCCGCCGATGTCATCGGGTTCGCCAATGCGGCGCAGGGGCGTTTCATTTTCAACCATGCCGGCCTTCACAGGATCGTCTGTCAGCGCTTTGGCAAAGGCGGTGCGAATCAAGCCTGGTGCGATGCAGTTCACACGAATGTTGTCTGGGCCCCATTCCACGGCCAAATTGCGCGCCAATTGCATGTCGGCGGCTTTGGAGATGTTGTAAGCGCCAATGACGGCAGACCCGTGCAAGCCGCCCACCGATGACACCAGCACAATGGCGCCATCTTTCTTGGCTTTCATGTCTGGATAGACCATGGTGCAAAGCCAAGTGCTGGACAACACATTGTTGTGCATGACTTTGTTAAAGACCTCATCGCTCATGCCGGTCGTGGGGCCATAGTAAGGATTGCTGGCAGCATTGCAAACCAAGATGTCGATGGGGCCCCAAATTTCGCGTGTTTTTTGCAACATGTTTTGCAATTGCTCTTTGCTGGCAATGCTGGCGCTGATGGCCATGGCTGTGCCGCCTTCTGCTTGAATTTCTTTCACAACCGCCTCACAGGCATCCAGTTTCCGGCTCGAGACCACCACTTTGGCGCCTGCGCGTGCCAATTGAAAAGCAATGGATCGCCCAATGCCTCGGCTGGCGCCTGTCACGATGGCCACTTTGTTTTCCAAATTGAATAATTTCATGGGTCTCCTTGAGAAGTACGAGGTCACTTTAAAAAAGTGAAGTTTGCCTGTCAGAATTGATTTGAGCTGTCGTGAGTGTGTCAGCAATAATACGACCATGGATCAAATTCAAACAGTGGTGTTGGGCGCAGGCGTTGTGGGCCTGGCCGTTGCACGAGAATTGGCGCTTCAAGGCCAAGAGGTCGTTTTGTTGGAGTCTGCCGATGCGTTTGGCACAGGCACAAGTTCGCGCAACAGTGAAGTGATTCATGCTGGAATTTATTACCCTGCAGGCTCCTTGAAAGCCAAACTTTGCGTGCAAGGAAGACGGATGCTCTATGCGTATTGCAAAGAGCGGCAAATTCCACACAAAGCTTGCGGTAAATTGATTGTGGCCACGTCTGATCAACAGGTCGCGCAACTTTCGGCCATTCAAGCTAAGGCCAATGCCAATGGCGTGCTAGGTGCCGATCAGTTAAGGCTATTGTCAGCTGAAGAAGCGCAAGCCATGGAACCTGACTTGAAGTGTGAAGCTGCTTTGTGGTCTCCCGGCACTGGCATCATCGACAGCCATGCGCTCATGTTGAGTTATTTGGGCGATTTTGAAAATGCTGGCGGCATCTTGGCACTGAACTCTGCTTTTTCTTCTGCTCAAATTGTGCGTACATCAGACACAACGCAATTCATCGTTCGCACGCAAGATGGCACTGAAATCTTGGCTCAAAACGTGATCAATTCAACGGGCTTGTCCGCCCCCAATACGGCACGACAGTTTGAAGGCATGGACCTGACCAATTTACCGCGTGCTTATTACGCCAAAGGCAACTACTTCAGCCTTGCTGGCAGATCGCCTTTTTCTCGTTTGATATACCCAGTACCCGAGGCGGCTGGTTTGGGCGTGCACCTCACTCTGGACATGGCGGGTCAAGCCAAGTTTGGGCCCGACGTGGAGTGGGTTGACTCGCCAGATAAGCTTGAGGTTGATCCAAGCCGTGGCGACGCTTTTTATGCCGAGGTTCGCAAATATTGGCCAGGCTTGAAGGACGGAGCGCTCATGCCTTCTTACTCAGGCATTCGGCCCAAAATCAATTCACCCCAAGAAACGGCTGCTGACTTTTGCATCATGGGGCCAACGACCCATGGTGTCAGTGGCCTGGTGCATTTGCTTGGCATTGAATCGCCAGGCTTGACCAGTTCTTTGGCCATTGCCCGTGAAGTGTCTCAGGCCTTGCAAGCCAAGGCTTGAGAAGTCCTTGGCCTTTTCACCTTTAGCTTTTCATTGGTGTGACAACTGCCGAAGCGCCTTGGCCACTTCATGAACCAAAGCGGGGCCCTTGTAAATGAGGCCTGTGTAAATTTGGACCACATCGGCCCCAGCCTCTATTTTGCTCACGGCATCGTAACCACTCAGAATGCCGCCTACACCAATGATGGGAAATTGGGGTCCGAGGTGCTGGCGCAACAATCGAATGACTCGATTGCTTCCAGCCAGTACAGGTGCGCCTGAGAGGCCGCCCGCTTCATCACCATGCTGCATGCCTTTCACGGCATCCCTTGAGAGTGTGGTGTTGGTGGCAATCACGCCATCCATTTGATGTTTGAGCAGGCTGGCGGCAATGACGGCTATTTGGTCATCGTCAAGATCGGGCGCAATTTTGAGAAAAACGGGGACACGCTTTTGATATTGGTCGGCCAAGGCCAATTTTCGTTCGTTCAAGGCAGACAAAAGTTGATCAAGCGCTTCATCGGTTTGCAAAGACCGCAAATTTTTGGTGTTGGGGCTGGAAATATTCACCGTGACGTAGTCGGCGTGTTCATAAACGCCACTCAAGCCAATGAGGTAATCATCCGTCGCACGTTCGATGGGGGTGGCTGCATTTTTGCCGATGTTCAAACCCAGTAGACGACCTTGGCTTCTAAACCGAGACTTTTTGACATTGCTGACAAATGCGTCGAGTCCTTGATTGTTAAAGCCCAGTCTGTTGATCAAGGCCTTGGCTTCTGGCAGTCTGAACATGCGTGGCTTGTCATTGCCTGGTTGCGCAAGAGGTGTGACGGTGCCTACTTCGACAAAACCAAAGCCCATCGCACCCAGACCGTCGATGCATCGTGCATTTTTGTCGAGCCCGGCGGCCATTCCGACGCGATTTGGGAAATTCAGGCCAGCCAACTGAATGGGATCGGCAATCCAAGGTTGACGGTAGGCGCGATCGAGAAAGGTGTTTTGAGTTTGGGCCAGTTGATTCAAGGTGAGGTCGTGGGCCGCCTCAGGATCCAGGTTGAATAAAAATGCGCGGGCCAGTGGGTAAAGGTTCAGGGACATTGGATAATCTCATTCAATTCAAGCATTGTCTCAAATAAACCCTATGAATCAAGATGAACTGAAAGCACTTGTCGGTCAAGCGGCCCTTCAATATGTGGTCCCTGGTCAAATTGTGGGTGTGGGCACGGGCTCCACGGTGAACAAATTCATCGACGCTTTGGCCACCATGAAAGACCAAATCAAGGGCGCCGTTTCAAGTTCAGAGGCTTCTACGGCGCGGTTAAAGGCACTGGGCATTCCAGTTTTTGACAGCAATGAAGTGGTTGAGTTGTCTGTGTACATTGACGGGGCTGATGAGATCAATGCACAAGGACACATGGTCAAGGGCGGCGGTGCCGCACTCACGCGCGAAAAAATTGTGGCAGCACAATCCAAAATGTTTGTGTGCATTGCCGACGAATCCAAATTGGTGGATGTCTTGGGTGCGTTCCCATTGCCAGTCGAGGTCATTCCCATGTCTAGCTCCCGCATCATGGCGCAGTTTGAAGCGCTAGGGGGTGATGCTCAAGTTCGCTTGAAGGATGGCAAACCCTTGGTCACTGACAATGGGCAGCACATCATCGATGTGAGAGGCTTGAAGATCACCGATCCTGTGGGCTTTGAGGCCCAAGTGAGCCAATGGCCAGGGGTTGTAACCGTGGGCGTGTTTGCCTTCCAAAAAGCCCAAGTGTGTTTATTGGGAACTTCTGAAGGCGTTAAGACGCTGAAGTTTTAAGGCGTCAGCATTTCATTTTCAATTGGCAGACATGCCCTGATGCCTGAGCAATGCATTGATCGAGGGCTCGCGTCCTCTGAATGCAATGAAAGAATCAAGAGCAGGGCGGCTGCCACCTGCTTCCAAAATGGCTTGTCGATATCGACGGCCTGTTTCTAGGCTCGGTGAGCCATCAGGCTGAGCAGTTTCTTCAAAGGCTGCGTAAGCATCGGCCGACAAAACTTCTGCCCACTTGTAGCTGTAATAGCCAGCGGCATAACCACCTGCAAAGATGTGGCTGAAAGTGTGTGCCATGCGGTTGAATTCAGGCGGCTGAATGACAGCCACTTCGGCGCGAACTTTGTGCAACACCGGCATGAAATCATCGTTCGGATTGTGTTCGCTGTGAAGCAACATATCGAGCAGGGCAAACTCAATTTGTCGCAAGGTTTGCAAACCACTTTGGAAGTTTTTCGCGGCCACCATTTTGTCGAACAAAGCTTTTGGCAAGGATTCTCCGGTTTTGACATGCGCAGTCATGTGTTTGATGACAGGCCACTCCCAGCAAAAGTTTTCCATGAATTGACTGGGCAATTCCACGGCATCCCATTCAACGCCACTGATGCCAGAGACATCCCGTTCATTCACTTGCGTCAACATGTGATGCAGGCCATGGCCAAATTCGTGGAAGAGGGTGATCACATCGTCGTGGGTGAGCAAAGCGGGATTGCCATCGACACCTTCTGCAAAATTACAGACCAGATGCGCAACAGGTGTTTGCAGCTGACCGTTGTCGGGACGCAACCAACGCGAGCGGACGTCATCCATCCACGCGCCACCTCGCTTACCAGCTCTGGCTGGTGGGTCGAGGTAAAACTGTCCTACAAGTTGACCATTTCTTTCTATTCGGTAGAAACCAACAGCAGGATGCCAAACAGGCGCAGTGTCGGGCCGAATGCTCACTTCAAACAAGGTCTCAATGATTTTGAAAAGCCCCTGCAAAACTTTGGGTGCCGTAAAGTACTGTTTGACTTCTTGCTCACTGAAACTGTAACGGGCTTCTTTCAGTTTCTCACCAATGTACGGCCAGTCCCATGCTTGCGGGTTTTGAAGGTTCAAATGCTCCGCGGCAAATTGCCGCATGTCTTGCAAATCTTTTTCTGCAAAAGGTCGGGCCCGCATTGACAGGTCTCGAAGAAAAGCGATGACCTTGGCTGGAGAGTCAGCCATCTTGGTAGCGACCGAAACTTCAGCAAAGTTTTGATAGCCCAACAATGTGGCTTCCTCCTGACGAAGTTGCAAAATCTCTTGAATGAGTTTGCCGTTGTCCAATTCGGCAAACTGCGTATCAGCTTGATCGGATGCGCGTGTGACGTAGGCGCGGTAGAGCTTTTGACGCAAATCGCTGCTGACGGCAAATTGCATCACTGGCAAGTAGCAGGGCATTTTCAAGGTGAGCTTGTAGCCAGATTGACCTTCTTTTTCAGCGGCTGCGCGAGCCGTGTTTTTGACATCCTCTGGCACACCTGCCAACTCTTCTTCGGTCACAAAGAGCGAAAACCTGTCTGTTGCATCTAAAGCGTTTTCACTGAACTTTTGACTCAGCTCTGCCATGCGTTCTTGAATGGCGGCATATCGTCGTTTGTTTTCCCCTTGAAGTTCTGCGCCGCCCAAAACAAAATTTCGAAGTGCGTTTTTCAAAGCCTGTTTCTGTGCCTCATTCAACTGGGCAGAGTCGACAGCTTTGTATTTGGCATACAGCCTTTCGTCGGCGCCTAGCCTGGTCCAAAATTCGGTGACTTTGGGTAACGCGTCGTTATAGGCCGCGCGCAGTTCGGGTGAGTCGGCTACGCTGTTCAAGTGACTGACTGCTCCCCAAGCAGAACTTAAGCGCTCGGTGCAAACATCAAGCACCTTGGCGATGGCATGCCACTCGGCTGGAAAGCTTTCTTGGGTGACATGCTCTAAAGCGTCTGAGCCCGCGCCCAAAAGCTGATCAACCGCGGCATTGACATGCTCGGGCTTGATTTGATCAAACAAAGGCAATTCGGTTGTTTGCAGCAGCGGATTGGTGGAAGAAGTTGTCATGGTTGAAAACTTTCAAGCATCAAAGAAAAGGGGTGATTGAATTAAATGCGCTCAGCAGCTTCAAGCGTATTGACGAGCAGCATGCTGATGGTCATGGGGCCAACGCCGCCTGGAACCGGTGTGATGTAGCCAGCTACTTGGGACACACCATCAAAGTCGACATCGCCGCACAGCTTGCCTTCGTCGTTTCTGTTCATGCCCACATCAAGCACCACTGCGCCGGGTTTCACCATGTCTGCAGTCAGGACATTGCGTTTGCCAACGGCAGCCACAATGACATCTGCTTGCAAAGTCATGGCCTTCAAATCGGTGGTTGCACTGTGGCAAATGGTCACAGTGGCGTTCTTTTGCAGCAGCATCAGGGCCATGGGCTTGCCCACAATGTTGCTTCTGCCAATGACCACGGCGTGTTTGCCTTTCAGGTCGTACCCAATGCTTTCAAGCATCTTCATGCAGCCATAGGGTGTGCATGGCCAAAAGCCCGGCATGCCCGTCATGAGAGCTCCAGCGCTGGCAATGTGAAAGCCATCAACATCTTTGGCTGGAGAAATGGCCTCAATGACTTTTTGAGCATCGATGTGGGGTGGCAATGGTAACTGAACCAGAATGCCGTGAATGGTTTTGTCCGCATTCAGCGCATCAATGCGCGCAAGCAGAGCGGCCTCGCTCAAGCTTTCGGGATGTTTTTCTAAAACGGAATGAAGTCCGCTGTCTTCGCAAGCTTTGACCTTGTTGCGCACATAAACTTGGCTAGCTGGGTTGTCGCCAACCAATAGAACTGCCAAGCCAGGTGTCACTCCTTTGGCTTTCAACGCCGTCGTGCGGCGTGTGACGTCTGCGCGCAATTGCTGGGAGAGGGCGTTGCCGTCAATTTTTTGGGCTGTCATCTGATGGTTTTGAATGTCTAAATGAGTCGGCTTCAAACAAAAACGCCCGCGAGTTTGGGGATCACGGGCGGGAAGATCTGCCTTTAGAAGGCTTTGGATCCTAGGCCTTGGGAGCGGCCTGTCCCAATGCGATTTTGAGCAAATCTGCCACTGTATTGGCATTGAGCTTTTCCATGATATTGGCACGATGCGCTTCGACTGTTTTGATGCTGATGCCCAAGTCGTCCGCAATTTGTTTGTTCAATCGGCCCGCCACAATTCTTTCAAGCACTTGGGCTTCACGACCAGTCAACTTTGACAAAAGTGCGTCTCGGTTGGCTGCGTTTTGATGCTCTGAGAAAGATTCGCGTGCGCTGTCGAGCATGCGCTCGACCAAACTCACCAGGTCATCTTCTTTGAAGGGCTTTTGAATAAAGTCCATCGCACCTTTTTTCATGGTGTTGACGGCCATGGGCACATCGCCGTGTCCTGTGATGAACACAATGGGCAAGGGAGAGCGGCGTTCAATGAGTTTGTCTTGTAGTTCAAGGCCAGTCATGCCGCCCATGCGGATGTCGACAATCAAACAAGCAACTTCGCGCGGGTCGTAACGACTGAGAAAAGACTCAGCTGAGTCAAAACATCTGACGCGGTAATCTTTGCCCTCGAGGAGCCACTGAAGAGAGTCACGAACGGCCTCGTCGTCGTCAACAACGTAAACCGTTCCTTTTTTGGGTATCAAACTCATGGGGGTTCCCAGTTCTACTTGCTAATTCAATGTGGCGAAATGGCCGTGGCGGGTATCCAAAAGGAAAAACAACAACCAACAACTTCGTCGGCATTGTAGAGGTTCTCAGCGGTGATTCTGCCTTGGTGTGACTCAACAATGGTTCGGCAAAGGTTCAGACCAATACCCATACCTTCCACTTTGGTCGAAAAGAAAGCCTCGTAAAGTCTTTCCATCACCTGTGGCGGCAGGCCTTTGCCCGTATCGGTGACTGAAAAATGCACTGTATTTTGGGCGGCTATGACCTTGGGTACGACCCTCAGCTCCACATGGCGTTTGCCGACCGGTCTTTCTGCATTGTCAATTGACTCTGCCGCATTTTTCATCAAATTGATCAGAACCTGCTCAATCAGGATAGGGTCGACACTCAGCGGAGGAAGCCGAGCAGCGACGTAATGGGACAGTCTGACATTGCGCCGGCGAAGCTCAATTTCAGCCAATTCAACCGCTTCATTGACCATGGAAAGTACTTCGGAAGGCGTGCGGTTAGGTTCGCTGCGCTTTACAAAAGTTCGAATTCTGTGAATGATTTGGCCCGCTCGTTGGGCTTGGTGCGAGGTTTTTTCCAAGGCCCAAATCAAGTCTTTCTCTTCAATTTGCTGCCCTTTGATGCGAGACAGCATGCCATTGCAATAGTTGGAAATGGCGGTTAAGGGTTGATTGAGCTCGTGGGCCACGCTGGAAGCCATCTCGCCCATGGTAATGAGGCGGCTGGCGTTTTGAGCACGCTCGGCTTGCTGCGTCGCCAATTCTTCGGCCTGTCTGCGAGCAGTGATGTCTGTGGCAATCACCAGCTGTGCCAGCCTGCCATCAGCCCAGTTGATGTAGCGGGTGCGAATTTCAAGCCATTTGTCCAAATGTTCTAGATAAATTTCAGCCCGTTCAGCAGGGGCCACAGTGAGGCTCTCGGTGGGCAGGCCAGCCAGTGCGTCAACATCGTCCATTTCCGTTTCGGAAGTTCGAATGTCCAACATGCCGGCTTTTTCAACCAAATTCAAATGCCCATGCGTGTCGTTGTTAAACCATTGCCTGTAAAGTTTGTTGGCAAACAACAATTCTTCACTGCCCAAAGGCGCCACCGAAACTGAGGCATCCAATGCTTCCAGCACGATGGTAAAGCGTTCGTAGGACGCCGCCAGCTGCTCTCGCACACGGTTTGGTTCTGTGATGTCGGTCATGGACGTCATCCAGCCTGTTTGTTGACCGTTGGCATCAATCAGGGGTGATACATATAGCCGAGCGTCAAAAACACTGCCATTTTTTCTTTTGACTCGAACTTGAAAGCCTCCTGAGGTTTGATTGCCACTGAGTTCTTCTTCCAGGCGAGCCATCAAGAATTCCCGATCTTCGTCTGGCCAATAGGGGTAGGGGGCAACCGCACCGATCAGTTCATTTTCTTGCCACCCTGTCATTTGGCAAAAGGCCAAGTTGACATAGGTGATGCGTCCTTCTAAGTCCAAGGCTCGCATTCCGGTCAAGATGGAATTCTCCATGGCACGTCTGAAGTTGGTTTCAGCAAACAGCTCTCTTTGGGTTTGTTGTCGTTTTCGAGTGTGCCGCCAGTTGCCAATGAGCATCCAAGCTGTCAGAAGGCTCAGGGCACCAATCATCCAGAAAAAACCATTGCCCACAATGTCTTGTGACGTTCGCCAAGCTTGAGCTCGCAAAATGAGTCCATTACCGACGGGAGAAACCGGCACTTCAAATTCATTGTTATGCCCAGAGATGCCAGGCATGAAACTCCAAACACGAATTCTTTTTGGAATGGACTGTCCTGCAATCAGATTGCCTTCGCTGTCCAACAATGAGACAGCATACTTTGCCAATATTTCGCTCGGTACGCCATACCTCAGAAGACTCTCCACGGCATACTCTGCCATGATCACACCATTGAAACGCCCCTGAGCATTGGTGAGTGGCGTGTGAAGTTGGAGCACTTCATTTTTACCGTAATTTTCTTGCCCCATTGCGTTGTTGCCTATCGAAAGGCTGCCGTCATCTTCTTGAGAGTAGATGGGCTGCATCAGGTCGCGAGCCAATGTGTAACTGTTCTCTGATTCACCCCACTTGAGAACTTCACCAACGCGCCATTTTTGGTTAATCAACACGCTTGGCGTTGTTTGAATGGCTAAGATTTTTCGCCGGTCATCGACCCAAGCCAATGTTTGCAACTCTGGGTTTTTCATCACCAGCGTTTCTGCGCGCTTTGAAAATTCTTTGAGGTCGACATCTTTGTTGGAGACATCTCTGGCCAAACGCATGATTTGTTCTTGGCGCTCTAATAAAAGCAGCCTTAACCGTTGTTGACTGTATTCAACGTCTCTCTTAACAGCTTCCTGCTCGCGATCGATTTCTTCGACTCGCAAATACCAAAAAGAAAAAGCAATAGCGGTAAAAAATAACAAGACCGCAGCTATTGGGGCTAAAGTGGCAAATCGATCCTGTTTGACAGGATTTTGGCGCTTCCACCACTGACGCCACCAAGAAACAGGCTTGATGACCAAGATGGCTTTGGATACGTTTTGCGACTTCATAGACAGATAGTTTAGGGGAATACCCCCAATTATTTTTTACAATATGAAACAGTAAAGCACCATTTGAAATTTTTCAAACTTTGTGAGAGAATTCCAAAAAAATAGATCAACCACGGCCTACAAAGGAGACAAACATGTCAGCCGTTCAGCCAAATAACGTCCTCTCTGACTTGGATGCCATCGAGACTCGAGAGTGGATGGATGCCCTGTCCGCCGTGATTGAAAAAGAAGGTGGCGAGCGCGCCCACTTTTTGTTGGAGCAGCTCTTAGAACATGCCCGCCAGAACAGCATCGATATGCCGTTTTCTGCCAATACAGGGTATGTCAATACCATTGAGCCTGATCAGGAAGCTCATTGCCCAGGCAATATCGAAATTGAAGAGCGTTTGCGCGCCTACATGCGATGGAACGCCATGGCCATGGTGGTCAAAGCCAATCGACACAACCCTGCTGATGGTGGCGACCTTGGCGGCCACATTGGCTCCTTCGCATCACTGGCTCATATGTTTGGCGCAGGCTTCAACCATTTTTGGCATGCTGAGAGTGAAAATCATGGTGGCGATTGCTTGTACATCCAAGGCCACGTGTCGCCAGGTGTTTATGCTCGTGCCTACCTTGAAGGGAGATTGACGGAAGAGCAACTTCTCAATTTCCGCCAAGAAGTCGACGGCAAAGGCTTGTCCAGCTACCCGCACCCCAAGTTGATGCCAGAGTTCTGGCAGTTCCCCACAGTGTCCATGGGCCTTGGCCCATTGATGGCCATTTACCAAGCGCGATTCTTGAAGTACCTGCACGCGCGTGGCATTGCCAATACAGAAAACCGCAAAGTGTGGGTTTTTTGTGGTGACGGTGAAATGGACGAAGTTGAATCCCTGGGCGCGATTGGCTTGGCTGCCCGGGAGAACCTCGATAACCTGATCTTTGTCGTCAATTGCAACTTGCAACGATTGGACGGCCCAGTGCGCGGTAACGGCAAAATCGTTCAAGAACTTGAAAGTGAATTCCGCGGTTCAGGCTGGAACGTGATCAAGCTCATCTGGGGCAGTGACTGGGACAAATTGTTGGCCCGCGACAAAGATGGCGCCCTTCGCAAAATCATGATGGACACCTTGGATGGCGACTATCAAGCTTTCAAAGCCAACGATGGCGCCTACGTTCGCAAACATTTCTTTGGTCGTGATCCCCGCACTTTAGAAATGGTGGCGCACATGAGCGATGACGAAATTTGGGCCTTGAAGCGAGGTGGTCATGATCCGCAAAAAGTTTATGCGGCTTACCACCAAGCAGTGAATACCAAAGGCCAGCCTACCGTGTTGCTGATTAAAACCGTCAAAGGTTTTGGCATGGGCAAAGCTGGTGAAGGAAAAAACAATGTTCACCAAACCAAAAAACTGACGGACGAAGACATTCGCTACATGCGCGACCGCTTCAACATCCCAGTGCCAGACAGCGAATTGTCGAAGGTTCCTTTTTACAAACCAGCCGATGACACGCCAGAAATGCGTTATTTGCATGAGCGTCGTCAAGCCTTGGGTGGCTATTTGCCACATCGCCGCACCAAAGCGGACGAGAGCTTCACCGTGCCATCTTTGGATGTTTTCAAGTCAGTGATGGAGCCAACGGCTGAAGGTCGTGAAATTTCTACCACTCAAGCCTACGTTCGTTTCCTCACCCAACTCTTGCGAGATCAAGCTTTAGGCCCACGCGTTGTGCCCATTTTGGTGGACGAAGCGCGTACCTTTGGTATGGAAGGATTGTTCCGTCAGGTCGGTATTTACAACCCTGCAGGTCAGCAATACACACCGGTCGACAAAGACCAAGTGATGTACTACAAAGAAGACAAAGCAGGTCAAATTTTGCAAGAAGGCATCAATGAAGCGGGCGGTATGTCAAGTTGGATTGCAGCGGCGACCAGCTACTCCACCAGCAATCGCATCATGGTGCCGTTCTATGTGTACTACTCCATGTTTGGTTTCCAGCGCATTGGCGATTTGGCTTGGGCGGCTGGCGACATGCAAGCGCGAGGTTTCTTGTTGGGCGGCACATCTGGCCGAACCACATTGAACGGCGAAGGTTTGCAGCACGAAGACGGTCATAGCCACATTTTGGCGGGCACCATTCCCAATTGCATCAGCTACGACCCCACCTTTGCACACGAAGTGGGCGTGATCTTGCACCATGGCCTGAAGCGAATGGTAGAAAAACAAGACAACGTTTTCTATTACCTGACCTTGCTCAATGAAAACTACGCCATGCCTGGCCTGACGGCGGGTACAGAAGAGCAAATCATCAAGGGCATGTACCTGTGTAAAGCGGGTGGCAAAAACAAAACACGCGTTCAATTGATGGGCTCGGGCACAATTTTGCGTGAATCATTGGCTGCGCAAGAATTGCTGGCCAAAGACTGGGGCATTGCGGCTGACGTTTGGAGTTGCCCAAGCTTCAATGAATTGACACGCGATGGCCAAGATGTTGAGCGTTTCAACATGTTGCACCCTTTGGAAACACCCCGTGTTTCATTTGTTTCGCAACAGTTGGCCAAGTATGACGGTCCGGTCATTGCGTCCACCGATTACATGAAAAACTATGCGGAACAAATACGCCCATTTATTCCCAAAGGTCGCACGTTCAAAGTACTGGGCACAGACGGTTTTGGTCGCAGCGATTTCCGCAGCAAGTTGCGTGAGCACTTTGAGATCAACCGCCATTACATTGTTGTGGCAGCACTCAAAGCTTTGAGCGAAGAGGGCGCTGTGCCGGTTGCCAAAGTTGCTGAAGCATTGAAGCAATACGGCATCAAGATTGACAAGATCAATCCTTTGTACGCTTGATAAAAAGATTTGGAGACACAAATGGCATTGGTAGAAGTCAAAGTTCCAGACATCGGTGATTTCGATGAAGTGGCGGTCATTGAACTCTTGGTCAAGGTGGGTGACACCGTCAAGGCCGAGCAGTCCTTGATTACCGTTGAATCTGACAAAGCCTCGATGGAAATTCCGTCCTCAACGGCTGGCGTCGTGAAAGAGCTGCGCGTGAAGTTGGGCGATAAAGTCAAACAAGGATCGGTGGTGTTGATGGTGGAGGCTAGCGGCGACGCAGCTTTACCGGCAAGTGCCCCAGCCAGTGCTCCAGCAAGTACAGCAGCTGCGGCGCAAGTTGTTGCACCCCCTGTGGCAGCTCCCGCAGCTGTTGTTGCGGCGTCTGTTGCAAGTGGTCCCATTGAGGTTCACGTTCCAGACATTGGTGATTTTAAAGACGTTGCAGTCATTGAAATTTTTGTGAAGCCGGGTGACGCCATCAAGATGGAGCAATCGCTCATCACGGTGGAGTCCGACAAGGCCGCCATGGAAATTCCATCTTCGGCAGCCGGCGTTTTAAAAGAGTTGAAGGTCAAGATAGGCGACAAAGTCAACATTGGTGACTTGCTGGCTATTTTGGAAGGCAACGTTGCTGCCGCTGCGCCAGTGGCAGTCGCTGCAAGCGCTGTTTCATCCGTTGCATCCGTTGCAGTATCGGCACCTACAGTTGCTCCGGCCGTCGCAACAGCTTCCATTGCTGTGCCAGCTCACAATCCAGGCGCATCTACTTTGGGCGTGCCACATGCTTCCCCCTCCGTCCGAAAATTTGCGCGCGAATTGGGAGTGCCTTTGGAAGAAGTCAAAGGCAGTGGTCCCAAAGGTCGAATTACGCAAGACGACGTGCATGCCTTCACCAAAGCGGTGATGGCTGGCGCCACGCAAACCAAAGCACAAGCAGCCAAAGCACCAGCGGGTGGCGATGGCGCTGCTTTAGGCTTGATTCCATGGCCGAAGGTTGACTTCGCCAAGTTTGGTCCCATTGAGCGCAAAGAAATGGGCCGCATCAAAAAAATCAGTGGCGCCAATTTATTGCGCAACGCCATCATGATTCCAGCGGTGACCAACCACGACGATGCCGATATCACTGAGTTGGAAGCTTTCCGCGTGTCGACCAACAAAGAGAATGAAAAATCGGGCATCAAAGTGACCATGCTGGCTTTCTTGATCAAAGCTTGTGTGGCCGCACTCAAGAAATACCCCGAATTCAACAGCTCATTGGATGGCGACGCCTTGGTTTACAAAAACTACTGGCACATTGGTTTTGCAGCCGATACACCCAATGGTTTGATGGTGCCCGTGATCAGAGACGCCGACAAAAAAGGCATCTTGCAAATCAGCCAAGAAATGGGTGAGTTGGCCAAGAAGGCTCGTGATGGCAAATTGAGCCCTGCTGAAATGACGGGCGCTACATTCACCATCTCCAGTTTGGATGGCATTGGCGGCAAATATTTCACCCCCATCATCAATGCGCCTGAAGTGGCTATTTTGGGTATTTGCAAAAGCACGCACGAACCTGTTTGGGATGGCAAGCAATTTGTACCGCGCTTGATGTTGCCTTTGTCATTGACATGGGATCACCGTGTGATTGACGGCGCAGCAGCAGCTCGCTTCAATGCGTACTTGGGTCAAATCCTTGGCGACTTCCGCCGTGTCTTGCTTTAAGAGGCTGAACCATGGCATTAGTTGATATCAAAGTACCTGACATTGGTGACTTCGACGAAGTTGCGGTCATTGAACTGCTGGTCAAGGTGGGTGATTCCGTGAAGGCGGAGCAGTCCCTCATTACCGTTGAGTCTGACAAGGCCTCGATGGAAATTCCTTGCGCACAAGCAGGTGTTGTCAAAGAACTCAAAGTGAAATTGGGCGACAAAGTGAAACAAGGCTCTGTCGTGTTGGTTCTGGAAGGCGAAGCTTCGACTTCAGTTGCAAGCACTGCACCAGTTGCAGCAAATGCGCTAGTCAGCGAGACTGCTGCCAAAGTAGCAAAGGCTGCTGCGGCGCCTGTTGCTGTCAGTATGCCTAACGCATCCTCTTACAGTGGCGCTGTCGATATTGAATGCGATTTACTTGTGTTGGGTGCCGGACCTGGTGGTTATTCGGCTGCGTTTCGGGCGGCCGACCTGGGCCTTAAAGTGGTTATCGTTGAGCGCTATGCCACCTTGGGCGGTGTGTGCTTGAACGTGGGTTGCATTCCCTCTAAAGC
>JACCDX010203513.1_pt1 | contig 32484 bp, 30 predicted proteins | sample 7449681 | NCBI WGS metagenome assembly JACCDX01 (sample SAMN15323450, study PRJNA562643) | freshwater metagenome | isolation source: river surface water | place: USA:Blue River Watershed | collected 2017-08-18
CTTGCAAGACCAGCCCCATGAGTGCCCCGATGGCCAGCTGGTTGAAAATTTCCAGCAAACCCGCGGCAGAGCTTGGGTCGATCATGGGCCAGCGATGCAAGGGATAAATCAGCCAGGTCAGCACCAGAGCGGTCAGGATGCGCAATTGAAGGTTATACGAAGGGGCAGAAAAAAAGGGCGCTGTTGCCATCAGCTCTGAAATCCGCAGCATCGGCCATAGAAAGGCGTAGAACCTCTCCATGATGTCGGATGCAAGCACGTTCAGCATGGCAATCAGTGAAACAGCGTCGGAATGCGCTCGAAGATATTGCGGGTAAAGTCAATGATGACACTCAGTTGCCAGCTCCCAAAAGCCAGGCAAACCAAGGCCAAGGCCAGCAGTTTAGGGATGAAGCTGAGGGTCATCTCGTTGATCGACGTGGCCGCTTGGATCATGCCAATGATCACCCCGACAGCCAGAGCAACGATCAGCAAGGGTGCACAAACCATGACCGAGACCCAAAGCGCTTGCTTACCTAATTCGATGACTGTTGCGGTGTCCAAGCTTATCTCCTATCAGGGCATGACGAAACTCGAGGCCAGGGAGCCCATGATCAAGCCCCAACCATCGACCAGTACAAAAAGCATCAGTTTGAAAGGCATCGAAATCATCATGGGCGACAACATCATCATGCCCATAGACATCAGCACACTCGATACGATCAAATCGATCACTACAAAGGGGATATAGATCAAAAAACCGATGGTGAAAGCACTTTTTAACTCAGAGGTCAGAAATGCGGGAACCAAGGTCATGAAAGGGACTTGATCAGGATGGCTGACGGGTTTGTTCCGTGCGATTTCCATGAAAAGAGCGATATCGTCTTCTCGAGTTTGCTGGAGCATGAAGGCTCGGATGGGTTTTTCTGCCAAAGCCAAAGCTTTGTCAAAAGGCATATTTTGATTCATGTATGGCAAGATGGCGTTGCTGTAGACATCGCTCAAAACGGGGGACATCACAAACAAGGTCAGGAAAAGAGCGATGCCGACCAACACCATATTCGGGGGAGTTTGACCTGTGCCCAGCGCTTGCCGCAGGATGGACAAGACAATGATGATGCGCACAAATGCGGTCATCATCAGCAGGATCGACGGCAGCAGAGAGAGCACCGTCATCAGAGCCACCAGCTGCAGGCTCAGGCTGTATTGAGTGCCTCGTGTTGTGTTGCTCGCAATCAAGGCAGGCAAATCCGGTGCCGCCATGGCCAGAGATGAGAACAATCCCAGCAGCAATACACCGATTCGCTTGTTCATGACTGCCTTCTTCTCAACCATTCTTCGGTGGTGTGAGGCGAGCCCATGGTGCTGTGCAAAGGACGTATGTCATTGGGTGTGACGCCCAGCAAAATTTCGTGTTGGTCGCATTTGACCAATACGATTTTTTGACGCACACCCAAGGTCACACTTTCCAGTATTTGAATGCGTTGTTCCAAATTGCGCTTGGACAAGACCCCTTGCGATTGCAACTTTTTGAGTGCCCACAACAGCCCCAGCAAAAGGCCGATGACCAAGCCGAAGCTGAGCAGGTACTGTGCAATGTCCATCATGGCCATGGTCTGCCGTCATCCGGTGATCAGAGCTTTTCAAGGCGTTCAGAGGGAGGCACGACACGAGTCAATCGAATACCGTATCGATCATTGACCAACACCACCTCCCCTTGGGCCACCACGGTGTTGTTGACGAGCAAATCCAGAGGCTCGCCGGCGATTCGATCCAGCTCCACGACACTGCCTTGACTCAGGCGCATGAGATCACGAATTTTGATCACGGCGCGACCGACCTCTATGGACATGGTCACCGGAATGTTTTGCAACACATCCAGTTGAATTTGACCTTCATTTTCAGGGTTGGCGGTGACTTCACTCATGGTTGACTCCGATCGGGCTTCAGCCCTGCTTATTGCTGCTGTCTGAAAGTTGGATAGACCGAACGATTTTGAATGCGACCTGGCTGGCCAGGGTGCCGATCTCTACATCGAAAACAGGCATGTCCTCAATGACGACTCGTGCGTGATCCGGTTTTTTGAAAAACAACACATCGCCCTCTTTCATGTTTTGAATCTGGAGGGCTGTCTGTTGCACGCTCCCTAAGAGCACCTGCATTTCCAGACTGGAGTCATAGACCGCATCGGCCAATTGTTTGCGCCAGACTTTGTCCGATTCTTCATCTCCATCGCCCGTTTGTACTCTGCTGCGCAGCAAGTCCCGGACGGGCTTGAGGGCCATGTACGGAATAACCATGTCAATGAATCCGCCTGTTGTGGCCAGATGATCGGACTCAAATCGGTTGAGCACCACCAGGTCGTTTTCGTCGGCGATCTGGGCGAATTGGGGGTTGATTTCCGAACTCACATGCTCGAAGTCAACGCTTGTGACCGGCGCCCAGGCCTCTTTGTAAGACCTGAAGATCAATTGCAAAATGATTTTGATGATGCGCGATTCGGTCGGTGTGAAAAGACGACCCGGGGGAAGTTGGGCCACGCCTTTGCCAAACCCCCCAAAAAAGCTGTCAAGCGAGCTGAAGATCAAGCCCGGCTCTATGACCACCATCGCATAGCCACGCAATGGCGGCATTCTCACGATGTTGACGGACAGGGGCGCCCGCAAATCCTTGAGGTAGTCACCAAATCTGACAATTTGAGCCCTGCCCGGATTCATTCTCGGACTGGTTCGCAACACTTCCAGCATGCCGAGTCTGAACATGCGAATAAATCGTTCGTTGATCATGTCCAACGAACCGACGTTGACACCCAGACTGCTGTCTTCGGACGCCAAGTCATGCTTCTTGACTGAGGCGTTGGTGTTGTAACCCGAGCTCACATCAATCGAACCATTGTCGACGCCTTCGGCCAACGCGGCAAGCTCTTCCTGGCTGAGGAGGGGGGCTGAATCGGCCATGACTGTTTGGGTCTCGAGCTTGAGATTTATTGGACCACGAACTGGGTGAAGTAGATTTCTTCGATGCCACCAAAATCTTCGTATTTGGTCAGCAAACCGTTCATGGCATCACGGATCTTGGCTGCAAGTTCTTTGCGGAAATCTGGACGTGCCAAATCGGGTTCTGTTGTCTGGCGCATCAAATCCAGCGCAACCGATCGCAAGGCCATTTCATGTTTTTTGACATTCTTGAAGACCCGGTCGTCATAAAAGGTCATCAGGCCGAGGTTGACCGACATGACCTTACGCGATCCAGTCACATTGGCCAGCAGGTTTTTTTCCAACTCCATGTAAGAACTCTCGAACCTCTGGAGCTCGGGGGATTCCTTGGCTTTCTTCTTGGGCCCGTCCTCACAACCCTTGCCATCTTTATCGGGTTTGCAATCATTGCCTTTTTCGGATGCCTGCTGGGCTTCGATTTTCGCTTCGAGTTCCTTGATTTTGTCAGCCATCAATTCATCGGGTTTGCGATCGAATGCGCCTGAAACAAAAAGTGTTCCGACGACCGTGCCAACCAAAACCAAGATAAGGCCCACCACCAGCAAGATCATTTTGATCAGCGGGCCTTTGCTTTTCTTTTCGACTTCGACTTCTTCGTCAGCCATGGCGGAGCCTTTCAGTGAGGAAACTAAACCATCAGATCGAGCCTCCCGTCAGAAATGGTTGAATTTCCGTAGGCGGCAGGGGACTCTGACTCTTTGGACAAATTCTCCTTGGGTGGCGATCCGTTGTGCCCTTGTTGGGGGTCACGGGGTGTCGAATCTCCGCCATTTCTGGAGAGTTGTCCATCATTGACACGAACTGAAGCAACATCCATGCCTGTTTGTTGTAAAGTCTCTTTCAATCGCCCCAGGCCTTGTTCGAGCAATTCCCGGGCAATCGACTGGCTGGCTGAGAAGTGAGCTTCCAGAGCATTGTTTTTCATCTTTAAATCCACTTCAATGTGCCCTAACTCAACGGGTTTGAGATGGATTTTGACCTGCCATTCCCCCTTTTCGATCGATTCGAGCAATCGCTGACCGATCGCTGTGCTCATTTTGTCAGCCAGATCCTGTCCCAGTAAAGTGGTGTTGAATGGCAGTGCGGGTGGTTTACCGGCTTGAGTTTCCTGGTTGTGGCGCATCGACTGGGCCGGAACCTGACCGGACAAACCCGTTTGAGAAGACCCGGGCTGATTGGTGTCACCCGCCCCCGGATTGTCCGTGGAGGCCATCTCGGTGTCGCTTCCGATCGGCAAGCCGACTGCAGCAAATTTCAATTCAGACTCTGGGTTTCCGTTCCCCTTGATCAAGCTCACCAAAGAGTGGCCGGTCATGGGGGTGAGATCCAGCCAAAATGGCTTGATGATCCCCTCTTTCAACTCCAGAGCCTGAGTGGCGCGAGAAGTCTGAATGACTGAGGTGGGATGACCTTGTCCCCCGAGCAGCCACCTGACTGTGTTGGTATCCAGACCTTGTTGGATGGCAAATTCGTTGAGATTGTGCTCATTCAGGTCAGACAACGGTTGGGTGATGACGGTCAAACTTTGACTCAGACGGGTTTCTTTCCATTCACCCCATTGGGCGGATGGTGATTCAGCAGCCTCAGTGGCGAGACTGACCAGGCTCTCCGGAGCCATGGTGGTGTTCTGCAGGGGCTGGGCTCTGATCTCCAGCGAGAACAAGCCTTGAATCACCGACGGATTGGTCTGATCTGCCGAGCTCAAGTTTGACAAGCCGGTCGTCAACGAAGGATTGGATGCCAGCGATTGGTTGGATGGACTCATGAGCGGCGAGGTGGCCAGCGCCAAGACCTCGGCGTTCGATTCAAGCAGCGGGGTCAGCAAACCACTGTCAGCCTCGGCAGAATTTTGCCGCTCACCCTCAGTTGTGTTGGGGTCGGGAACCATGTCCCCGATGGGGTTGAGTTGAGCGCGTTGGGTCAATGTGACCTGTTGCGCCATGATCTCCTTCATCAATTCGTGAAAGGGGGAGGAACTGACGGGTTCTGGAGATGATTTTTTGAGTTCAAAAGTCTTCTTATCTGAGATGTCAGCGGGAGAGGGCGACACATCACTGATCGAAACGGAGGAATTCATCATGTGGGCTGATTGGGGCAAATGGACATGACCGTGGTGGAAAGGAGTTGCCATTTCGGTGTTACGCCACAGCATGAGCAAGATGCACGCCAGTTCATGATCTGTTGATGAGCGCACACGTCGACTTTGATGGCATGGAGATTGCTTCTGGACAATTACACATGCCAAAAATAACCTGAATCAGCGATGAGTACCCTCACATTGTCAAATCTTCGACAGGTCTTGTCGCGTTTCGACAAGAGTGGCTTGGGTATTCCTGTGCTGGTCTTGTTGATCATGGCCATGCTGGTGGTTCCCATGCCGCCACTGTTGTTAGACATCTTTTTCACATTCAACATCATCATGGGGCTGGTGATCATCATGATTGCCATTGGTACGCGAAAACCCCTTGATTTTTCGGTCTTCCCCACGGTTTTGTTGCTGGCCACCATGTTGCGATTGGCCTTGAATGTGGCTTCTACCCGAGTCATTTTGTCGCACGGACATGAGGGGACAGAAGCCGCCGGCATGGTCATCGCGGCTTTTGGCGAGTTTGTGATCGCTGGCAATTACGTGATCGGCTTGGTGGTATTCATCATCCTGATGATCATCAACTTCATCGTCATCACCAAGGGGGCGGGTCGCGTTTCAGAGGTCAACGCCCGATTTACATTGGATGCCATGCCCGGCAAACAAATGTCCATCGATGCAGATTTGAATGCGGGCATCATCGATCAGGACACTGCCCGTAAACGCCGGGAAGAATTGTCACAGGAATCCGATTTTTTCGGCTCTATGGACGGTGCGTCCAAATTTGTCAGTGGTGACGCAATCGCCGGTCTCTTGATCCTGGTGATCAATGTGGTGGGTGGATTGGCCATCGGCATTGGTCAGCACGGCATGCCGGTTGCGGAGGCGGCCAAAGTGTATGTGCTGTTGACCATTGGAGACGGCTTGGTCGCACAAATTCCGGGATTGTTCCTTTCTTTGGCCACGGCCATCATCGTGACCCGCGTCACGACCCCCGAATCGGTGACTGAACAGGCCACGCGACAGTTGGCGGATCCTCCGGCATTGTTCATCACTGCGGCCATCATGGGTTTTTTGGGTCTGATCCCCGGGATGCCCCATCTGGTTTTTTTGACGCTGGCCACCGCCACCGCCGGCATCGGCTTATTCATTGTCCAACGTCGCATGGCGCAGGAGGGGCAGCAAGAGGTCGAAGAATCCGCCAGCCAAACCCCTAAAGAACTCGACTGGGACGATGTGGAGCAGGTGGATTTGATCGGGCTGGAGATTGGCTATGGTTTGATTCCGTTGGTCAACGCCGAGTCGGGTGGACCCTTGATGAGCCGAGTTAAAGGGGTTCGCAAGAAATTGTCGGCTGAATTGGGTTTCTTGGTACAACCGGTGCGCATCAGGGATGCGCTGAGCCTGGAGGCGGACACCTATCACATCATTTTGAATGGAGTGGTGCGTGGAAAAGGAGAGGTCCGGGTTGGACGTGAGTTGGCGATCAACCCCGGTAAGGTCTATGGAACCATAGGCGGCGTCAAAACCAAAGAGCCGGCCTTTGGTCTGGAGGCAGTCTGGATCGAACCTATTCAGCGCGATCAGGCCAGAGCCTTGGGCTATACCGTGGTGGATCCCAGCACGGCCATTGCCACGCATCTCAATAAGGTGCTGCGCGAAAATGCGGCAGAACTTCTGAGCCACGATGAAACTCAAAAATTGTTGGATAAATTAGCGGCTAAATATCCCAAGATGGTTGAAGAGTTGGTGCCCGGTAAACTCAGCTTGGGGGTGGTTACCAAAACCTTGCAAGGTTTGTTGCAAGAAGGCGTATCGATCCGCGACATGCGCAGCGTCGTCGAGGCCCTGACCGATGCGAGCATGAAAACCCAAGATCCTGAATTGTTGATCGGGTTAATCCGGCCGAAACTGGGTCGAATGATCGTGCAGTCCCTGACGGATAACCGCGACACTTTGTCTGTCCTGACTTTAGAGCCCGGTTTGGAGCAGATGATTCACAACGTGGTGCAACAAAGTGGTGGCAGCAACAATGTGGTGCTCGAGCCTGGATTGGCGGAAGGTCTTTTTGGGGCATTGCGTCAAAACGCCCGCGACATGGAAGAAAAAGGTTTGCCCGCCGTTCTGGTGGTGTCACCTGCGATCCGCAACTGGATGTCCCGTTCAGTCCGTTTCCGGGTCAATGACTTGACGGTGCTCTCTTACAGTGAAATTCCGGATGATCAAGCGGTTCAGGTGTTGGCCAGCGTCAGTGCCCAGCCTCGCCAAGAATCGGCCCCTGTGGAAGGATGATGAAACATGGAACTCAAGCGTATTCTTGCTCGGGATGCCCGAAGTGCCAACGAAAAAGCCATACAAACCTTTGGCAGTGATGTCCTGGTGATTTCAACCCAGCGGGTTGGCGATCAAATCGAATTGATTGTGGCCGTTGAGGCCGCTTCAGATGCCCCTGCGGCCATTGCACCGAGCACGCATATCGGGACGTCCGGTAGCCACATGCGGCAAGAAAAGGCTGAAGTGTTCGCTGAAATTTTTGGCTTTGTTCAGCGACAGGAATCTGAGCGGATCGCGGGCGCTGAGGACACTCAGGTTGGGGCTGACATCCCCCCGAGGCAGGAGCCTGTTGGATCTCCGGCGCTTGTTGAAGACCCGTCCAAAGCGCAGAGTTGTACCTTGTCTGAATCAGTGACTGTGGACTCTGCTGTGCATCCCGCCTCCGCCTTGCCGTCTGAGGTTCAGGCGAGCGTCAAGCCTCAAAGGCCGGTGGCTTCCAAAACACGGCAAAAGCCTAAAGCGTCAGCCAAATCCAAGCCGGATTCAAAAAAACAAAAATCCGCTCCAGTGGGGCGCTCCGCTGAATTGCAACTCGAGTGGGTTCGCCAATTGGAGTGTGTTGAATTACTGCGTCAGGAAGTTGGCGTTTTAAGGCGTGAAATGCAATTGCAAAGACAAGTCTTGCCTTGGCAGTCGCAGCAGAGTTTTTCGCCAGAAGCAACCGCTGTGGCGGATGAATTGGCCCGGTTGGGGGTGCCGGTCGGTTTGCGCACCCTGATGCTGGAAGCCCTTCAAACGACCCCGGCACAGCAGGGCGCGAGGATCGCCATGAAAAATATCCTCGAGTCCCATTTGGCGGGGTGCGTCAGCGCGTCCATCGAACCGGGTGTACACGCCCTGGTCGGGCCTTCGGGCGCTGGCAAAACCAGCATGGCGGTGCGCATGGCGCATGCGATGGCGCAGGTCGATGGTCCACAGAGTCAGGCCATCATCAGCCATGCGGACCTCCGGCCGGGGGCCTGGAGCCAAATCCAAATGTTGGCATCTTCGGTGGGTATCGATGTCTACCGGGCGGCCAACGATCAGGCGCTGGCAGTTTTGCTGGAGGAACTCAAACCACGTCGCCACATCTGGATCGACACCCCCAGTGATGCACATTTTGGGCGGGATTCGACCTTGCGTCAGGCTCACCCGGAGATCTCATGGCATGCCGTGGTGCCGCTCGATGCCTCTGTCACGACCTTGCGCAGAATGCAAGATCAGAGGCCTTGGCAGAGTCTCATGATCACCAAAGCAGATGAAGGCTTCCATGTCTGGCAATGGTTGCAGGCCTTCAGTGAGCAACCTCTGCCGGTCAGCAGGGTGTCTTTTTCCGACTTCATCCAGGAGCCTGCCCGTGCATTTGACCCGGCGGATTGGGTTCAGCAAGCGCTGGATGATTTGAAGTTGTCCGAGCCGCCAGCAAAGGGTAAGCCCAAGCGAGCTGCAAGGAAGGCGGCGACCCCAAACGGGAAGGCTCAGCATGTCTAAACGGATCAAAGCGCCCCAAGTGATTGGCATTGCCAGCGGCAAGGGGGGGGTGGGGAAAACCAGCGTGACTTCCAATTTGGCGGTTGCGTTGACGCAGCGCAATCATCGGGTGATGGTATTCGACGCCGATTTGGGTTTGGCCAACGCACAAATCGCCTTGGGGGTTCATGCGCCTTTCAATATTGGTCATGTGTTGAGAGGCGAAAAGACCATGGCTGAAGTCATGGTGACGACTTCTCAAGGCGTGATGCTGATCCCGGGCGCATCCGGGGTGCGTGATTTAGCGGCTTTAGGTACGGAGCAGGTTCACGCCATCATCCGGGCTTTTGATGACCTCGACCTGGCGTTGGATTTTTTTCTGGTCGACGTGGCTGCCGGTCTATCGCCGGCGGTGCTCGATTTCATGGCGGCATGTCAAAGGCGATTGGTGGTGGTTTGTGATCAGCCCAGCGCCATTGCTGACGCTTACGGTCTGATTAAAGTCATGACATCTGAGTTGGGAATGAATGAGGTCCATTTGGTCACCAACATGGTTCGGGATGCCCACATGGGCAGACAATTGCATCGACGCATGAACGATGTCTGCGTGCGTTTTTTGGGTGTACCCATCCAGCACATGGGCTCTATCGAAGCGGACGAGTTATTGGTGCAGGCCCAAAGAAAATATCAATCAGTCCTCGAATTTTCTCCAGGCAGCGCATCGGCCAGGGACTTCAGGGCGATGGCCCAAACGCTTGAGCAACTCGAGCCGGTCACCGCCCCCTCCGGCGGGTTTCAATTTTTCATGCAACGCATGTTGGGAGCTTGAGATGACGGCAGCCTTGGCGCTTTACCATCAAAATGCGGATCACCCGACCTCTGAGCAACTCATCTTGCAACACATGCCGATGGTCAAACGGGTGGCCGTGCATCTCAAGGCCCGCATCCCTCCTTTCATGGAGCTTGATGAATTGATTCAGGTCGGGATGGTCGGATTGATCGAGGCCGCCCGGTCCTTTGATCCGGATAAAGGGCATGAATTTGAACATTTTGCACTCAGCCGGGTTCGTGGATCTATCCTGGACGAAGTCCGGCGTCAATCCTTCCTGCCCCGTTCGGCCGTCGCTTTCAATCGTTCCGAATCTGAAGCCATGCATGTGCTTGGGGCCGAGTTAGGGCGCACCCCTACGCAGGCTGAAGTGGCGCAATATTTGGGCAAGGACATGGAGGAATTCCAAAAAGAGCGGGGTCATGCCAAGCGTTTTGAAACTTTCTCGATGGAAGTGGTCAGCGAAGAGGTCATGGCGATGCCCTCGGATCGCAGCCAACAGCCCGATGTCATGGTGGAAGAGGCGGAATTCATGGGTGCCGTTGTGCAGGCCATAGACCACTTGCCAGAGAGGGAAAAGTTGGTGATGTCGTTATACTATGTGGAAGAACTCAATTTGAAAGAAATTGGGGAAGTGCTAGGAGTCACCGAGTCGCGTGTCAGCCAAATCCTGTCCACCGTGGTCAAGAAGCTGAGGCTGCAACTGCAGGTGGGTTGATACAGCAGTTGAAGGGTATAGATTGGCGATTTTTGATCTTTTCAGCCGTTCCAGCCCCGAAGATGAAATGAAACGTGCCAAAAGCGCGTTTGAAAAAGTCGCGGAGCTCAAGTCCGACTCCCGGGAAGCCCGGAGTGCGCGCATGCGCATGGGTTTGCTTTGCAGGGCCCATTTGGACAAGACCTTCATTGCCGGCGCCGAGCAAACGGCCGAATGGCAAGAGCTGGCCATGATGGCGATCTCTCAGGGTAAGGCTCAACCTGAGCCCCCCCTGGCCAGTTGTTATCAAAAAATCAAATCCGGCGAGAATGAAGTTTATGTGTATTTGCCCGAGGAATATGTCCAGGAGGCATTTTCATTGGGCTCAAAATACCAAAGAACCGACATTTCCGCACAGCAGGCCATCGATGCCATGCAGGCACTGGCCAATCAGATTTCTTATTACGAGCTGAGGCTGGAGGAACCCTTTCAGGTGCTCAGGTTCCTGCGTGACGAACTCGAGGCCGAGTCTGGCGAGGACACCCCTGGTGCTGACGCGGATCCCGGTCAAGCCACTTAATCCCGCATGGACGCCATCGCCAGCATCTTGATCATCGGGGGCTTTCTGGTGGTTCTGGTTTTGCTCCTTTACTTGATTGACCGTGTCAACACATTGGAGCGAGAAGCCAGAATCGCCAAATCGCATACCCCGACAGTTCCCAAAGGGCCCTTTTTGGGGTTGTCCGGCCGGAAATTATGGGATGCCATGGTCGGTGCGCCCCCATCCGGGGTAGACGCCGCCGAATGGGCAGCGGTCCGCAACCGCTACAACCTGGTTCTGCAGTTGCACATCGAGGATGTGTTTGCCGAGGGACAACGCGATGGGCAACGCAGTATGGCCGGGGAGCCCAAAAACCCCAGGCTGGTGGCATCGCCCGACGGCCCGGTGGAGTCCTGGCTTCCGCTCAACCAGGTGAAGTCCATTTATCAAGCCGGATTGGACAGTTGTACGGCCACTGAGGAGGGCTTGTTGGGCGTGCGGGTCAATCTCAACGAAGCCGGTCGAGCCTTGTACGTTCAAACGGGCATGCCCAATAGCCCCGTTCAGTCCGACTTGCTCTTGCCCGGCCCCTTGCCTCAGTTGACCTCTGCAGACCTGGCCAAGGCAAGCCCTGATCAGGGCGCTGTACCGGTTGCTCAGCCGGTGCCGCCACAGGTTTAAGCACCAGCGACACAACACCTCGTCTGGGACTCAAGTTGTCGGTGTGCATGCCGATTCCCTGTACAAGATATGTTCAGGAGCCCCACATGAGAACTTTTGCCCGTGCTGCCGAGAGTTATGGATCGGTCCAAGTGATGTCCGGCGTTGCGACTGCCGACAATGTCCAATTGATCCAGATGCTGTTTGACGGTTTTTTGGAGAGCGTTTGCGTGGCCAGAGGCCATATCCAAAACAAAGCCATTGAGGAAAAATCCAAAAGTATTTCGCGCGCCAGCCGGATTGTGGTCGGATTGCAAAGTGCCCTCGACTTTCACCGGGGGGGCGAACTGGCGCACAACCTCAACGATCTGTACAGTTACATCATTCGCCGCCTGATTCATGTCAATGCCAGGAATGACCTTGAGGCTTTGGACGAGGTGTACTCGTTGATGAAGGACGTTTCTGACGCCTGGCAAAACCTGCCGGCTCTGCTGGGCTCGACTGAGCGTCGCGCCCAGTACGCCAGCTGATCTTTTCAGGCTACGATAGGGCTCTGTCCAAGGAGAGCCCGCATGATCAGTTATGACATCACCGAGTGGGGGAAGTCGCTCCAGCAGTCGGTGCGCGAACAACCTCAACCTGTCGGATCTGAAGTGCTGATCCGCATCAAGTACTGTGGCATCTGTCACTCGGATGTTCACATCCGGGACGGTTTTTTCGATCTGGGCGGTGGCAAAAAATTCCACATGAGCGAACGTGGCATGAAGCTGCCGGTCACCATGGGGCATGAGCCTTTCGGCACCGTGGTCGCCGCCGGACCCGAAGCCTCTGAAGCGCCTCTGGGTCAAGATGTGCTGATTTATCCCTGGACCGGATGCGGGACTTGCGCCCGTTGCCAAGAAGGCATGGACAACTGGTGCCCCACCCCCCGTTTTTTGGGGATTCAAAAACCCGGTGGTTACGCCCAGTACATGATCGTTCCCCATGCCCGTTACCTGATCGACGCCAGCGGAATCGAGCCGGAGTTCGCTCCTGTCCTGGCTTGCTCCGGTCTGACCACCTACAGCGCAGCCCGCAAGCTGATGCCTTGTGCTCCGCATGACTGGATCGTGGTCATGGGTGCAGGCGGCCTGGGGCTGATGGCGGTGGCCATGCTCAAAGCCTTGGGTCACCAGCACATTGCCGTCTGTGACATTGACGAACGCAAATGGCCTGCGGCCCTGGCCTTGGGTGCCTCGCAAGTCATCAATCCGGCGCAAGACGGTGCCGCCAGTCAATTGGCCGGTCTGGCCGGGGGCGTCTGGGGGGTGTTGGACCTGGTCGGGGCCGAATCGACTGCCCAGCTGGGCTTGGCCAGCTTGCGCAAAGGCGGGCGCTATGTGGTGGTGGGGCTCTATGGCGGAGAAATCCCGGTTTCACTGGTTCCCATGGCGCAAAGGGCACTGACCCTGCAAGGCTCGTATGTCGGCTCACCCCAGGAATTGCGCGAAGTGGTGGCTTTGGCTCAGTCTGGTCGATTGCAGCGCATGCCCACCACGGTGTGTCCGGCTGCCGAGATATCCAGCCATTTGGATCGACTGAAAACGGGGGACGTGGTGGGGCGCATGGTGGCCCATTGGTCGTGATCACCGGCCCGGCAGCGGAACCGTTGAACTGGGCAAGCTTTTGCCCAAAGCCGAACCGGCGTTACCGCCGATGATGCCCAAGGCCGCATCGGTGGCGATGCCGGCTCCGATTTCGATCACCCCTGGGGGTGTCACCCCGCAACGACGCGCCAAGGTGGATGCATCCATCCGGTCAGCAGCGCCCAAACCGACGTGGGTCAACAACAAAGGCAGGGCACTGACAGGGCCAGCCGCCAGAGCGACCACCGGGGTGGCGAAGGTGGCGACGTTTTTGATGTCCTGATGGATCCAGACTTCGCCCAGGGTTTGCTGGCAGGCCCTGGATTCATAAGCCGGCTGGTTGCGATCGAGTTGACGTGCCATTTGTGTCGAATGACTGGCACACCCGGTTGCGCTGATCAAGATCCAACCGATCAGTCCTGTCAAAGCAAGGCGAAATGAAAACTCTTTCATGTGCCTCGGATTGTGACCTTTTTTTGCGACAATGGACAGCAACTGCCCGAATGGTGAAATTGGTAGACACAGCGGACTTAAAATCCGCCGCTTTCCAGAAATGGGGCGTACCGGTTCGATTCCGGTTTCGGGCACCAAAGGACACCCTATGACTCGCTACAACGCCCCCTTTGAAATCCATGTTCATGGTGACGTGGTCTTGCGCCCAGAGGTGACGTTTGCCGACGTGCAAGAAGCCCTCAAGCCGCTTTGGAAATATGCGGGGGCGAAGTCTTTGAACGAGGGCGCCGCCAGCGCCTATCAGGACGAACCCGGGATTCGTCACGATGCGGCTCAGCACATGCTGCACCTGTGCTGGACGGTGTCGGGCGACGAGGACTTCCGGCAAAACCTGGACGATTTGTGCATGGCCCTGAACGACTTGGCCGCATCGGGCGCCGTGCTCGAAGTCACCTTTTATGACGCCGAGTTTGACGAAGACGACGAAGCCCGTGGCATGCCCTCGCGCGACGATTTCGTCATGCTGTTTGTGGGACCGACGCCAGCAGCCATCATGCAGGTGCAACGCGATTTGCTGATTGAAGACGTGGTGCAACTCATGGAGCGCCACTTTGAAGCCAGCGAACTCAGCGGTGTGATCCACGAAATTGACCGCCTCTTCAGCGAGCGATTTGACAACCTGGTCAACTCGCTCGAGCTGGGCAAGCCGCCGCGTGGCGGTCACGGGGGCGCAGGCGGTCATGGCGGCGGGCGCAAACCGCGTCACTTGCACTGACCGGTTCCTCCATCCCCGTTGAAGGCAGGGGGCTTGACCCCCTGCGCTCGGGTTCTCAGGCTGAGGCCAGAGTAATGCCCTTGAATTCGCCGCTGGCGATGCGTTGAGACCACTCGGCCGGCCCCGTGATGTGGGCGCTGGTGCCTCCCGCATCGACCGCCACCGTCACAGGCATATCCACCACATCAAATTCATAAATCGCTTCCATGCCCAGGTCTTCGAAGCCCACCACTTTGGCTTGCTTGATCGCCTTGCTGACCAAATAAGCTGCACCGCCGACGGCCATCAGGTAGGCACTTTGGTGCTTGCGGATCGCTTCGATCGCCTCGGGACCGCGTTCGGCCTTACCGATCATGGCGATCAGACCGGTCTGGGCCAACATCATGTCGGTGAATTTGTCCATCCGGGTCGAGGTGGTCGGCCCGGCCGGGCCGACGGCTTCATCGCGCACCGGATCGACGGGGCCCACATAGTAAATGACGCGGTTGGTGAAGTCGACCGGCAGTTTCTGGCCTTGGGCCAGCATGTCCTGGATGCGTTTATGGGCAGCATCCCGACCGGTCAACATTTTGCCGTTGAGCAACAATGTCTGTCCGGGTTTCCAGCTCGCCACTTGTTCGCGGGTCAGTTGATTGAGATCCACGCGCTGGCTTTTCTGGGTGTTGGGCTCCCAGGCCACGCTGGGCCACAGGTCCAGGGACGGTGCTTCCAGATAGACCGGCCCGGAGCCATCGAGCACGAAATGGGCATGGCGGGTGGCCGCGCAGTTGGGGATCATGGCCACAGGCTTGGAAGCGGCATGCGTCGGGTACATCTGGATTTTGACATCGAGCACCGTGGTCAGGCCTCCCAAGCCCTGGGCACCAATGCCCAAGGCATTGACCTTGTGGTAGAGCTCCAATCGCAAGTCCTCAACGCGGCTGAGTTTTTCGCCCTTGGAGGACTTTTGCAACAGTTCGTACATGTTGAGGTCTTCCATCAGGCTTTGCTTGGCCATCAGGACGGCTTTTTCGGCCGTGCCACCGATGCCAATCCCCAGCATGCCGGGCGGGCACCAACCCGCACCCATGGTCGGCACCGTTTTCAGAACCCAATCCACGATGCTGTCGCTGGGGTTGAGCATGACCATCTTGGATTTGTTTTCGCTGCCGCCGCCTTTGGCCGCGACCGTGACTTCAAGCGTGTCGCCGGGCACCAGTTCAGTGAAGATGACAGCCGGTGTGTTGTCGCCGGTGTTCTTGCGTGCGAACTGCGGGTCGGCCACCACACTGGCGCGCAGCATGTTGTCGGGGTGGTTGTAACCCCGGCGCACACCCTCATTGATGGCGTCTTCCAGGCTGCCCGTGAACCCTTCGAGGCGCACATCCATGCCAATCTTGATGAACACGTTGACGATGCCAGTGTCCTGACACAAGGGGCGATGACCCAGGGCACTCATTTTGCTGTTGGTCAGGATCTGGGCGATGGCGTCGCGCGCCGCCGGCGAGGTTTCGATCGCATAGGCCCGAGCCAAGTGCTGGATGTAGTCGGCCGGGTGGTAGTAACTGATGTACTGCAGGGCGGCGGCGATGGACTCGATCAGGTCTTTTTGGCGCAAAGTGGTGCTCATGTCAATGTTCCGAAGTGGGGGGGTGCAAAAGTCGGTCGGTGTAAGCGATGGCCAAGGCGCTGAGCAAAAAGGTGACATGGATCACGGTTTGCCAAATCAGCACCTTTTCATCGTAGTTGGCGGCGTTGATGAAGGTCTTGAGCAAATGGATGGAGGAGATCCCGATGATGGCGGTGGCCAGTTTCACTTTCAGCACCGAAGCGTTGACGTGGCTGAGCCACTCGGGCTGATCGGGATGGTCTTCCAGATACATGCGAGAGACAAAGGTTTCGTAACCGCCCACAATGACCATGATCAGCAGATTCGAGATCATGACCACATCGATCAGGGCCAGCACCACCAACATGATGATGGTTTCATTCAAATGGGTGACGGTGGTTTCGCTTTTGTAGCCAATGCCATCGACCAGGGCTTGCAGGGCGGTTTGACTCCCGAAAGCCGCTTCCACCAAGTGCACCAATTCGATCCAGAAGTGCCAGACATAGACGGCCTGGGCGGCGATCAATCCGAGATACAAGGGCAGTTGTAACCATCGGCTGGCAAAAATCAACCGGGGCAGGGCAGTGGGTTTGGGAGGGGTGGCATTCATAATCCATGATTGTAGGCGTGACTGCCGGGTCGCCTCTTGCCGCAATGACCCAGTCAGGCGGGCGACAGTCAGTAGCTTGTAAGAGCCAATGGCGACAGTCTGCCTGTTCAATTCATTTGGTTCGAGGAGACCCCCCTGATGAGCACCGAAAACGCCCTTTACAACCCGCCCGCCGGCTTTGCCGCCAAAGCCAAGGTATCGGGCATGGACGCTTACCATGCCTTGTGTAAAGCCGCCGAGCAAGACTATGAGGGGTATTGGGCCGAACATGCCCGGCGCCTTATCAGCTGGAAAAAACCTTTTACCAAAGTGCTCAATGACAGCCATGCGCCGTTTTTCAAGTGGTTCGAAGACGGTACCCTGAACGCATCGTACAACTGTCTGGATCGCAACATCGAGCGCGGCCTGGGCGACAAGACCGCCCTCATTTTTGAGGCCGACGGAGGCGAGGTCACCCGCGTCACTTACAGCCAGTTGCTGGCTAAGACCTGCCAGATCGCCAATGCCCTCAAGTCATTGGGCGTTCGAAAAGGCGATCGCGTGATCATCTACATCGCCATGTCGGTCGACGGTGTGGCGGCCATGCAGGCCTGTGCCCGCATCGGTGCCACGCACTCGGTGGTTTTTGGCGGTTTTTCCGCCCAGTCCCTGCGCGACCGCATCGAGGACACCGGTGCTGTGGCCGTGATCACCGCTGATCATCAGGTGCGTGGCGGCAAACAACTCCCCCTCAAGTCCATCGTCGACGAAGCCCTGTCTTTGGGTGGGTGCGACAGCGTCAAAAACGTGCTGGTCGTCAAGCGCACAGGCGCTGCCATCGACATGAAAGCAGGGCGCGACCAGTTCATGGCCGATGTGGCCGACCGCCAGCCCACCACCTGCGAACCCGAGTGGGTCGAGGCCGAACATCCCCTGTTTTTGCTCTACACCTCGGGGTCGACCGGCAAGCCCAAGGGCGTGCAGCACTCCACGGGAGGCTACTTGTTGCATGCCGCCCTGACCACCGAATACACCTTTGATCTGCGGGCCGATGACGTGTTCTGGTGCACCGCCGACATTGGCTGGGTGACGGGTCACACCTACATCACCTATGGCCCGTTGGCTCTGGGGGGGACTGAAATTGTGTTCGAGGGTGTGCCCACCTTCCCCGATGCCGGTCGCTTCTGGAAGATGATTCAAGACCACAAAGTCAGCATCTTCTACACCGCACCCACGGCCATCCGCTCGCTGATCAAAGCAGCTGAAGCGAACGATGCCATCCACCCCAAGAGTTACAACCTGTCCAGCCTGCGCCTGCTGGGGTCGGTGGGCGAGCCCATCAACCCCGCCGCCTGGGAGTGGTACCACCGCCATGTCGGCGGTGGTCGCTGTCCGATCGTCGACACCTTCTGGCAAACCGAAACGGGCGGTCACATGATCACCCCGTTGCCCGGCGCCACGCCGCTGGTTCCGGGCTCTTGCACCCTGCCTTTCCCGGGCATCCAGGCCGCGATCGTCAGCGAAACCGGTGAAGACATTCCCAACGGGCAGGGTGGCATTTTGGTTGTCAAAAAGCCCTGGCCGTCGATGATCCGCACCATTTGGGGCGATCCCGAGCGCTTCAAAAAGTCTTACTATCCTGACGACTTCAAGGGCAAGTACTACCTCGCCGGAGACGGTGCCATTCGCGACGCCAAGACCGGCTACTTCACCATCACCGGGCGGATTGACGACGTTCTCAATGTCTCGGGTCATCGCATGGGCACCATGGAAATCGAATCTGCGCTCGTCAGTTGCACCGACCTGGTGGCCGAGGCCGCCGTGGTGGGGCGTCCCGATGACACCACTGGCGAAGCCATCTGTGCCTTTGTGGTCCTCAAGCGCCCCCGTCCTACCGGGGACGAAGCCAAGCAAATCGCCAAGATCCTGCGCGACCATGTGGGCAAAGAGATTGGGCCGATCGCCAAACCCAAAGACATCCGGTTTGGCGACAACCTGCCCAAAACCCGTTCCGGCAAGATCATGCGCCGTCTGCTGCGGTCGCTGGCCAAAAACGAAGCCATCACCCAGGACACTTCGACCTTGGAGAACCCGGCGATCCTGGATCAGTTGACTGAAAACAACTGATTCGCCGCCCGCATCAGCAAAAAACCGGCTCGTTGGAGCCGGTTTTGCGGTCAGAGCTTCGATCGACTGTCAGCGATCGAACGGATCTGGAGTCAGCGTGAAGCCGAGTCCGCGCTGAAGTTGTCGAGCACTGCACCTTGGCTGGCGCTGGAGGCGTTGAAAGCAAATTTGGCTTGCACACCACGCACATATCGCGGAGCCGGTGCCTTCCAGGCCTTGCGTCGCTCGGCCAGTTCGGTGTCCGACAGATGGACCTGCAGCAGCAACTGATGGGCGTCAATGGTGATCGTGTCGCCTTCCTGGACCAGAGCGATGTTCCCGCCCACAGCTGCTTCGGGAGCCACGTGCCCCACCACCATGCCCCAGGTGCCCCCAGAAAAACGGCCATCGGTGATCAGTCCGACGCTCTCACCCAGGCCTGCGCCGATCAACGCTCCGGTGGGGGCCAACATTTCAGGCATGCCCGGCCCCCCTTTAGGGCCGAGATAGCGCAGCACCATCACATCGCCTGCCTGAATCTTGCCATCCAAAATGGCCTTCAGGGCCGACTGCTCATCGTCGAAGACTCGCGCCGGACCGGTGATGACGGGGTTTTTCAAGCCCGTGATCTTGGCCACAGAACCCTCGGGGGAGAGGTTGCCTTTCAGGATGGCCAAATGACCTTGCTCATACATGGGCTGGTTGATGGGGCGGATCACATCCTGACCAGCCGGAGGCTGATCGGGAATGTCTTTCAGGGTCTCGGCAATGGTCTTGCCGGTGATCGTCATGCAGTCGCCATGCAACAGGCCGGCATTGAGCAAGATCTTCATGACCTGCGGGATGCCACCGGCCTGGTGCAAATGAACCGCCAGGTACTTGCCACTCGGTTTGAGGTCACAAATGACCGGCACTTTGCGCCGCACGCGCTCAAAGTCATCGATGGTCCATTCGACCCCCGCTGCATGGGCGATGGCCAGGAAGTGCAGCACCGCATTGGTCGAGCCGCCGGTGGCCATGATGACCGCCACGGCGTTCTCGATGGATTTGCGGGTCACGATATCGCGCGGCTTGAGGTCTTTGCGAATGGCTTCCAGCAAAACCTTGGCCGACTCTTTGGCCGAATTCATCTTTTCGTCGTGAGGGTTGGCCATGGTCGACGAATAAGGCAACGACATGCCCATGGCTTCAAAAGCACTGGACATGGTGTTGGCGGTGTACATGCCACCGCACGACCCGGTGCCCGGGATGGCGCGCTTTTCAATTTCTTTGAGGTCCTCGTCGCTGAGCTTGCCGGCGGCGTTTTGGCCCACCGCCTCGAAAACGCTCACGATGTTGAGCTCTTGACCTTTGTAGTAACCGGGCAGGATGGTGCCGCCGTAAACATAAATGGCTGGCACGTTGGCACGCAGCATGCCCATCATGCCGCCAGGCATGTTCTTGTCGCAGCCGCCGACCACCAACACGCCGTCCATCCATTGACCTTGAACGCAGGTCTCGATGCAGTCGGCGATGACCTCGCGGCTGACCAGGCTGTACTTCATGCCCTCGGTGCCCATGGCCATACCGTCCGAAATGGTGGGCGTGCCAAAAATTTGGGCATTGCCGCCGGCTTCTTCAATGCCAGCGACCGCCGCATCGGCCAGTTTTTGCAGGCCACTGTTGCAGGGTGTGATGGTGCTGTGACCATTGGCCACACCCACCATGGGTTTGGAGAAATCAGACTCCTCATAGCCCATGCCGTAGTACATGGACCGGTTGGGAGCACGGGATTTGCCTTCGGTGATGTTGGCTGAGCGGCGCTGAAATTGAATTGGTTTGGTATCCATGAAGTGAGTTTAGCCCAGGATTTGCTTGCTTTCCCGAATGCCCCCGCATACCCCACGGCTTACAATGCCAGCCATGCTCACCCATCCCCAGTTTGACCCGGTGGCCTTGCAATTGGGGCCTGTGGCCATCCATTGGTACGGGATCTCTTACCTGTTGGCCTTCGCCTTTTTTTTGGCCTTGACCCGACTCAGGCTCCGCCATGAGCCTTATGCCCACGAGGGTCAGGTCTGGACCGCAAGGGTTGTGGAGGATTTGATGTTTTACGGGGTGCTGGGCGTCGTGATCGGGGGCCGACTGGGGTATTGCCTCTTTTACAAGCCAGACCACTACTTGGCCCACCCCCTCGAAATCCTGGCCATTTGGCAAGGCGGCATGAGCTTTCATGGGGGCATGCTGGGTGTGATAGGGGCGATGGTGATTTGGGCCCGCCGGCATGGCCAGCCCTGGCTGAAGGTGACCGATTTCATTGCCCCGTGCGTTCCCACCGGTTTGGCAAGTGGCCGCGTGGGCAATTTCATCAACGGCGAGTTGTGGGGGCGGGCTGCTGACCCTTCCTTGCCCTGGGCCATGGTCTTTCCACAGGCCGCTGACGGGGTGGCTCGACATCCGTCCCAAATTTACCAATTCGCCCTCGAAGGGGTGCTGTTGTTTGTGGTGTTGTGGGTCTATGCCCGGCGTTCTCGGCCGGTCGGGGCTGTGTCTGGGGTGTTCCTGCTGGGCTACGGGTTCATGCGCTTTGTGGCCGAATATTTCCGTGAACCCGATGCTTTTTTGGGCCTGCTGGCCCTCAACCTCAGCATGGGTCAATGGTTGTGCATCCCGATGATGGCCCTGGGCGCATGGCTGTGGCACTCGAGCGGAGGGGGGGCAATTCCCCCCCGTGGCGCCGGCGTTCACTGATGGGTCACAATCAGCCACAATCCGTTTTGTCCAGACTGCGGAAATAGCTTCAAACACAGGAGACCCACATGACCACCTTCATTCAACGTCGCGAGTTTTTGGCCTTGGGAGCGGGGGGCGCTTTGTCCCTGTCGGGCATGAGCCATGCCCAGTCTGGCTGGCCGACCAAGCCCGTCACTTGTGTCGTTCCGTTCCCGGCCGGTGGCGGCACCGATGCCTTTGCGCGACCCTTTACGCTGGCGTTTAACAAGGCGACGGGTAAAAACCTGATCATCGACTATCGGGGCGGCGCTGGCGGCACTTTGGGTGCCGCAGTCGCCGCCAAATTGCCAGCCGACGGCTACCACTGTTTCATGGGGGCCGTGCACCACACCATTGCACCATCGATGTACCCCAAACTCGACTACGACCTGGAGCGCGACTTTGCCCCTTTGGCCCTGATGGCCACTGTGCCCTATGTGTTGGTGGTTAACCCGAAAAATGTGCCGGCCAACAACCTCAAGGAGTTTTTAGATTGGGTCAAAAAGAACCCTGGGCGCCTGAACTACGGCAGTGCCGGAAGCGGCACCGCTCACCACATGGCGGGCGAAATGTTCAAACTCCAAACCCAAACCTTCATCACCCACATCCCCTACCGTGGGGCGGGTCCAGCCATGCAGGATTTGATCGCCGGCAATGTAGACATGTCTTTTGATGGTTTGGGGTCGTCGGCTCAACACATCCGTGCAGGTCGCATCAAACCCATTATGGTGTCCGGGCAACAGCGCAATCCCTCCTTCCCAGACATCCCCTGCGCTGGCGAGCTGGGGCTGAAAGACTATAACGTGAGCACCTGGTACGCCATGTGGGCACCCAAAGCCACACCTGCGCCCATTCAGGCCGAATTCATTGAGGTCATTCGCAAATCGCGTGACATGCCCGAAATCAAGACCGCTTGGGCCAACAACGGGGCTGAGTTTCCCAACCTGACCGGTGCACAATTCGGCGACTTTGTCAGCGCCGAAATCAAACGCTGGGCGGCTGTGGTCAAGGCTTCGGGGGCCAAACTGGATTGATTTTTATTTGTCAATATGAAGAACTCCAACCTGTTCAGCGCCTTGCGCGCTGCTTTCCCCGCCGACCTCGACCAAATCGCTGTAGAGACCGATCAGGGCTTGTGCTACAGCTGGCGTGACCTCGATCGCGCCAGCGCCATGATGGCCAATTTGCTTGAAAGTCTGGATATTCCGGCGCATTCCCGGATCGCTGTGCAGGTGGAAAAGTCGGTTGAGGCCCTGATGCTGTATTTGGCGACTCTGCGTGCCGGACATGTGTTTTTGCCGCTCAACACAGCCTACCAAAGCGCCGAAATCGGATACTTCATCGGCAACGCCGAGCCGGCGGTGGTGGTGTGCTCGGGACAACATTTTGGATGGGTCAGCAAAATCGCTTTTCAGGCCGGCACTCGCCACGTTTTCACTCTCAATGACGACCGAACCGGCACTTTGCTCGATCGCGCTGCGGTGCAAAGCGACCGCCATCAGGTGGCGCACCGCCGTGACGACGATCTGGCGGCCATTTTGTACACCAGTGGTACCACCGGTCGCAGCAAAGGGGCCATGCTCAGCCATGGTAATTTGAGTTCCAATGCACTGACCCTGAAAGAATATTGGGGCTGGGTGCCGGGCGATGTGCTGATCCATGCATTGCCGATTTTCCATGTGCATGGTCTGTTTGTCGCCATCCATGGCGCCATGCTCAACGGCAGCAAGATGTTGTGGCATGCCAAATTTGACCCGCAGCGGGTCATGGCCGATTTCCCACGCGCCACGGTCTTCATGGGGGTGCCTACTTTGTATGTGCGCATGTTGGCCGACCCGGCGCTGAATCGCCAGACAGTCGCTGCCATGCGCCTGTTTGTGGCGGGATCAGCTCCCTTGCTCATGGAGACTTTTCAGGCTTGGCAGCAGCGCACGGGACACACCATTTTGGAGCGCTATGGCATGAGCGAAACCATCATGCTGACCTCCAACCCCTATCGTGCCGATGAGCGTCACGGCGGACAGGCCGAGCGGCGCGGCGGCACGGTGGGCTTTGCCTTGCCAGGCGTGCAGTTAAGAGTGCGCGATGATCAGGGCCAAGACTGTCCGGTCGACGTCATCGGGGGCATTCAGGTCAAAGGCCCGAATGTTTTCAGCGGGTATTGGCGCATGCCCGAAAAAACTGCTGAAGAATTCACCGCCGACGGTTATTTCAAAACCGGCGATGTGGGCAAGGTAGATGCGCGCGGTTATGTGACCATCGTCGGGCGATCGAAAGACCTCATCATCAGTGGCGGTTATAACGTTTACCCCGCTGAGATCGAAGGCTATATCAACGACATGACCGGCGTGGCCGAAAGTGCTGTGGTGGGCGTGCCTCACCCTGATTTTGGTGAAGTGGGCGTGGCCGTGGTGACCCTCAAACCCGGCGCCCGGGTTCAGCCCGATGCCGTGCTGGCTGACCTGAAGTCACGGTTGGCCAATTTCAAGATCCCCAAACGGTGCTTCGTGGTCGATGAATTACCCCGCAATACCATGGGCAAGGTGCAAAAAAACCTGTTACGGGATCAGCACAAGACCTTGTTTCAGAGCTGATGCCCGCACTCTGTGCCCACCCAAGGGTGAGCATGGCGTGTGGTCAAAGCGCTCTCGACAGGCGGCAAATTCAGCGACCCATCAGTCGCTTGAGATGCTGCCAGCCCAGTAACAGCCAACCGGATTTTTCGACAGAGCCTTGTGCCACCAGGGGAGCCTCTGCCAAAGTTTTGCCATTGGATGTGGCCACCACTTTGCCCACGATCGCACCTTGGGCGACAGGAGCTCTCAGCTCCGGCAGGAGTTCGATGCGAGTCTCCACCTTTTGGCCACGCGGTACGGTCAGCGACCAAGGGTTGGCCAACCCCGCCGAAACGCTGTCTGCCTGACCGAAAGCGACTGGGGTTCTGGCAATTTCAGCGCCAGCTTGGATCGGCGTGACTTTTTCAAATTTGCTGTAACCCCACGATAACAAGATGCGCGACTGATCGGCTCTGGCTTGTGCGCTGTGGGTATGGAGGATCACTGAAATCAGGCGCATGCCATCTCGCTTGGCGGAGGTGACCAAGCAATAACCAGCTTCCGAGGTGTGACCCGTTTTCAGGCCGTCCACGCTGGGGTCGGTGTAGAGCAAAGCATTGCGATTGCCCTGTTTGATGCCGTTGTACTTGAACTCACGTTCTGCATAAATCGGGTAGTACTCGGCACTGTCGCGGATGATGGCGCTGGCCAACACGGCCAGATCGCGAGCAGAAGACTTCTGGTCCGGGTGGGGCAAGCCAGTGGGGTTGGCAAAACGGGTTCGACTCATGCCCAGCCGGGCCGCTTCGGCGTTCATGAGCTTGGCAAACCCTTCTTCAGAGCCCGCCATGTGCTCGGCGATGGCCTTGGATGCATCGTTGCCCGATTGCACAATGATGCCGCGCAACAGATCGATCACTGTGGCCTGGCTGTTGAGCGGCAGGTACATGCAGGACTCGGCGCTGGTGCCACGGCACCAGGCGTTTTGGCTGACGGTGACCAGTTCGGTTTCCTTGAGCTTGCCGGCGCGCAGGGCTTGTTCGGCGATGTAGCTCGTCATCATTTTGGTCAGCGATGCAGGAGGCAGTGGCTCATCGGCGTTGGCCGCTGCCAGGATCTGGCCGGAGTCGTGGTCCATCAGCAACCAGGCTTTGGCAGGCAAAGCGGGAGCTTGGTCGGCCAGGGCCACTTGGGCTTCGAGGGGCGGCAAGGCCTTGCTGTCTGCGGCCGACTTTTTGTTGATCGGTGTCTTTTTGGAGGGAGCCGCTTTGTGCTCCGGATGTTTGCTCGCCATGGCTCCGGGACTGACGGCCAAGGACATCAGGGACAAGGTCAGGATCCATGCAGGCGACAAGGGGAAACAAGAAGACATAGAGGTGAGTTCGGTGAGAGAGGGGTGGGATGCCAACGTCATGGCGGGGACGATGAGGCCGGGGAGGCCGGGGAGGGGTGGGCTGCGAGCACAGGGATTTGGGCTTTGACCGTTTGCCCCAATTCAATCACAGCCAGTGCGTAATAACTGCTCCAGTTATAGCGGGTGACCACATAAAAATTTTCGGTGCCAGCCACATAGCTGGGGGCATTCCCCCCGTTTTGCAGCTCAACCAGCGCCAGCGGACCCGCATGCAGGCGGGCAGCCTCGCCCAGGCGCGCGCCCAGTTCGCTCATCCGCTGGGGGCTAAAGGTCGGCAAGATGTCGGGCTCGGTCAGGGTGGCCAACTCGACGCCGGGTCCGGAAACATCGACCGGGAAATGAGTGGGCATGCCCGACTTCCAGCCATGGCCCACGAAATAATTTGCCACCGATCCGATGGCGTCCACCGGACTGTTGAGCAAGTCGACCCGGCCATCGCCATCAAAATCAACCGCATGCCTGGACCAGCTCGATGGCATGAACTGCGGCCACCCCATGGCACCGGCAAAGCTTCCTTTGCGATGCATCGGGGCGCCGCGCCGAACCTGCTTGAGGAAAGCCCCTAACTCTGATCTAAAAAACGCTTGCCGCTGCGCTGCACGCGGGTGCTCGGCAGGAAAGTCGAGGCTGAGCGTGGTCAGCACATCCAGCACCTTGAAAGAGCCCAAGTGCCGGCCATAGTAAGTTTCAACGCCGATGATGCCCACCACCATTTCAGCCGGCACCCCATAGAGTTGTTCGGCACGACGCAAGGCAGCGGCATGGTCACGCCAAAAGCGCACGCCTGCCTCGATCCGCTTGGGCTCAATGAATCGGTCCCGGTAGGCACTCCAGTTCTTGGCGGCGGGTGTGGCAGGCGGCAACACCAATTGCCGAACCTTGGGTACGGGGTGAGCACTGGCGATTTGCTTCAAGGTCCATTGAGGGGGTAAATCGAAGCGTTCGGCCAACTCTTGCGCCAATTCGCGCACTGCAGGGGTTTGTCCCCAATTTTTGCGAGCAGGCGCTTGACCGCCTGGCGACTGGGCAGCAACCACGCTGATGGTCAGGCTGCATAACAAGCAGCCCATCCAAAAGGGGCGGAAAGCAATCAGTGTGCGCATCAGGGTCGGGGCGACGAGGGGCTGGGCGCCTCCTGAAGGATCCGCACCGAGCGTTGCGGACAGGGAATGTCGATCGCTGCGTGGCGCAGCGCCTGCAAGATCGCGATGTTGACGGCCGAGCGCACATTGTTTTGACCGTTGACCGGATCGTTGATCCAAAAACCCACTTGAAATTCGAGCCCATCAGCCCCCAGGTTGATCAGCAAGGCACTCGGTCCAGGGCTCGATAAGACCCGCGGGCAAGACGCAGCAGCCTGGATGAGCAGGGCTTGGACTTGCTGGGGATCGGCATCGTAAGATACCCCGACATGGCAAGTGAGCAAGACATTCGAGTCCTCCAGCGAGAGGTTTTCAACCCGTTGGCTGATCAGGGCTTCGTTGGGTACCACCGATTCGCGTCCGTTGGCCGCCCGGATCAGTGTGTATCGGGTCTTGATGTCCTTGACCTGGCCTTCAAATCCGTCGACCCTCACATGATCTCCGATGCGCAGCGATCGTTCGAGCAAAATCACAAAGCCGCTGACGTAGTTGGCCGCCAGTTTTTGCAAACCGAAACCCAACCCCACCCCCAGCGCGCCACCGAGCACCGACAAGGCCGTCAGGTCAACTCCCACTGCCGAGAGGGCAAACAACAGTCCCAACAAAAGCAACAGTGCGCGCAGGGCATTGGCGGCGACCTTGCGCATGGATAAATCTTCGACCGCCCGGGACAACAATTTGTGCTCAATGATCGCCGAAGCCCATAGCGCCAGCACCAGCACCAGCACCGATGAGGCGACGCCTTCTAGCATCGTGCGCAGATCAAGCTTGGTTTTGCCAAAGCTGATCCGGATCGACTCCAGTTCAGACAAGATCCAGGGCAAAAAGCCGGCAAGCCACAACACGGCACCGATCCAGGCTATCCAGGACACGGTGCGTTCAACTCGAATGGCCAATTCTGAACGGGGAAACACCGCCTGCACCACCCTGGCCATGAGCCGGATGATGGCCAAAGACATCAGCACGGGCAAAGCAAACCGAAAGAGAGAGACATCGGACTGATGCCCAGTCCAAGCGGCATCACAGGCATAAGTGCCGGCCAGGGCCAACAAGGGGAACAAGAGTCCCGATACGGGGTTGCGTCCAAACAGCACCGAATCCTCACTGGCGCGCGCCCCCAACGCACGGGTGATGGCATAAGCGATCAACAAGATGGCGGCCAGCGCAGCAGCCTCAAGCCATGCGGTGTGGGTACCGAGGTGTTGCAGGATGCGCTCGAAATACAGCATGGTCCATGCGCTCAAAGTCGGGCCAAGGCACGCACATGCGCTTCCACACTGCGCCCCAGTGCACTCAGGTTATAACCGCCCTCAAGGCAAGACACGATGCGTCCCTGGCAGTGTCGATCGGCGATCGCCATGAGCTGTTCGGTGATCCAGCGGTAATCGGCTTCGGTCATCCCCAGTTGACCCAGATCGTCTTCGCGATGAGCGTCAAAGCCTGCGCTGATCACGATCAGTTGGGGCTTGAAAGCCTCCAGGCTGGGGAACCAGTGTTGTTCCATCAGTTTGCGGATTTCGCTCCCGGCGGTGTAAGCGGGCACGGGCACATTGACCATGTTGGATGCCACCTGTTCGGTGCCGCAATAGGGATAGAAAGGATGCTGAAAAGTGCTGCACATCAGCACCCGCTCATCGCCCGCCAAAATGTCTTCGGTGCCGTTGCCGTGGTGGACGTCAAAGTCGATCACGGCAACGCGCTCGAGACCATGCCGCTCGAGTGCGTGCAATACAGCGATGGCCACGGTGTTGAAGATGCAAAAGCCCATCGAACGCGATCGGGTGGCATGATGACCGGGTGGGCGAATGGCGCAAAACGCGTTGTCCAACTCGCCCCCCAACACGGCATCGGTGGCGGCCAGTGCCGCCCCCACGCAGCGCATGGCGGCGTTATAGCTGTGTTCGCACATGGCGGTGTCCGGATCGATGTGAGCCAGGGCACGTCCCCCTTGGGCTGCTTCGTGCTGGATCTCCCGGTTCAGATCGCTCACCGATTCAATCAGTCGGGGCGCATGCGCCAGCAACACGTCCTCTTCGCTGGCCAAAGGGGCTTCGTGTTCGATCAGACCCTGATCGACGCCAGTGACCAGCAAGCGATCCCGGATCGCTGACAGGCGTTCGGGGCATTCGGGGTGCCCGCGCCCCATGTCATGGCGCTGGCAATCGGAGTGGGTGTAAAAACCGGTTCTGCTCATGCCCCGATCATACTGAAAGGAGGGCTCTAACCCCAAGCGTAGCAACCATCTTGGCAGGTGACCAGTCCTTGGGCGATCAACTCATCCAGGTGCTGTTGCACCGTTCGGATCTCGGCACTGGCCGTCCAGGGGGCGGCGTGACCAGCCGGGTATAAAAAGCCTTCTTCAACCCAATCGGTCAAGCGCCTGGGACCTGCTTTGAGTTGGTCGAGCAATTTCTGGGTCCGCTCATCGATCCGGCTCGCAAATCGGTCGAGGTCGCGGACGAATTGCTGGCGGTCGGTGATCACTGCCTTGTGGTGCGATGTCACCCAGATCCGGGCGTCAATTTCGGCCACTTCGCGCAGGGTGCGCCGAAATGCGCCAAGGTCTGAGGTGGCATCACCATAGTAGGGGCCAAAGCCACTCAGGTCGATGTCGCCGATGAAGGCCAGACCTTCGCTTTCAACCACCAAGGCGCAATGGCCGGCAGTGTGCCCCGGCAGGTGATGAGCCCTGATGCGCACGCCACCCCCCAAATCCCAAAGATGTTGATTTCGATAGGGCAGGGCGTCGGGTCTGGGTGCGTAGTGAAAATCACGCTCGATCATGGCCTGAACGCCCGCCAGGGTGTCTTCGGGGTAACCGTAGTGGGCTTTCAGACCTTCCCATGTCTGCGCGGCTTTGACGTCGAGTTCGTGCACCATCAAAGCCGCCTGAGGCATCAGGTCCAAAGCGGCCATGTGATCTTCGTGGACATGCCCCAATATCACCAAATCCACCTGAGCCAACACCTCATGGCGTTGGCGCGAGGCGACCGGGGTGTCGAAGGCCACATTCAACTCTGGGCCATGCACCAGCACCTGATTGCCGTCGGGGTATTTGCCCGATTGGGCCCCCAAGTGGACGCTGACCGAGCCGAATTGAAGCGTCATGGTCAGGGACGTGTTCAGGGGCTCAGCAGCCGAGCCCGGGCCGCATCGTATTCGCGCTTGAGTCGTGTGATCAACTCGGCAGTGGGCAACACTGCGTTGACAGCCCCGATGCCTTGACCGCAACCCCAAATGTCCTTCCAGGCCTTGCGATCGCTGCCAAAATTCATTTGGCTGGGGTCGCTGACCGGCAGGTTGTCGGGATCCAGCCCGGCATTGCGAATGGAGGGGGCCAGATAATTGCCATGCACCCCGGTGAACAGATTGCTGTAGACGATGTCATCCGAATTGCAATCGACGATGCACTGTTTGTAAGTATCGACGGCGCGGGCCTCTTCGGTGGCAATGAATGCCGAGCCAATGTAAGCATAGTCTGCCCCCATGGCCTGAGCCGCCAAAATGGCGTCACCACTGGCGATTGCCCCGCTCAAGGCCAGGGGGCCGTCAAACCATTGACGAATTTCCTGGATCAAAGCAAAAGGGCTTTTGACCCCTGCATGTCCGCCGGCGCCCGCAGCCACTGCGATCAGGCCGTCGGCGCCTTTTTCGATCGCTTTGTGCGCAAAGGTGTTGTTGATGATGTCGTGCAACACCACCCCGCCGTAACTGTGGATGGCTTGGTTGACGTCTTCGCGTGCGCCCAGGGAAGTGATGATGACGGGGACTTTGTACTTGACGCACATTTCAACATCGTGCGCCAAACGGTCATTGCTCTTGTGAACGATCTGGTTGATGGCAAACGGGGCAGCGGGCCGGTCCGGGTGCGCCCGGTCGTGTGCAGCCAAGGCCTCGGTGATCTCGGCCAGCCATTCGTCGAGTTGCGAGGCCGGTCGCGCATTCAGCGCTGGCATGGCCCCGATGACGCCGTTGATGCACTGGGCAATCACCAGTTTGGGGTTACTGATGATAAAGAGTGGTGAACCGATCACCTTGAAAGGCTGGTTCGCCAAAACGGCGGGCAGGCGTGACATGCAGTCTCCTGTGAGGGTTGAGGGGACGCTTAAAACGCTTCCAGCGCCATGGCGTTCACGCTTTCAGCGCCTTCCACGATGGCATCGCGCAGACCGGGCACGCGGGCCAGCACATGGTCGGCATAAAACCGGCAGGTGGCCATTTTGGACTTCATGAATTCGACATCGCGGCCAGCCTTCAACTCGGCCTGGGACACCAGCATCGCCCGGCCCATTTGCCAGCCCGCCATCAGGTTGCCACTGAGCATCAAGTAAGGCACGCTGCCGGCGTAGGCGGCATTGGGATTGCTGGCCGATTGCGCGACGATGAAATCCACCGCATCCAAAAAGGCCAGACGGCCCGCCTGGAGGCGTTTGGCAAAAGCCAGGGCATCGACACTGCCCTGAGCGCGCAACTCGGCTTCGGTGATCTCGATTTGGGCGGCGATGGCCTTGGCGGTGCTGCCGCCATCGCGGGCGGTTTTGCGGCCCACCAGGTCATTGGCCTGGATGGCGGTGGTGCCTTCGTAGATGGTCAGGATCTTGGCGTCGCGGTAATACTGGGCCGCACCGGTCTCTTCAATGAAGCCCATGCCGCCGTGAACCTGAACCCCCAACGAGGTGACTTCGAGGCTCATTTCGGTGCTATAGCCTTTGACCAGAGGCACCATGAACTCATAAAAGGCCTGGTTTTGTTGCCGCACGTCGGCATCGGGATGGGCATGGGCGGCATCGTAAGCGGCAGCAGCGACCGTCGCCATGGCGCGACAACCCTGGGTGACGGCCCGCATGGTCATGAGCATGCGGCGCACATCAGGGTGATGGATGATCGGGGCAGCAGCCTTGATCGAGCCGTCGACCGGCCGGGACTGCACACGGTCACGGGCGTATTGGGTGGCTTTCTGATATGCCCGCTCGGACACCGCAATGCCTTGAACCCCCACGGCATAACGGGCGGCGTTCATCATGATGAACATGTACTCGAGGCCTCGATTTTCCTGGCCCACCAAGTAGCCGATCGCGCCACCCTGATCGCCATATTGCAACACCGCGGTGGGGCTGGCCTTGATGCCCATTTTGTGCTCGATGCTGACGCAGTGCACATCGTTGCGGGCACCCAAGCTGCCATCGGCGTTGACCAAAAACTTGGGCACCACAAACAAGCTGATGCCTTTGACGCCTTCAGGAGCCCCACTGACCCGCGCCAGCACCAGATGCACGATGTTTTGTGCCATGTCGTGCTCACCGTAGGTGATGTAGATTTTGGTGCCAAACACCTTGTAGGTGCCATCGGGTTGGGGTTCAGCGCGCGAGCGCACCATGGACAGATCCGAACCGGCCTGGGGTTCGGTCAGGTTCATTGTGCCGCTCCATTCACCGCTGATGAGCTTGTCGAGATAGGTGGCTTTGAGCTCGTCACTGCCGGCGGTGAGCAAGGCTTCAATGGCGCCATCGGTCAGCAGGGGGCACAAGGCGAAGCTGAGGTTGGCCGAATTCAGGATTTCCCCGCACAGTGCGCCAATGGATTTGGGCAAACCCTGGCCGCCAAAATCGGTCGGGTGTTGCAGACCCTGCCAGCCGCTTTCGCGGTATTGCTCATAAGCTTGCTTGAAACCGGGGGTCGTGATCACCCCACCGTCTTTCCATGCCGAGGGGTTCTTGTCGCCTTCCCAATTTAAGGGGGCAACGACCTCCTGGTTAAAGCGCGCACATTCTTCGAGTACTGCCTGGGCAGTTTCGAGGTTGGCGTCTTCATAACCTGGAATCTGAGCGATCTGGTCGATATGGGCCAGGTGCTGCAGGTTGAACAGCATGTCCTTGACGGGGGCGGTGTAGCTCATGATGATCTCCTGGATCAGA
>JACCDX010929935.1_pt1 | contig 32484 bp, 33 predicted proteins | sample 7449681 | NCBI WGS metagenome assembly JACCDX01 (sample SAMN15323450, study PRJNA562643) | freshwater metagenome | isolation source: river surface water | place: USA:Blue River Watershed | collected 2017-08-18
ACCACCAAACTTGCTCGACAAAATCGTCGTGATCGCCGCTGTCAGCGTCGTCTTGCCATGGTCAACGTGGCCAATCGTGCCCACGTTCACGTGCGGTTTCGTCCGCTCAAACTTGCCTTTTGCCATTCTTCGACTCCGAAAAAAAACTCACAACAAAAAACTCAAACTGGTGCCCTTGGCGGGAATCGGACCCGCGACCTCTCCCTTACCAAGGGAGTGCTCTACCACTGAGCCACAAGGGCAAAAACTCATCGCCAACACACCGAAACCGCTTGGAGCGGGAGACGGGAATCGAACCCGTGTCATTAGCTTGGAAGGCTAAGGTTCTACCATTGAACTACTCCCGCATCGTCCCCCAAATGGTCTGCACCAATGGAATGTCTTCGCAGTTGCAGCCCACTCAAAGCGCTGGTGGAGGAGGCTGGATTCGAACCAGCGTAGGCGTAAGCCAACAGATTTACAGTCTGCCCCCTTTAGCCACTCGGGCACCCCTCCAGCGAGCCAAATACTATAGCACAGCTTTATGGCTATCAGTCGTTGCGGACCTGATAGATACCTAAAAACCGAGAAAAATCAAGGATCAAGCTGCCAATTCAAAGACAGCCCTTGATCTCCCAGCCAAGCTTGGGTTTTGGAAAAGTGTCGACAGCCGACAAAGGGCACAGGACCACGCAGGGCCGACAGGGGGGATGGGTGATTGGCCTCTAACACCAGTTGCGGCCCACCTGCAGCAGACCGAATCAAGGTTGACTTGGCCTGGGCATGGGCACCCCACAGCATGAACACACAGGGCTGCGGGCGGGCCGCCACCGCTTGAATCACCTGATCGGTGAGGGTTTCCCAGCCGCGCTTGGCATGTGACCCGGCTTGCCCCTTTTCCACCGTGAGGCAGGTGTTGAGCAGCAACACGCCCTGTGCAGTCCACGGCAGCAAGGAACCCGACATGGGCGGTTGCATACCAAGGTCAGACTGCAGTTCTTTGAAGATGTTGCGCAACGATGGCGGGGGTTTGACGCCGTTTTGCACTGAAAAAGCCAATCCCTCGGCTTGCCCGAGCCCGTGGTACGGGTCTTGACCCAAGATAACCACCCGCACCTCTGCCAAGGCGGTCAAACGCAATGCACGCAAAGGTTCCGGCGGAAAAATGTGAGCGCCTGCTTTAAGCTGAGCATCTATGATATTTGAAAGAGACGATCCTTCAGGGCTTTGCCAAAAGTCCTGCACCAGTTTTTGCCAGGAAGCATGCACCTCGGCACGGGTTCGCCACCCAGGCTCAAGCGCAGGCTCAGTCACTGAACAATTCAGCCAAAGCCTCACCCGGTTCGGGGGCCCGCATGAAGGCCTCGCCGACCAAAAAGGCATGCACGCCTGCCGCACGCATACGAGAAATGTCGTCGCGGGTCGCGATGCCGCTTTCTGTCACCAAGAGTTTGTCGGCGGGCAAATGACCCATCAACTCGAGGGTGGTGTCCAGCGACACCTCAAAAGTGCGCAGGTTGCGGTTGTTCACGCCGACCAAGGGTGTTTTCAACTTCAAAGCGCGGTCGAGTTCGGCGCGGTCATGTACTTCAACCAACACCGCCATGTCCAAGCTCAGCGCCACCGCCTCGAATTCGGCCATCTGGGCGTCGTCCAAACAGGCAGCGATCAGCAGCACGCAGTCAGCACCCATGGCGCGTGACTCGTAGATTTGATAGACATCAACCATGAAATCTTTGCGCAGTACCGGCAAGTCGCAAGAAGCGCGGGCTTGCTTGAGGTAGTCGTTGCTGCCTTGGAAATACTGTTGATCGGTCAGCACCGACAAACATGCCGCGCTGACCTTGCCGTCGCCAAAAGCGTAACTTTGGGCGATATCAGCCGGAATGAAGTCTTCGCGCAACAGGCCTTTGGAGGGACTGGCTTTTTTCACTTCGGCGATGACGGCTGCCTGACCGGCAGCGATTTTGGCGCGCAAGGCCGCCACAAAACCTCGTGTCATGACACGGCTTTCGGCATCAGCGCGCACCAATTCCAATGGCAGTTTGCGTTGGCGTTGCGCCACTTCTTCATGCTTGGTTTGGACGATTTTGTTCAGGATGTCGCTCACGGGCAGGCCTTTGTGTGTGTTTCACGCCTGGGCGTGTTGGACGGTGAATTGAATCCATTGTGCCAACTTGGCTTTGGCTGACCCATCAGCCAAAGCGGCTAGGGCCCGTTGAATGCCATCGGCCATGGTGGGAGCCACGTTGGCAGCGTACAAAGCAATGCCCGCATTGAGGGCGACGATGTCACGCGCTGGTCCGGCTTGGTTGTCCAACACGGCCAGCACCATGTCACGCGACTGCTCGGGCGTGTCCACCCGCAATGCGCGGTGGCTGGCCATGGTCAAACCAAAGTCTTCGGGGTGGATTTCGTACTCGGTGATTTCACCGTTGTTCAACTCGCCCACCAAGGTGGCTGCACCCAAGCTGACCTCGTCCATGCCGTCACGCCCATACACCACCAGCGCGTGTTCGGCACCCAGGCGTTGCAAGGCACGGATTTGAATGCCCACCAAGTCGGGGTGGAACACGCCCATCAAGATGTGGGGCGCGGAAGCGGGGTTGGTGAGCGGCCCCAGGATGTTGAACAAGGTGCGCACCCCGAGTTCTTTGCGCACCGGTGCCACGTTTTTCATGGCCGGGTGGTGGTTGGGCGCAAACATGAAACCAATGCCCACCTCGGCAATGCTTTTGGCAATGGTGTTGGGCGGGAGATTGATCTGCGCGCCCAGGCTTTCCAGCACATCGGCGCTGCCGCTTTTGCTGCTGACGCTGCGACCACCGTGCTTGCTCACCCGTGCACCGGCAGCGGCCGCGACAAACATGGCGCAGGTGGAGATGTTGAAGGTGTTGGCCCCGTCTCCGCCTGTGCCCACGATGTCCACCAAATGGCTGCGGTCGGCCACATCCACCTTGGTGGAAAACTCGCGCATGACTTGCGCGGCAGCGGTGATCTCGCCAATGGTTTCCTTTTTCACCCGCAAGCCGGTGAGGATGGCGGCGGTCATGAGCGGGGTGATCTCACCTTTCATGATCATGCGCATCAGGTGCAGCATCTCGTCGTGAAAAATTTCACGGTGCTCGATGGTGCGCTGCAAAGCTTCGTTGGGGGTGATGGTGGTCATGGCTGCGGGGTCTTCAAGAAATTGTTCAACAAGGCGTGGCCGTGTTCGGTGAGGATGGACTCGGGGTGGAACTGCACGCCTTCGATGGGCAGGCTGCGGTGGCGCACACCCATGATTTCACCGTCATCGGTCCAGGCGGTCACCTCCAATTCAGCCGGACAGCTGCTGCGCTCGATGGCGAGCGAGTGGTAGCGGTTGACGGTGTAGTCTTGGGGGAGGTCGGCAAACACCCCTTGCTGGCTGGTGTGGATGACGCTGGTCTTGCCGTGCATGAGTTGCTGGGCGCGGATGATGCGCCCACCAAAGGCCGCGCCAATGCTTTGGTGGCCCAGGCACACCCCCAGAATAGGCAACTTACCTGCAAAGTGCTGGATGGCCGCCACCGAAATCCCCGCCTCGGCCGGCGAGCAAGGGCCGGGTGAGACCACCAAGTGGCTCGGCTTCAAAGCTTCAATGTCGGCCAGTGTGATTTCATCGTTGCGGTGCACCAGCACCTCGGCACCCAGTTCGCCGAAATACTGCACCAGGTTGTAGGTGAAGCTGTCGTAGTTGTCGATCATCAGGAGTTTCATTCCAAACCCTCCTCGACCAATTCGCAGGCCCTCAGCAAAGCCCGCGCCTTGTGCTCGGTTTCGCGCCATTCCATCTCGGGAATGGAGTCGGCCACCACGCCCGCCGCCGCTTGCACATACAAGGTGTCGTCTTTGACGATGCCGGTGCGGATGGCGATGGCCACGTCCATGTCACCGGCAAAACTCAGGTAGCCGCAAGCACCGCCGTAAATGCCGCGTTTGACAGGTTCGAGTTGGTCGATGAGTTCCATGGCATGCACCTTGGGCGCACCGGTCAGGGTGCCTGCGGGGAAGGTGGCACGCAGCACGTCCATGCTGCTCATGCCGTCTTTCAACACACCCTCGACATTGCTGACGATGTGCATCACATGGCTGTAGCGCTCCACCGCAAAGGCCTCGGTCACCTTCACCGAACCGGTTTGGGCGATGCGCCCAATGTCGTTGCGCGCCAGGTCGATCAGCATGACATGCTCGGCGCGTTCTTTCGGGTCGTTGATGAGTTCTTGCTCGGTGGCCAGGTCGGCCTCAGGCGTGGCACCCCGCGGACGCGTGCCTGCCAAGGGGCGGATGGTGACCTTGTTGCCCTCGGGCGTGGTTTCTTGCCGCACCAAAATTTCGGGCGAGGCACCCACCACATGAAAGTCGCCCATGTGGTAGTAGTACATATAGGGGCTGGGGTTCAGGGAACGCAGCGCCCTGTAGAGCGAGAGCGGGCTTTCGGTGAAACGTTTTTTGATGCGCTGACCCACCTGCACCTGCATGAAGTCGCCCGCCTCGATCAGACCCTTGGCGCGTTCCACCGCGCTCAGGTAGTCTGCCTTGGCGAATTCACGCTCGGCCGGGTGGCTTTGGCTGGCCTTGACCACGGGTGCGCTGACCGAGTACTTGAGCATGTCTTTGAGTTCCCGCAAGCGCTTTTTGGCGCGGCTGTAGGCCTCGGCTGCAGTCGGATCGGCATACACCATGAGGTAGAGCTTGCCCGACAGGTTGTCGATGACCGCCAATTCCTCGGTTTGCAGCAGCAAGATGTCCGGGCAGCCCATGGTGTCGGGCGGGCAAGAGTCTTGCAATTTTTTCTCGATGTGGCGCACCGTGTCGTAGCCAAAGTAACCGGCCAAACCGCCGCAAAAACGCGGCATGCCAGGGCGCAGTGCCACTTTGAAACGCTTTTGGTAGTCAGAGATGAAATCCAGCGGATTGCCGTGGTGGGTTTCCACCACCACGCCATCGGTCACCACCTCGGTTTGGGCAGCGGCACCAAAACCATGGGCACGCAACAGGGTGCGCGCTGGCAAGCCAATGAAGCTGTAGCGGCCAAACCGCTCGCCACCCACCACCGATTCCAGCAAAAAGCTGTGCTTGCCACCATCCTTGGTGAATGCGAGTTTCAGGTAGAGCGAGAGCGGTGTTTCCAGGTCGGCAAAGGCCTCGACCATCAGCGGGATGCGGTTGTAGCCTTGGGATGCCAGGCTTTTGAATTCAAGTTCAGAGATCACAGGGAGCCTCCATAGCTCAGCCCAACAGGGCTTTGGTCAAACAAAGGGGTTCGGCGCAACAGCGCCTGAGAGAAGGAGGCAGTAAAGGGTTTAAGCCAACACCCACACTGCCGAGCAGGGCTGGCGACGCCAAGGCCAAGCTCCTCGGTCATTGCAACCTATGAGGGTGTTGAGGTGTAAAAACATGGGAAAAGTGTAACAAATGCGCCTGTGGCGCTTAAAACCGCAGTTCAGTGAACTGGTCGATGAAACCATCGCAATCCACGCCGCGGATGGGTTCGCCATGGTTGTAACCATAGGTGACCAAAACGACAGGACAGGCGGCGGCGCGGGCGGCTTGGGCGTCGTTTTGCGAGTCACCCAACATCAAGGTGTGGGCAGGCAAGGTGCCCAAGGCCCTGCAGGTTTCCAACAAGGGGAGCGGGTCGGGTTTTTTGCGGGGGAAGGCGTCGCCACCAAACACATGGCTGAAAAACCCGTCCAGACCTTTGCGGGCCAGCAAATCTTTGGCGAACGCAGTGGGTTTGTTGGTGAGGCACGCCATGGGCAAGCCCTTGGTTTGAAAAGCTTGCAGGCCCTGCAACACACCTGGGTAGACCTCGGCGTGTTGACCATTGACCAGGCCGTAGTGGTGTTGGTAGCGTTGAAATGCGGGTTCGTAGTAGGTGTCCACCGTGGTGCTGTTGCACACCAAACCACTGGCATGCACCTCGGGCAAGGCCAACTGGTGGGTGAGCACGGTGCGCACCAAGTGCTCCGAACCCTTACCAACCGCAATATTGACCACCTCACGCGACACCTTGGGCAGGTCGATGTCAGCCAGCGCCAAATTCAGCGCGGCTTCAAAGTCGGCCATGGTGTCCACCATGGTTCCATCCAGGTCAATCATCAATGCTTGGGGCATGAGTGTCATCGCTGTGAGGTCGACAGGTTTATTGGACCCGCCTGACAAAAAGAGGAAGTTTTTTCACCAAATTCGCGATCAAGCTGCTGCCCGAGTGCACCACCACAGCGCCGTCAGGACTGCCCATGTCGGTCGAGGTCCAGACCCAACCACTGGGGCCTGAGCCGAACCAGGTTTGGTTCAAGGCCAGTTCAGCGCAGCTTGTTTCTGACAGACTTTGCAATTCTTTTTGGGTGGGGAGTCGCCAGCCAGTGCCTGCAACAGCTTTGGCGGCCGTGTTCCAGTCTTGTGCCACCGGGTCACCCGTGCAGCTTTGGCCGTCCCACTGCTGACCATGGACACAGCGCTGCCACACCAAACCGGTTTCGAGGTCTTTCACTTCAGCACCTTTGGCGTCCACGGCTTGGTAGCGGCTGTCGGGGCGGGTCAGGGGTTCATTGGGAATACAGGCCGCTTGGGCCAAACTGATGCACCACATGCTGACGCAGACTGCGGTCAATGAGAAACGAAGGGTCATGGAACAACTTTCAAAAAATCAAGCCAAAGCGACGCGCATCTGGTCGATGACGGCTTTGTAATCGGGCTTGCCAAAAATAGCGCTGCCCGCCACAAAGGTGTCGGCACCAGCGTTGGCCACTTGGCGGATGTTGTCGGGCTTGATGCCACCATCGACTTCGAGGCGGATGTCGCGGCCGCTGGCCTCGATGCGTTTGCGGGCATGCTCGACCTTGCGCAGCGCCGAGTCGATGAAGCTTTGGCCGCCAAAACCGGGGTTGACGCTCATGATCAAGATGAGGTCGATGTCATCGATCAGCCAATCCAACACATCCAGGGGCTCAGCGGGGTTGAACACCACACCGGCTTGGCAACCCGCCGCCTTGATGGCTTGCACACTGCGGTGCGCATGGGCAGAGGCGTCGGGGTGGAAGCTGATCAGGTCGGCACCGGCTTGGGCAAACAAAGCCGCCAAAGCGTCGACCGGTTGCACCATCAGGTGCACATCGATGGGCACGGCCACGCCGGCAGGCGTTTTGGCATGGGGTTTCAAGGCCTGACAGACCATGGGGCCGAAGGTCAGGTTGGGCACATAGTGGTTGTCCATCACGTCGAAGTGAATCCAGTCGGCGCCAGCGGCGATGACGTTTTTCACCTCGTCACCCAAACGGGCAAAGTCGGCGGACAAGATGGAAGGGGCGATGCGGTAGGTGGTCATGACCGAGATTATGGTGTCAGAATGCCCCTGGAAAGATTCTGCAAAACCCTGTAGCCAAGAACCCCATGCCCACCTACCAATTCAGCGTGGACGTCACGCCCCAGTACCTGCCCGAACAGTCCTCCCCCGAAGACGGGCTTTATGCCTTTTCTTACACCGTCTTGATCCGCAACACCGGCACCGTGGCGGCGCAGGTCATCTCCCGCACCTGGCACATCAATGATGCCGATGGCCTGCATGAAAAGGTGAAAGGCTTGGGCGTGGTGGGCCACCAACCCCTGTTGCAACCCGGCGAGCGTTTCGAATACACCAGTGGCACCCGTTTGCGCACACCCACCGGCACCATGCACGGCAGCTACTTTTGCGTGGCCGTCGATGGTGAAAAGTTCGATGTGGACATCCCCATGTTCGTGTTGGACGCCTTGAGCGACAGCCCGCGCCATTTGCACTGAGCATGGGTGAATTCGACCTGATCCGCCGCTATTTCACCCGTCCACCGCGGCATGCGGTGCTCGGTGTGGGTGACGACTGCGCCTTGCTGCAACCGCAACCCGGCATGCAGTGGGCCGTGTCTTCGGACATGCTGGTCGATGGACGCCATTTCCTCAGCACCACACCGCCCCAACGCCTGGGCCACAAGGCCTTGGCAGTGAATTTGAGCGACCTGGCGGCGTGTGGCGCCAAACCCTTGGCCTTCACCTTGGCGCTGGCCTTGCCGCAGATCGACGAGGCCTGGCTGCAAGGTTTTTCGCAAGGGCTGTGGGCCTTGGCAGACGCCCACGGCTGCGAATTGGTGGGTGGCGACACCACCCAAGGGCCGTTGAACATTTGCATCACCGTGATGGGTGAGGTGCCCCCGGGCGACGCCTTGCTGCGCCAGCACGCCCAAGTGGGTGACGATATTTACCTGAGTGGCACTGTCGGTGATGCACGCTTGGCGCTGGAGGTGTTTCGCGGCACCTTGAATGTGGATGCCGAGCACTTTGAAGCCGCACGTGCCCGCATGGAACAACCCACGCCACGCGTGTCATTGGGTCTGGCCTTGCGCGGTTTGGCCAACGCCGCCATTGACATCAGCGATGGCCTGGTGGGCGACTTGGGCCATGTGTTGCAGCGCTCCAAAGTGGGCGCGGTGCTCACCACCGACTGGGTGGCTGACAGTGCAGCCATCAGCCCCGCCCTGCAAAGTCTGCCCATGAACCGGCGCTTGGACTTTGCCTTGGCGGGCGGTGACGACTATGAATTGCTGTTCACCGCCGCGCCTGACCAAGCCGATGCGGTGCAAGAAGCTGCCAACGACTGTGGCGTGCCCATCACTTGTATTGGGCGCATCACACCCACGCCTGGCTTGCAGGTGCTGGACTTGCAAGGTGTGCCGATGTCGCGCCGTTTTACCTCGTTCGACCATTTCGCCCGCTGAGCCGCTTCCATGACGCCCTTCAACCAGATGCACGCCAGCCGCTTCATGTGGTCACACCCAGCGCATTTGTTTGCGTTGGGCTTTGGCTCAGGTTTGAGCCCTGTGGCGCCCGGCACCGTGGGCACGCTGTGGGCTTGGGCGTCCTACAGCCTGCTGAGCCTTTACCTGAATACCGCTGAACTGGGCCTGTTGATCGGCGCGTCGCTGTTGCTGGGTTGGTGGTTTTGCAAGGTCACGGCTGAGCACCTGCAACTCGATGACCCCAGTGCCATCGTGTGGGATGAGATCGCCGCGTTTTGGCTGGTGCTGTGGCTGTGGCTGCCCACAGGTTTTGCGGGGCAACTGGTGGCCTTTGTGCTGTTTCGACTGTTTGACGCGGTCAAGCCCGGACCCGTGGGCTGGGCCGACCAAGCGTTTCACGGTCGGGGATGGCGCGGTGGTTTTGGCATCATGTTCGATGATCTGGTGGCTGCGTTTTGCACGCTGCTTTGTTTGGCTCTTTGGCAGGCGACACGATGAACACAACAGACATGGTTTCCACCTTGGCCGCTGCGCTGCTGCAGCGCGGTTGGTTGCTCACCACCGCCGAGAGCTGCACCGGCGGCCTGATTGCCGCGGCTTGCACCGAGGTGGCGGGTTCCAGCCAATGGTTTGAACGCGGTTTTGTCAGCTACAGCAACGAGGCCAAGCAAGACATGCTGGGCGTGCCGGCCGCCTTGCTCCAGCAGCACGGTGCGGTCAGTGAGCCGGTGGCGCAGGCCATGGTCTTGGGTGCATTGAACCACTCGCAAGCGCAAGTGGCACTGGCCGTGACCGGCATCGCTGGGCCCACAGGGGGCAGCAGATCCAAGCCGGTGGGCACCGTGTGTTTTGCTTGGGGTCTGCCGACCGATGGCGGTCCGACCATCGGCGCTGAAACCGCTTGGGTGAAAGTGGACACCCGTCATTTCGAGGGTGACCGGGCTGCAGTGCGACAGGCCACGCAACAACATGCTTTGAGCCAATTGCTGGTGCTGCTGAACCAACGCACAGACTGAAGCGTTGGGAGTCCTGCTGGGGGCCTGTTGATCGATTGATGCGCGTCAGTCGTCAATCAGAACGCGTTTGATTTTGGAAGCTGCCCCGCTTTTGATACTCACGCGGGACTTGGCGCAGCCAAACTGCTTCGCCACCAAAGCGATGAGTTCTTCATTGGCCTTGCCGTCCACGGGCAGTGATTTGATCTGTGCCATCCAGCTGCCGTCCTCGTCTTGGCTGAGGGCACTCACCCGCGACTGGGGTTTGACCTTGATCTGAATCACCGTGCTCATGGGCGCTGGCTTCAAGCCCGGTGTACGGGCCAGGCTGGTGTGTTCATGCTTGCGACAAGGTGATGACCAATGCATCCATGGCTTGCGCCATTGCAAAGTCCAATGCCGTGAGCCCACCCGCATCATGGGTGGTCAAGCGCACCCGCACGCGGTTGTAGACATTGCTCCACTCGGGATGGTGGTTCATGCGCTCGGCCACCTCGGCCACCGCGTTCATGAAGGCCATGGCTTGGGCAAAGTCCTTGAACACCCATTCAACTTCCAGTGCGTTCTCTTGCAATCGCCAAGGCGCATGGGCTTGGCGCTGCAACGCATGGAAGGCTTCGATCGCTTGCTCTGGGTTGAAAGAAGTTGTCATGCATCCTCCCTTGGTGAAGCTGTCCATTGGCGGCGTACCACCACCCCCAACCGCGCCAATCGGTTGGTCAGTCGCAGCACCTGTTTGTCCTTGCTGAGCAGCAAGGCTTGATGCGCCACGGCCACATCGATGAACTTCTGGTCGTCCTCGTCTTTGCAGACATAAGGGGCTTTGGGGGCAACAGGGTGCATTTGCGCCAAGCGGTCAAAGTGGGCCAACACCGTTTCGGCGCTCACACCGTCGCGGTTGCGGCGCTGGGCAATGTGCGGGTAGTTCAGCACCCGCAACAGTTCTTCGCGCATGGGCGCAGTGGCCAACCACTGCACAGCACCTTGCGCCAAAGCCGTCAACAAGGAAGGGGTGGCGGGGTCTTGGTAAACCCACATATCCAGCACGATGTTGGTGTCGATCACCACAGGCACCGGAGCCACCGCTGGTGAAGCCGTCACCAAGGCCAGCGTCATGGCGCAGCTGGCGGCTGCTCGGCACCCGCCGCCGGTTTGCGCGCTGAACCCGCCATCACATCGAAGCGGAATAGGCGGCATTCGATGGGGCCGTTCCACATCGGCACCCGGCGCGATTCTTTCAGGCGCATGCGGCCTGGCAACTTCAGGTCGGGGGTCAGCACCCAAGCACGCCAACCGGCGTAGTTTTTCTTCCAATGGCTGGCCAGTTGGCTGAAAAACTCGCCACCGTCTTCCACCTGCCCGACCTCGCGACCTCCCCGCGCCATGCTGGCCGCACCTGCCACACCACCGGCTTGAATGCGCTCGCCATAGGGCGGATTCACCAACATCACCGCAGGCGCATCACAGGGCGGCATGCGCTGCAGGGCGTCGCCGCCGCGCAAGTTCACAGCCTTGGCCACACCGGCACGTTCGGCGTTGCGCTGCGCAAAGTCGACCATGCGAAACGCCAAATCGCTGCCAAACACCGGGGCACGCGGCGCGCACTGTTGGGCACGGGCCTCGTGTTGCAACTGCCGCCACACATGGGCGTCGTACATGCGCAATTTTTCGAAACCAAAGCGCCGCTGCAAACCAGCGGCCATGCGGCAGGCGATTTGCGCCGCCTCGATGACGATGGTGCCGCTGCCGCAACAAGGGTCGTACAGGGGCATGCCTTGCTCCACACCCGCCACCGACGGCACGGCTGGCGGGGTTTCCCCAGGCGCGGTGAGCTGGGGCATGCTCCAGCCACTGGCGGCCAACATGGCGGCGGCCAGGGTTTCTTTCAGCGGGGCGTCCCCCTTGTCTTCGCGCCAGCCACGCTTGAACAAAGGCTCGCCCGTGGTGTCCAAGTACAGGGTGAGCATCTTGTCGGTCAGGTGGGCATGCACCCGCACATCGGGGCGCTGTGTGTCCACATCGGGGCGCACACCTGACTTGTCGCGAAAACGGTCGGCAATAGCGTCTTTCACCCGCAAGGTGGCGAAGTTCAGGCTTTTCAAAGGGCTGTGCTGCGCGGTGATTTCCACCCGAAAGCTTTGCTTGGCCGTGAACCACATCTCCCAAGCCACGGCGCTCGCCGCGTTGTAAATGTCATCCTCATGGGCATAGGGTTGGTGCGCCAGTTGGATCAACACCCGCATGCCCAAGCGGCTGTGCAAATTGAGTTGCATGGCGGCGCGCCACGAGGCTTGCAGTTGCACGCCACCCCTCAGGGTTTGAATGTCACTTGCCGGCAGCGCGGTGATTTGCGCGACCTCATAGGCCAAAAAACTTTCCACCCCGGCAGCGCAGGGCACGAACAATTGCAAGGAATTCACAGGGCTTTACGCAGGTTGGTGGGTGCGATGCGCAGGGCTTCGCGGTACTTGGCGACGGTGCGTCGGGCGCAGTCGATGCCTTGTTCTTTCAGCATGTCCGAGAGTTGGTTGTCGGACAGCGGCTTTTTCGGGTTTTCGCTGGCAATCAGTTGCTTGATGAGCGCACGTACCGCGGTGCTGGAGGCGTTGTTGCCGCTGTCGGTGCCCAGCCCTGAGCCGAAAAAGTATTTCAACTCGTAAGTGCCGTAAGGCGTGTGCATGTACTTGGCGGTGGTGACACGGCTGATGGTGGACTCGTGCAAGCCCAGTTCTTCGGCAATCTCACGCAGCACCATGGGCTTCATGGCCAACTCACCGTGAATAAAGAAGCTTTTTTGCCGCTGGGTGATGGCATTGCTCACCCGCAAGATGGTGTCAAAACGCTGCTGGATGTTTTTGATCATCCATCGCGCTTCTTGCAAACGCTGCTGCAAACCGGCGTGGCCATCGCCCTTGCCGCCCTTCAAGGCGTTGGCGTAAATGTCGTTCACCTTCAGGCGTGGCATCACCTCGGGGTTGAGCATGGCGCGAAATTGCGGCGTACCTTGCTTGTCCACGCCGTGCGGCAACACCAGCACATCGGGGATGATGATGTTGCGCTCGACATCAATGAATTTGCGCCCCGGCTTGGGCTCGAGGCGGGCGATCAAGGCGATCGCCAGCTTGACCATGGCCTCGCTCTCACCCACGACCACGGCCAAACGCTTCACATCGCGCTTGGCCAGCATTTCCAAGGGTTGCTTGCAGATGGCCAAAGCACAAGCACGCAGTTCAGCGCGCTCTTCAGTGTCCGCTGGAATGGCTTGCAATTGCAAACGCAAACATTCGCCCAAGTCGCGGGCACCCACACCGGTGGGCTCCAAGCTTTGCAACAAACCCAGCGCCACCTGAAAACGGTGCACCAGTTCTTCGCATTGCTCCAAGTCGTCGCCCGCCAAACTCTCGGCCAGGCTTTGGAAGCTGTCTTCCAAATAGCCATCGTCGTTCAGGGATTCAATGAGGAAACGCAAAGCCGCGCGGTCGGTGTCGTCCAAACGCAGCGACAAGGCTTGCCGGTGCAAGAACGCAGCGAGTGACTCTTGGTTGCGTGCCAACTCGGTGGCTTGCGCCTTCTCATCGTCATCATTGCTGCTGTTGTTGCGCGCAGGTGCATCGCCGCCCCACTCGCTGTCGTCAGGTGAAAACTCCACGCTGCCGTCACCGTCCCAGCTCTCGGCCACGCCTTCCGCGTCGACCGGTGAGGTGGTTTCGCTGGCGGTTTCCACCCGCACCTCACTGACCCGGTCCATCGGACCATCCCAGCTGTCGGGTTCGGCCTCTGAGCTGGCGGCTTGGGCGTTTTCTTGCTCCAAGCCAAAGTCTTCACGGGGCGCCAAATCTTCCATTTCTTTTTCCAGAAACGGGTTGTCGTCCAGCATTTGGTCGATTTCTTGGCTCAACTCCAAGGTGGAGAGTTGCAGCAAACGAATGGATTGCTGCAACTGGGGCGTGAGCGCCAGGTGCTGTGAGACGCGGAGGGAGAGGCCTTGCTTCATGCGCTGGTCCTGCCCTCACATCCGGAAGTTCTCACCCAGGTACACCCTGCGCACCTCTGGGTTGTTGACGATGTCTTGCGGCGTGCCCTCGGCCAGCACACCACCTTCACTGATGATGCTGGCGTGGTCGCAAATGCCCAGGGTTTCGCGCACGTTGTGGTCGGTGATCAAGACGCCGATGCCTTTGGCTTTCAAGAAACCGATGATGCGCTGGATTTCCAGTACCGCGATTGGATCGATGCCGGCAAAAGGTTCATCCAGCAGGATGTAGCGCGGCTGGGTCGCCAAGGCGCGGGCGATTTCGACACGTCGACGCTCGCCCCCCGACAGCGACAAAGCCGACGATTCGCGCAAGTGTTCAATCCGCAACTCATGCAGCAGCTCGGTCAAGCGCTGCTCGATGAACGGTTTGGTCAAGGGCTTGCCTTGGGCATCCTCTTGCAACTCCAGCACGGCGCGCACGTTGTCGGCCACATTGAGCTTGCGAAAAATAGAGGCCTCTTGGGGCAAGTAGCTCAGGCCCATGCGGGAGCGTCGGTGAATCGGCAAATGTTCGGCCGGCACGCCATCGATGGTGATGGTGCCGCCATCAGCGCGCAACAAGCCGACGATCATGTAAAAGGAAGTGGTTTTGCCCGCGCCATTGGGGCCCAGCAAACCCACCACCTCGCCGCGCGCCACCGAAATAGAGACGTCGCGCACCACTTGGCGGCCGGTGTAGGACTTTTGCAGATGCTGCGCCACCAAACGGTCAGTGACGGCAGGGGCTTGGTTCACTTGCCCGCCTCGTCGCTGTTGCGAGGGGTGAGCACGGCGCGCACCCGACCGGAGGGGGCGTTGTCATGGGGTTTGGCACCACTGGCTTGACCATCCACGGTGAATTGATCGCTCAGGTTTTCGTAGACGATGCGCTGGCCGGTCATTTGGTCGCTCAGCACCGTGCCACGGTAACGGCGCAAATCGGCTTTGTGAAGCAAGACAATCCGATCCGCCTTGCTGTCGTACTCGATGCGCTCACTCTCGCCCTCGATCCACTCGTTCACACCCTCGCGTTTTTGGCGAAAAAAGGCACGGCGACCAGGCTCAGCAGACAGGATGCCGTACTGAAAGCCATCGGGGTCTTGCCGCACTTCCAAGCGCGCACCACGCAGCACAATGGTGCCTTTGGTGGCCACCACCTTGCCACTGAAAATGCTGATTTGTTTGAGTTCGTCATGGTCGAGGTTGTCAGCCTCGATGTTCATGGGTTTGTTGCGGTCGGCTTTTTCAGCCCATGCGGCACCTGACAGCGCCAAAGCCATGGCAACACAGCAAACAGTGAGGGTATTTTTCAAGGCACGGAAATTGCTGCAAGAAGACATGACCCGCATTGTAGGGTCAGAATCAGCCTGAAATTCAGCGCCCTTTGCGAATTTCAGAGGTCAAGAAATCGGTGATTTGCAAAGCGCGCTCCATGCTGCCGGCCAAGCTGCCGTCCACATAAAAACGCCCACCGATACCCAACGCTGGCACGCCCTCGACTTTGAATTGCTCTTGCAGCATGGCGGCACGGCGGGCTTTGCCAATGACCGTGAAAGAGTTGAACAAATCGGTGAATTGCTTGGCAGGGATGCCGTTTTTCTCGGCCCAGGGCAACAAATTCTCGAGCTTGGCCAGATTTTGTTTCTCGACATGGATGGCCGCAAACATCTTGCCTTGCAATTCCTCGACCTTGCCCAAGGCTTCAAGCACATAGTAGGCGCGTTGCTGGGGCTCAAAGTCTTCACGAAAACGCACGGGCACCCGCTTGAGTTCAATGTCTTTGGGCAGCTTTTTGCTCCAAGCACTCAGTGAGGGTTCGAAGGCGTTGCAATGCGGGCAGTTGTACCAAAAGAACTCCAGCACCTCGATCTTGCCCTTGCCCACTTCGGTGGGCACGCGATTTTTCAAAGAAAGGTAATCGGTTCCCTCTTTGAAGCTGGCGTTTTGTGCCCAGGCAGAAGGCAGGCTCACAGCACCAATGGCACTCAAACTCAGGGCAGAAAATTCACGGCGTTTCATGGCGGACTCTTTCAAGTTCAACGTTGGACACGAATCAGGGCTGATTCAAATTTACTGGTTTTCAATGTCGACTGGATTTTCTCGGCTTCGGTTTTGCTGTCAAAAGGTCCCAAGCGCACCCGGTAGACCATTTTGCCTGCCTGATCGCGTTCTGAAATTTTGGGGTCAAAACCCCCTAAGGCCAGCTTGGCACGTTGCCCCTCAGCATCCTCGCTGGCATGGAAAGCACCGACTTGAACGAAATACTGAAATTCATCGCCTTTGGCCTTGCTGTTGGCCAAATCGCCCAGGGGATCGTCGCCAGTCGAGCTGGGTGCAGGGGCTGCAGGTGGCGGGGCTTTGGCGGGTGCCTCGGGTGTCTTGGCAGGATCGGGGGTGTTGGCGCCGGGGTTTTTGCCATACAGCGGCGCGTTCGGGTCCCAGTCCTTGTTTTTCTTTTCTTCAGCGGCGTCTTGCTCGGCGTTGCGACTCAGGCCTTTGTTCATGAAGGGAATGGGCACTTTGGTGACGTAAATCGCCACCACCAAAGCCACGGTCAAGCCCACCACCAAGCCCAAAATGAAGCCGACAAAGGTGTTTCCGCGCTGCACAACAAATCGATTCATGGCTGGATCCTTTACATGCTCTGAGGAGCCGACACGCCCAAGACGGCCAAGCCGTTTTTCAACACCTGCGCCGTGGCCGCCACCAGCGCCAGGCGGGCTTTTTTCACCGCCTCATCATCGACCAGGATGCGCTCTGCATCGTAATAGCTGTGGTAACTGGCCGCCAAATCACGCAGGTAAAAGGTCACGTCATGCGGCGCCATGTCGGTGCATGCTTGGCTCAGCATTTGCGGGTAGCGTGCCAGCACCAGCATGAGGCTTTGCGCGGCCGGGCTGTCCAAGGGCGACAAATCAGTCTCTGCCAAAACAGGCAGGGCCAAGCCGGATTGGTCTTGCCAGGTCTTCAAAATCGAGCAAATACGCGCATGGGCGTACTGCACATAGTAGACCGGGTTTTCGTTGTTTTTGGCCAGGGCCAAATCGACATCGAACACGTACTCGGTGTCGGGCTTGCGGCTGAGCAAGAAAAAACGCACCGCGTCTTTGCTGGTCCACTCAATCAAATCGCGCAAGGTCACGTACGAACCCGCACGCTTGGAAATCTTCACCTCCTCACCACCGCGCATGACCCGCACCATGGTGTGCAGCACATAGTCGGGATAGCCTTGGGGAATGGCCAAACCCTGCTGTTGTGAGGCGGCTTGCAGACCGGCGCGGACACGGGCGATGGTGCCGTGGTGGTCGGTGCCTTGGATGTTGATGACCTTGGTGAAGCCGCGTTCCCACTTGGCCAGGTGATACGCCACATCAGGCACAAAGTAGGTGTAGGCGCCATCGGACTTGCGCATGACGCGGTCTTTATCGTCCCCAAAATCTGTGGAGCGCAACCACAGCGCGCCATCGGCTTCATAGGTGTGACCAGAAGCATTCAATGACTTGACGGCTTGTTCAACCCGCCCATCGGTGTACAGGCTGGACTCTAAATAGTAGTGGTCGAACTTGACCGAAAAGGCTTGCAAGTCCAAGTCTTGTTCATGGCGCAAATAGGCCACGGCGAAGTCGCGGATGCTGGCCAGGTCCTCGACTTGCCCGTTGGCGGTGAACGCACGGTCATCGGCTTGCACGGTTTTTTGGGCAAGAAAGTCGTCGGCGATGTCTTGGATGTAGTCGCCGTTGTAAGCGTTCTCCGGCCATGCCGCATCGCCTGGCTTGATGCCCTTGGCTCGGCACTGGGTGGAGGTGGCCAAGGTGTGGATTTGCACACCCGCGTCGTTGTAATAAAACTCGCGGTGCACCGACCAACCCTGGGTTTCAAACAAATTGCAAATCGCGTCGCCCAAGGCAGCTTGGCGACCATGACCCACGTGCAGGGGCCCCGTCGGGTTGGCAGACACAAACTCCACCAACAAGCGCTGGCCGTGGGTCCTTTGTTCACCAAAATGGGAACCCGCCTGCAGCACCTCGCGCACCACCTGCTGCTTGGCCTCGGGCTTCAAGCGCAAATTCAAAAAACCGGGACCGGCAATCTCAACCGCGGCCAACCAACGTTGTCCCGCAGGTGAATCAAGCAACAGTTGTTGCAGCTGCTCGGCGACGTCGCGCGGTTTGCGTTGCAAAGGCTTGGCCAACTGCATGGCAGCCGTGACTGCCCAGTCGCCATGGGCTGCCACTTTGGGGGTTTCAAATTGTGCTTTGCTGGCACTGCCAGGCGACAAGGTGTCGAGTGCCTGGGCCAGAGCAGCCTGCATCTCTTGGTGAACAAGTTGCATGGTCAGAAGCGGTAGACGGCTCCGATGTTGATGGCATTGGTGACCAAGTTTGTTTTCAAACGACCGCCATCCACCCGCACATTCAGCATCAAATAATGGAGCTGGAATTCAGTCATCAAATTCCAGCGGTCGTTGATGGGGTAGTTGAAGCCAGCGGCTGCCGTGACAGCAGGGCCACCGTATTGGTAACCGAATGTTTTGGTCGAATCAGACTCGCCTGTTTTTTGAACTTCAACGTGCGGAAACGTGACACCCAAACCCGCACCCACATAAGGCCTCAGACCTGATTCAAGGGTGCCAAAACGGCGCATGGCCATGATGGTCAGTGGGTTAGCGCCATCGGTGAACTCCATCACGCTGTAGCCGCCTGCATCGCGCTCAACCGGATTGGCTTTGGCTTTGGCATGGGTGAAGTTGATGGCATAGCCCCAGTCTTCGCCCACCCAGTCTGTGTAACGCAAACCGTAGTAAGGCGGCATTTCAAAAGACAAACCCTGCCAGCTGGTGTAGAAGGACTGCCCGTCGGAGCCGGTGACGGTGGAATGCGGCGTTGTCTGCGAGCCACCGTACACACTGAATTCAGAATCAGCCATGGCCACGCCAGATCCGCAAAGCGCCAGAGCACAAACCCATGCTTTCAAATGATTCATCTTGCAACTCCTTAAAATGGAAAATTATCGGTGATAACCACAACCATTTTTCTGACAAGTATTGAAAGACAAGCATGACCCAGCGCACCTCCCTCTACAAACTGCAAGTTGCATCCAATTTGTACGAGTTCATCGATCAACAGGTGCTGCCCGGAACCGGTATTTCCAGCGTCACGTTCTGGAAAGGTTTTGACGCTTTGGTCCAGGACCTGGCTCCGAAAAACAAAGCTTTGTTGCTCGAACGCGACCGCTTGCAAACCGAGCTCGACCAATGGCACAGCGCCCACCCCGGCCCGGTCACCGACATGAAGGCTTACCAAGCCTTTCTGACCCAAATCGGCTATTTGGTCCCCGTGCCTGCCAAGGTGAAAGCCACCACCGCGAATGTGGACGCCGAACTCGCCACCCAAGCCGGTCCGCAGTTGGTGGTGCCCATTTTGAATGCGCGCTACGCCTTGAACGCTGCCAATGCCCGCTGGGGCTCACTCTATGACGCCTTGTATGGCACTGACGCCATCTCGGAGGCCGATGGCTGTGCCAAAGGCCCGGGCTACAACGACAAGCGTGGTGCCAAGGTCATTGAATACGCCCGCTATGTGCTGGACCGCACCGTGCCTTTGAAAACAGGCTCACACATCGACTCGATCGGCTATGCCGTGGTCAAAGGCGCTGTGGTGGTCACACTCCAAGGCGGCAAAACAACGCCCTTGGCCAACCCCAAGCAATTTGTCGGCTACCAAGGCGACGCAGCCCATCCCAGCTCGGTTTTGCTGGTCCACAACGGCTTGCATTTGGACATCCAAATCAATGCCAAGCACCCCATCGGTGCCACCGACCCTGCGCATGTCTGCGACTTGGTGGTGGAAGCCGCCTTGTCCACCATCCTGGACCTCGAAGATTCCGTGGCCGCGGTGGACGCTGAAGACAAGCTCTTGGCCTACAGCAACTGGCTGGGCATTTTGAAGGGCACCTTGACCGAAGACGTCAGCAAAGGCGGCTCCACTTTCAAGCGCGGCTTGAACCCTGACCGTGTCTACCACGCGCCCAAGGGCGACAGTGAGATCAAGCTGCACGGCCGCTCGCTCTTGTTCTTGCGCAACGTCGGCCACCTGATGACCAACCCGGCCATCTTGTACCAAGGTGCCGACGGTCAGATGCACGAGATTCCCGAGGGCATCATGGACGCCATGGTCACCACCACCATCGCCCTGCACGATTTGCAAGGCCACGGGGCCAACGGCATTCGCAATTCGCGCACCGGCTCGGTCTACATCGTCAAACCCAAAATGCACGGTCCTGCCGAGGTGGCGTTTGCCTCTGAATTGTTTGGCCGTGTTGAACAGGTCTTGGGCTTGCCCGACAGCACGGTGAAGCTGGGCATCATGGACGAAGAACGTCGCACCAGCGTCAACCTGAAAGCCTGCATTGCTGCTGCTGCCAGCCGCGTGGCTTTCATCAACACCGGCTTCTTGGATCGCACTGGCGACGAGATGCACACCGCCATGCTGGCCGGCCCCATGCTGCGTAAGGGCGACATGAAGTCCAGCGCTTGGATTCAAGCCTACGAGCGCAACAACGTACTGGTCGGTTTGTCCTGTGGTCTGCGTGGCAAGGCGCAAATTGGCAAAGGCATGTGGGCCATGCCCGACCTGATGGCCGAGATGTTGAGACAAAAAATCGCCCACCCCAAAGCCGGTGCCAACACCGCGTGGGTGCCCAGCCCCACCGGCGCCACGCTGCACGCCATGCACTACCACCAGGTGTTGGTGAGTGACGTGCAAAAAGAGCTGGAAAAAATCGATGCTGACAAACATCGTGCGTCGTTGTTGAAAGACCTGTTGACCGTGCCGGTGGTCGCCAAAGCAAATTGGAGCGAGGCCGACAAACAGCAAGAACTCGACAACAACGTGCAAGGCATTCTGGGTTATGTGGTGCGCTGGGTGGATCAAGGTGTGGGCTGCTCCAAGGTGCCTGACATCCACAACGTCGGCTTGATGGAAGACCGCGCCACGCTGCGCATTTCCAGCCAACACATTGCCAACTGGATACAGCACGGCGTGGTGAGCGAAGCCCAGGTGCGCGCCACTTTCGAGCGCATGGCCGCGGTGGTGGACAAGCAAAACGCGGGTGACTCGCTGTACCAACCCATGGCTGGTCACTTCCACACCTCCAAGGCTTACCAAGCGGCGTTGGATTTGGTGTTCAAAGGCAAAGCGCAGCCCAGTGGTTACACCGAGCCTTTGCTGCATGCTTGGCGTTTGAAGGTGAAGGCGGCTTGAGACTGCTTCGGCGCTGAGCGCCTCGCAGTGACGGTGGGCGCTCTCAGTGACGGTGGGCGCTCTCAGTGACGGTGGGCGCTCTCAGTGACGAAAGACGTCATCGCGAGGAGCGAAGCGACGTGGCGATCTATCGGTTGCGCAGCAACTGCGGAATCGAGAGCTTGTAGCGTGTCACCTTGCTCCACCAGTGGGAGAAAGAAGGGCTGCGCTCAGCTTGACGCGGCCACAAGCGCGGCGCGGGGTGACGGACCCAGTTCACACCCGGCCAATCTGGCAAGCAGGGGTGGTCCCACACATGCACGGCTTTGGCCTTGGCAAACACCTCGCTCAATCGCGCAGCATCCTCGAACCAACAATGGGAAGCCAACTGGTGCATGCCCTTGGCCACAAATAACCAACGCGCCGTGCTCCAAGGACGCTGCGCAGTCCATTCTTTCCAACAGGCTGCCACCCGCATCGCATCAGCAGGAGCGCCTGCTGGCGATTGATCGGTCAAGGACCATGGGTGGATCCACCACACCTCGCGGTCTGACAACTTATCTGCCGCCAACCCACTGGCCACCAGACCCGCTTCTGGCGGGGGTGAGACCCACAGATCGGGTTCGTCCACCAGGGCATGGTTCGACACCGCTTGGGTGAAGGTTGCCCGGCTGTTGGCGATCATCTCGATGATGTCCATCTCTTTGTCAATCACGGTATCTGGGCTGTGCCACGGTTCTGGCGCATGCGCCGCCACATTGGCGGCGTTGAACAGGTAAGGTTTTTTGCTGGCGGTCCCCGCCACCCATTGCCAACTCAGGTGGTTGCTGGCCAGGTCGCCATCGAGTAAGTGGCTGTACATCCATTCGGCACCCACGCGCCAGTGCACTTTGCGCATGTGCACCAAATAGCTCGCCAACCACAAACGGGCATGGTTGTGGACATAGCCATTGAAATACAACTGACGCACAGCCTGGTCGATGACTGGCACGCCTGTGGCACCCCGCCTGACATCGTCCGGCAAGCTGTTGCTGTATGCGTCATCAGGCAAGACACCTTCATGGAAGTTGTCCAAGATTTGATCGCCGACGAGTTCATGCACATGCTGGAAATACTCTCGCCAAGCCAATTCGAAAATGAACTTGTGCTGCACACCCATGCGGTGCACCTTGTACACATGGGCCGCCACATCCGGCACACTGATCAAGCCATGGGTGAGGTAAGGCGACAACATGCTCACCGCCCCTTCCACATGATTGCGCGACTGGGCGTACTCGAACGGCTTGATGGCGTTCAAACGAGCCTGCACCGCATGGGCATAAGGCTCGAATAACGCTTGCTCAATGAACAGTTTCATCGGTGACTCAAGCGGCCAAACTGCGTTGCGTCAAGGCATCCATGAACATGGCCGCAACATCAAATCCCGTTTGATCGGTGATCTCGCGAAAACAGGTGGGGCTGGTCACATTGACCTCGGTCAAACAGTCGCCAATGATGTCCAAGCCCACCAACAGCAAGCCGCGTGCAGCCAACTTCGGGCCCAGTGCGTGGGCAATGGCCATGTCACGCTCCGTGAGGGTTTGCGCCACACCGATGCCACCGGCGGCCAAGTTGCCACGCACCTCGTTGCCTTGGGGAATGCGGGCCAGGGCATAGGGCACAGGTTCGCCCCCGATCACCAACACCCGCTTGTCGCCCTGGGCAATCGCCGGGATGAACTTTTGCACCATGACGGTTTGAGCCCCGTCACGGTTGAGGGTTTCGATGATGGACCCCAGGTTCAGGCCATCTGCCTTGACCCGAAAAATACCCATGCCGCCCATGCCATCCAAGGGCTTCAAGATGATGTCTTGGTGCTGCGCATGAAACGCTCGAATGGCGGCCGCTTGGCGTGTGACCAAGGTGGGGCTGGCGAACTCGGCAAATTCCATGAGCGCCAATTTTTCAGGATGCTCGCGCAATGCAGCAGGCGAATTGAACACCTTGGCACCCTCTTTTTGCGCTTGACTCAGCAGGTGCGTGGCGTAGAAATACTCGCTGTCAAAAGGTGGGTCTTTGCGCATGACCACGGCATCGAAACCGTGCAAGGGCAGCAGCTGGGTTTGAACGATGTTGAACCAGGTGCTGGTCTCGCCGGTGATGTGCAGTTGCTGCACCTGGGCGCTGACCCATTGACCGCTTTGCCATTGCAGGTCGGGGGGGTCGCAGCTCCACACCTCGTGCCCGCGTTGATGCGCCTCGCGCATCATGGTGAAGGTGCTGTCTTTTTGGATATTGAATGACAGCAGCGGATCGGCGACAAACAAAAGTTTCATGACCGATAGGTTACCAGCCCCACAGACCCGATGGGGTCTGTGGTTCAGATTTCGATCTTGCTGCCCATTTCCACCACCGAGTTGCTGGGCAGGTTCAAGAAGTCGGCAGCGGCGCTCGCATTGAGGTACATCTGGGCAAACAGTTTTTCACGCCACTGCGCCATGCCACCGCCCACGGTGGGCACGATGCTGTCGCGTGAGAGGAAGAAACTGGTGGTCATGGGGTTGATGTTGCCCACCTGGCCTTTGAGCAAAGACAATGCGCCTGGCACATCGGGGTCGTCCTTGAAACCATAGTGCAGTTTGACTTGCCAACATTGGTTGCCCATGTCAGTCAACTCGATGCGTTTTTCATCAGGTATCCAAGGCACTTCATGGCTGCGCACCGACACAAACAGGTTTTGCGCGTGCAACACTTTGTTGTGCTTCAAGTTATGCAGCAAGGCGTTGGGCACGATACCGTCTTCCGAGGTGAGGAAGACTGCTGTGCCCTCGACACGGGTCGGTGGCGCAGTGAACAACGCATCCAAAAAGGAACTCAAGTCCATGGCTTCATCGCGGGTCTTGTGGTGAAGCAAAGAACGGCCATCGCGCCAGGTGAGCATCAGCACCAAAATCATGCCGCCCAAGAGCAAGGGGAACCAGCCGCCGTCTGCCAGCTTGAGCAGGTTGGAACTCCAAAAAGCCAAGTCCACCACCAAAAACACACTGGTCGCGCTGATGCACAACCAGAGTGGGTATTTCCAGGCATAGCGGATGACGAAGAAGGTCAAGATGGTGGTGATCAGCATATCGGTACACACCGCAATGCCGTAGGCCGCCGCCAAGTTGCTGGATGTTTTGAACATCACGACAGCCAACACGATCACGACGAACAGACCCCAGTTCACGAAAGGCATGTAAATTTGACCGGTGTCTTTTTCACTGGTGTGATGCACCTGCAAACGGGGCAAGAAGCCCAACTGAATGACCTGCTTGGTGACACTGAATGCACCTGTGATCAGGGCTTGCGAGGCGATCACCGTGGCCGCGGTGGCCAACACCACCAGGGGGATCAAGGCCCAATCAGGCGCCATGTTGTAGAAGGGATTTTTCACTGCTTCTGGCTCGTTCAACAGCAATGCCCCTTGACCGAAATAATTCAGGGTCAAACACGGCATGACCACGCTGAACCAAGCCAAGCGTATGGGTTTTTTGCCAAAGTGACCCATATCGGCATAGAGGGCTTCACCACCGGTGACGCACAACACGACAGCGCCCAAAATCAAAAACGTGGTGCCTGGTTGTTCCCACATGAAACTCAGGGCATACAAAGGACTGATGGCCAACAAGATCTTGGGATTGCTGGCGATGTGATAAACGCCCAAAACAGCAATCGACAGGAACCACACCAAGGTGATGGGACCAAAAAATTTACCAATGCCCCCCGTGCCTCTTTTTTGCACCGCGAACAAACACAGCAAGATGACCAGGGTCAGGGGAATGACGGCTTTTTTGAAGTTGGGTGACACCACCTCCAAACCCTCGACGGCAGACAACACCGAAATGGCCGGGGTGATGACGCCATCGCCATAAAACAAACAGGTGCCAAAAATACCGACCACCAACAGCACATTGCGCAGCTTGGGTTTGTCTCGCACCGAGGAGGATGCCAAGGCCAGCATGGCCACCAAACCGCCTTCGCCGTTGTTGTCGGCGCGCAGCACCAAGGTCACGTATTTGATTGAAACAATGAACGTGAGCGTCCAAAAGAAGATGGACAAAATACCCATCACGTTGTCAGGCGTGAAAGCCACATGGCCTGAACCGAACACTTCTTTGATGGAGTACAGCACACTGGTGCCAATGTCTCCGTAAACCACCCCGATGGCCCCCAGGGTCAGACCGGCCAAAGACGATGTGTGATTGTCTTGAGAAGCATTGCTCATGGGGACTTCAAGCGACGTTTAGCCGCTTCACCAGTATCAGAGAAGCCGAGAGTTTACCGATTTTGCAGTGCAGCAAACGAGTTATTTTTTACTCGTAAACCTCGGCATTCGGGTCTGTGGATTCCAGTTCGTAGCTGGCCGCCAGCATGGCCAGGCGGGCGATCACGCCATACATGTAAAAGCGGTTGGGAGTGCTGGCCCCTGGTTTCATGCCGGGCTGCGGCGTGTGGGCGCTTTGCTCGAAGGCCAAAGGCACAAAGCTCGATCCAGGGGCATTCAGGTTTTCGTCCACGCCACGCTCGGCATGCACCCGGTAGAAGCCACCCACCACATAACGGTCCATCATGTAAACCACGGGTTCGGCGACAGCATCATTGATGCGTTCGTTGGTCAGCACACCCTCTTGGATGATGACCTGATTGACCTCTTGGCCGTCTTTGACCACGCTCATTTTGTTGCGTGTTTTGCGGTTGAGCACATCCAGGTCCTTGACGTCGCGCACCGTCATGATGCCCATGCCATAGGTGCCGTTGTCGGCTTTAACGATGACGAAGGGTTTGTCATGGATGCCGAACTCTTTGTATTTGCGACGGATTTTGGTCAGCAGCATGTCCACGTTGGTGGTCAGGCATTCCATGCCCGTGCCTTCGGCAAAGTTGACTTCACCACATTGCGAGAACATGGGGTTGATCAGCCAAGGATCGATGCCGAGCAACTTGCCAAAGCGCTTGGACACTTCCTCGTAGTTGGCGAAATGCAGACTTTTGCGACGCACACACCAGCCTGCGTGCAATGGTGGCAGCAGGTACTGCTCGTGCAGGTCTTCCAAGATGCCTGGGATGCCTGCGCTTAAGTCGTTGTTCAGCAAGATGGTGCAAGGGTCGAAGTCTTTCAAACCCAAACGAGTTTTACTGCGGATCACCGGTTCCAACTTCACCGAGTCGCCATTGGGCAAGTCGATGACCGTGTCTTCTTTGATCTCAGGGTTGATCGAGCCGATGCGCACATTCAAACCTGCCATGTTGAAGATGCGGGCCAGTTGCGCCACGTTGCTCAGGTAAAAGGTGTTGCGCGTGTGGTTCTCAGGGATGAGCAACAGGTTGCGGGCTTCGGGGCAAATTTTTTCAATGGCTGCCATGGCCGCTTGCACCGCCAAGGGCAGCATTTCGGGTGTGAGGTTGTTCCAACCACCGGGGTACAGGTTGGTGTCCACCGGCGCGAGCTTGAAGCCTGCATTGCGGATGTCGACCGAACTGTAAAAAGGCGGCGTGTGCTCCATCCACTCCATGCGGAACCAACGTTCAATGGCAGGCATGGAATCGATGATGCGCTGCTCGAGTTCGTTGATTGGGCCAGTCAGTGCGGTGATGAGGTGAGGAACCATGGGTTGCTTGTCTTTGTGTTTTTGGGATGTGGGGGCGATTCTGACAGCTTCAAGCGACGGGGTGGAGACTGGCTTACAAAATCAGGAACTTCGCATTAATAAAGAGCCTGCAAGTTCTCTTTAAGCTAGCCGCTATGGACTTTTCTTTCTCCAAACCCGACTTCAAAGCAGGCTTGCGTGCAAGCGGCGCGATGATGACTGGAAACGCGTGTGTGGCGTTTCTGATTTTGGGTAACAGGAATTGGGTGAGCTTGGTTGTATTGATGGTGATTGGTCTGTCTCTTATACTTTTGACGTCAATGAGCATTGATTTTGCTAAGGAGGCTCGTCATGACTGAAGCGCATTGGATCGTGATCTTTTTTGGCGTCTTGATGTGCGCCATGTCCTTGGCTGCGTCTTACTTTGAAGCCAAAGAAAAAAGCAAGGCTGATTCCGAAGACACTGGGCTTTAAGCCAAGAAAAACCTACTGAAGCCAGACTTTGTCTTACAAATGCTGACAGATGTCTACGAAGATCATTTTAACACCGCCCTCTAGATCTCAGGGGACAGCGACCTAAACACCTGTCACCACCCTGCGACAGCAATTCCCTTCAAAGCGCTTGATCGTTGCTTTCCCACCTGGGCGCAAATCCAACGAGTTGTCAAAGGCATCCAACGGTTTTTTCACCATTGGCGAAGCACATCTCAGACAGTCGCAATTTCCAGATGAAATATCTAGGCCAGATGGCCATGTCTTAGCCAGACCAGTCACTTGGACTTAAGCCGTATCAACCCCGCACTTCCCCTGCCCCCAACACCACATACTTTAAAGAGGTGAGGCCCTCAATGCCCACCGGCCCACGGGCGTGGAACTTATCGGTGGAAATGCCAATCTCTGCGCCCAAGCCGTACTCGAAGCCATCGGCAAAACGGGTGCTGGCATTGATCATCACGCTGGCCGAGTCCACCTCACGGGTGAAGCGTTGACCATGCACATGGTTCAGCGTCAGGATGGCGTCGGTGTGGTGGCTGCTGTAGTGGTTGATGTGGGCAATGGCCGCGTCCAAGCCGTCCACCACCTTGATGCTGATGATGGGCGCCAAATATTCTTCAAACCAATCTTGCTCGGTGGCGTCTTTCAGCACCGCGCCTTTCACATGGGCCAGCAAAGCTTTGCTCTCGGGGCAGCAGCGCATCTCCACACCTTTGTCCGCAAACACCTGACCGATGCGCGGCAAAAACGCTGCCGCCAGACCGCGTGCCACCAACAGGCTTTCGGTGGCGTTGCAAGGGCTGTATTTTTGGGTTTTGGCGTTGTCCACCACGGTCAGCGCCATGTCCACATCGCAAGGGTCGTCCACATAGGTGTGGCAGTTGCCGTCCAAATGTTTGATGACCGGGACCTTGGCGTCTTGGCTGATGCGCTCGATCAATCCTTTGCCACCTCTTGGAATGATCACATCCACATAGGCTGGCATGGCGATCAGTTCACCCACCGCAGCGCGGTCGGTGGTGGGCACGAGTTGCACCGCTTCAGCAGGCAAGCCGGCTGTTTCCAAAGCCTGTTGCACCAAAGCCGCCAAGGCGGTGTTGGAGGCCAGCGCTTCGGAGCCACCGCGCAAGATACAAGCGTTGCCGCTTTTGATAGCGAGTGACGCGGCCTCGATGGTGACGTTGGGGCGGCTCTCGTAAATCATGCCGAACACGCCAATCGGCACCCGCATTTGACCCACGCGGATGCCGCTGGGCTGCTGGGTCATGCCGCTGATGCTGCCAATGATGTCGGGCATGGTGGCGAGTTGCTCGCAGCCCACGGCGCAGGTTTCCAAAATCGAGGCGCTGAGTTTCAGACGGTCCAGCATCGGACCTTCCAAACCATGGGCTTTGGCACGGGTCAGGTCTTCTTGGTTGGCCGTCACCAAGGCCGGCGTTTCTTGACGCAGCAACACCGCCAGTTGACGCAGCGCGGCGCTTTTGGAAGCCGCGCTGGCTTTGGCCATGGCGGCGGACGCGGTTTTGGCTTGCTGGCCCAAGGCCTGCATCAGTTCGGGGATGGTGTGCGCATTCATGGTTTGATTTTGGCAGAGATGCCCAAGCGATCAGCGCGGGCTGCAAGCCTTGCTGAACATCAGGGCCAGACGCAACAAAGCTTGCCAGTTGTCACTGGGCCAGGTGGGGAGCTTCAACCCTTTGACAATGCCATCGACCTGGTGCGCGCTTTGCAGCAGGCGCTCCAAGGTGGCGGGGCTGAGTTGGGGCAAGACACGCTCAAACAATCGTTCCTTGTTGCCCCAAATGCGCTGCTCACGCAACACCTGGGGCAGCGGCCGACCTGCCGACACCGCATCTTTCACGCGCTTCAATGCACGGATGTCTTCGGCCAAGGTGTAGTGCACCAACACCTCGGCCACGCCCTCGGCTTGCAAGCCATCGAGCATGCGCTGCACCCGCAGATGCTGGCCTGCCAACACCGACTCGGTGAGCTTGAACACGTCATAGCGCGCCACGTTCAAGACCGCTCGTTCAATGTCTTCAAAGGTCAACTCGCCCTCGGGGTAGAGCAGGCCCAGCTTTTGTATTTCCTGGTGGGCGGCGAGCAAATTGCCCTCGACGCGATCCGCGAAAAACTGCAAGCTGCGCTGGCCTTCGTCGCCTTCACGCACCCGCTGTTGCTGCGCTGCCAAACGATGGGCAATCCACTCGGGCAGGGCTCGGCGCTCTATGGGATCGAGTTGCACCGTGATGCCATGGGCTTCCAGCGCCATGAACCAGCCGCTGGATTTGCTGGCTTTGTCCAAGCGGGGCAGCAGAACCAAGACCAACACACCATCGTTGCCAGGTGCGTCTTCGGCGATGCGTTGCAAAGCCACACTGCCTTCTTTGCCAGGCTTCCCCGAGGGGATGCGCAGATCGAGCAGCATTTTGTCGGCGAACAAACTCATGGAAGCGCCAGCGGCCTGCACCTCGCCCCAATCGAAATGCGCACCTGCCACGGTGAAGACGTGGCGTTCGGTATAGCCTTGCGCGCGTGCAGTGGTGCGGATCAGATCGGCCGCCTCTTGCTGCAGCAAAGGTTCGTCGCCATGCAAGCAATAGAGGCTGCGCAAGCCCTTGTTCAAGTGCTCTTGCAATCGGGCGCCAGCAATTTGCATGGCTTCAGAGTTGGCGCACAGCGCCCAAGCGGCGCAGGACCTGCTGCACCAAATCCGATCGCATATCGCGGTACAGCAATTGCTCCTCGGCTTCTTTGGACAGCGCTGCACTCTCATTGAAACTGATGTCGCGTTCTTGGACCAATTCGGTGTCAGCAATCAGCACATAGCCGTCACGCGTGCGCAATCGAAACCGGACCTTGGATCGCAGTTGAAATTCGCGCACCGCTCCGGTGGAGGTGCGGCTCAAAATGACCTTCTGGTTCAACTCTGACAACAACTCAAAAATGACGTCGGCACGCTCAATTTCTTTGGGGTTGGTGATGACCTCGACTTTGCCCGAAGCCGCGAGATTGCGCTTGAACTCTTGCCCAAACACCGATGCTTCAGAAAATCCCGTGAACATGGTTTTGAAGGGGTAATCAGGCGCTTTGCGCAGCTCAAACCCACAGGCCGACAAAACCAATAAACCGCCCACGCCCACGAGGCGACCCAAGGCAAGGCGGCGATTTGACAAAGTCTGATGTGGTTGCAAGTCAGACATCACAGCACCACGTTGACCAAACGCCCCGGCACCACGATCACTTTTTTCGGTGCCGCGCCTTGGGCTTGTTTTTGGAAGGCTTCACTGGCCAAAGCCGCTTGTTCAATGTCTTCTTTGCTGGCGGTGGCAGGCACCGAAATCGAACCACGTAATTTGCCGTTGACTTGCAGCATCAGCTCGATCTCGTCGCGCAGCAAAGCGTTCTCATCCACGTTGGGCCATGCGGCGTCGAGCAAATCGCCGGTGCGGGCAGCGTAGCCCAACTCAGCCCACAAATGGGCGCTGATGTGGGGACAAGCGGGGTACAGCATGCGCAGCAACACCGACACGCCTTCGCACAACACCGCGTGGTCGCCTGGGCTGTCATCGGTTTTGAAGTCTTCCAATGCGTTGAGCAGCTTCATGCAACCCGACACCACGGTGTTGTATTGCATGCGCTCGTAGTCGTAGCTGACTTGCTTGAGCGTCAAATGCACTTCACGGCGCAGATCGGCGGCTTGCTTGCGGTACGTGGCCTGACTCAGGTCACCTTGAGTCGCGGCCTTGAGCGTGGTTTCGTGCTTGACCGCAAAGTTCCACACCCGGCGCAAGAAACGGAAACTGCCCTCTACCGCCGAGTCGTTCCACTCCAAGGTGGCTTCGGGTGGTGCGGTGAACATGGTGTACAGGCGTGCGGTGTCGGCACCGTAGCGCTCGATCAGGTCTTGCGGGTCCACACCGTTGTTCTTGGACTTGGACATGGTGCCCACGCCCTCGTAGTCGATGGCTGTGCCCACGGGCAGTTTGCCGTCACCACTGTCGGCGGCGTTTTTCAGCTGGGCACCCACCACTTTGCCGGTGTCGTCCAGCACATGCTCCACGTCATGCGGCCAGAAATAATCTTTGCCACCCTTGGCGGTGCGGCGCGAATAGATGTGGTTGAGCACCATGCCCTGCGTCAACAGTTTGGTGAAGGGCTCATCGACCTTCACCAACCCCAAGTCGCGCATCACCTTGGTCCAAAACCGCGCATACAGCAGGTGCAGGATGGCGTGCTCAATACCGCCGATGTACTGGTCCATGCCGCTGCCGCCCGTGGCTTGACCAACCTCGCGCATCCAGTACTGCGTGCCCTCGGCCACCATGGCCTCGGTATTGGTCGGGTCACAGTAGCGCATGAAATACCAGGACGAATCCACAAAGGTGTCCATGGTGTCTGTTTCGCGCCGCGCAGGTTTGCCGCAGGTGGGACACACCACGCCTGCATGGAAACCTTCGTGCTTGTGCAAGGGGTTGCCCGAACCGTCGGGGATGCAGTCTTGCGGCAGCACCACCGGCAGGTCTTTTTCAGGCACCGGTACCGCGCCATGTTCATCGCAATGGATGATAGGAATCGGTGTGCCCCAGTAGCGTTGGCGGCTCACGCCCCAATCGCGCAAACGCCAGGTGATTTTTTTCTCGCCCAAGCCTTTGGCGTGCAACATGTCGGCCACTTTGGTCACCGCGTCTTTGAAGCACAGGCCATCGAGCGCGCCCGAGTTGACGCACACGCCGTCTTTGGTGGTGTACCAATCCTTCCACATGGTTGAATCAAAGTCCGACGTGTCAGCCAAGGCGGTTACGCCGGGCTCCTCATGCGGCAAGCCGAAATCGTCACCCGGCGTAACCGCCTTGGCTGCCCGACGAGCTTCTGCCACCACTTGTGTGATGGGCAACTGGTACTTCAAGGCAAACGCGAAATCACGCTCGTCGTGCGCAGGCACACCCATGACAGCACCATCGCCATAGCTCATCAGCACATAGTTGCCGACCCACACCGCCACTTGTGCGCCAGTGATCGGATGGGTGACAAACAAGCCCGTGGGCATGCCCACCTTGTCTTTCACCGCCAACTCAGCCTCGGTGGTGCCGCCTTCTTTGCATTCCTCCAGGAACGCTGCCAACTTCGGGTTGGTGGCTGCGGCATGCAGCGCCAAAGGGTGTTCAGGGGCCACCGCGCAAAACGTCACACCCATGATGGTGTCGGCGCGGGTGGTGAAGACGTACATGCGTCCGTCTTGGATCAACTGTCCATCGGCGCCTCGGATGTCGTGGGTGAAGGCAAAGCGCACGCCCTCGCTCTTGCCGATCCAGTTTTCCTGCATCAGGCGCACCTTGTCGGGCCAGCCGTTCAAGG
>JACCDX010116040.1_pt1 | contig 32482 bp, 24 predicted proteins | sample 7449681 | NCBI WGS metagenome assembly JACCDX01 (sample SAMN15323450, study PRJNA562643) | freshwater metagenome | isolation source: river surface water | place: USA:Blue River Watershed | collected 2017-08-18
CACTCGGGTCCGCACGTCTGACGCCAAGCGTGCCCGTCGCTTTCTCTCCGCAAAACCTCGACATGCTCCCTCCCAAATCCGACGACGACACGCCGTCCGCCAGCCGCGCCGATTCCGGCGAAGGCAAGAAGAAGTCGCGCCTGACGCGCACCCGCACCCGGGTCGCGAAGCCCGCCGCTGAAGGCGACGACAAGCCCGCCAAGCCGGCCCGCTCCCGGGCACGCCGCGGCGGAAAAGGGGAGCAGACCGATCTGCCGCTCGCCGGCGGCGCCGCTCCGGCCCCCGCGGCCGCACCGGTGTCCGAGGCGCCGATGTCCCGCGACACGTTTGCGCCTTCGTCCCGTTCGGATTCGACCCGTCCGGAAGCCCCTTCCGATTTCACGCCGGCGGCCGACTCGCCATCCGCCGGGTCCGCCGAGTCCGCGCCGGACCGCGCGCGAAGCAACGACCGGGACGAATTTCGACCGAAGGAGCCGGCGCCCGCGACCTATTCGTTTTCACCCGACGATGCTCCCCCGGCCCACGCGGGACGGGAGCAGGAATCCCGGGATCGCGGCAGCAATGACGGCGACGCCGGCGCTCGGGCGGACACCGGCGAATCGACCGGGGGCAACAGTGCGTCGGCGGACGCGAGACCCGGTCCGTCGCAGACGGGCGGGGGCGAGCGCCGCGGGGACTGGCAGGGGCAACCGGGCCAGCCGGGCAACCAAGGCGGCCATGCCCAGGGCCAGCCGCACGGCGGGGGGCAGGGCCGGGGTGACGACCGTTTCTGGAAACACGGCAAGCGGAAGCGCGGCCGTCACGGGGGCGGCGGCGGGGGACATTGGCAACAGGGCGGGGGTGGCGGCCATGGCGGCCAGCCGCACGGCGGGCGTGAGCAGCATCCGCCGCAGCCGCCGCCGCCGAGCACTACGCCCGTCTTCGGCGATCTGCCGAATCCGTCCCGTTTCAACGACCTGGCGGCGCTCGATGCGCTGGCCGGGGAGCTGTCGGCCGGCAGCGGCGAGGCCCTGTGGTTGAACGAAATCTACGCCTGCACGCTGGCCGAGATCACCGCGTTTTCCCGGAAACTCGGAGTCGCCTTCGAGGGAGCGCCGAGCAAACGGCAACTGCTCGGCGAGATCTTCAAGTTTGTCACGGCCAGCCGGCGGACCTTGCGCGATCGCGGCTACATCGACCAGAACGACCGCGGCTGTTTCATCGTGCACGAGCACGTGAATTACCGGCTCTACCCGGAGGATCCCTACCTGCCGGATTCGCTGGTAAAACGCTACGGCCTCAAGCGCGGGCATCGCGTCGAGGTGACGCTGCAGGCGCCGCTGGAAGGCGAGCGCTGCCCGTCCGTGGTGCGTATCGACAGCGTCATGGGGCTGGGCCCGGACGCGATCGCCAACATCACTCCCTTCGAGGAGCTGGTGCCGTATTACCCGTTGAAGCGCATCTTGCTGGAGGACCCCGACGTCGTGAAAGACGTCTCCATGCGGGTCGTCGATATTCTCACGCCGATCGGTTTCGGCCAACGCGGCCTCATCGTCGCGCCCCCGCGCACCGGCAAGACGGTGCTCCTGCAGAACATCGCCAACTCGATCTCGGCGAACAGTCCGGACGTGAAGCTCATTTTGTTGCTGATCGACGAGCGCCCGGAAGAGGTCACCGACTTCAAGCGGCACACCAAGGGCGAGGTGGTCTCGTCGACCTTTGACGAGACGCCGGAGAGCCACGTGCATTGCGCCGAGATGGTGATCGAGATCGCGCGGCGCCGCATCGAACAGGGCGAACACGTGGTCATTCTGCTGGATTCCATCACCCGCCTGGCCCGCGCCTACAACGCCCTCGCCGGCAACGGCGGCAAGACGATGTCCGGCGGTCTCGAGTCCAACGCGCTGCAGAAGCCGAAACGCTTCTTCGGCTCCGCCCGCAACATCGAGGGCGGCGGCAGCCTCACGATCATCGCCAGCGCGCTGATCGACACGGGCTCGCGCATGGACGAGATCATCTTCGAGGAATTCAAGGGCACCGGAAATTCCGAGCTGCACCTCGACCGCGGCCTGGTCGAGCGCCGCATCTTCCCGGCGGTCAACATCGACCGTTCCGGCACGCGCAAGGAAGAGCTGCTCTACCACCCCGAGGAGCTGCAGCGCATCTTTTCGCTGCGCCGCGCGATGCAGGGCCTCGGCCCGATCGAGTCGATGGAGATGCTGATCACGCGCCTCAAGAAGACCAAATCGAACACCGAATTCCTCCTCAGCCTGGCTCCGAAATAAGCCCGCGACCGCTCCCGCCTCCGTGATGAACCCCGCCACGCCTCCGCCGACCCCCACCGCCGCCGACGATTTCGTCCTCCAACTCGCGCTTACGCGCGGGTTGCTGCACCCGGCCCAGGTCGACGCGGCCAAGGCGTTGATCGCGGGTCGCGCGGAGACCGCCGGGGCGCAGCCGCGGCTGCTCGAGACGCTCGTGCAGCAGGGCATCCTGAACTCGCGCCAAGTCGCGGAGCTGCTCGCGGCGGAGTTTGCCATGCCGATGGCGCCGGATCTCACGACGCTGCGGATCCAGGGCGACATCCTGGAACTGGTTCCGCGCGCCGTCGCCGCCCGCCACCGGTTGCTCCCGCTGGGCCGCGAGGGACACAAGTTGCGCATCGCGATCGCCGACCCGCTCGATACCGACGGGATCGACGGCCTCGGCTATATCGTGAAGATGCCGCTCGAGCCGATGGTGGCGACGGCGGAGGAGATCACCGCGGCCATCGACCGGTTTTACGGCAAGGACGGGAACTCGATCGACGACCTGCTGAACGATCTCTCGGACAAGACCGCCGGCGGCGAGGATGCCGCGGTCACCACCGAGCCCGGCGCCGGGACCGACCCCGCGAACACCGAGGCCGATGCGCCGATCGTCAAGCTGGTCCACCAGATCATCCTCGAGGCGATCCAGCGGCGTGCGTCCGACATCCACATCGAGCCCCTCGAGAAGCGCTTCCGCGTCCGCTATCGCATCGACGGCGTGCTGATCGAGGTCGAAAACCCGCCGAAGCGGCTGCAGCTCTCGATCATTTCCCGGCTGAAGATCATGGCGAACATCAGCATCGCCGAGAAACGCATCCCGCAGGACGGTCGCATCCAGATCGCCGCGGGCGGCAAACAGCTCGATCTGCGCGTCTCGTCCCTGCCCACCGCGCACGGTGAGAGCATCGTCATGCGTATTCTCGACAAGGAAGGTCTGACGCTCGGTCTGCCCGAACTCGGCTTCCTCAGCGACGACGCGGCGACGTTCGAACGGCTCATCCAGTTGCCCGACGGCATTCTGCTCGTCACGGGACCGACCGGCTCCGGCAAGACGACCACGCTCTACGGCTGTCTCCACTTCATCAACAAACCCGACCGCAAGATCATCACCGTCGAGGATCCGGTCGAATACCAGCTGAACGGCATCAACCAAGTGCCGGTGCGGCACGACGTCGGGATGACCTTCGCATCGGCGCTGCGCGCCATGCTCCGCCAGGCGCCCAATATCGTGATGGTCGGCGAAATCCGCGACCTTGAGACGGCCGAAATCGCGATCAACGCCTCGCTCACCGGCCACATGGTGTTCTCGACGTTGCATACGAACGACGCCCCCGGCGCCGTCACCCGCCTCATCGACATCGGCGTGAAGCCCTTCCTGGTGTCGACCTCCCTGCGTGCGATCATGGCGCAGCGCCTCGTGCGCAAGATCTGCCGGCACTGCAAACGCGCCTACACGCCTGATCCCAAGGAGGTGCGTTCGCTCAACATCAATCCGGCGCAGGCCGCCGCGGCGACCTTTGCCAAGGGCGACGGCTGCGGGGACTGCAACTCCACCGGCTACCGCGGCCGTATGGGCATCTTCGAAATCTTCGTCATCAACGAAGAGATCCAGAAGATGATCTACGAGGGGGTCGGCACCGCCCGGCTGCGCGAGCGCGCGCGCGCGCTCGGCATGCGCACCATGCGCGAGGACGGCGCGCGCAAAGTGACGGCCGGACTCACCACCATCGAGGAGGTCGTCTCGATCACGGTCGGCGACGCGATCTGACGCCACTCCGAGCCACCGCCAAGCCGCGAGGCCAGCCCGAGCCCATCCCTGTCCGCTCCTCCAGTCTCCCGCCGCCGCCGTTTTCGTCCGGAGCCCCCAACCACTCCCCACCATGAGCTACGAAATGAACGATCTGCTCGACCTGATGGTCGACCAGGGTGCCTCCGATCTTCACCTGCAGGTCGGCCAGCCGCCGACCATCCGCCTGAGCGGCAGCATGACCCCGATCGACGGTCCGCCGCTCACGCCGGGCGACACCGAGAAGCTCATGCTCTCCATCACGCCCGACGGACACGTGAGCCAGGTGAAGCTCAACGGCGGCGCCGACTTCGGCTTCGCGTTCGGCGAGAAGGCCCGCTTCCGCGTGTCGGTGCTCAAGTCGAAGACCTGCTACGGCATGGTCCTGCGCCAGATTCCCTACAAGATGTTCGGTCTGCGCGATATCGGCCTGCCGGACAAGATCCGCGAGCTGCTCTACCGGCCGCGCGGCCTGATCTTGGTCACGGGGCCGACCGGTTCCGGCAAGTCCACCACGCTCGCGTCGATGGTGAACTACATCAACGAGTGCCGCGACGGGCATATCATCACGATCGAGGATCCGATCGAATATTACCACAGCCACAAACGGTGTGTGGTCACCCAGCGCGAGGTGCACGTCGATGTGCCGAGCTTTTCCGAGGCGATCCGGCGCGCGCTGCGCCAGGATCCCGATGTCATTCTCGTCGGCGAAATGCGCGACCTCGAGACGATCGAGGCGGCGATCAGCGCGGCCGAAACCGGCCACTTGGTGTTCGGCACGCTCCACACCAACAGCGCGGCCAAGACCGTCGACCGCATCGTCGACGCGTTTCCCGCCAACATGAAGGACATGATCCGCACCCAGCTGGCCTCGTCGCTGGTGGCCGTCATCTCCCAGGTGCTCTGCAAGAAGATTGGCGGCGGCCGCATCGCCGGCTACGAGATCATGGTCAACACGACGTCCATCGGCTCGCTGATCCGCGAGAACAAGACCTTCCGCATCCCGTCGGACATCCAGACGGGCGCCAACCTGGGCATGATCACCATGGACACGCACCTGATGAGCCTGGTGAACCGCGAACTCGTCCAGCCCGACGAGGCGCTGGAAAAGGCGCAGGATCCGAACCTGATGCGCGAAAAGTTCCTCCAGATGGGCCTCAAACTCCGCGAAGTCTGATTTCCCCGGCATGTTTCCGAGCCACAGTCCCGCCATCTACGAGTTCGTGAAAGAGCAGCGGTTGGTCCCCGCCGACCAGCTCGACGAGCTCAACGAGGAACACAAGGCCACCGGCAAGCCGCTGGCCGACGTCATCGTCGACCTCGGTCTGATCGAAAAGGAGGACCTCCTCCGTCGGATCGCCGATCACCTCGGCTACGAGTTCGTGGCGGAAATGCCGGTGCAGTTCCCCGGCGACGCGATCGCGGCCCTGACCGGCAAGCTCGCGCGCGACTACGGCGTGATGCCGCTGCGCGCCGACGACCAGAACATCGACCTGCTGGTCAGCGACCCGTTCAACACCCATGCGGTCGACGACCTGACGTTCGCACTCGACCGCAGCGTGCGGCTGTTCTTCGCGGACCCCGACAAGGTCGATATCCAGATCAAGCAGCACTACGGCGAGGACGACGCGAGCATCGACGACCTGCTGCAGGAGATCACCACCGACGGCAAGGTCGCCGCCGATCCGGGCAACCGCGAACTCTCCGAGCGCGACATCGAGTCGATGGCGGAGCAGACGCCGATCATCAAATTCGTGAACCTCGTCGTCGGCCAGGCGATCCGCGACAAGGCGAGCGACATCCACTTCGAGCCGTTCGAGCACGAGTTCAAGATCCGCTACCGCATCGACGGCGCGCTCTACGAGATGGCGCCGCCGCCCAAGCAGCTCGCCCTCCCGATCATCTCCCGCATCAAGGTGCTCGCGTCCCTCAACATCGCGGAGCGCCGCATCCCGCAGGACGGCCGCATCAAGATCAACATCGGCGGCCGTCCCGTCGACCTGCGCGTGTCCACGTTGCCGACGCAGTTCGGCGAGAGCGTGGTGCTGCGCGTGCTCGACCAATCCGCCGTCCGCCTCGACATCACGCAGCTCGGCATGCCGCAGGACGTGTTCGACGGCATCCAGGAGATCGTGCGCCGTCCCAACGGGATCTTCATCGTCACCGGCCCGACCGGGTCCGGCAAGACGACCACGCTCTACAGCGGTCTCCGCATCGTAAATACGGTCGACCTCAAGATCCTCACCGCCGAGGATCCGGTCGAATACGAGATCGAGGGCATCATGCAGGTCCCGGTGAACCCGCTCGTGGGCCTGACCTTCGCGGCGGCGCTGCGCTCCTTCCTGCGCCAGGATCCCGACGTCATCATGCTCGGCGAAATCCGCGACCTGGAGACGGCCCAGATTTCCATCCAGGCCTCGCTCACGGGGCACTTGGTGCTCTCGACGCTGCACACGAACGACTCCGCCGGCGCCGTCACGCGTCTCGTCGACATGGGCGTGGAGCCGTTTCTCATCGCGTCCTCGCTCGAAGCCGTGCTCGCGCAGCGCCTCGTCCGCCGCGTCTGCACCCACTGCAAGACGTCCTATGTGCCGCAGCCGGACATGCTCGCGCAGCTGCACATCGCGAAGGAAAATGTCGGCAGCCGGCAGTTTTACTACGGAAAGGGTTGCCCGACCTGCAGCCAGTCGGGCTACAAGGGCCGCCTCGGCATCTACGAGTGGCTGCGCATGTCCGAGGCTCTGCGGGACCTCGTGACCCAGCGGGCGCCGACGCTCGCCATCCGGCAGAAAGCGATCGAGCAGGGCATGCGCACCCTGCGCGACGACGGCCTCCGCGCGATCTTCGACGGCAACACGTCGGTCGAGGAAGTCGTCAAATACACCTGAACGGCGGACCGCGCCGCCTTTTTCTCCCTCTCCCATGGCCAAGCTTTCCGTCCGCGCTCCCGCCGCACCCCAACCGGCCACGTTTGCCGCCAAGGCACCGGGCAAGGGCCCGCAGATGACGTTTCCCGTGGCCGGCGCCCCGCAGCGCCGCCGCAAGGGCATCTCCTTCGGCAAGCCGATCAACGGAAAAGGCCTCGCCGTCTTCACCCGCCAGATCGCCACGCTGGTGAAGGCGGGCATGCCCATCATGCGCAGTCTCGAGGTGCTCGCGCGCCAGGAGAAGCGGCCGGCGTTCAAGATGGTGGTCGAGGATTGCGCCGAGACGATCCGCTCGGGCGGCAACTTCTCCGACGGCCTTTCCGCGCACCCCAAGGCGTTCGACCGCCTCTACGTCAACATGGTCAAGGCGGGCGAGGCGGGCGGCGTGCTCGACACGGTGATGGATCGCCTCGCGGTGTTCATGGAGAAGTCGGTGAAGGTGAAACAGAAGATCGTCGCGGCGATGGTGTATCCCGCGATCATCAGCTGCGTCGCCGGCGGCATCATGATGGTGCTGATGGTGTTCGTCGTCCCGAAATTCCAGGAGGTGTTCTTCACGATGCTGAAGGGCAAGCCGTTGCCGTGGCTGACCTCGGTCGTCGTGGCCGTGGCGGACGCCATCCGGCACAACATCGTGATGGTGCTGGCCGGGGTGACGGCGATCGCCATCGCCTTCTGGTTGTTCAAGAAATCGAAATTCGGCACGATGGTGCTGCACTGGCTGCTGCTGAAGATCCCGGTCGTCGGCGACCTGTTCCTGAAGGCCTCGGTCGCCCGCTTCACCCGCACCTTCGGCACGTTGCTCGCGAGCGGTGTGCCGATTCTCCAGGCGCTCACCATCACCCGCGACACCAGCGGCAACGTCCATGTGGCGAACGCGATCAACGTCGTGCACGACCGGGTCAAAGAAGGCGACAACGTCGCCAAGCCGCTCGAGAGCACCAATATTTTCCCCGGCATGGTGACGTCCATGATCGAAGTCGGCGAGGAAACCGGGGCGCTGCCGGACATGCTGGTCCGCATCGCCGACAATTACGACGAGGAGGTCGACAACGCCGTCGAGGCGCTCACCTCCATCATCGAACCCGTCATGATCGTGTTCATGGCGGTCGGCGTCGGTATCATCGTCATCGCGATGTTCCTGCCGATGGTGGAACTCATCAAGAGCCTCGGGGCCTGACCGGCGGTCCGGCGCGGCGGAGTCCGGCGACAGCGGCGGGATCGGCCGCGTCGCGCGCCGCGAAAATCCCGCGGTGCGAGGGTCGCGTATCGGGTCTGCTCGGTCGGATGCGAAGGTCTCAGAGCGGCTGGCCGGAGGCGGGGGCGGGGAGTTTCCGCACGAGCAACTGCGAGCTGAGACCCGGCAGTCGCTCGGAAAACTCGTCCTGCTCGTTCGCCTGGCGGAGGGCGCGCTGGACCATGCCCATGCGGGCGTCGAGATTGTCGATCATCGACACAAAAACGGCCTCCGGGCTCGCGGCGTAGACGGCGGCGCCCCACTCGGGTTCGCCCTGGTGCGACAGGATGATATGCTCGAGGCGTTCGAGCCGGTCCGGGTCGAGTTTCGCCTTGATCCCGTGTTTGCGGGCGAGTTGGTAACCGAGCACGACGTGGCCCTGCAAGATGCCCCGCCGGCTGCGCTTCGTCGCGAGCGTGCCCTCGTATTCGATGGCCTTGCCGGTGTCGTGCAGGAGGATACCGGCCATCGCGAGGTCGCCGTCGACCTCGGGGTAGATCGGGAGCAGCGCGCGGCAGGCGCGGGCCATGTGCACGGTGTGTTCGAGCAGGCCGTGCCGGTAGGCGTGGTGCATCGCGACGGCGGCGGGCGACCACCGGAACGTTTCCCCGATCTCCTCGAAAACGCCGCGCACCGTCATGCGCAGTTCGTCGTGCCGGATCGCGTCGATGAAGGCGTGGAATTCCGTCCACAGCGCGCCTTGGTCCTCGGGGGCGACTTCGACGAGATTCTCGATCAGGCCGGGGGCGCTCAGGTCGGCCTCGGCGAGGGCCGCGGCCTTGGCGAGGCGGGGAGAGAGCCGCCCCTGGTAGAACTCGATCTTGCCGTCGATGCGCACGACGGCGCCCTCGCCGGCGGCCTTCAGGGTTTCGAAGACCGGGCTGTCGCCGAACACGGTGCACGAGAACGAGCCGGTGCGGTCGCCGAGTTCGAGGCTGAAGAACGTGTTGCCGTTGGCGGCGGTCTTTGCGGCGAGTTTCTTGACGACGAGAACGCTGGCGAACGGGCGGCCGGTCGACGCGACGTCGTAGGCCTTGAGTTCGCGGACGGACAGCAGGGACGGTTCTTCAGGCATGGGGAGAAGGGGTGCTGTGTTCTTTCACGAGCCGGGTGAAGGCGCGGAAAAACGGGTGCGCCGTTGTGCCCAGCAGGGCGTAGAAGACGGTCTCGACCGGCAGCACGTGGGCGCCGTGCCGCGCGAGCGCCTCGAGCGCCACGCGGGCGTCGGCGGAGCGACGGGCGCCGACCGCGTCGCTGAGCACGGTCACCTGCAGGCCCGCGGCCAGCGCGTCGATTGCGGTTTGGTAGATACAGATCGGGGTTTCCACACCGCAGAGCAGGAGGTGCTCCACGGAGCGCTCGTCGACGAGGGCGGTGCGGATCGCCGGATCGGCCAGAGCGGAAAAGGTGTTCTTGGCCCACACGGTCGCCGCGGGTGCCCGGCCGCGTATCGCGGGATCGGTCGCGCCGAGCTTTTCCGGCACCTGTTCGGTAAAGGCGACGGGAAGGCCGAGGCCCGTCGCGGCGGCGAGCGCGAGGGCGCAGCGGTTAGCCACCGCCGCCCCGTCGGCCACGGCGGCGACAAAGACGGGCTGGAGGTCGATGCCGAGCAGCAACGTGCCGGGGGGGACGGAAGGTTCGGGTGCGGACATCGGCGGAGGGCGCCGAGACGGTGGCGGCGGGCGCCGGCGGTGAAAACGATATTCGCGTGCTCCGCCCGAGTTTGCCGACCGGGCGGCCGCGAAATGTTCGGGCTAGCGTCGTGCCGCGGCGGAATTAAACAGGTGCGGACATGGATCTGCATCTTCAGCCGTTGGCCACCACCTGCTTTGTCTCGGGCGAACCGTTCACCGAGGGCGCGCGGGTGGCGAGTTACCTCGTGCGCACCGGCGCCGCGATGGAGATCGTGCGCTACGACGTGCTGGAGGCGAAGACGGAGGGCTTCGCCCCGGAGGGAGTGCTGGCCTGCAAGTGGGTGCACCCCTTCAAGCCGCGGCGCGCCGGCGAGAACCCCGACCGGGCGCTGAAGCTCACCGCGGAAAGCCTGTTCGTGACGTTGGCCGACCCGACGACGGAGCGGACGCCGGAAAACGTCCGGCTCGTGCAGTTCCTGGCGTTGATGCTCGAGCGGAAGCGGATCATCCGCCTCAAGGGCAAGAGCGCGGACGGAGAGTGGCTGCGCTACGAGCATGCGAAGAGCAAGGCGCTGTTCGAGGTGTCGGCGGACGAATTGACGCCGGAGTTTTTTGTCGCGGTCCAGGAGCAGCTGAGCGTGCTCGTCGGTGGGCCGAAGGCGCCGGCGGCGACGCCGGTGGCAGGGGCGGCGACGAATGCCGAAGCGGCGGTGCCGACGGACGCTCCTCCGGCGGCGGCTGCAGTTCCGTCCGAAACTCCGGCGGACGCGGCGACGATCGAGCCGGCGGAAACACCGGTCCCGCCGGCGTAACCGGGCTTCGGATTCCGGCCGTAGCGGAATGCGGAGCGGCGCGGCTCAGCGCCGGACCGGCACGCCTTGGGCCGCGAGGTGATCCTTCACCTGCGAGATCCTGAACGTGCCGAAGTGAAAGAGGCTGGCGGCAAGGACGGCGCTGGCGCGACCGGCATCGAGCACGTCGGCGAAGTGTTGGAGCGTGCCGGCGCCGCCGCTGGCGATCACGGGCACGCCGACCGTATCGCTCACGGCCCGGGTGAGAGCGCAGTCGTAGCCGGCCTGGGTGCCGTCGGCATCCATGCTGGTGAGCAAAATCTCGCCGGCCCCGAGCGCGACGGCTTGCCGGGCCCAGGCGACGGCGTCGAGTTCCGTGGGATTGCGCCCGCCGTGGGTGTAGACGCGCCAGGATTTTCCGTCGGGTTCCCGCTTCGCATCGATCGCGACCACGATGCACTGGGCGCCGAAGCGGTCGGACGCCGCGCGGATGAGGTCGGGATCCTTGATCGCGGCGGTGTTGAGCGAGACTTTGTCGGCGCCGCTTTTCAGCATCCGCTCGATATCGGCAACCGTGCGCAGTCCGCCGCCGACGGTGAGCGGCATGAAGCACTGCTCGGCGGTCGCGGCGACGACGTCGTGCATGATGCCGCGGTTGTCGCTCGACGCGGTGATGTCGAGGAAGACGAGTTCGTCCGCGCCCTGGGCGTCGTAGGCCTTGGCGGCTTCGACCGGGTCGCCGGCGTCGCGCAGTTGCTGGAATTTCACCCCCTTGACGACGCGGCCGGCGTTGACGTCGAGGCACGGGATGATGCGGCGGCTGAGCATGGGGGGAAGTTACAGGCGGGCGGTGAAGGGGAGGCAAGCGGGCGCAGACTTTCGGGCCGAGGCATGAAAAAGGAGCAGGCGGGATGTCCTGCTCCTGTTTTCCTGCCGTCGACGCGGGGCGCGCGGCTCAGGAGTCCATGTGCGCGACGTCGGGCTCGAAGTTCACCGCGAGGCGGTAGACGTGGCCCGGGCGCATGATGAGCGGATGGTCGCGCACCAGCGTCTGCAGGTAGTGGATCTTGCCGTAGTTGGTGCGGTAGGTCGGATCCGCGCTCACGACCTCGGTTTCCTGCCAAGCCGCCTGGAAATCATCCTTGGCCACGCTGCAACGGTGACCTTGCTGCCCGAGCGACAGGGCGCCCGTGACGTGGTATTTCGAGTGCGGCGCGGCGATCGCGAGCGTGTAGCGGAACTTGTCGAGCGTGACCTGCTGCTTGACGGTATAGGCGAATTCGCAGCCGATCTTGTTGCCCGCAAAAGTCCACTGGACCTTCACGCTGCCGAGGCCCTTCACGAACTCCTCCTTGGTGTTGATGAGTTCGGGCTGCTCGTAGCGGAAATAGAAGCTGTTGCGCAGGCCGAGGCCCGTGACGCAGTTCTTGCCGTAGAAGGCGGGCAGGGTGACGTGCTCGCCGAAGGTGAGCTCGGGGAGCATCACCGGCAGGTAGACATTGTTGGGCCAGTCGAAAATCCCGGGGCAATGCGGGAAGGCGAGGGAGTCGGCGGTGAGCGTCGAGCCGGAGCTGATCAGCGGAATCTGCAGGTGCAGGCCGGACTCGGCGTCGCGGTAAAGGAAGAGGCCCTGCTCCTTGCGGTTGCTCTTGTCGAAGATGACGAACCGGCCGCTGGTGCGCGTGGGCTCGGACTTCGGCGCGCCGGCCGGCATCTGCACGGTCTTGGCGAGGCGCGACCACTGGCAGAGGTAGCGCGCGGCGTCGAAGTTCGCCATGCGCGTGGTGTGGTGCGAATAGGCGGTGCGCTCGTCGTCGCGGAGATCGAGAAAACCGTGCTCCTGGTCGAGGTAAGTCTCGTAGAAGAACATGAACAACCGGCGGAGAATGTCGTAATATTTGACCTTCTGGTCGTCGGCGATCCAGCCGTCGCGCAGGCCCTGCAAGATGAGGCTGATGCAGTGCATCTGGCCGTAGGCGCCGGCGGCGCGGCCGAAGGCCCAGCCCAGTCCGTCGTGGCGGACGAGGTCGGGCATCATCTTGATGTATTTCTCGGCGTAGGTGCGGAGGGTGGGGAGCTTGCGGTCGCGGACGCCGCTGTTGGCGTGCAGCTGCAGCGCCGAACGCACGAACACGAACGACATCACGCCGTAGAGATTGAAATTGCCGCCGAGGCCGGTGGTCGAGTCGTCGAAGAACCCGGCCGAGCTGGTCTGGTTGATGCGGTCGCACATCCGCTCGATGAGGCGGGAGGTCTCGTCCTTCTTGGAGAGTCCGAGGGAGAAGCGGGCGACCGCCTTGGCGATGTTGAAGGCCTGCCAGTGGTTGTCGTAGTCGCTGCGGTGGAGCAGGGACTTGTCGATGCGCAGCTGGGTCTCCTCGACGAGGCGCTCCCAGACCGGGTTGCGTTCCTTGGACGGGCCGAAGGCGAGCAGGCCGAGGGCGGCGTAGGCGAGGCCGTTTTCCGCGGCGGGCTCGGTGAACATCTGCGCCGTGATGCAGCGGGCCGCGAGGTCGATCAGGTCGTGCCCCTTGAGCGTGGTCTCGCCGGTCGCGCGGTAGAATTCGCCGAGGGCGAAGGCGACGTGGCCGGGTTCGTCGGGACGGGACTGCTCACCGTTGGCGGGGAGAATGGTGCCGTCGGGCTGGATGGAGTCTAGGTTGTGGCCCAACATCGAACGGGCCATATCGAGACACTGCTCGGAAAAACTGTGCATGCGGTGGTTTGCTGAAGGCGGAAGACGTGCGGCGGTCGCTTAGGAAACAGTGAAATCTCGGGAAGATTGAAACGTGAGCAAGGGGATTTTCTCAGGTGATTTGATCCGGAACGGTCGGGGAGTGCGTGCCCGGAGCGGCGCCGGGCCGCCCGGGAGCCCGATCAACGGGCGATCAACTTGAGGAATTCGGCGTTGGTCTTGGTTTTCGAAAGACGGGCAATCATGGTCTCCGTGGCTTCCTCGATTTTCTGCTGCACGAGGGCGCGGCGGAAAAAGTGGATGCCTTCCAGGGTCTTCGCGTCGATGAGCAATTCCTCTTTGCGGGTGCCGGACGCGGCGATGTTGATCGCGGGCCAAAGGCGCATCTCGGCGCACTTGCGGTCGAGCACGAGCTCCATGTTGCCGGTGCCCTTGAACTCCTGGAAAATCACGTCGTCCATGCGGCTGCCGGTTTCGACGAGCACGCTGGCAATGATGGTGAGCGAACCGGCCTCCTCGGTGCGGCGGGCGGTGGCGAAGAGCTGACGGGGCTTTTCCAGGGCGCGGACATCGAGACCGCCGGAGCCGGTGCGGCCGGAATTGCGGGCGGTATTGTGGGCGCGGCTGAGGCGCGTGATCGAGTCGACGAAGAGGACCACGTCGCGGCCGGCCTCGACGAGACGCTTGGCGCGCTCGATGCACATGTCGCCGATGCGGATGTGGTTCTCGATCTGCTCGTCGTTGGACGAGGCCCAGATCTCGGCGTCGGGGACGCTGCGCTTGAAATCGGTGACCTCCTCGGGGCGTTCGTCGATGAGGAGGATCATGACGTGGCACTCCGGGTTGTTCTGCAACACGCCGAGCGCCATGTCGCGCAGGAGCGTGGTCTTGCCGGTGCGGGGCGGCGCGACGATCAGACCGCGGGTGCCCTTGCCGATCGGGCAAAAGAGATCCACCGCACGGGTGGTGAGGCGGCCGTCCTTCAGCTCCATCTTCAGGTGCTGGTTCGGCGAGATCGTGGTGAGCGTGGTGAACTCGAAACGCGCGCGGCGGTCCTCGAGCGGGACGCTGTCCACGGTCTCGATGAAACGCATCTTGGGATTGGGGAAGCGGCCGTCCGGCGGAAACGCGGTGCCGCCGATCATCGAGCCGGCGCGCAGCTTGAAACGGCGGATGAGTTCCTTGGGCACGAAGGGGTCGGTCGGGCGGCGTTTGCAGCCGCGGCTCACGTCGATGAGCTGGCCGTTGCCGCCGCGCTGCAGATCGATGTCGAGAATACCCTGCACGCGGATCGTGGCAGGTTCGGCCGGGGCCGGAGCGGGTGCGGGGGCGGGCGCGGCGGCGGGAACAGGGGAGGGGTTGATCGCGGTCGCGGAAGGGGCGGCGACAGCGGAGGTGTCCGCAGGGGCGGACTCGATTTTCTTTTCCATACAGTGAATGAGAGCAGGGCGGTCCCCGTGCTTGACGCTTGAAACCCCGCTAAGGATAAGAGCCGCGCTTTTGCGTTCCTAAACCCAACAATCCGACACACACGTGCCAGACCAGACGATTACCTCAGTATCCCGGGAACACCGGAAATTCAGGCCTTCGGCCGAGTTCAAAGCCCAAGCAAACCTTGGGAGTGAGAGCGCCTACAAAAAGCTCTACGCCGAGTCTGTCAACTCCCCAGAAAAATTCTGGGAGCGTCAGGCCAAAGAGCATCTCGTTTGGCGCAAACCCTTCAAGAAGGTCATGAAATGGGAGCCGCCGCACGTGCAGTGGTTCGTCGGCGGGAAGCTCAACGTCGCCGAGAATTGCATCGACCGCCACCTCGGCACCCACCGCGAAAACAAGGCCGCGATCATCTTCGAGGGTGAGCCGGGGGATGTCCGCACGATCACCTACAAGCAGCTGCATTTCCACGTCTGCCGCTGGGCGAATTATTTTCACAACATCGGGGTGGGCGAGGGCGATCGCGTCGCGATCTACATGCCGATGATTCCGGAGGCGATGATCGCGATGCTGGCCTGCGCGCGCGTCGGCGCGATCCATACCGTGGTCTTCGGCGGGTTCAGTCCCGAGGCGCTCAAGGACCGCATCAACGACTGCAAGGCCAAGCTCGTCATCACCGCCGACGGCGGCTGGCGCCGCGGCAAGGTCATCGAACTCAAGGCCAACGTCGACAAGGCGGTCGAGGGCACGCCGACCGTGCAGACCGTCCTTGTCGTGAAGCGCTGCGGCAATCCCGTCACCATGAAGGACGGCCGCGACGTGTGGTGGAAGGAAGCCTGGGAAGGCGCGCCGAACCAACATATCGCCAAGGCCTTCGACTCCGAGCATCCGCTCTTCATCCTTTATACCTCGGGTTCGACCGGAAAACCGAAAGGCGTGCTGCACACCAGCGCCGGCTACCTGCTCGGCGCGAAACTCAGCTCGCACTACGTTTTCGACCTGAAGGAAAACGACCGCTACTTCTGCTCCGCCGACATCGGCTGGATCACCGGCCACAGCTACGTCGTCTACGGCCTGCTGTCCAACGGCGCCACGGTCTTCATCTACGAAGGTGCCCCCAACCAGCCCGAGCCGGACCGCTTCTGGCAGATGATCGATCGCCACGGACTCACGATCCTCTACACGGCGCCGACCGCGATCCGCGCGTTCATGCGCTGGGGCGACAACTACGTCCTTCGCCACCGGCTCGACTCGCTGCGCCTGCTCGGCTCGGTCGGCGAGCCGATCAATCCGGAAGCGTGGATGTGGTATCACACGATGATCGGCAAAAAGAAGTGCCCGATCGTGGACACCTGGTGGCAGACCGAGACGGGCGCCATCATGATCGCGCCGCTGCCCGGCGTGACCCCGACCAAGCCGGGCTCCGGCACGCGGCCGTTCTTCGGCGTGGTGCCGAAGGTCGTCGACGACAAGTGCCACGAGGTCCCGCGCAACAGCGGCGGCAAACTCGTCATCACCCAGCCCTGGCCCTCCATGCTGCGCACGCTCTGGGGCGACGACGATCGTTACGTTCGCCAATACTTCAGCGAGTTTCCGGGCCGGCCGGATGTCTACTTCACCGGCGACGGCGCCCGGCAGGACAAGGACGGTTACTTCTGGATCGTCGGCCGCATCGACGACGTGCTCAACGTCTCCGGTCACCGCATCGGCACCGCCGAGGTGGAAAGCGCGCTCGTCTCGCACCCCGCGGTGGCCGAGGCGGCCGCGGTCGGGCGCCCGGACGAACTCAAGGGACAGGCCCTCGTGGTCTTCGTCACCGTCAAGTCCGGCGTCACCGCCGACGAAGCCCTGAAAGAGACGCTGCGCAATCATGTGGGCAAGGAGATCGGCTCCCTCGCCAAGCCGGACTCGATCCGGTTCGCCGCCGGTCTGCCGAAGACCCGCAGCGGGAAGATCATGCGGCGGATCCTCAAGGAAATCGCCGCCGGCGGCGAGGTGAAGGGCGACACGACCACGCTCGAGGACTTCAGCGTCGTCGCGGCGCTGCAGTCCGAGGAGTGAGGGTAATTCGCACCGCGGGGCCGTTGCCGCGTGCCCCGGGTTGCCTTCGGCAATCCGGGCCGCGTCCGGCTCCCTCCGGGGAAAAGGAGCGGGTCTTGCGGCCCGCTCCTTTACGCTTTCCCTGAAGGGCCTCTGTAACGTTCCCTCCGTCGCCGCGTCCTTTTCCGCTATGCCGTTCGCCCCCCGCCGTCATCGCCGCTCGTCCGCGTTCACGCTGATCGAGTTGCTCAGCGCGGTGGCGGTGCTCGCGATTTTGAGTGCGATCGCCATCGGTGCAGTGCGGGGCGCCAAGAACCGGGCGCTGCTCGCCAAGGCCCGCTCCGAGTTGGCCACGCTCGCGACCGCGCTCGAGGAGTTCAAACGCATCTACGGCGATTACCCGCAGACCGGGGAGTTCGGGCAGGCGACCGCGACGCCTACCGGCGTGTCGGCGCAGGTCCCCAACGGCACCGGGCCCGGTGCGTCCACCGCGCAGGCCAAGCTCTTCAATGCCCTCACCGGCGTCTTCGGCGCCCGGTCCTTCGGCAACGCCGACCGGCTCAACGGCCCCAACCTGATCGAGGTCGGCAAGTTCACCGTGAACGGCACCCTCACCAACACGTTTCTCGTGCCGGTCAGCAACACGCCCAACCCGCCCTCGAAACCCGAGCAGAATGCCTGCCTGCTGGATCCGTGGGGGCGCCGGTATGTTTACTATTACAAGAACGCCCGCACCCCGAACAACTGGCAGGCAACCGGCTTCGTGTTGTATTCGGCCGGACCGACCGTCGCGACCAACGGCAACCAGACGCCGTCCGTCAATCCCACCACCGGCTTGCTTCTCGCCGCGCAGACCGCGGAGATGGCAGACAACGTTTACGCGAATCCCTGACCTATGCACACGCCCCCGTCGCTCTGTCCGCGTCCGGTTCCGGTCCGCTCCGCCCGTCCGGGGATCGCGCCGCGCCGCGGCGCCCGCGCGTTCACGCTGATCGAGATGCTCACGGTCGTCGCGATCATCGGCATCCTGGCGGCGATCTTGATCCCCACCACGGCCTCGGCGCGCATCGCGGCGAAGAAGGCCAAGACCCGCGCCCAGTTCGCCCAGTGGGGCGCAGCGATCGAAGCGTTCCGCCAGGAATACGGCGCGTATCCGCAATTCGAGACCGCCGGCGCGGGCCTCAACAAGGTCAACGGCAACACCACCGGCAGCACCAACCTCACCGCGGTCCACCGCTTCTACGAGACGCTCGTCGGCACGCGGCGCGACGGCACCGCGCTGCCCAACACCACCACCGGCACGCCGCTCCCGCCCCAGGCGCAGAATACCCGCCGCATCCAGTTCATTTCGTTCACCGACTCCGACATGGTGCCGACCGGCACGACCGACACCACGCTCACCGCCAAACGCGGCCTGATCCGGGATGCGTTCGACAACACCGACATCGCCGTGCTGGTCGACCGCAACCTCGACGGCGCGATCAAGGTCGGCGGCACCGGCGGGGACAGCATCGCGACGCTGCCGGCGGTGCAGGCGCCCGACAGCACGCTCCGCATCACGCCGACCAGCACGGGCCAGACGCCCGACTTTCCGACCGCCGCCCAGGGCGGAGTCCGCCGCGGCGTGGTGTTCTACAGCGCACCGCCGAAGGCCACGACGGGGAGCGATCTGATCTACAGCTGGAAATGAGCGCAGCCCGGCCGGCCGACACGCGACGTCCCGCGAACCTTCGCGCTGCGGTGGCCCGGCGCCTCCGTCGCGGGGCGCGGGCGGCCGGGGCCGCGTTTTCGCTGGTCGAACTGATGGTGGTGATGGGAGTGATCGTCATTTTGGTCGGCGGAATCGCCCTCGCATTATCCGGGCGCGGTTCGGACGGCGCGGCGCTCGCGCAGGCCCAGTCCATCGTCGCGAGCCTGGTCGGGGCCACCCGCGCGCAGGCGGCCCTGCACCAGACCAACGCCAAACTCATCGTCTACGCCCGCCAGCCGGCCACGGGCGTGGCCGACAACACCCGCTACCTGCGCGTCCTGCAGGTGCTGCGACAGGAGACGCTGGCCAACGGCACGACGACGGTCTGGGTCGCCGCCGGCGATCCCGTGACGCTGCCGGTGCCGGTCTGCGTCGTGCCGCCTTCGGTGCCGGCCACGCATCTCAACACTGGCGTCGCGTGGAACAACAATGCGGCCACCGGCCCTGTCTCCACCCTGCGCCAGGAGAACATCAGCTATCGCGGCCAGAGCGGCGCGACGACCCTGCAGTATTTCGGCGCGGTCGGCGCCGCCGGCGTGGTCTATTCGCTCGATTTCGCGGCCGACGGCACCGTGACTTCCAACACCTCGGGCAACCCGACCAAGATCGCGCTTGCGACGGCGACCTTGAGCCAGACCACCTTTCCCCGCTTCAACAACGCCAGCACCGCCCGCGGACTCTTCGTGCGCAAGACGGGCGCGATCTCGCTGGTCGACGAGGCGACGGGCTTCTGAGCGATGGCCGGCCGCCGACACTCTCCCGTTGCCGAGGTTGGCGCCGTCCGGCGCGCCGCCGCGTTCTCGCTTCTCGAGGTGGTGGTCGCGGTCGGGGTTTTCGCCCTCGGGATGGTCGCGGTGGTCGGTCTCTACGCGCCGGTCGCGAAATCCGTCACCGGCGTGGCCGATGCGGAAGCGGCCGGACGCGTGGCCGATGCGGTGCGGGCGCGGCTCGGGGGCCTGCCCTTCGAGACCGCGCTGGCGCTCGTCCAAACCAAGGCGAATTTGCGCCGCAAGGACGGCGACGGCGCCTACAATCCCAACGACGGCACGAAGAACCCCGAGGTGCTCTTCGGCAAACTGTCGGGCGACGTCGGCATCTATGACGCGGCCCGCGAGCCGAAAGCATGGTATGACGCCCGCGGCGCCCGGGTGCTCGACGCCGACAAGTTCTTCGAGATCGATCTGGTGCGCAACGAGACCCTCTCGCCCGTCGCCGACGATGCCACCGCGGCGTTTGTCGCCTACACGATCCGCGTGCGTTGGCCGGCGTTTCTGCCCTCGACCAGTCCCGCCGGTTTCGTCCAGGTCGGCGCCAACCCTTCCGGGGGCGGTGCGGTGCCCTACGACCACAGCCGCAAGACCGCGCTGTTCTTCACCGGCACGATCCAGCGCTGATTCTCCGCCGTGACTCCCCGTCGAATTTGCCCCGCTCTCCGTCGCCGCCCGACCCGTCGCGCCGGGTTCACGCTCGTCGAGTTGCTGGTCGCCGCCGGGATCACCGCCTTTCTGGCCGCGTCGATCGCCGCGATCGTCGCCAACATTTCCACCACCGCCGCGCGGGCCGGCAATCGCCTCGGCACCGATGCCCAGGCCCGCATCGTTCTCGACCAGATCCAACTCGATCTGCAGAGCGCGTTGTTTCGCGAAGACGGCAATGTCTGGCTGGCCGCGGACGTGCTGACCACGACGGGCAACTCCGGTCTTTGGCAGGTGGCGCCCCGCAATCCGAAGCCCACCGGCGGTCTCTCGCAGCAGCTCACCGCGGCCAATCTCGCGCAGGCCCGTTTCAACACCGCCGGCGTCTGGCTCCGCTTCTTCACGAACAGCAAGCCCGTCACCAATGCCGCCGGCAACCTCGTCACGCCGTCCGCCCCGGTCGCGGTCGGTTACCAGATCGTCCGCCGGTTCACGGCCACGAATCCGGCAAACCTCGGCACCGCCTACCTCCTGCACCGCTCGGAGGCGCGCCCGGCCACCGCGAACGGCCGGATCGGCACCTTCGAAGCCGGATTCTCCATCACCACGGCGAACTACACGACCAGCACCTCGGGGACCAACAACGGCTCCGTGACCGGCGATCCCCGCAGCATCCGGGTCCCCGGCAATGCCCGCAACCTGGACTCCGTCATCGCCGACAACGTCATCGATTTCGGCATCCGGGCCTATGTCCGCGATCCCGCTGTTCCGGGCGGCCTGCGCCTGATCTTTCCGGCCAACGCCGCCGGTTCGCTCTCGAACAATCCGCAGGCGCTCAGCGCCCGGCTGCGGTCCGACACGCCGACGACCGACCCCGCTTACAATTTCCGTTTTCTGATGCCCGATGTGATCGACGTCATGGTGCGCATCCTCACCGACCGCGGTGCGGCCGACATCGCCAACATCGAGAAGATCGTGACGCCCGCGCTGCCCGTGCCGCAGAAATACAACAACAATGCCGCCGCCTGGTGGTGGGGCATCGCCGAGGAACACTCGCGCGTCTACACGCGCCGCATCGTGCTCAACGCGAAACCGCTCTGACCCCCGCCGTGGCCTTCCGTCTTTCCCGTTTCCCGTCCGCGCGGCCCGTCTCCCTCGCCACTCCGCCGGCCGCAGCCGCGACCGCCGCGCGCCGGGGGCGGCGCGGCTTCGCCCTGCTCATCGTCGTCACGCTGCTGGCCTTCATCGTGCTGCTCCTGCTCGGCCTCGCGACGTTCACCCGCGTCGAGACCGCCATCGCCGGCAACACGCAGCGCCAGGCCCAGGCCCGCGAGAATGCGCTCCTCGCCCTCAACGTCGCGGTCGGCCAACTCCAGCGTTACGCCGGCGCGGATACCCGCGTCACGACCACCGCGCACAACTTCGATGCGGTCAACGGCACCTTCCCCTACACCGGGGTCTGGGGCACCGATGCGACGGCCGCGGCGGCCCCGCTCACTCCGCTGACCTGGCTCGTCAGCGGCAACGAATTCACGGTGCCCGATACCAGCGAGGGTGCGGCGGAGGGCGCCACGATCGCCGCCCCGCTTGCCGTTACGCCGGTCGCGCTCGGCAACCGCACCGTCGACCTCGTCGGCCGTTTCACCACCGGCGGCACCAGCAACACCCGCAACGCGTCCTTCGTGACCGTGCCCCTTGTCGATCTGACCTCGACGGGCATCCCGGGCCGCCCGTCCACCGCCGAAACCGTCATCGGTCGCTACGGCTGGTGGGTCGGCGACCAGGGCGTCAAGGCCCCCGCCGCCGTGGCCGACACCAGCGCGACAGTCACGGGCGCGCCCTTCGACTCCGCCGACCAGCGCAGCCGGATCGCGCAGCAACTTTCCCTCGGGGCCGGCGCGGCCGACGCCTCCGGGGCGCCGGTGTTCGAACCGCGCGACGCCAACAACGCCAACCTCGTCGCCAACCAGCGGGTGGCGCAGGCCTCGCAGTTCGCGTTTCTCCGCAACGCCTCCAACGGGCAGCTCGGCTTGGCCCGGGCCCAGCAGAATTTCCACGTCTGGTCGCCCAACAACACCGCGGTGCTCGCCAACACCAAGAGCGGCGGCCTGCGCCAGGATCTCTCGCTCGCGCCCGGCCTGCTCGGCGGCGCGTTCGCCGCCTGGGCCAATTACGCGTCCTACACCGAGAAGTTCGTCCCCGACGCCCCCGTGGTCGACGAGACCGGGGCCGTGGTGACGCCGATCGTCGTCGGCACGCCGCCCCCGGCGATCAGTCCCGCCTACGGTTCCGATCCGCTGCGCCGCCGGGTGACGATGACGCCGCATCAGCTCGACGGCAACGGCTCCCACCAGATCGCCCCGATCCTTTCTTATTTCCTGCTGACCTTCAACGTGCGCTCCCAGAGCTCGAGCGGCGCCTCCAGTCCGCTCGAGGTCCGCGCCCGGTGGATGCTTTCGCTGTGGAATCCCTACACCGCCGCGCTTGTGCCGGAAAACCTGCGCGTCGAGGTCACCGGCCTGCCCGACTCCGTGCTGGTCGTGTCGGAAGAGGCCGGCCGCGAGGGGCCGCTGGCGCCGCCGTTTTCCCTGCGCACCGCGTTTGGTTCCCCGCTGCGCATGGCGTTGCCGTGGGATGCGACGACCTTGCCGGAAGGTGCACCGGCGGAAGATCGCCAGTCCTGGTTGCCCGGCCGGGTCTACACCTGGCGATCCGAGCAGAATACCGACAAGAACGACGATCCGCCCGAGGGAGGCTTCGCGTCCGCGTTTTACAGCCGCACCCTTTCCGATGGCGGGCAGGGCGTGCAGCGCGCGGTCAACAGCGTCGCCGGGGTGCCGGCCGATGTCTGCCATCTCGAAGTCAGCGGCGCCACCCAACTCTCCGTCCGGGTCTATGCCGTCCGCGATTCCGGCGACGTGCTGATCGGTCGCTTCACCTCGCCCGAATTCGTGGAGGCATTCACGACGAGTTCGCAGCCGCTCTCCGCCTCCGGCTACCAGTTCAGCTATGTTTTCCGCCTCGCCGAAAGCCTCGATACGCCGGCGACCCCCGGCGCGTGGCTCACGACGGAGGGGCGCGATTTCCGCCGCCGCTCGCCGCCTTCGGAGATCTTTACCGTCGAGGCCGAGGGCAACAATCCCGCGGCTTACGAAAACTACAGCAGCATCAGCCGCCCCTCGCGCCTGCTCGACCGCGCCAACGATTCCTACGGCTACAACGAAGACGTGCCGGTCTTCGAGCTGCCCCGCGGCCCGCTGCTGTCGCTCGGCGCGCTCCAGCATTTCCGTTTGACCGGCCAGCGCCCGTTCATGATCGGCAATCCCTGGGGCGCCACTTACACGCTCAACGAGATTCGGCTGCCCGAGCTCTTCGACCGCTTCTACTTCTCCGGCCTGGTCGACGGCATGGTGCCGGCGACGACGACGGCGGGGGACCTCATTCTGCCGAATCCGCTCCTGAAGCCCTTGCGCGCCTGGGATGCCGGGAACCGGGCCTATCGGCGGGTCTCCATCGACGATGTGCGCCTGCTCATGGCGCCGCCGTCGACGACCGATGCCGATGGCAACGTCATTCCCGGTCCCGCACCCTCGTCGACCTCGTCGAAGTATTTCGTCCAGACCGGCGCGTTCAACCTCAACTCCCCCCACGCCCTTGCCTGGGCGGCGGTGTTGCGCGGCGTGCGCTTTCCGGCGCCCAAGGCCTTCACCTATCTCAATCCGTCCGACGCCAACGGCACGGCGTCCGACACCGACGTGGCGACGGTGCAATCGGGCGACGCGCAGTTTTTCCGTTTTTCGCAGACCGCCCAGGAAACCTACAAGGCCGAGGCCGGCCTGGCGGCGCCGGGCGAGGCACCCGATCCCGCGCCCAACACCCATCTCTTCCGGCAGGGCATGCGCACCCTGTCCGCCGCGCAGGTCACCGCCCTCGCCAACAAGATCGTCGAATTGCTCGCCGTGAAGCATCGTTCCCCCGATTCCGGCGGGCCCTTCCGTTCGATGGACGAGTTTCTCACGCCGAGCGCGCTGTTTGCCGGCCTCGATGCCGACGGGAATCCGCTGGCCCCGCGCACCCTGCTGGAAGCGGCCATCGCGGACACGGGGATCAACGCCGACATCCCCGAATTCAGCTCCCAATTCCTGACCCAGGCGGACGTGATGACGGCGCTGGCGCCGACGCTTTTCCCGCGCTCCGACACCTTCGTGATCCGCACCTACGGCGAAGCGGTGAATCCGGCGACCAACGCGACGGAAGGCCGGGCGTGGTGCGAGGCGGTCGTGCAGCGTCTGCCCGAGTATTTCGAGGCGAAGGACGACGACGCGGATGCGACCGGCGACTTTGCCGACACCGCTCCGGAGGCCCTTACCAGCGAACTGAACAAGGTGCACGGCCGGCGTTTCAAGGTGCTTTCCTTCCGATGGCTCACGCGCTCCGACATTTGACGGCCGGAGGCCGCGATAGCCCCACGGTGTCCCGGCGGCGTGCGCTGGTGATGCTGGCGGGCGGCGGCTGTTGGGTCGTTGGTCTGGCGCGTTCCGCACCGGCACCCGCCTCGCAGGCCCTGCGGTTTTCGGTGTTTGCCGCGTCCCCGCCGTCGGGCGCCCTGTTTGTTCCCCGCCCGGGCGGCGAGGCACAAAAGCTGGCCTTCCAGCCGTCCGCCCGCTCGCGCCGCTACGAGTATCGCGGGCCGATGCCGCTGCGCTTTGCCGACGCGACGGGGAAACCGCTGGCCGAGGCGACCGTGCCGGCTGGCCTGCACGACGTCCTGCTCCTGTTCACGCCGGCGCCGGCCGGGGAAGCGGGGTTGCCCTTCCGGATCGCCGTGTTGGACGACAGCCCGTCGCGCCAGGGCGCCGGAACGCTCGCCGTGATCAATCTGAGCGGCTTGGCCCTCGCCGGGACGGTCAACACGACCAAGGTCACGCTGGCCGCGGGGCTGAATCCTGCGGTGGCGGTGGGGCGCACGGCCAAGGTTGAATTCCAGACGACCTTCAAGGGCCGGGTTTACCGGTCGTATGCGGCGACGCTCGCGATGAAAGCAGGCGAGCGGGCCCTGCTGATCCTGTTTCCGCCCTTCAATCCCGGTTCGCTCGAAGCCATGCCTCGGGTGCTGCTGGATCAGCCGTCGGCACCCAAAGCCGCAAAATAAAAAGGCGCGCGATCGGGATCGCGCGCCGGAAAGTGGTGCCAGAGGCCGGGATTGAACCGGCGACCAAAGGCTTATGAGTCCTCTGCTCTACCACTGAGCTACTCTGGCGTGGCAGGGGGCGGAAAGTGCAGGTTCCGTCCTGAAAATCCAACCAAAATTTCCGGTCGGCCGGAGGCAGCTCAAAACTCCGCCAACAAGGCCCGGAGTTCGCGTTCGGGATCCTCGTGCTGCTGGTCGATCGCGAGTTGCAGGGCTTGCTCGAGCAGGGGCCGGGCGTCGGCCCGGCGGCCGAGCTGCAGCAACACCTTCCCCAAAAGAATCCGGGCCATCATCCAATCGGCCTTTTTGGCGACGCAGAATTCGTAATGGGGCACGGCGTCGGCCGGCCGACCCTCGGCGGCAAGCGCCTGCGCGAGGCTGAAGCGGAACATCTCGTTGTCGGGCTGGCGTTCGACCAGGGCCCCGAAGTGCTCGGACCGCGAGGGCATGGCTCAGACCGAGTCGACGAACACGACGACGCCGGTCGCGTTGTCGGGGCCGCCGCGCTTCACCGCCAGATCGACAATCTCCTCGATCGAGGCCTTCGGATTCGGCGCGCCGGCCAGCAAGGCGCCGAGTTCCTGGTCCGGAATCATGCGGGTCACGCCGTCGGTGCAAAAGAGGTAGCGGTCGCCCGCCATCACCTGGCGGGTGATGACATCGACCTCGGGCGGCGTGGGTTGCCCGATGCACCGGGTGAGGGCGTTGCGGTTCGCTTCGTGGTAGTAGACGACCTCGCCCCGCGCCCGGCGCATGCGGGCCTCGTTTTCCACCGAGTGATCCTCGGTAAGGCGGGAAAATTCGCGGCCGCGGGCGCCGTAGGCCCGGGAATCGCCGACGTGGCCGAGTCTCAGTTTGTCCCCGGCGAAAACCCCGAAGGTCAGCGTCGAACCGATGCCCATGGCCGGGCTGAGCTTGGCGCCGAGGTGGCCCACCATCTCGTTCGCGTGCTGCACGATGGACACCAGGTTCGGCTCGCGATCCTGGGCCTGGGCGTAGAGCGCCCCGGCAATCTCGTCGACGGTCAGCTGCGCCGCTTCGGCCCCGCCCGGAAGACCGCCGACGCCATCCGCGACCCCGAATATTAACGCTTTTTCGTCAAAGAGATAGCGATCCTCGTTCTCGCGTCGGACCCGGCCGATGTCGGAGAGAGCTGCAGCTCGAATCGAAAGCATGGGAAACGATACGTCGGGGCGGTTTCAGGCGAAAGGACGAAATGTCGTTTCACGGTTTTCCCGGGAAATTGACGAATACTCCGGTTGCGGCAGGCATTCGAGAAAGAGGCGGCCGTAGCTTTTGGCGAGCACGCGGGAATCGAGCACGGTGACGAGACCGCGATCGGTGGCGGTGCGGATCAGACGCCCGATACCTTGGCGGAACTTCACCAGCGCGTCGGGCAACGTGAGCTCGTTGAACGGACTGCCGCCGGCATCGCGGATGTGGTCGCAGCGCGCTTCGGTGACGGGGTGGGTGGGCGGATCGAACGGGAGCCGGGTGATGATCACTTGCGCCAGAGCGTCCCCGGGGACGTCGACGCCGGTCCAGAAACTGTCGGTGCCGAAGAGGACGGCATTGCCGGCGGCGCGCATCTCGCGGGCCAGCTCGGTGCGCGAAAGGTCGGCGCCCTGCATCAGAAACGGCCGACGCTCCGCCCGGAAGCGCGGCTCGAGTTGGGCGGCGACCGCGCGCATGTCCGTGTAGCTGGTGAACAGGACGAGGGTGCCGCCGCGGACCTTGGCAACGCAGAATCCGATGTAGTCGGCCAGGACCTCGAGCGCGAGGCGGGCTTCCTGCGGAGTAGGGAGGGGCACGTCGGTGGCGACGAAGACGCGCATGTGGCGTTCGAAGTCGAAGGGCGACTTCACGGCGATCGCGCGGGCGCCCTCGGCCCCCATCCGCGCGGCAAACGGTTCGATCCGGCCGCCCATCGCCAGGGTGGCGCTCGAACACACCACGCTGGTGCCGCAACCGAAGAGGTGCTTGCGCAGGTCCGGCGCGACATCGATCGGCGCGCTGCGGAGCGTGACGATCGTCTGCTTCCGGCCGCCGCGTTCCGCCCAATAGACGTGCCCCTTGTCGCCGAGCGTCAGCCATTCGGTCACGCCGGCCTGCAGCGATTTCACGCGGGTGCGCTGTTCGAGCAGTTCGTCGCGTTCGCGACCGTCCTCGAGCTTGTCGGCGAGTTTGCCGATCAGCCGGTGCAGCGCGGACAACGGGCCGTCCAGCGTGGGTTCCGCCACCCCCGGCTCGCGGACCCGGAGGATAGGGCGCTGGACGAGGAGCTTGTTGCCGATGAAATCGAAAAAGAGCCGGGCGGCGTCGAGCGCGTCGACCACGAGTTGCTGGGCTTCCGGACCGCCGAGTTTGCGGAAGAGGCCGCGTTTGGTGCGGGGGTTGAAGAGGTATTTGAGCGCGCGCTCGACGCCGTAGCTGGAGAGGGCGAGGCCGAAATTTTCCGTCGCCACGTCGGGGACGGTGTGGGCCTCGTCGAGCACGACGAAGTCGTCCGCGAAGAGCACCCCGCGGGCGTCGGGGCCGGAGCCGTTGGCGCGGGCGCCGCCCGCGTTGATGAGGGCAAAGAGCAGGGCGTGATTCACGATGACGACCTGCGCGGCGCGGAGCCGGGCGCGGGCGCGCTGGAAGAAACACTTTTCGCAGTCGCAGTGTTTGCGGGAGCAGGAGGAGGAGTCGGCGTTGACGGCGTCCCAGACCTCGGCGCGCGGCGGCGGCTTGAGGTCGTGGCGGAGGCCGGACTCGGTGGTGTCCGCCCAGGTGGCGATCCGCTGCAATTCGTCGTAATCGGCATCGGCGAAGAGCGAGGCGCGGTCGGCGAGGGCGTGGGCGAGCCGGGTGGTGCAGAGGTAGTTGCCCTTGCCGACGAGCACGGCGGACTTGAAGCCGGCGTAGCGTTGGAGCTCGGGCACCGCCTGGAAGAGACGGCGGCACTTGGGCAGGTCGCTGGTCTCGAGTTGCTCCTGCAGGGAGATCGTGTGGGTGGAGACGATGAGTTGCCGGGACTGGTCGAGGGCGTGGATGAGCCCGGGCACGAGGTAGGCGAGGGACTTGCCGACGCCGGTGCCGGCTTCGAACAGCAGCGGCTCGTCGTCGCGCAGGGCGGCCGCCACGGAACGCGCCATCGTTTCCTGCTCGGGCCGGTGTTCCAGTTTCAATCCGGCATGCAGCCAGCCGCCCTCGGCGAAGATTTTGGCGGCGAGGGCGGGCGCGTGGGAGACGGGCGGAGGCGCGGAGCCGGAGTCGTCGCGGAGGCCGATCATGGTGGCGGTCGGCGAAGCAAGGTCCGCAAGAGATGCGGCGCAAATGAATTTGCCGGAAAACCGGAAGCCCCGGATCGTGGCGGCGTGGAACCTACGACTAACGGCGACGCGGCGTGGGTGGAGGCGCTGGTCGAATTTCTCCGGATACAGCCGGCGGTGAGCGCGGTGCGCATCGACCCGGCGGCCCAGCGGCTGGAAATCGCCACCCTCGGCGGCGCGGCGGTCGCCGGGCTGGAGGAGCGGCTGGCGGAGACCATCGCGGCGGTGGAGGCGCGGGTGCAGGCCGGCGCGGGGGCCGGAGCTCCGGCGGGCTTTTCCGTGCGGCGGGAGGGCGGAGTGGTGATGGTCGGGCGGGATCAATGCGCGACCGCGGCTTCGCTGGCGCAATGGCGCGAGGTGGAGTGGCCGGAGATCAAGGCCGAGATCGCGCCCGCGGAGCAGGAATGGCGCCTGCTCGCGGGGCTGGCCGGCCTATGCGGGTTGGCCGGGCTGGCGGGGGCGGCGGCGGCGCATTGGCTGCCGGGCACGCCTTGGGCGGCGCAGGGGCTGTTCCTCGTCGCGATCATCGCCGGCGGCTGGGATGCGGCGATCGATACCTGGGAGAATCTCAAGAAACGCGAGATCGACATCCATTTCCTGATGCTGCTCGTCGCCGGCGGGGCGATGCTCATCGGGGCGTGGGGCGAAGCCGTGCTGCTCTTGTTCCTCTTCGCGGCCTCGGGTGCGATGGAAGAGTATGCGCTGGACCGCACCCAGCGCGAGGTCAGCGCGCTGCTGAAGACGTCGCCGAAGCGCGCGACCGTCGTGGGGGCGGACGGGCGCGAGATCGAGGTCGCGGTGGAGGCGCTCGCGGTCAAGCAACGCCTGCGGGTAAAGCCGGGCGAGGCGTTTGCGGCGGACGGACTGGTCCTGAGCGGCCGGAGCGCGAGCGACGAATCCGCGCTCACCGGCGAATCCGTGCCGGTCGAGAAAGCCACCGGCGACCAGGTCTACAGCGGGACGCTGAACCTGTGGGGCACGGTCGATTTCGAGGTCGTGCGGCTGCCGGCGGAGAGCACGTTGCAGAAAATCATCCGGCTGATCCAGACGGCCCAGAAGCTGAAGGCGCCCAGCGAACGGTTCACGGACAAGTTCGGCACGGGCTACACCTATGCGGTGATCGGCGGATCGGTGCTGATGTTTTTGGTGTGGTGGCTCGGCTTCGGCTTGCCGGCGTTCGAGAACACGCCGGAGGTGCGGTCGGCTTTCTACCGCGCGATGACTTTGATGGTGGTGGCAAGTCCGTGCGCGCTGGTGCTGTCGATTCCCTCGGCGATTTTGGCGGCGATCGCATGGGGAGCGCGGCACGGGGTGCTGTTCCGCGGCGGCGCCGCGATCGAAAAACTGGCGGAGGTGCGGATCGTGGCGCTCGACAAGACCGGCACGCTGACGACCGGGGAACTCGCGGTGGAGCGGGTGGAGAGTTACCCGCTGGGCCGGGAAGCGGAGATTCTCGCGCTGGCGCATGCGCTCGAGGCCAAGTCGCAGCATCCGATCGCGCGCGCGATCGTGCGTCACGCCAAGGCCAACGGCGTGGCGGAACTGCCGGTGGACGACTTCCAGTCGATCACCGGACAGGGCCTGCGCGGCAAGGTCGGCGGGACGACGCTGCTGCTCGGGCGCCGCGAGATGCTGGAAACGGGGCCGTTGGCGGAGTGGGCGAGCCGGCTGCCCCCGGCTTCGGCGGAATTCAGCGAAGTCTGGGTGATCGGGAAGGACGTGGTCGGGCGGATCCTGTTGCGCGACCAGATCCGCGCGGAGTCGCGCGGGGTGCTGGCGAAATTGAAAGCCGCGGGTCTGCGCACGGTGATGCTCACGGGCGACCGGCGGCATACCGCGGAAGCGGTGGCGAGCGAACTGGGCCTCGACGAGGTGCGCGCGGGCCTTTCGCCGGAAGGCAAGGTGGAGGCGATCCAGACCCTGCGGGCCGGCGGGCAGAAACTGGCGATGGTCGGCGACGGTGTGAACGACGCGCCCAGCCTGGCGGCGGCGGACGTGAGCGTGGCGATGGGGGCGAGGGGCAGCGACGCCGCGCTCGAGCAGGCGGAGGTGATTCTCATGCACGATCGCATCGAGAATTTTCTTTCGGCCCAGCGACTCAGCGTGCGGGCGCGCGCGGTGATCCGGCAGAATCTGGCGATCTCCCTCGGGGTGGTTGCGGTGATGGTGCTCGCCACCGCCTTCGGTGCGGTGCCGCTGGCCGTGGGTGTGGCGGCGCACGAGGGCAGCACGCTGCTGGTCTGCCTCAATTCGCTGCGGCTCCTCTTCGGGCGCAACGGGTGAGCCGCGCCGGTCGGAGGGGCGGAGTGACGGCGGCCGGCCGCGGCGCGTCTACCGGAATTAGAGGGGGTGCGGCGGGGCATTTTTGCATCGTCTTGGGTGTGCCCGTCTCACCACGCTGCGCCTCGTGAAAACCACGAAGCGACCCCTCTTCGCGCTGGCTCTGGCGGCGCTCGGATTCGGCGGCGGCTGCACGTTTCCCAACAGCGGCACGGTGTATGACCGCAACCGCGTCGGCCGGACCATGAACATCGAGATCGGCGATGTCGTGGCGGTGAACGACGTCACGATCAGCGGCCAGCAGAGCGTGATCGGTGTATCGGGGGGCGGACTGGTGGGTTACTCCGCGGCCTCCGGCGGTTCGGGCGTGGGCGGCGCGGTGGCCGCCGCGGGCGGAGCGGTCGTCGGAGCCATTGCCGGCGGAGCGGTCGAGGAAAAGGTCACGCGCAAGACCGCGCAGGAGATCACGATCAAGCTGAAGAACGGCGACACGATCGTGATCGTGCAGCAGCCGACGGATTTCCGTTTTGCGGTGGGCGACCACGTGCAGGTGCTTTCGGGGGCCGGCGGTTCCTCGGTGCGACGCCTGTGAAGTCCGCGGCCGGGAGATTCGGTCCGCGGATCGGGCGCCGGTTACTGCCGGTGCTGGCCGCGTTTGCCGGGGCGCTGGGCGTCCTGTCCGGCTGCGCCACGGGCAACGACGATGCCTACCGCGAGTCGCTGCGCGCGACGATGGAGGTGCTCAAAGTGGAGCAGGGGGAAATCATCGCGGTGAACGACGTGATGATCAGCCCGGTCCAAGCCCGGAAGATCGTCGCCCAGTCGAGCGATTCGCGGGGCGGTGCGTCCGGGATGAGCGCCACGCCGGTGGCCCCGCCGCGCCGCGGGGTCGCCATCCCGGGAGGTCGGCTGGTGGCGGGCGAGGAGATCACTGTGAAGCTCCGGGGCGGCCAATTGCTGATGATCGTGCAGGAGCAGGCGCGGCCCGCGATGGCCAAGGGGGAACGCGTCAAGGTGGTGACCCGGCAGCCCGCGGGTGGGCTGGGTTATCCGGAAACGCAGGTGGAGCGGGAGCAGTAGGCGCGACCGTCCGCTCGGTTTCCGGGAGGCGGGCGGGGCGGGTGTGCCGCGCCGCTGTCAGTCTTCGATCCAGACGAGGTCGCCGACGCGGACTTCCTCGTAGAGTTGGATAATGTCGAGGTCGCGCAGCAGCACGCAGCCGGCGCTCAAGGGTTCGCCGATGCGGTCGCCGTGGTTGGTGCCGTGGAGGTAGACGTAGCGATCGTAGGTGTCGACGTCGCCGCCCCGATTCACGCCCGGTTCGAGACCCCGGAGCCAGAGGATGCGCGAGGTGATGAGATTGTCGGCGCGGCCGTCCTCGCTGGTGAGCAGCTCCGAGAAGTGTCGGCCGGTCGGGACGCGCGCCTTGAAGACCATCCCCGGCGGCTGGCCGGCGCCGATACGCTCGGCGATCTCGTGCAGGCCGCGCGGCGTGCCGAGGGAATTTTTCACATTGGAGGGCGGTCGCTTGGAGGTGGAAACCGGGTAAGCCCGGACCAGTTCACCGCCCCGGAAAAACTGCAGCGTCGCTGTGCCGATGCGGACGGTCAGGACCCGTTCTCCGGGCTTGATGCCCAGTCGGGCGCAGGTTTTTCTGACCGACTCCATCGGAGACAAACTCGTGAACAACGCATCCATCAATG
>JACCDX010098464.1_pt1 | contig 32457 bp, 37 predicted proteins | sample 7449681 | NCBI WGS metagenome assembly JACCDX01 (sample SAMN15323450, study PRJNA562643) | freshwater metagenome | isolation source: river surface water | place: USA:Blue River Watershed | collected 2017-08-18
AATATAAAATGTCTAAGTACTGTCTCTCTAATCTTCTTCTATAAATGTAAATTTTAATATTGTTTCTCTTTAATAAATATCCAAATTATGGAATATAACCAACTACCAATTAATAACCACATATTATCAATAATTCCAGCAGCATTATATACAATCCATCTAAGTCCTTTACAATGTGGTGTTGAAATCATAATAGGTGACATAAAAAATCCAAAAACTGTATTGGGAACACAAAATTTAACATATAAATGTGCTGAAAAATAATGTAAACAAATCCATAATACGTAAATTCCAGAACATTTTAAAAAGGTGGATAACCATTTCAATAAAAAAATAAATAGATTATTAAAAAAATTATACATATTTTCAATAAGAAGACCTTTAGATATTTTTTTTAATTCAATGTCATTTAATTCTTTAATATCTTCGTCAAAAATAATTCTTTGCATAGTACATTTTTATATATGATAAATCTTTATATTTTTTTCATATTTAATTAATTCATCTTCCATTGTTACGTCTTAGTAATGATACTAGTTCAGATATCAATCCTATATTTAAAGGTTGAATATTATTTCCAGAAGAGTCTAATAAATTATTATCATTATTATTAGTATCATTATCATTGTTATTATTATTATCAGTATTATTATTGATTCCGACACTATTTATTCTACTAATATGTTGTTGTTCATCAGTTATTGTATTGCTATATGTATTGACATTATAATTACGAATATCATAACGACATACAGGACACCTACAATGATTTCTAAACCAATTTAATAAATGGTCTGGATAAAATATATGTCCGCATGGTCTAATTACAATAACCATATCATTATCATTAAAATCTTCCAATGCAATAGGACATTGTGTATTAGTAGGTCTAGTGATATCACAATAACGAGTTCGCCGAGTTGCATTTTCTATTTGTGTTTGAGTAGGAAATAATTCTATGGGTTGTTCTAATTGCATTTGAATAACATAATTAAGTACGTCTCTCATTGCACTATCAAGAAGACTTCTTTGTGGTTGGATAGGAATAGTGAATTCTGTAATAGAATCTATTACATCATATGTTGTATCATTTAATATAAATCTAGTGTAATTTCGTTCTCGTTCATGGTCTCGATCACGTTGTCTATTTTGCCTGGAATGTTGTCTGTTTTGTCTGGAATATTGTCTGTCTTGTCTGGAATATTGTCTGTCTTGTCTACTATTATTTGTAAGTAATTCACTTAACATAAGTCTGATTTGATTATTTGAATTATTAATATTGTTTATGGTGGTAGTTAATGAATGTAATGTTTGAATGTTATCATTATACATAATAGTCAACATATCTACTAATATATCTCTATCATTTGACATATTTGAATTCATAATATATAATATATAACATCTGTTTAAATATAAAATAATAATAATAATAATTAATGAATATAACAAAATATAAAAATAAAGGGTTAAGTGGTTTGGCAAATTTAGGAAATACATGTTTTATAAATACATGTCTTCAAGTTCTCTCTCATACTTATGAGTTAAACGAATTTTTAAATGATAAACTAAGTCAAATAAAGTTGAACAATATATGCGATTCTGCTATTTTATTAGAATGGGATGAATTGAGAAAAATGTTATGGAATGAAAATTGTATTATTTCACCAGGTAAATTTATAAATACTATCCATAAAATTGCTCATATAAAAAAAAAGGAATTATTCACAGGTTATGAACAAAATGATGTTTCCGAGTTTCTATTATTTTTAATAGATTGTTTTCATAATTCACTTTCGAGAGAAATCAATATAAATATTTCAGGCAAACCAGAAAATGAAACAGATATACTTGCATTAAAATGTTTTGAGATGATTAAACAATGTTATTCAAAAGATTATTCTGAAATTTGGAATTTATTTTATGCAGTTCATATTTCTGAAATATCAAGAAAAGATGATGGAACTGTTCTCTCTATAAATCCTGAACCATATTTTATGATTAACTTACCAATACCACCTGATAATAAATGTCCATCATTAATTGATTGTTTTGATCACTATGTAAAAGGAGAGACAATAGAAAATTATAAATGTGAAAATAGTAAAGACGTAATAGACATAAATAAAAGAATAATATTTTGGTCATTTCCAACTATTTTAGCAATCGATTTAAAACGATTTAATTTCCAATTAAAAAAAAATCAAATACAAGTTACATTTCCAATTGATGATTTAGATTTATCTTCATATGTAGTAGGTTATAAAAAAATGCAATTTAAATATGAATTATATGGTGTATGTAATCACAGTGGAGGATTATTGGGAGGACATTATACATCATATGTAAAAAATGCGAATGGAAAATGGTATCATTATAACGACACTAATGTATCAGAAGTTGAATCAGTTGACACCATTATTTCACCAAAAGCGTATGTATTATTTTATAGAAAAAAGAATTTTTAACTATTTATATAATATATGGAAGTAGTTAACACATCAACAACAACTGATCCAGTAAATATGTATAATTATTTAAATGTATATTTAATGAATCCAATGGTTTTTATTATCATTTTTTTAATATTAGTGAGTTATTATGCATTTTCATCATCTTTAGGAACAGGAATACAAACATCGTCAAGTAGTTCATCTGGTGGTGGAATATTTGGCATAATTATTGCTGTCATTTTAGTAATACTTATTTTTGTAAATGCCATACAATATTTTTTTAGTATTAATGTAACTGCTTATATTCAAGGTTTATTTACACCAAAAACAACAGTAGATATTGTTGTAGATCAAAGTGCATATCAACCGTCTCCTGTTCCTGAGATTAAATTTAAGAAACAAGTATTTAATATTCCAGGAAATTATTATTCTTATGATAATGCAAAAGCGCTGTGTGCTGCTTATGGTGCAGAATTAGCGACATACGACCAAATTGAAAAGGCATATAATAATGGTGCAGAATGGTGTAATTATGGATGGTCTGCAAATCAATTGGCATTATTTCCTACGCAGCAAAAAACATATGATAAGTTACAAAGTATTGATGGTCACGAACATGATTGTGGTAGACCAGGTATAAATGGTGGATATATTGCAAATCCAAATGTTAAATTTGGTGTAAACTGTTATGGAAATAAACCAAAGATAACAAGTGAAGAAGAAGAATTAATGAAAAAAGCATCACCTTATCCTGAATCAGCAGAAGATATTGCTTTTCAACAAAAAGTGGATAAGATGAAAAACAATTTGGACCAATTATTAGTATCACCATTTAATCATAATTCTTGGGGTGAATTATAATCATTTTGGTGTGATGGAGAGTCATAATGATATGATGGAGAACTATATTTTTTTGTTATATGTTTAGTAGTTGTCATAGATAAATAAAATTCAATATAAGAATAAAATAAAAAACAATACATTGCTATTTTTATGAAGGCATAACTTAATGTTTTCGCTTTATTAATTAAAAAAATTGCAACAAGTGATTTATTATTTGATGTAGTTAATATAGTTCTACATATTGGACATTTATTATTTTTACTACTCCACATATCAAGACAATTTTTATGTATTAAACCATCACATTCGCAATTTTGTGTTTTTAAATATTGTCTTAAACTGGACGGTCTTATTTCCAAATCAGTATCATATTCATAACATATAAAACAAATATCTGAAGTATTAGATAAATCATCATTATAATAATGTTCACATACTCTAAAAATCATTTATTTATATAATACATATTTAAATAAATTCAATTACTTCTTCCTCTAATTTCTTATTCCTATAATTACTTCTTTCTCTTAGTAATATTATTTTTAGTTTTAAATTTTCTGGTAGTTTTCTTTTTACTCAATTTAGTTTTGCCATCATGTTCTTTAACAATATTTAATAATTTTTCATGTAAATCATCATCTATAAATTCATCTTCATCACTATTATGATCAACTTCATTATATTTACCACCTACTATACGATTATTATAAGAAAGAGTCCAATTTGGCACTACTAAATTATTAAATAAATCAGATACTTTATCACTTCCACCCATCTGTTCATTATTTAATGTCATGATAGGAGACATTCCTGCTTTCATCATGATAGATTTAACATTAAAACCACCTGAATAAATACCTTCTTTATCATTATTATTAAAAACCAATTCGTCTGCGCCTATATAATCTATTTCACTCATATAAATACTAAAATATAAATTTAAAGTATTTTGTCTTTATTTTTAACACATTTAAAGGAATTCCTCTAATTTTTACTAAGATAGACGTTTTATTTCTGGGACAATTTTATGAGAACGTTTTTGTTTAAGATGTTCCATAATCATTTTAACTTTGTTTTCGTCTTTGATAATTTCTCCAAGTGTTTTTTCTAAATATTTAAAGGTCAATGGTTCTTGAACTTTAGTGTCAATAAACTTTAATTTATCATTATTTATTTGAACTACACTTTCTTTCATATTATTATGTTTGGCATAATTAGTTATATTTAATTCCAATACATTTCTTTGTTCTCGCAGAGATTTTATTTGTTCGTTCAACTTTTTTAAATCATTATCCAACTTCACCCATTGCTGAATATTATTCTCAAAACTCATTATATAAATATATATAATTCTATATTTAAATAATAATTTAAACAAATTATTTATCTTTCATCATCGCTATCTATATCTTCATCATTTGTTTTGAACACTGGTTTAGATGGCGAAGTAAAAAAAGAATTTAATGATATTGTGTATTGTAGAATATTGTCTCCTCCATGTAATATACGATAAGCACCTCTATATAAAAGAATTAAATCATACTCATTCACTTCAGGATCTCTATCTTTAAAGACACGTTCATTTTTTTTAATTCTCTCTGCAACTTGGCATACATTATCTTTCATGTGATTTAATTGCAATGTTCTATATGATTGAGTATTTAATATGTCAGATATATTTACAAAAGTAATGTTTGGAAAATGTCTTTGTAAATGTTCCATAGTTAAATGCATTGTATCACTTGGAGAATACCGGTTTTCTTCCTTTTTAATTTCATCATCTATATCTAAACAACATTTTTTATATTTTTTGCCACTATTGCAATGACATAAATCATTTCTTCCCAATTTAATCATATATACCCTTTATATACATTCTTTTAAATACTTTACTTCACTTTATATTTATATTTTTCTCTTTTGTGTTTTTCTCTTTTTTCTCTTGCCACCGAGAGAAGATTTATTGTCTTTCGTGTCTTTAAGAAAAGACATTGTGTGTTTAGTTAAATCTTCTATTTCAGACTTAGGCAATAACGACGAAGTCATTTTAAAATGATTGTTTTATCACTTTTTCTTTTGGACCAACATATATTTCCTTTCCATTTATTTTTTTATATTGATTTTCCCAGGTTTTTTCTAGATTTTTCCACGTTTTTATGTCCGATTTTTTCGGAGTTCTAAATTTGAATCCTACATCAGTCATTAAATTATTACATCTGTAACAAATTCTTCCACCTTTATCATTCTCTTCGTTAACAGTTGTATGTTTTTTAACTCCATTTTGAACACGACAATTCCAACAAACATAATTTTTATACCACCAAAATTGCGGATTGCCTTTTGCTTGTCTATCACAATAAAAACACATTATTATTCTCAATAAAAAAGTATTTCAAAATTAACTAATTAAATGTTGTGTTTACTATGAAAAATTTTAATTTTGTTTGGACCACAATCCCACCAATTTTTGGTATATTTTGTAGAATACCCACACATATTATAATTATCTAAATTATCTTTGTTTAAAAATGAGTTTAATTGTGAGTTATTTCGTGTGCGAATATTTCTATTTATATTATGTCTTAATTTAACATAACTGTAACTTATCTTCTTTTTATTCATTTTGTTTTTATTACCATTTATATAATTTTGAAGTCCTAATAATTTCATATAATAAATATTTAAAAAAATTAATGCAATTTTAACTTAATTTTTTAATTTAATTTTTTTACATTTATAATTACAGAACGTCTTTGTATACCAACATCTAATAAATCAAAAACGTCTTTATGAACATCTACAATTACATTACATGTAGGTTTAAAATTAAAATCATATTTTCCTTTTTCAATTAAACGAACATGTGGATCACTTCCAAGTATTTCTTTAATAAATGCACAACCTTTCGAACTATTAAATATTTTTTGATTGAAAATTAGCAATTTATTATGAATATATAAACTATTTTGTGTAAGTGAACTTGGACAATTTGCTTCACAAGGTTCATACTCACATTCTTCCTCCACATCTTTAACTAAAAGAGATTTAAAAGGTTCACTATGACAATGATGACAATTATTTTTTCCAATAATGTCTACAACATCTTTTATTAATTTAAAATTAAGTAATTTATCTTCACCATATAAATATATATATTTTTGTTGCCATTTTGTATTGTTTTTAGTATTATTTATGAAATCAATTAAAGTATTAAATTGTTCTGGTTCAATATAATTAATCCAATCACTTAGCATTTTATTCTTCTTTGCTGTTATTATTCTTCCTCTCTAATATTGTTATAATAATTTATTAAAACCAATCAATATTTATTAAAACCAATCAATTTTTTTTACACCTTTGGACATTTAAAACGCCGGTTTTTAGTTTTAGATTTTTTTAGATTTTTATTTTTGCGTCTTGTGTGCTTTCTTTTGTTATATTTTCCACCTTTAATATAATTTATTTTAATTTAAATATTCGTCAATTGGTTCACCTTTAAATTTACTTCTATATAAATTTATTATAGATTCAAAATAATATTTTAAAGATTTATATGGATATGTTTCAAGCTTTGGATTAATAATCATTATTTTATTAGTTATTCTTTCTTCAGGAATAATTGAAGCCTTATTTAGCGTGTCTAATCCTAACGAACTTTGTTGTTTATTATAACATTTAATTAATAGTTTTTTAAATCCATGAATATATATATTATTCTTATTTAATTATTAAAAATAACATTTATGGTTATTTAGTAGGCGTTTTAATTGTCTAAAGGTGTAAAATAGGAAATACCATTCTGAGAATGGTATGCCCTTACTAAACAGCCATGAGGTACAAAGGGGTAAGCTGTGACCCAGTAGTTTAACTACTAACCTTGATCATGGATTTTATCAAGCTTTATATGTTTATAGCTTTAATTATGTTAATCTTTAAAGTTTAATCTTTTAACTCTAATCTTTAGTCTTTAATCGTTAAACTTTTATTTATTATCAGAGGAAACATATATCCTCCGACAATACATAATCTCATATGATTATAATTTAAACACGACTAATCTTTCTATATGGCAGTCGCAAATCCAGCAACAACAAATTCTTCGTTTCATTTAATAAGGGCAATATAAACATTGATTTCCTAAGTTAAATCTCAATTTGAGTAAGAGAATTACTTTCTGATAAAGCGAAATCAACATTAGAATTAAAATCTTCAATTTCAGTAGTCAATGTATCAATAGTCTTATCCATTCCTAGTGGATCATAGATTTCAACTGGATCATTCTTCCACATCATATCAGTTAAATCTTGAATAGTCGATGTATCTGGTTTAACATCACGACTACAAATTTGAGTAATATTTGCATCAATTGCTTGTTTTACCTTAGCCTTATGTGCTTCAAATTCCTTAGTAACCTGAAGACGCTGACGCTTTAATACATCAAGTAATGATTCCTTATATTTAATCGTCTTCTTCATTTCAATAGCTTCAACCACAGTCATTTCCTTTAATCCAATCTTAACTAAAGTAACTGCATTACTTTTCATAATAGCAGATTTTAATCGTTCTCTACGAGAAATTAAATCTGTTAATGATTGATGTTTTGAAGTAACTTGTGAAGTAAATTCATTCTTATTAATATTATAATTTGTGTTCTTTGTTACACAAACTGCAAATTTAATTTCATTGGTAGCTTTACTGATACGAGAATCTAATAATTTTAATTCTGATAAAGCTCTTGTAATAGATATTTTAGTTGTCATTCCTATTTTAAATAGAATATTTATCTTTATATTGTTTTTAAGTTATATAACATATTGAATTATAATATTAATATTATTAAAAATAGAACAAATATTTTTAACTAAATCTTCGTTTTTTTGTATTGCCTCCCCAAAATTTATACCATGGTTTACTTTTTGGGATGGACGGTTGATTCATTGTCTGTCTAATTTTTGAAACATCTGTCTCATCTCCGTAATAACCTGAAATATCCCTCTTATATTGAACTTGTGTGTCAAAATTAGATTTCAATTGTTTGCAGTATGGTGATGAATTATACATACCAAATTGTTTTGGACAACATTTTTGATAATTTGCATGCATTTTTTGAACTGGATCTTTTCCGTCCCCTATATCTTTTGATAAGGATGATAAATTATTTATGTCACATTCTGACGAAGATATATTTTTTGTTAGAAATCCACCTCTTAAATTTTTTCTAGATTTTTTTCTAGATCTTCTTGACTTTTTATATCTTCTAGTCCTCATAAAATATTGATATATTATTTTTTATAATAATTTAGATATTATTTAAATTTATTATATTATACCTTTTGAAATTCAAAATGCCGATATGGATTAAACTCATATGTCATACCTCCTGTATATTCTTGATGATTATAATCTGTTATGTTATTGTATTTTTTTGAAAAAACAAACTAAAGAAATATGTTTAGAAGCTGTTAAAAAATGTGGTTTGGCATTAGAATATGTTAAAGAACAAACTGAAGAAATATGTTTAGAAGCTGTTAAACAAGATGGTTTTGCATTAGAATATGTGAAAGAACAAACCGAAGAAATTTGTTTAGAAGCTGTTAAAGAAACTGGATATGCATTAAAAATTGTGAAAGACAAATCTGAAAAAATATGTTTAGAATCTATTAAAAAAACTACACATGCATTAGAATATATGAATGAAGAAACAAGAGAAATATGTTTAGAAGTTATTACACAAAAGGGTTATGCATTAGACTGTTTGAACAAAAATGACGAAAAAAAACGTGTTGTAAAATATATAAAAAACGAATATATTATTTAAATTTATTATGTATATTTTATTTTTTAGAAAAGAATTTGGTCAAACTTTGAACTCCAGCTTTATCATTATTTGTCTCTCTTAAATATTCGTCAAACAATAATTTTTTAATTTCTTTACATTTTAATTTCTCTAACTTCTCTTGGAATACTTCTTTACATTTATTTTCATCATCATATTTAAGATATATTTCATTTTTTAAACTGTCAACTTCCTTTTTAAACTTTAATAATTTTACTGGTTTGTTTTGAATAACCCATATTTTTTCAATAACTAATGCAAACAATTGTTGGACAGGTTTCATAATTTGATTTGTAATATAGAATGAGTAGTCAATCTTTAATTTATTTTCCTGAATAAATGTGGGAGTCTCTATTTTTTCACCTTGCAGTACATTTTTTCCAGGAACACAAATATATGCAAATGGAATTCTATCACCAGACCCTGGTTTATTTCCTGGATCTCTCGCTGCAATTCTATCTGCCAACACTTTATGTGCAATTGATTTTGGATTTTTATAGCCAGATCGCAACGATTTAGTAATAATCAGTTTTTCAATGGGATATTTTTCATCAACAATATTTTGTAAACAAGACTTTAAGAAATTAATAGCATCTTGAATATTTTGGGTCTTCATTAAAATATCTATAATACCTCCATAAATATCTTTTACGATTGGTGCATTATCTCTTCGTTTTAGTACAATACCCATTTCTTTACGTTTGCATTTATTTGGATCTGTTTCGTATAACATACCTACATATCTTTTTTTGGAAAGTAAACAAAATGGCATAAATGTTTTTTCATATTCAAAATCATGCGGTGCTTTTAAAAATTTAGCAGCTATTTCACCTACTTCCTGTGCCAATTCAATTGTAATTTCTAGTGCATCTTTTCCACGAATTGGATTTCCATCAGCGTCTTTTAAATTAAATGTATAAAATACTGAATCTGTGTTATGAACAATAATATCTCCTACTCCAGCAGCAAAATGATGGTTTTCAGTAGTTAAATCATATACATATCCAGAATATTTTATTTCTTTTATACTTACAATAGAAGTTTGACTTCCATGATTTTTTAATCCTACATAAACTCTAATGGACAAATCACATCCAGTCTCAATATAATAATCACTATATTTTACATGATTTAAATAATTTATATATTTAGATGCTTCTAGCATATTATAAAAATATATACAATTTTTCCCATCGATACGATAACATCGAGATTGTTTATCTTGATCCAAATCAGTTAAGTCTTCAAATTCATTTACATATAAATCACATAACTTATTATGTAATAATTCACATCCAACAGTTACATCTTTTGGTGAAATTTCTACACCATTTGATTGTATTAATGAATGGTCATCTGTTACATCGACTAAACCAGTGTTAGTTGTTATCCTTACCATTTTTTTATGAGACGCCAATTCATGCCTAATTACACGATATAACTTTGTCCATCCACATTCAGTCCAAGTTTCAATATTATTCAATTCGCAAAATTCTTTATCTTGTTTACCTGGTTCTGAACTTTTTACCCAATTATTGTTTCCATATTTATTTGCAAGTTCATCAATTGTTAAAATATCAATACAATTATTATATTTAACATATATTGGTGTATATTTTGCGACACTATCACCATATATATACTCTGCGTTTGTTAAAACCAATCCATGATTTTTGGTTTTACAAATTTTGTTTTTATAACATTCTTCAATAATTTTTTTTCCATATGTCAATAATTTTCGTCCTGTAGCAGTTGTTGATGCTGCAATATCTTTTTCATAAAATGAACTAGTCTTAGCACCACAACCTCCATAAATAGAGTTTGCAGAAGTTTTATAACCTAATTGTCTTTGCTCCAAGATTCCCCACATAAAAGAGTCTTTGTCTTGATTTTTTTGTGTCTTTCTTGTATCTTTTCTAGCTTTCAATAATTGCTTTAAAACAGATGGAATAATACCTGATTCACCATCTGCAAATTGAACAAACCTACAAATTTTATAACCACATTTGATTTTTTCTGCTTTTGCTTTTGGATGTTTTCTGAAATAACGATATGTGTCATATTGAATATTTACATATTCATATTCTGGTAAATTATCATATATATAATTTCCATTTTCGTCTTTTTCTCCCCATTCTTCAATAAGATTTCCAGCCAAGTCATATTCTTGTGTCCACACCTTAGTGTCATGTGATAAATTTTCACTAATAATTGAACTAGGATATAATGATGCATAGTCATTACATGCAACAGGATTATCTGTATATAAATCACATTTAGGAACAAGAACTTCGGCACCTTCATACCCTTCATCTAAATCACCTTTTTCAATGACAGGGATAAGTGTTTTTGCTTTACGACATTCGCGTGCAATCAAACTATATAACTTAATTCCTTGACCTCTCATAACTAAATAACTAATTGGAACACTACAAATATTGGACATTTCAATAAAACCAGTTAAAATGTCTGACTTATTAAATAAATAATGGACTAAATTACAATCTTGAATACAATATTTTGCGACAATTGCTCTATCATCTGCAGTTCCATTTGTCAATCTAAATATATCTTTGGGAGTAACATCATCTTTGGATAAACACCATCTAATCTTTTTATTGAAATCAGGATTGATTTTGGTATTTATAGTAAATGTACAAGTTGTTTTATCAATATGTGTAACCATAAATTTCGCACCATCTAAGTAGTAATCTATAGAATGTCCTATTTCTTCAATATGAATATAATTACCAACATTAAGTCCAGTCATATTATTTGTTTGAATAACGGTATTTTCGTTTACATAATCTATTTTTTTAATTAAATCTCCGATCATATAACCACCAACATAATCTAATTTATAACTTGTCAAATTTTCACTTCTTCTATAAAATCCATATAAATCAATTTGTTCGCGTCCACACATTTTAATACGTCTCAAGTCATGTTGTCCACTTGCAATTTGAATGCTACTTTCTTCAATCTTCCATTTTCCAGTATCTTTATCTTTCACACCACATATCTCATCATTATTTCTAGATAATTTCAAAAACTCTTCTACACAATTATTTTCTTCAGCTCTTCTAAACATAAATTCATAATCAAATCCAAATATGTTATATCCAATAATAATATCCGGATTTTCTTTTTGAACTAATTTTTGCCACGCCATCAAAACGTCACATTCAGTATTATAGGTTTCGACTATCGTATTTTCCATAGGAAGTTTTGAACATGTATTTAAGACAATGCAATGATTAAATTGTGGTTCTTTATCACCATAATTCATAAATGTTGAACCAATAAAAGTAACTTTATCGCCCTCCAATTTTGGAAAAATGGAGTTTAGTGTTAAATTTAATTCTGTCAATTTTCCTTCGCGTTCATACTTCTTATCTAATAAAATATCTATAATAGTTGCTTTTTTATCTGAATACTCTTTTATAACTGGTTTATAGTTGTTATATCCTGAATTAAACTCAGTAAAGTTGGATTCATCATCACTGTCATCACTACTATCATCATTTTCCTTGTTTTTTTTATCAAATTCTTTTGACATCTTTTCAAATATAGATTCAATATTATTTGCATCATTAAATTCTGATGTTTTTTTAATACTTCTTACTTTACAATCAACCCATTTTTCATATAATGCAACAACATGTTCTTTTGATTCAGGTTGTCTTTTTGGATAAACCAAATCAATATTATTAAGATTATCATAACCAAATGCAGTAAGAATAATACGTTTCAATCTTTCTTTTAACGTTATATTATCAAATTGATCAATTCCAATATCTTCAAAATATTCTACAATATTAGTTGCCAATTTTTTATATGTCTTAATAGGAACAGGAAAATCACCGTGACTACTACTTGCTTCAATATCAAAACTCATAATTTTATAAGGAACTCTCGTCTCTTTATCATTTAATGAAATAATATATTTATAATTTGTGATAAACTCATAATCGCAATTTACAGTTTTCAGTTCATTTTTTTGTTCAATTACTTTTTTCTTTGGAATAGCAATCCATCCAGAAGGACTTATTTCTTTAATATGAAAGAAACGTAATAATGGTGGAATATTTGCTTCATATAATTTTATATTAGTGTCAAAATAAACATATCCATCTTTCAATAATTCATGTCCTGATGTATAATCACTATACCATAAATTTTTTGTTTTATTATATGCTGCAACATTTTCAAATTCTATAAATATAAATTTATGTTCTTTTTTATTATCGAACCCATATAATTTTTTTCTTCGGATAATTTTTGAGTCAGTAATGGAATTTTTATAATATGAACCCAATTTTTCTCTTAAATGTGCGATAAATTGTTCTTTCATTCCAATAGTCCATGTGTCATTTACCATAACATAGAAGAAAGGTTTAAATCCTTCTACTTTAACAGAATATGATTTTCCGGATTCATCTTTTCCAAACATTTGGATTATGAAAGTGTTTTTATCTACATATTTGTTTTCTTCTTCACATTCTTTTGATAAGTCTGGTGCATTATAAGCATTAAAGTCAAATACTCTAAAAACGTGTTCCATTTATTTATTAATAAATTATATTTATTTCATTTTTTTATAATCAATTTTATAACAAAATGAATTAAAATATTAAAAAAATGTTATCCTGATAGTTATAGTTATATATTAAATTTGCTACAACATGCTCCTTATTAATTATTTATGTTTTCGTCCATATTTACAATACTGTTTTTGAGAGAAACCTTTTGGTTTTCGACAATTAATACTTCGCTTATATTTATTTGACCACTTTCTTCTACGTTTTTTTGTTTTAGAACCGCCTGATTTTTTAGGAATATTTGAATCACCTTCCATTTTTGTTATATTGTTATCTCCAGTTTTTAATTTAATCCAATCAATAAATGAATCTATAGTTCTATCTTTGGTTTCTATATTAGAATCTTCATAATTTTCATTTATATTCTTTGTAATATATCTCATTGTAGGAAATCCATTTGGTTCACTTCCAATATTTTTAAGTTTTTCAGAAAAATCTTTATCAATAGCAAGAATCATAATATCTGGTCTATTCAAAAACTGGTTCGAGAGAACATTTTTTAATTTAGACCATTCAGGTCGTGTTGCATTACATGGTCCACAACCTTCCATATAAAATAAGACAAAGTTATGATTATTATCACCTGATAAATATTTGTTTGCCTTCTCAATAATGTTAGATTTTCCTAACGCATTTTTTTTATTTATTTCAAGATAAACCATTATATAAATTATATAGAAAATAATATCATAATTTATATATAATGACACTTACAATGCTATTGGCTATTATTGTATTTATGATAGGTATATATTTTTACGCAAGATGTTATGACCCTAAATACGCTGAAGGATTTAAAAACCCAAATTCTAAACCAAGATGTCCTAATTTATTAATACAAAAAGGGTCTAAATTTTATCTGTATAATTCTAAACTGGCACAAGTTCCTGGTGTAAATCCAATTGAATTTGATAATTTAGAAGATTATTCAGAATTTTTAGATTGGCAAAGAAGTCAAGGAATTAGATGTCCTGTATTATATTTGCAATCTAGTTATGATGCTCAAGGAAATCGTGTTTATAAAGCTAGACCTAGTATATCTGAACCTCAAGCAGGTTTGCCACCGTCTGCTGCGGCGCCTATAGGAATTGCATCTCAACAAAATCCTATTTTAGAATCATCTTTAGGAGATCCAAATGCTTTAGCATATCCTGATCCAACTTTATTAGTTGATGCAACTCGTAATGATCCACCTTATAATAAAGGTTCTTATCCTGCGCATGACCAAACATCGTATTATGTTGGAAAAACAACACCACTCGATATGATGGATGTAAAACAAGAACAAGCACAAGTAAGTCCAAATCCAATGGATCCTAATTGGGGTGGATCTGCGTATACTCAAAGTTTAATTGATAAAGGATATTATAAAGGCAATGAAGTAAGTATTGCAATTGATTAATTTTATTGAAAAGTATTTAAAAAACTTTTTTATTAACTATATATGGTTGAAACGACTATTCGGATAGATACTAATTTTGATGATAAATATGAGTCGGATTTTTATGATTTTAGAGAAGGTTTTGATTCCGATTATGAATATAATAATAACTATATAATAAAATGTATTTCATGTAATGCTGATACGTTATATGGTGTAATGATGAATTCTGATAGTGAAAATATTATACATTTTGAATGTGTTAATTGTCGTGGATATTATGCTGTGTGTTTTGATTGTGAAAATCCGGATAATGATACTGTAAAACTCGCACAACTTTTAGAACATCATAATTGTTGTGATATTAAGAATGATGGTGATAATTATAAAATTGTTCCTCTTCCTAATGATCAATATGATGATGATGATGTAAAATCCAAAATTGTATATACAAAACCAACCTATTTTTATAGCGAAAAACTATTTGAAGAATTTACTGGTCATGATGGTGGATATACTTCAACTTGGAAATGTGATTGCTCTACCAGAATTGTAACTGATAAATAGTTTTATACTTTTTTTCACATTTACACAAATGTGAAAAATAAAATAAATTAATTACTATCTATAAATTTCATGACCGAATTTAAGGCTAGTTTTGCTTGTTGCATTTTCGCTAATTTTTCAATAGTGTCATTAGGTTTAGATTGATCTAGTGTCAATGTCTCTTTCAACATCAAATTATTTATTAAATCATCCATGTTAAGAATAACTGTTTCATAATCAGTACGATATTTACTAATTAAAAATGTATCTTGCAATTTAATAGTAGATGCTTTAAGTGCAGCACCATATGATGGTGCATTACCTGCAACACCATTAGCAGGTGCATTTACAGTAATAGAATTTCCTGAAGCATCAGTCATGCCTTCAATTAACATTGGATTATAATGAAAATATCTAAATAATAAATATATTGAAAAACAAATGGCAAAAAATAAAAATAACTCTTTCATATATTATATTTTTATTTTTTCAATAGAAATTTTACAATATTAGATATAGACGTTTTATTAATTTTTCGTACTTGTCCTTTTGCATTTGTATAAGATAAATCTTTCATCGATTCATTATTTAACTCGAGTTCCTTAATAAGATTTGGAATACTATTATATTTTTCCATTATAGCCAAAGCAGTTACAGAACTAATACCTGGAATTTGACACAACATTATCTCTCCAATATTATCTGGAGTAATATTATCTTTCTTAACTTTTTTAATTACACCAACATAATCTTTATCTGTGACTTGAATATCTTCAGTGGAATCGTCTGTTGGTATAATAGTTGATATTTCACCTGACTCATTGATTGGCATTTCAACAGATGTTTTATTTAAGTAATATGACTTTTTAGAGGTTTCTTTTCCTATTTTATAAGCCATATTACATATAACAGTAGCAGTTTCCTCCATATTAAAACTTCTAAAAACGGAAAAACCCTTATAATAATTTAGAGAGAACATTGCAGAATATAAAGTAAGTTTTTCGGATTGAGTCATTGATTTAAAATAGTTGACTTTATTTATATCGCCTTCAATTAAATAAATTATATTATGATTATGATGTTCGAGACCATTTAATCTATATGATTGTTCTTCATAACGTCCATCTCTAATACTTGATGCTAAATCATTAATTGATTTTCTCTCTATAATAATTTTATCATCTAAAGTATCATTGATAATAATATCGCCAATAGGTAATGTTTCGGATTTCACTAAAATATGTTGAAAAGAAGAAACAGTTGAAATCAGTTGAAGCATTTGTTGGAAAAGAGCAGTCTCTCGAGTATCTACCTTAATAATCATTTTGTTATAAATATATATGATTTGTCATTAAATCATTTTCTTAATTTATATATTTAGAAATTGTTTTAAATATATAATAGTAATAACAATAATAATAAAAAATATTTAACCCATATTTCCACCAATTGTGGCACGATAACCGTATTTCTGAGTTTGGATTGTTGTATTAGGAATACAGAATCTTGGTACACTTTGTGGTGCACCAACTAACATTGTGTTGTTAGTTAAATACCAACCGACACGTGGTGCGGTTCCTGCTTTTTTTGGGCCTCCACATGTGTTAGTTCTATTTACGATTGATGCAGCATTACGAGCTGCTTTTCCGGCTGAATATAAGACCATTTTATAAATTACAACTATATTTTATTTTTTTAAATACTTAATTTAATCTAAATATTTCCAAATAAATCCGCCAGAAGTTTTTCTTAAATTATTTATTATTTTTATGGATTTAAATTCATATCTAAATCATATTGTCCTACATTTATTCATATAATTTTATTGATAATAACATTTTCTGATTTATCAAATGAATTGTCTTCTATATATCTAAATATGTATCCACCAGATTGTTTTTGTTTATAAAGACACGTAGCATTTATTCCAGCCTTTCCAATGTGCAATTGTTTTGATGCATCAACTATTGAATTAAATTCTTTTATTTTATTAAATTCTAAATCATATTGAATAATTTTTCTTGTAAAATTATTTCCTAAACCAATAGAATGTTTATGGATTTGTTGTTCTTGATTAGTCGCAAATTCTAAATTATCTACTTTATTATTTAATTTATTACCATCAATATGATTTACAGTTAATTTATTTTTAGGATTATCTAAAAATGTTAAAGCTATTAATCTATGTAAGGCAATAGTTTTCTTATAAATATAAACCCTAATATATCCATTTTCATTTACTTTATAATTATCCATAATTTGTCCATAACTATTTTTAAATCTTCCTAAATTAGAGACGTAGTATTTTTTATCTATTAAAATTTCTTCACCAAATATTTTTTTTAAATTAATTTCTCTCCATTCTTCATTTTCTAAACTATTGTCAAGATATTTCCATTTAAACATGTAAGCTTTATTTGATAAACTATTTAAACAATTACCAATAGCATTTCTTCCATTGTGTGAAGTTTTAGTTAATTTATTTTCAAATGCCCATATACCAGCATCTTCAATAGAATCATATATTTGCAAAATATCTTCGTCCATATTCATACGAACAATTGCTTTATTTTTGTTTGATGTATATACTAATCCATTTAATTTATGTTGATTATTTTCTTTTCTTGTCATCCAGTTGAGATTTGACACATTATTGTTAAGTTTATTTTTATCTATATGATTTACATCAGTTTTATTCTCCAGATTTTGAATAAATGCTAATGCTACTAATCGATGAACTTTACATCCTTTTCTACAATTTTCATTTGTTAAAGATACGTGATAATACCCACTTTTAATACTTAATTTCATAATTCTGTTCGTTTTATTATTTTTAACATTACCAAAATTACTTATACTATAATTTGGAAATTGTTTTATAATGCGCCATTCTTCCATACTCATTATATACCATAACACTCTAAATTGTTTTATCCATTAATATTCAATTTTTTGAAATACATTTAAAGACAATCCGATATAATATATAAATGTCAGAAGTAAAACAAGCACACGATGACGATTTGATTAAAACGGAAGATGGATTAGTATTTAATCCATATAATCCTCTAAATGTTAAGATTACATTGAGCGAAGTTCAATCTATTCTTTCCAAATATGGTTTGCCACCAGTTGTCCGTAAATTGGAGTTATATCAGCGTGCATTTGTACATCGTTCTTATACCAAAAGACCCCACTATGAAAATGTTGAACAAAATATTACAATTGTAGAAAGACCATCTGATTGTATGCCACTTAGTAGTAAATCAAATGAACGGTTGGAATTTTTAGGAGACGGTATTTTAGAATGTGTTACTAAATTATATTTATATAAACGATTTCCAAAAGAAAATGAAGGATTTATGACTGAGAAAAAAATAGCTATTGTAAAAAATGAGGCAATCGGAAAAATTGCATTAGAAATGGGATTGCATAAATGGTTAATTCTCTCTAAACATGCAGAAGAGAAAAAAATTCGCACCAATTTAAAAAAATTAGGATGTTTATTTGAGTCTTTTATTGGTGCATTATTCCTTAATTTTGAAACACATAATCCAGCGTCAGTTGATACATGTGACGATGAAAGTCCTGGATTTAAAATGGCAAAGAAATTTATCAATCGCATTTTTGAAACACATATTGATTGGGTTGCCCTTATTCAAAATGATGATAATTATAAAAATATTTTGCAGGTAAAGATTCAAAAGGAATTTAAGGTTACTCCTCACTATTTAGAGATGGAACATGACATTGAACTTGGTTATAAAATGGGTGTATATTTATGTCTGGGTCAACCGATTTATCATTTAACACATGCAGATTCAGTTGATATTTCATATTTCAAAAATTTTAAATCTATTCATGACTATGTTGAAGAAAAATCAAAAATATTGATTTATTTAGGTGAAGGGCAACATAAAATCAAACGTAAAGCAGAACAGATTGCATGTAATGAAGCAATTAAAACTATTGAATTATTTCCTTGTGAATGTCCTGAGTAGATTTTACATCAATTTATTGATTGTTAAATAATTTCTAATAATTCGATTAAATCAATATTATGTCTATTTGCTATTTTCATTAATCTAGATGGATGAAATACTTTTTTGACTAACTCTTCACAAAAATCTTTCATAGAATTTCTCATCTCTTTATAATTATATTTACCAATAATATTACAAATTTTTGGATTTATTGAAAAATGTAATGGAAATACTTTATCTAAATTATTTTTTAAATAAGAATAAATTGTTTAAGTAATAAAATTGAAATACTTTTTTAAATATAATATAAATAATACGTTTTTAATCTTAGTAAATTAAATTATCGCTTTTTAAATCTTGCCTTATGAATATGATAAAACCAATTATTAAAAATAAACTATATATTGGTGATTATAATTATTTAAGTGGAATTGATTTTATAAAAAATACAATTACAATATTATTTGATTGTTCAATGTTTTATCCTACACCGAGAGTTCATCAATTATTTAAAAAACATAATATTACATATATTAAATCTTTTACGAATGACACAGATGTATTTGACATTATTTTAGAATTTAAAAATATGTCTTCGTATCTTACGAACAATGATGTTATTTTAATTTGTTGTGATTGTGCAATAAGTAGATCAATTAGTTATTCGATTATGATGCTTATTCATGAATTTCAGTTTACATTAAAAGATGCACTTATTTTAATGAAAAAAATACAACCAAAAATGTCTCCCAATTCTGGATTTATAAAACAATTAATAGTATTTGAACAATTTGCATTAGGAAATAATAGCATTAATTATAAAGATTATCTAAAAATGCATTTTTCAAAATAATATAAATATAAAAAGGGCAATCTATTATTTATTTGTTATCTTTTTTTTGATTATACATATGTAAAAATCAAAAAAATTATATATCCAATTAATATAATAAGTGATGAATCATTTAGAACAATTGAAACAAAAATTAATGATTAAACCGACTGTTCAAGATCGAGAAAGAGTTGCTGTTGTTATTAAAGGAGAGAAAAACCCTAGAAACTTAGAGAAGGAAAAGGAAAAAGAAAAAGGTATTGGAGAAAAATTACAAGAAGGAGTAATTGATTTGAGCGAACAGATTTCAGATATTCAAAAAGTGCAAGGAATATTACCTGTAAATATTGATGTAGAGAATAAAGGACAGATGCGACCTTTAATTATCGACAAAACAGAACAGGGATATGATAGAGCGACTTTACTAAAAAAGTTGGCAGAAAGTAAAAAAACAATTGTAACAGTAAAACCTCTTGTTGAAATAGAAGAGAAACAAATAGAAAATATTCCTATAAAACAACCAAAAGTCAAAAAATTAGGATTAAAAAAACTTAATATAATACGCGGTGATGATGGAGAAAAAAAAGAAAAAAAAGTTGCGTTTAAAGAGGATGAAAAAGAAATAGAAGAAAAAAAGGATAAAAACGAAGAAAAAAATGATGAAAAGGATGAAGAAAAAGAAGAAAAAGAGGAAAAAAAGGATGAAAAAGAGGATAAATCAATAGTTAAAATTAAATTGCCAAAAGAAAAAAAGAGAAAAACAGAAAAAGTGGAAAAAGGTGTTGCTGTACTTGGTCCAGAGGTGAATATTGAATTTGGCGATACTGACTTGACAAAACGTTTACCAAAAAGATCTCCACCAGTTAATATTAAAGTGGGTAATTATGTTATGAATAATAGAGAGATATTTGTAAATTTTATCAATTCTCTATTTGAACCATATAAACGAGAATTAGATGAAAATAAAGAAAGTATTTCATGTGATACTATTGGCAAAACATCGACAGACTTCTCTCTATTAACTCATCAAAAAATTGTTAGAGATTATATGAATTTATACACTCCTTATAGAGGATTATTATTATATCATGGGTTAGGATCTGGTAAAACATGTACAAGTATTGCTATTGCAGAAGGAATGAAAGATTCAAAAAACATAATTATAATGACTCCTGCATCGTTAAGAGCTAACTATATAGGTGAATTAAAAAAATGTGGTGATTCTCTCTATAAAAAAAACCAATATTGGGAATGGATTTCAACAGAAACCAATCCAGAAGCATTGAAAACAATATCAGCAATATTAAATTTACCACAAGAATATATTAAAAGACATGGTGGTGCATTTTTTATAAATGCTAAAAAACCTTCTAATTATGATGAGTTGAGTGATACGAATAAACGCGTTCTTGAAGAACAATTAAATGAGATGATTAAACATAAATATCAATTTATCAATTATAATGGATTACGTGAAAAACGATTAGAAGAGATGACATCAAATTATACTAAAAATATATTTGATAATAATGTGGTAATTATTGACGAGGCGCATAATTTTATTAGTCGAATTGTCAATAAATTAAAGAAGGAGAAACCAATTCCTGAAAATAAACGCGGAGAGAAAGAAAGAATGCCGTTAAATTTGGCCACCAAATTATATGAAATGCTTTTAAGTGCACATAATGCAAGAATTATTTTATTATCAGGAACTCCTGTAATCAATTATCCAAATGAATTTGCCATTTTATTTAATATATTAAGAGGATACATAAAGACATGGAGAATACCATTAGTCGTAAAAACAAATAAAAAGATTGATAGGCAATCGCTTACTCAATTATTACTTGGAGAGAAATCAATGGATTATTTGGATTATTCACCATCAAGTAAAATAATGACAATAACAAGAAATCCGTTTGGATTTAAAAATAAAATTAAAATGGATTCTGGATATCAAGGTGTGTCAAATGTGAAGAAAACAGAGAGTGGAGAAATGACATTTGATACTGAATTTATATCAGACGACGATTTCGAGAGAAAAATTATTAATTTTCTTAGGAAGAATGAAATAGATGTTATTCCAAATGGAATTGAAATAAAATATCGAAAAGCATTACCTGATAAGTTTGATGAATTTATGTCTAGATATGTTAATGAAACAGATAGACAATTAAAAAATACAGATGCGTTAAAAAGACGTATATTAGGATTATCTTCATATTTTAGAAGTGCACAAGAAAGTTTATTACCAAAATATAATAAACAACTTGGTGTGGATTATCATATAGTTCGTATTCCAATGAGTGATGTGCAATTTAAAATATACGAGTCTGCTCGTAAAGAAGAGAGAAAAATGGAAACTAAAAAACCGAAAAATAATGCAGAAAACGATTATGAAGATAAATCATCAACATATCGAATATTCTCTCGTTTGGCATGTAATTATGTTATACCAGATAGACCAATACCTATTAAACAAAAAAAGAAGGACGAAGACGAGGATGATGAGGAAGAAGGAGATGATAGTGATATTAGTTTTTTATTAAAACAAGGTAAAAAAATAGAGAAAAAGCAAGATATTGGAGATGACAGGGAAGGTGAAATAGAAGGTGACGAAGTGTTGAATGAATTAGGTGGAACATCATATGCAGAGAGATTGCAAAATAAATTGAAAGATATGGAAGTGCATTCAGACGATTTTTTTACACATGAAGCGTTGGAAACATATAGTCCAAAATTTTTACATATTCTTGAAAATATTCAAGATCCAGATTATCAAGGGTTACATTTAGTATATAGTCAATTTAGAACAGCAGAGGGTATTGGATTATTTACACTTGTTTTGAATAAAAATGGGTTTGCTCAATTTAAGATAAAAAAGAATTCAATTGGATTATGGGAAATTAATATAGCAGAAGAAGATAGAGGAAAACCAACATATGCTTTATACACTGGCACAGAAACAGTTGAAGAAAAAGAAATTGTCAGAAAAATTTATAACGGAGAATGGGATGATATTCCAGACAGTATTGGCAATGAATTGAAAAAGTCTTTCCGAAATAATAATATGGGTGAAGTAATAAAGGTATTTATGATTACATCATCCGGTTCAGAGGGGATCAATTTACGTAATACTAGATATGTTCATTTAATGGATCCATATTGGCATCCAGTTCGTTCAGAACAAGTGATTGGTCGTGCTAGACGTATATGTAGTCATAAAGATTTACCACAACAATTTCAAACAGTTGAAGTATTTGTATATTTAATGACATTTTCAGATGAGCAATTAAAGTCTGATGAAGCGATTGAATTAAAACGCAAAGATTTAAGTAAAGCGACTCCTAAGATGCCTTTTACAAGTGACCAATATTTATTTGAAATTTCCGAAATTAAAGCAAACTTAACAAATCAGTTGACAGATGCAATTAAAGAATCCTCATTCGATTGTTATATCTATTCAAATGGAAAATGCGTGAATTTTGGAGATCCGACAATTGATAAATTTTCATATGTTCCAGATTATGCAGACCAACAAAATGACACAACTATTCAAGCAAATAAACGTGCAATAGAATGGACTGGAAAAATAGTAAAAATACATAATGTAGAATATGTATATCGTCAAATTAGTGATGATGTGTATAATGTATATGATAAAAAATCATACGAAGATGCATTAAAAAATCCAGGTATAATGCCTGTGCAAATAGGCACACTTGAGAAAAATAAAAAGGGTGAAAGAGTTTTTAAGGCATTGGTTGTCTAAGAAATTAAGGGAATTCCTCTAATTTTGACTATTGAATAAAAAAAGAATTTTATTCAATTTTTCATCGATTAACTGGTTCAATTCTTTCTTCAAATCATTTATTTGTCTCTCCAATTCAGTGAATTTATTTTTATTATCAAATTCCTTAAGTTCAAACTTAATATTATCTCCATTATTTTTCTTTAATTTTGAAAATATATTGATATCTTCGTCGTCGTTAACTTCTGATGAAATTATCTGATTAATATCATTAAATGAAACATTTTTTTTATTTTCATTTGTTTTATTTGGTTTGAGAGAAGTCTCTTGTGGCTTAAGCCAATTATCAACTTCACTAGATGCATTATATGAATGATTTATTTGTTCGATTTCATATTTACGCTGAGATTGCATTTCTTTTAGCATTTTATCCATTTCTTTAATAGGACCATCCACATCTTTATCTGTAAAATCTGGTGTTGGAGGAGGTTTAATATTTGCAAATTGGTCAAATTCTTCACGTCGGTCGTTTAAATCTTTTTCAAACTTAGATAAACGATTATTCTGTATTTCTTCAAATGTAATATTTTCTTTAATAGGTTCATTATGAATTTTGATTTTATTGGGTTGTATATTATAATTTTTTTTTATATGATTAAGAATAAGTAAAATATATTTTTTATTTAAATCAACCAATGAATTAGTTTTTATCTTCTCGATATTAAAAAAACCTTGAATATTATTTAAAAACAATTGATAAACACTTTCTTGTAAGTCTCTAGTCAAATATCTAAATATTTCTTCATCACTAATTACTTCCCATAACATATTAATATTATCTTTTTGAATAAATTGTTGTATCTGCATCAAATATATAATAATAATGTATGTTTTTATATATTTTTATAACGAATCGTTAAAATAAATTTTTCTAAATTTTTCAATATATTCATCTTTTAATATATGTGTTTTTATGTAATGTTCTGTCATCTTATTTTCTAACATATGAACTATAAAATAAATAGAATACATACCACATTCAGTATTTCCATTTTGATGTTCAATACCTTTATTACTATCAAATTTGAATTTAATCGGTCTTTTTAAGGATAATCCTTGTGATTGAATGCGTTTTACTAATACCATAACCTCACTAGGTGCCTCATCTCCAGTGCTATCAAAGAAAAATATGATCTTCTTTTTAATGTCAATGAACATTGAAATCCAATGTTGTCCAGGTTTATTATCAGGGTCAGTATTGAAAATAATACCAATCATAGTTTTTCCTTTTTTAATAAGTTTTTGTAAATCAAATTTACAAAGTTCTTCCCAAACACATTCACCATATAATTTTCTGGAGTCAAAATTGATAGGAGTCGGTCCCATAAAGTCAAAATATTTATATGCTTTTTCATACTGTTTCATTACTTTCATAATATCAACACTAGATAACCATTCATTAGGATTTTTTTTCCATTCAGGAGGAGATTCAGGTGCAAATGAATCTGCCAATTCGCTTTCAAGATGACCTAGTGCTCCTTTTTGTTTTAACCAACAAGCTTCATTACTACATGTATCTTTAAAATGGTCACTGAGTTGTTTATGAATTTCTTTTGGAGAATTCGTCATTATTTTAACATCTGGATGTCGTGCATTCCAATGATCTCTTAAATATAATAAAGAGTCATTTGAATAACATGTAAAATCATTCATCTCGCCTTTAGGTTTAGGACTACAATTCACTTTTTTAAAACCAGAACCATGCTTAATTCGATTTTTTAAGGAATAGTATTTTTTGCGCTTTTTTGTTTTATTACTGAGATGTTTTCTACGTAATGTCTTCATATAAATTATGGATATTTTCTTTTTACCTTTTTTGATATTTATTTCGGAATTTCGATTTTTCGGATTTTCGGTTAACATGTTTGTTTTGTAATATCTTTCACTTGGCATCTAGTATTATTATAAAATAATCCTGAACCACATATATTTGGCGATGGATTTGGATTGAATGGCTCAAAATTTGTATCATTTTGAAATAATAATTCATGCGGATTTGGTTGCGTTTTTGTTTGAAATTTATAATCATATAAATCAGACCTTGATGATGGGACATATACAGATTGACTACATTTCTGAAGAGCATATATTTGATTTCTTAATTCAGATTCTACATTTACATTTGTAGCAAATCCTGACCAAGGTGATTTTGTGTTTCCTGGATTAAATACTTCACTCGTATTATATGTTGGTCTTTGAATAAATGGTGCACTAATGTTTTTTCTAGGATCTACTATCGGAAAATAAGAATATTTCGTCATAACAGGTCTTACATCCAGATATGGTTGCAATATTTGTGATGGAATATTTCTGCTATAAATTCGTTGATTTGTTTGTTTATGAATATTTGAAACACAATCTTGATTCATTTGATATATTTATAGATTATTTTATTTCCATATTTTCATAAAATGAATAATAAAAATATTTAAAAAGAATGTTACATATAATATAATGTGTGGCATTTTTGCACTACTCAACTTAAATTCAACTAAAATATCAAGAATTTCAATAGGATTTAAAAAAACAACTATTGAAAATGCATTTATGAAAGGTCAACGACGAGGTCCAGAATTTTCTAAATTAACTGAACCTATTAATAATGCCATTTTTGGGTTTCATAGATTAGCTATCAATGGTCTAAATTCCGATTCCAATCAACCATTCGACATAGATAACATTCTTTTAATATGTAATGGAGAGATCTATAATTATAAATATTTATATGATTGTATGAATGTTACACCCAATACAAATTCAGATTGTGAAGTAATTATTCACTTATATAAAAAATATGGAATTGAACAAACGTTGGTTATGCTAGATGGTGTATTTGCATTTATATTATATGATAAAACTGAAAATAAAATTTATGTTGCACGTGATCCAATGGGAGTTAGACCTTTATATATTTTAAAACATACTTTACATAATTTTCTTGATGATGATACACATATGTTCAAAGCTTTGGGATTTGCGTCAGAATTAAAATGTCTCTCGGAATTAAATAAAAATAGATCAGAAATAGATGCTTATACAATTCATCATGTAACACCAGGCACATATTCTGTATACAATCATGATTGTCAAAGATATCGTCCTAGTCTATTATGGAAAGCATCCAACATAATAAATAAACCATATTACTTACCAACAATTCCTTACACAACATTAAAATATGATAAATACGACTGTTATCCAAAAATTGTTGAATTACTAGTTTCTGCTGTTGTAAAACGATGTGAAACTACTGAAAGAGATGTTGCGTGTTTACTTAGCGGAGGTCTTGATAGCAGTCTAATTGCCGCAATAGTCGCAAATCATTTTAGAATACAAGGAAAAACTATCGAAACATATAGTATTGGACTGGAAGGATCTGAAGACATTAAATATGCTAGAATGGTTGCTGATTATATTGGATCTAAACATCATGAAGTTATTGTTACAGAAGATGATATGTTTAACGCCATTCCAGAAGTAATTGAAGCAATTGAAAGTTATGATACTACTACAGTTCGCGCCAGTATTGGAAATTATTTAATTGGTAAATATATTGCATCACATTCTCAAGCAAAAGTGATTTTTAACGGCGATGGTTCTGACGAATTATTTGGAGGATATTTATATATGAATAAATGTCCGGATGACATCGAATTTGATAAGGAGATAAGACGATTATTACAAGATATTCACTTATTTGATGTATTACGTTCAGATAAATGTATATCATCTAATGGTCTAGAACCTCGCACACCATTTTTGGACAAGTCCTTTGTAAATTATGTTTTATCAATACCTATACATTTTAAAAATCATGCAAAATTTAAAAGTCCTGAAAAAGAACTATTGAGAAGGGCTTTTAACGATTATTTTGATGACAGTTTTGGTAGAAAAATTTTACCGGATCAAATTCTTTGGAGAAGAAAAGAAGCATTTAGTGATGGTGTAAGTTGTCAGGGACGTTCGTTATATATAATTTTACAAGAGAAAATTAGAGATTATTTGAATAATGAAGATTTAGAAAATAAAGAAAATAAACAGTTTAATGCAAGTATTGAAACAGAAAAAATATATTATAAAAAGATTTTTAATAAATTATACCCAGAATCTTTAAATATAGTGCCATATTTTTGGATGCCAAAATATACTGATGCTACTGATCCAAGTGCTAGAACACTACAAATTTATTAAATATATTGATTGTAATATTCTTCATACACTTCTTCCTCAGATGAATCTGTATCATATAAATTTACTTCTTTAATTACATTATGTAATGTATAATAGAATGATACTAAAGTTCCTACATGTAAAATAGACATTATGCTAACAAGAGTTTGAACTAGAAAGATAATAATATAAATAATAAATTCATGATTAGTAAAAGATAACTTAGATGATATAAATATAGCTACAAATATTAATACTATAATAGAAATATGTGTCATTGTAAATAGTGTTCTTTCTAGTAACATCATAAGAATACCTGGATCACATATTTTTTCTCGTTCATAATCTGGAATATTAAAATATATAACATCAATTATAGTAAACAAATATAACGGAATTTGTAAATAACTAATAATCATAAAATAATCTTTTAAACTAATGCTAATATTACCTACTTTTGATGTCAATAAACGATTTTTTTGTAATCCTATAACTACATTTATAGATGCCCATATGATATAAAATATTGTATAAATTAAAATCCATTTATATATACCATATTTTAATTGTTTTTCTTTTTCTTGTTTTTTTTTACAAAATAGTTTTGTTTTTACTTCATACAATACATCACGCGATGGTTCTTCAATTTTATATAATTTATTTAGTTCATTAAGCTTATTTGTTTCATTATTTAGTTCATCTAATATAATACAAGTCATTTATTCTTAATAATTGTCATTAATAATAAAAATAAAAATTTTCAATTTTTTAAATAAATATAATATATTTTTAAATAAATATAATATAATATAAAATGGACAAATATGCAATACATAAGTGGCAAGATAAATTATTTACATTTTTAATAAATATTTCGTTTATATTAATTATTATTTCTTCACTTGGTCTCTCTGAAACCGCTCCAAAATATTTATCCAATCTTGATTATTATCTCCGCATTTATATTTGTTTGTTTTTAATGTGGAGATTTAATCCATTTAGAAGATATTATCAATTTACAGATTTAGACAGAAAAATAGCATTTAGTGCAGGTGCGTTTATTTTAACAACTACTGCATTAAATCAATATCTACAAAAAATAAAAAACTTATTTTATGAAAATACATATGTAAACCATTTACACCCTTGAAGATTTAAAACGGCACCTTGAAGGTTGGACATAATCAATTCCGTGTAAATTTTGGTTAGGCTTACTAAATGTAATGGTTGATTAAACCGATTTCTTCATCCAGAATGATACTGGTAAATCCCTGAAACGTCCAAATGAGAATACACCCAAGGACATATTAATATATGTAGTGTCTTTAAGTTATTTTTCACTAAAATACTTTAAGGGTGCGGTTTTAAATCTTCAAGGGTGTAAATAAATATATTAATAATTAATTACTTATTATTCATTGTTTTATTTTTTCGTTGACTTCTATTTTTAATAGTTCTATTTTTAGTGGAACGATTGAAAAATGTTTGTAAGTGAGAAATGATATGTTTTCCTAATATTTTATCAACATCATATTCTTTTTCGTCTTTTTCTATAACTGTATAATTATATAAACGAATATTATTCATCATTAATTTATCAAATTCAATTTGATCATCAATTAAAGAATTGCCTATGTTTGATTTTTTGAATCTCTCTAACATATTTTCAAAAGATAAATCATGATAATATGGTTTAATATTGATATAATAAATATTGTCATTTGACATTTCTGGATAAAAACAGTCATCCATAAAACATATCTCTGCATCAATTGGTATTTTAGTGCATTTAATTAAATCATTATGAGTTTTATTTTGTGTCGTTCTACAAATTTCTACTCGTTTTCCATTAATTTTAAACGCGGCAATAATCTGGTCTACAATTTTAAAATGAATTTTTTTCTCAAAATAGTTAATAATATTTCGTGCCCAGTCGCGAGGTCCAGTATTATTTGTGTAAATCATCATTTTATGACAACAATTATTTTTCTTTTTATTTTTTAAATAGGTCAATATATTAACAATATTAGGTCTTAAAAATTCAGGATATAAGTCTAATATAGCACAAAAATCTTTCTCAGATAAAGTTGGTTTATTTTTTAATTTTACATAATTAGTTATGCTATCATAAAAAATCCCATATTGTGTAAAATAACCAAGAGTTTCATCTAAGTCAAAAACTACTATTTTCATTGCTAATATTAATATATATTAAGAAATAACAATTATCAACTTTTTTAAAGGTATTTTCTCTCATTTTTACATCATCTATTCTAAATATAGAATTATTTTATTTGTATATACTAAATGTCAGAATTGACAATTAATGACTATAAACGTATTTTAGATTTTTATGAAAAACCTATTCCTAAATCAAAACATTTAATTAAAAAACAAGCCGAAGAAATGATTGCCACTAAATTATGTAGATGTATTAAAAAAATAGATAATAAATATAATAAAAAATATGAATCTCGTGCTATAGGAATATGTACTAAAAATGTTATTACTAGAAAAGGATTTACACGTGGAAAATTTACGTGTAAAAAAAAATCACATATATCATTATTTAAAAAAACAAAGAAAAATAGAATATAAATATTGGGTGCCAAATGTGAAGATTTATTTTATCAAAAAGTAATATGATAAAAATATTTAAAAACTTATTATATCATAATATATAATGGCTTCATTTGAAACTCAATTTAAAAATCTATGTAAAAGTTGGAATTTAGACGTTGATGATGTTAAACTTGTGCATAGACTTTCTTCATTTCATGAGATAATGCGCTTAATTTATCAACGAAATGATACACAACAATATATATATGTTGAAACATGCGACTCCTATAGAGATGGTGTGGATGATGATTTTAACTGGTTTTATATTACAGAAAATAAAAAAAACAAACTAATTTCAAAACATAATGAAATGCTCGAACGTGGGTATTTGATATTTAAATCTTCAATGGTTAAAAATTAGTTAATTTTGTAAAGCAAATTTGAATTGATTATCATAAAAAACATTATTTTTATCATATTCCTTTTTGATAAAAGGATTTTCATGAATTAATTTTAAAATATAATTAACAAATTCAAATGCTTTATCGCGGTTATAATAAAACAATGAAACATAATTAAAAAATAAAAAATCAAAATATAATTTATAGTTTATTTCAATATTATAATGTTCATATTGATAAATAACTTTTTGACAACAATCTATACATTCTTTATAATAACCCATTATCATATATTTATGTGCGATATTTCTTATATAATCAATTCCAATAGTAATATTACAAAAATTATTTAATATGTGGTGATAATCTCCATAAGAACGTGTAATATCATCATAATATTTATCAATTATTTCTAGATAAAACATTTCTTCACCGTGACCATAACCTAACATTGTGTGTTTGATAAATATATTATTTAAATCTTCTAATATTTTTATGCCAATATCTTTTCCAGTTATAAATAAACATCCGCATACAACCCATTTATATGAATTATAATATTCTCTCAAATATTCTACATTAATATATTTTTTATCAGTAACATTTAATATTTGTAAATGGAATTTATCTTCTTTGCAATCATTTAAAATTTTTAATAACATATTGTTTTTATAATCGATACATATTTTCGAGAATTGAATACCAATATTTGAATCAATCCATCCAAATTTAGAAGTATTGAATGGGTTTAAATGTATTGTTTTTAATACTAATTCAAATTTACTGCAACAAATTAAGTGACTTTCTGGACAAGTTCTCTCATCTTTTGTAGGATGATATGATTCTCGGTTTATTTTAACAAAATTTAAGTATTTAAATGAATTCAAATCTTCAGGTTGACAAATAAAATATTTGGTAATATCATTTAATTTATTTTCTATTCTTATTTGTTGTATTATGTGAATAGTAGATTTATCACCAAATATAACAAGATAACATGGAACTTCTAATAAAGATTTCATTTTTTGTATAGACTCG
>JACCDX011095384.1_pt1 | contig 32455 bp, 20 predicted proteins | sample 7449681 | NCBI WGS metagenome assembly JACCDX01 (sample SAMN15323450, study PRJNA562643) | freshwater metagenome | isolation source: river surface water | place: USA:Blue River Watershed | collected 2017-08-18
ACAATTAATCCGCGCCGGACTGGACTACCATGAATTCGCCAATATGCAGGTGCATGAAGACTGGGCGCATTGCAAACAGGCACTAGCCGGCAAACGCATGTTTGCGCTAACGACCAAAGGCTCACGCCACTATCATTTGGAAAAGTTTGCTGATGAGGATGTGTTTGTATTTGGCCCTGAATCGCGCGGGCTACCCTTGCAGGTGCGGGAGGAATTTGCGGCACAACATCGTTTAAGATTGCCGATGTTGCCGGAAAGTCGCAGCTTAAATTTATCTAATTCGGTGGCGGTAGTGTTGTATGAGGCTTGGCGTCAACTAGGGTTTGAGGGCGGGATGTAGCTAGACAAAGGCTGCGCAATACAGGGTTGTAATCATGTTACGCGTTCTCGGCTTTTTGCTCGCGCCCCAGCAAATCCATCACCGCCTCACGTGCCGATTTGCCATGGCTTAATACTTGATTGACTTCATCGGTAATTGGCATATCCACCCCTAGCGTTTTCGCTCGCTGATATACCTCACGCGCGGTATAAACGCCCTCGGCCACATGCCCCAAAGCTTGCAGGATTTCTGCCAATGGGCGGCCACTGGCCAGTTGCAAGCCTACCTCTCGATTGCGAGAATATTGTCCAGTACAAGTCAGTATCAAATCCCCTGCGCCAGCCAAGCCCATAAAGGTATCTTTTTGAGCGCCCAAGGCGACACCAAACCGCGTCATCTCGGCCAAACCACGAGTAATCATGGCGGCACGCGCGTTGTTACCAAACTGCATGCCATCGGATATGCCTGCGGCAATCGCCATCACATTTTTCAGCGCACCGCCAACCGCGACACCCGTCACATCATCACTGGTATAAATGCGCAAACTACCGGCGTGTAAGACAGATGCAGCAAGCTTAGCAGCACTAGCATCATTCATAGCCAAGGTGACGGCTGTTGGCAATCCACGCACCAATTCCGCGGCAAAACTTGGGCCAGATAAAGCACCCCAAGCATAATCTTGGCCTAACACTTCGGCGGCGACCTCATGCGGCAACAAGGCCTTTTGCGGCTCTAGCCCTTTATTCGCCCATACGATGGGGACTTGGCATTGCAAAGCTTTGAGCTGTTGCAAGATAGCTCGAAAGCCAGCCGTCGGCACGACGCTCAAAACAAACGCCGCACCATGTATCGCCTCCGCTAGATCGGCAGAGACAGTTAAATTGTCATTAAACGCAAAGTCGCCTAAGTACATAGGATTGGCGCGCACACGACGCATACCATCGACATGCGACTGTTTATGCGCCCACAAACATACTGGATGTTGCTGACTGATATGCATTGCCAACGCGGTTCCCCACGCGCCTGCACCCAATACTGCAACTTTCATATACGCTCCTTAGACCTAATGCCTTAACAAAAACGCCCCAAACGGGGCGCTGAGGCTAATGAATTAGTGCTTTGCCTGATCTTGTTGTGCTTGCTGCTCTTTTTGATGCGCATAAATCGCCTCAAAATTCACTGGCGACAAAGTCACTGGTGGGAAACCCGCGCGCACAGAGATGTCGGATACCACTTCACGCGCATAGGGGAATAGGATGTTGGGGCAAGTAATTGCCAAGATAGGCTCGATATGTTCATCCGGCACATTTTGTACACGGAAGATACCGGCTTGTTGTACTTCAATCAAAAAGCTGGTGGCTTCGCCCACTTTAGCTGTGACCGTCACACGCAAAGCCACTTCATAGATACCCTCTTCTAATACTGCGGAATAGTTGCCAATTTCGATACCAATTTGTGGCATCTCACGTTGCGTAAATACCTGTGGTGCATTGGGGATTTCTAAAGACATATCTTTGACATAAAGCTTTTCAATCACAAAGCTAGGATTGAAATTTTGCGCAGCGGCTTGTGCCTCTCCTGCTTGGTCTGCGGCTGGTTGTTTTGTCGCCATGACGATTCCTTCAATTGACTCGGGTTTAAAGTTGTAAAAACTTGCGCATTTTACCCTAATTAAGAGAATCGAGTTATCCGTGATTTGACTACTAAATAATTCATTTCGTATAATTCTTTACCAGTATATTCTACACAAATAGTTTTACACCTTACCGCTAAGCGAATAACAATCATACATATCGCAAATAATTAAAAAGGATTGCAAAATGGCAAAAGTCACGCGCTATTTCATGAAAAATAACACCAGTGGTTTAGCGAAATTCAATATCGACTATTCCGACGCAATATTAGATAACCAAACCATTTACATCAATGGCACCAATAAAGTCGATTCGATTTATATCGGTATAGAAAATCAGGTCACCTTCGATTTCACCCAATCAGGCAATGGTAAAGACAATCTATATTTAGTCAGCAACTTGGCTAACTATAAGCTGTATAAGACCACGATCATGACGGCTAATGACACATTAGTGCTGAATATAGGCTCAACCGTCATCAAGGCCAATCAAGCCGATAAACTGATTTTTGCTGATGGTAGCGTGAATGTTGCCGCACTCATTGCGGCAATCAACGTGACTAGTATTGATAACGCCGTCACATTATCCGATGAGAATTTAGTGGGCTGGAATAGTTTAGTCACTTCATCCAGTATTTTGCCCAGTGCGGATTCCTCCAGCGCAGCCATTAGTGGCTTTGTGCAAACTGGCAATAACGACACTGGCGTTACCTTTGCAACCACACGCAAAAGTGCCATGGTATTGCGTGGCAGTGCTGGAGTCGATGTGGTGTATGTGGCAGCAGATACCCAAGTAGATGCTACTGAATTGGCGGATGGTGAGGACAAAATTTACCTCAGCAAAGCAGCCAGCGACTACACCATTAGCAGGGCTGGCAATGTCGTGAGATTACAGGCCGGTAATGAGAGCATCACGGTGCTTAAGGGTGATCGCTTATTCTTTATCAACGATAGCAAAAATATCTCGGTCGCTCATTTATTAGACCAAATCCCCACTGGCACCAGCATCGTCGGTGTCCCACTAGCCAGTGCCAGCAATACCAGCAATGACGCCCCTAGCGTTAGTATCAATGTAAGCGACAGCACCTTGACTGCGGGCGAACGCGCCACCGTCAATTTCTCTTTTAGTGAGAATATCGCCGGCTTTGATAGCAGCGATATTAGTGTGGTCGGCGGTACACTCAGTGGACTCAGTAAGCTGAGCGATAAAATTTACCAAGCCACCTATACCCCAAATGACAATAGCAATACTGCTGGAAGCATCTCCATCGCGGCCAATAAATTTAGCGACCTTGCCAATTTAAACAACAGCGTTGCCACCTCAACCAGTTTCACCATCAATACCATACGCCCGACAGTCAGCATCAGCAGTAGTGCTAGTACCTTAAATTCGGTCAATAAAACGGCAACCTTATCCTTGAACTTTAGCGCTGCTCCAAGTGGCTTTGCGCTGGATGATTTGAGCGTGGTTGGTGGGGCTAGTGTGGGCAGTTTTACTAGCCTCAGCAGCGAGAATAGCACCAGCTACACGGTCAAATTTATCGCGGCCAATGATGTAGAAGTCAATAATCCCGTATTTAACATACGCGAAAATGCCTATACCATCGCCACCTCGCCGAATGGCAACCGTGCCGCTAGTTTGACCAGCAATTGGGTGGTAGATACCCGACTGCCCGAAATCAATATCGCCCCTGCCAGAGCGGCTGCGGGTGGATTTAATAATAGCCAAGCGCAAAGCGGAGTGGCCACGGTGTCATTAGAAAGCGGTGCTACTGCCGTGGTGGAATTTGCCCGTTACGATGTGGGCGCGCCCGTTACGCTCACCCAGCAAGGTATCAACAAAGTGATTACGCGCAATCCCTCAGGAGGCTTTCTTGTGGACGGGCTTACCCCACAAGCGGATAGTGCCTATCCTGCAGCACAAAAAGGGGCTGCTGATCCAGGCACGTCAGCCGACTTTAGAATTTGGTATAACAGTTGGAAAGGCATAGATATAACCACCCCTGTTCTCTCAACAGATTATCCTAGCTATTTATCCAGCACCGTGCTGATCAAAAATATCACTGGCACGGGTCAGTTGCAAACCATCGCACTCGACAGTGCAAATCTTGCCACCTTGGCCAGCGATGGTAATGTCTATGTAAAGGTCAAAACGGTCACCGATCGCAACAATAATTCCATAGACTTGACCAATACTTTTGTCGGCTTTTCTACCCGCCTAGATAACAGCATTAACACTCCCAGCATCCAACTTCTCAGTACGCTAAGTAGCTCTGGGAATGTTTTTAGTGAAAGCGCAAATGCAGATTTGGCAGAAATGACTGCGGCCAGCTTGGGCAGTGTAAGCACAGAGTCCGGCGCCACGGTCAAAATCAGCGCGATTCCCATGGCGCTACAAATATTCCCAGCCAGCTATGTTAATGGCGGTACCGTTTCATTCTCTATCAGTCAGGCGCTAGATGGAAACTATTGGTGGAATATATCCAAAGATGGCAGAAGCGGTTGGAGAAAGGTCGAGCAGTTTAATAACGTCACCTCTCTTGAGGGTAGCGCAGAAGCTTTGACTAGCTGGCTGAGTGACCTGCAATCCACTGTGGACTATGACAGTACGGTCAGTGATGAATCTAAAATTCCTAGCCAGACGCGCTTTGCCACCCGCGCGGTCACGCTATATTCTGGCATCACCAATAGCGACAGCATCAATATCCCCGGCTTGCTGAGTAGCAAGCTAGGCAATTTATCGGGCCAAGTGCCAGATGGTCCAGTGATTATTCGCGTTGAAGCCACCGATGCGGCTGGCAATACCAGCGTTGCGCAAGAGAAAGTGCTCATCGTCAATGCCAGCACTCCGAACATGATAGGCGCCAGATTTGTCAGCAACAGCTTAATGGAAGTGAGCTTTAGCGAGCCATTGGCCTTTAACAGCTTGATTGCCAATAACACATTCACCCTGAAAAAGAACGGGGTTAGCAGTGGCAGCATCACATCCATCAGCATGCTGAATGACGCTTCAACCAGCACGCTCAGAGTCACCCTGAGTGGGGTCAGCTTGACTGCCTCAGATACTTGGACCTTGGATTTAAATAATACAAACGTCAGAGACCGTTTTAATAATGCCGCCCCAACACTCACTGGCTTGGGTGTTTTGCAAAATGCCACGGTATCTACGCTTAGTTTTGCGGCCAGCGATGATAGCTTGAATGCAAACGGCTCCGGCACCACCACTGATCGCATTACCCTAGACGCAGATGGCAAAGTGCAAGCCTTTGTCACCTTAACCTCTGCTTATAGCGTACCTAATAAATACACTTTGCAGATTTCTAGCGATGGCAGTCACTGGACAGATATGACAAGCGCTGGCGCTACCACTTACAGTACTGCGGCTTCCTCTCTACAATTAAACACTGGCGCTGGCAAATCTCTGAGTCTGCGTATCGCCAACAAAGAAACCGGCTTTCAATATGCCCTTCCTGCGGTTGATGCCAACAATCTAAGCTATTCATGGGGCGCAGTGGACAGCAATAGTAAAGTCAAATTGTATGTCGACCAATCGGATCCCTTTAAAATTGATTCCAACCCACTGGCACTAGCCAAAAACCAATTTGATATTGCCTCGGCATTTACAAGATATGTGGGCGTTGCCAACGGCAATGTGAGCTACTCTATGGTGAGCGGACTGAATGATGGCTTGGATCTGAGTACCTCTGGCTATCTGACGGTGAGTAATCCGCAAGCAAGTTTGATGAATAGCGTGACTGTGGTGCGCGCTGTGAACGGGGTCGCGGAAAAAACCATGAGCTTTGATTTATATGTACAAAATCGACCCACGGTAGCGAATATTCGGGTGTATGAGCCCGCCGCCATCAGCAAATATGATGTTTATGGCAATCTTGCTCTAAACCAAGCGGTTGGATATCAATATGGCCGTGCGGGGGAAACTGTCTATATCGACATTGAGTTATCCGAGTCGGTGACATGGCCTAGCTATCAAGCCCTGAGCAATCAAAATTTAATCCCGACTTTTTATGCTGGCGGGCAACTCCTAGAAAATATCAAATTTATACAACAACGCGATATCAGCGCCAGCTTTATACAACGTTCTGGTCAAACTTACCTACCTCTAATCCACCCCTATAAAACTATCTTTACTTTTAGTGCCGAGCTGCCTAGCGGCGATAGCACAAGTGTTGTATTGAGCGACCTGATATTGAATAACCTGAACCTAGTCGGTAGACCGGGGGTGAACGTCAAGGACTATGACTATCAAAACTCTCGTGATCTAGTCTTACAAATTGGCAGTGGAAATGCGATGAACAGCTACCTCAATCAGTCCAGTGTTGCCGACAGTAATCGCTATATTTTGGATAATAGTGCGCCAGTATTTACCAGCGCAAATTCGACCACCAGCCTAAATGAAAATACTGGCGCCTCGCAATTGGTGTATACCGCAACAGCATCAGATGCTAATCCGTTTAGTTATCTCATTGATGCCAGCTCTAGTGACGCGGCCCTGTTCAGCATAGATAATGCTGGCCGATTGCGTCTCAATATCAACCCCAACTATGAGCGCAAGAGTGTTTACAGCGTGACGATTATTGCGCAAGACTATGCTGGCAACTCCACTAAAAAGGTCTTGAGTGTTGCCATCAACAACCTTGATGACACGCCCCCTAGCTTTGCTGGCGAGGCAATCATCAGTGTGTCCGAATCTATTTCCAGTAATACCATTTTTGCGAGCGCGACCGCTCTAGACAGCGACTTTATTAGCCCCAACAACGCTTCTAGCGTGACTTATGGGCTATCCAGTGACAGTAGTTCACTGAGCTTGTTCTCCATCAATAGCAGCACTGGTGCCTTAAGTTTACGTTCAGGCATTACACTGGACTTTGAAAGCCAACCTTTCTACAAGTTGGACATTATTGCCACCGATGCCGCTAGCAACTCAAGTTTGCGCAATATCTTAATTAATGTCAGCGATGTAGATGAGCGCGTGAATTTGAGTGCAGATATTAGCGCCGACACGACAGGCAATGCACTGATGCAAATGGGCATGAGTAACAGTATTGCACTCGCTGGTGACTTTACTGATCCAGAAGGTAAAGCACTGACCTATAGCATCACTAGCAGTGTTTTAAACGCGACACAAATCAACCATTTAATCAGCGCGACGGGGCTGATGGGTATGAGTTTCGATACCCTCACAGGTGTGCTATCCGGCACGCCCAGTGCAGATGCCAGCCTGCTCGACTTCACCATTAACAGCAGTGACAATGTCAGCAATGGCGCAGATGCTACACGCCGCTACACCATCAATTTCACCACTGCCCCAGTGATTAACAGCATCAGCGTCAGCGATAGTATCGGCAATAGCAATATCGGCAAAGCGGGCGAAACGGTGATGGTGACGCTGAATTTTAGTGAGGCGATGACGCTAAACACTGTAGATGCCATCAATGATTTTTCTGCTTCACTGCGTATTGCCAATAGCAATATCAATCTCACCTCGGGCACTGCCGTTTACAACGCCAGCTTATTGACTGGCATACAGTTTCCAGTGGTTTTACCTAATGGCGATGCGCAACGCATCATGCTCACAGGCTGGAGTATTAGCGGCAGTCACCTAACCCTGAGCAATGCCAGTGGTATGGCGATATCAAGCAACGCCAGCAATCTGAGCATCAACAGCGCTTATATACTAGACAATAGCAGTCCGTATGTCGGCAGTTGGACAGACCATGTATATATCGACGAGGAAACTGAGCCAGAGACGATTATTTATGAAGCGATTGGCGCGGACAAAAATGGCCTGCATTACAGTTTGCCCAGCGGGGTAGCAGACAATACGCTATTTTCCGTTTCCGATCATGGACAAATCTACTTTAGCAATCCCAATCTCACCGACTATGAAGGCAGTCTTGCGAATACCTATGCCACCAGCATAGGCAGTAATCAGAAAAAATATGAAATATCCTTATTAGTGCAGGATGATGCCGGCAATAGCAGTGTGAAGGCTATCAACATCAATCTTAAGAATCTCAGTGAGAGCCCGTCTGGGTCAGTGAATATCTTGGGGCAAGCGCTAATTAATCATCCATTACGCGCCGATATTCAAACGCTGAGTGATTCCGACGGCATCATCGGCAATAGCTTCAGCTATCAATGGCAACGACTAGTGGATGGCGCATGGCTGAATATTGCTGGCGCAACCAGCAGTGTATATTTCCCAGGCAGCAGTGATATGGATTACCGTCTTCGCGTCGCAGTGCGATATCAGGATAGCTTTCCCAGCGAGCAACAATTATTCAGCGCACCTAGCAATGTCATTAGCCTAGGCCCTGTTCTCGGCTATCAGGTGAACAAACCCTTCGTGCCATCTGGTCAGGCCCAAACAGAAGGAGCCGATGCCTTAAATACCCAAAACCAAATCAGTCTTGCTGGCGACGTCAATGGTGACGGCTTGGCAGATATGGTTGTCGCCACCAATCATTATGGTGTGGATAAACAAATCTCCGTGGTATTTGGCAAGGCCGATGGTAGTCGTATCAATCTCAACAATGCGCCGGGTGTCGGTAGTTGGCAGGGCTTACAGATTACTCTCCCCTCCTTTGCGTTGTCGCCCTCACCTTACACAGTGAGTGGTGTGGGCGATATCAACAATGACGGGCTAGAGGATATATTGATAGGCCTGCCTGAGAATCAGGCAAGAATCTCTGACCAAGCTCCAGCCGGTATTTGCTTTTTGCTGTATGGCAGAAGCACTAGCGCCAGCATAGACTTAAGCAATCCCAACACGCTATTACAAGCCAACAATAGCAACGGTTTTGTTATTTTGGGGGCTTGCAGTATTACTGTCGATATCGCCGATAAAATCGGAACGCGTTTATCCAGAGTAGGTGACGTGAATGGCGACGGCTTGGACGATATGGTGATTGGGGCAAAAAATGCTGGCATCTTCGATCAAAATGCCAATATACCGAGCGTTGGGCAAGTGTATGTGGTATTTGGTAAAACCGATAATCAACAGGTTGATTTGCGCAATATCGTGACGGCTAACGGCATAGGCACCGGCGGATATGTCATCAAAGGCTATACTGGTAATAGTGGTATTTCCTACATACAAAAGCAATTTCAAATTGGCGACATTATCCGACCTCTAGGCGATATCAATGCGGATGGTTTGCAAGATTTAGGGCTCGTCAGTCAATATGTTGTCAATGACAGTTTGCAAAGTTTCAACTCAGCAGACCCCGGCAGTGTGGCTTATATTGTGTATGGCAAACGCGACACTCATGAAATACAGCTATCCAGCTTCCATAGCGCCATCAATAGCAATACCAGTGGTTTTTTGATTTATAGCTCAGCTACTTTTAACTACACGGCAGGGGGTCAGAGTACCAGCAAACCTGCCGAAGTCATCTCCGATATCTCAGTGTTGGGTGATATGAATGGTGATGGCTACAGTGATTTTATTGTCAGTTCCTGTGTTGTCAGTAGCGTAGATTTTCATGCGATGGGAAGCATGAAAAATTATCTAATATTTAATCCCGCCAATAGCGGACTTGCAAAGCTCGACTTAAACACCCTAAGCGCCAGTCAAGGTTACCAAATCATCGATGAACCCAATCACCTCAGCAACTCGCAGCAGGCTGATACTTTTATTGGCATAGGCGATGTGAATGGCGATGGCCTCAGCGATATGCTGTTGGCCACTGACAATAATTACACGGTGGATGGTGTCAATAATGTCAGCAAAGCCTATGTCATCTTCGGCAAAACCGCTAGCGGCGATATTCAACTCTCCAATGTGGCTTCTGGCACAGGTGGCTTTGTCATCGTCGCCGGTGCTAGCAATGCTAACGACCCCATCGGTGAACTATCCATCCGCGACCTCTCTGGCGCAGGTGATGTGAATGGTGACGGCTTGGCTGATCTGATGCTCTCCACTAAAACTAATCATTCCAGTTTCGTTATTTTTGGCAAAACCGATACCGACGCGGTCTATCTCAATCAAATACTGCTCGCCCGCGGTGAATTTCTTATCCCAGACATCATGGGCAGCACTGCCGATGATACGCTCACCGGCAACAGCACCAATCAAGTCATATTGGGTAATGCTGGTAACGATGTGATGATAGGCAATGGCGGTAGAGATGTGATGTTAGGTGGTGCTGGTAATGATACCTTTGTCATCAATAGCAGCAATATCAGCGCCCTGTCGTCGGGTCCGGTAAAAGCTGCCAACTCGAATATCAGCGAACTCGCCAGAATTGATGGTGGCAATGGCATAGACACCCTCAAATTGGAAAGCGGAACCAGCTTGAATTTTGCCAATATCCCCATGTTGCATCACCTGAATGCGAGCTTTGCCAATCGTATCAGTAGCATAGAAAAAATTCAGATGGCCCCGAATGGCGCTAGCTCGCTGGCTATCTCAGCGCAGGATGTGCTGGATATCTCCTCCATCAATTTATTTAATACCGGCAATGGTTGGAGCAATAGCGCTGGTAACGCCCTCGCCAGCTCAGTAAGTAAATATCAACTGGTGGTGATGGGGGATAACAATGATCAGGTGGATTTGGATTTAGCCCAATGGAGCAAAGTCATGGCGAACGGCGACAATCCTGCCATTGTCATGAATGCAGCTAGCAACTATGAAGTGTGGAACCACAACAGCTCTCTGGCGCAGTTAATTATCCAACAAAATGTAACCGTGATTTAAACGATAGCCTTCAGGCGAGCCAGAAATTTTTGGCTAGCCTGTGCTATGCCGTATCACTGGCCTTGAGTTGCAAGCGCTGGTAGGGGATGGCGCAGAACGGACTATGGGATGGCAGTTTCCAGTGCAGCAAAAGGTCAAGCAAGTAGCGCAGCAGAGCTTACTGAATATCCAATAATTGATCTAACTCACCGCTATGCTCAAGCACGTGTAAATCATCACAGCCCCCGACATGCACATCACCGATATAGATTTGTGGCACGGTCCGACGGCCGGTCATTTGTATCATTTCTTGTTTGCGTTGCGGCTCGCGGTCTACCCAAATTTTCTCAATCTGCAATCCTTGTTTTTGCATCAGCAGTTGCTCAGCACGAACACAATATGGGCAACCTGCCATCACATACATCACTACTTTTTTCTGCATCGTCATTCGCATTCGATAAAATCAAGCTCAGCATAATAGCGATTTAGATACAAAGCGCGCAAGCAAACGTAAATAATGCAGATTTATGGCGCAAAAATCACTAAAATATAAGACAGTTTGTTAGGGAAAGCATGATGAGTATCACACCAGTCGTTCTATTGATTTTAGATGGTTTTGGATATCGGCAAGAGGTCGAGCACAATGCCATCGCGCAAGCACGCACGCCCAATTTAGATAAGCTATGGGCGACATGCCCACATACGCTGATTAATGCCTCCGAGCATCATGTCGGTTTGCCTGAGGGACAAATGGGCAACTCTGAAGTCGGGCATTTAAATATAGGCGCTGGTCGCGTGGTCAATCAGGACTTTGATCGCATTAATCAAAGCATCAGTAGCGGCGAATTTAACCATCACCCGTTGGCCATCGAAGCGGTTCAGGCCGCCAAGCAACACGGCAAAGCCTTGCATATTCTGGGGCTGATTTCGGATGGTGGCGTACACAGTCATCAAGAACATATTTATGCCATGATACGCATGGCCGCCCAACAGGGGCTGGACAAGATTTATGTGCATGCTTTCTTAGATGGGCGCGATACCCCACCGGTGAGCGCCGAGGGCTATTTGAATGCCTTACAGAAAGTGGTCGATGCAACCGGTGTGGCCAAGATAGCCTCGGTGTGTGGTCGCTACTACGCGATGGACAGAGATAAACGCTGGGAGCGTATCTTGCCTGCCTATCGTCTGCTTACTGAAGGGCTGGCTGAGTTCCAAGCGCCGACTGCACTACAGGCACTCAAACTGGCGTATGCGCGTGGCGAGAATGATGAATTTGTGCAAGCCACCGCGATTAGCGCAGCAGGTCCCGCGCCACACATTCAAGATGGCGATGTGATTGTGTTTATGAACTTCCGCTCGGATCGCGCGCGCCAGCTCACCACCTGCTTTTTGGATGATGCTTTCGATGGCTTTAAGCGCCATCAATACCCTAAGCTAGCAGGCTATTACACGCTCACCAGTTATGACAAAAGCATTGCGCAAGCCAAAGTATTTTTCCCGCCGTTTGAGGTGCCGAATACCTTTGGTCAATATGTCAGTGCGCAAGGACTCAAACAGTTACGTATTGCCGAAACCGAAAAATATCCGCATGTCACATTCTTTTTCAATGGCGGTGAAGAACAGGTTTTCCCCGGTGAGGACCGCATTCTGGTGCCCTCGCCCAAAGTCGCCACCTATGACTTACAACCCGAAATGAGCGCGCCAGAAGTGACCGACAAATTGGTCGCCGCAATTTTGAGTAAGCAATACCAAGCCGTGATTTGTAACTACGCCAACTGCGATATGGTGGGACATACCGGCATCTTGAACGCCGCCATCCAAGCGGTAGAGACCATAGATGTATGCATCGGCCGTGTGGTCGCCGCAGCACAACAAGTGGGGGCGGAAGTGATGATTACTGCTGACCATGGCAATGTGGAATTGATGCTAGACCAAGCCAATGCACAACCACACACTCAACATACCACGCATTTGGTGCCGCTGATTTATGTGGGGCGTCCAGCCAAGATGCGCGAAGGTGGTGCGCTGTCAGATATTGCGCCTAGTCTGTTAAAAATGATGGGGCTGCCGCAACCGCAAGAAATGACCGGTCGTCCATTGATGGAACTAGATGCGGCATGAAAATCCTAGCCCGTTTCAGCGCTTGTTGGGCTTGCCTAATGGTTTTCAGCTTAGCCACCAGCGCGGCAGAGAATAAGGTCGAGCAATCGCGTCAATCGCTGGATAGCATCAAACAAAAAATCGAGAGTCTGAAACAAGAGCTGATGAGCACGCAGGAAGCCAAAGCGGATGCCGCTGATGCCCTGAAAAAAAGCGAGAAAGCCATCAGCGAAAGCAAACGTAAATTATTTGAGCTTGCGCGAGAGCAGGACAAACATGCGCAACATTTAAAACAATTGGCAGATAAAAAATCCAGTCTGGAGCAAGTGATACAACAGCAAAAAAACCAACTAGCCAAACAGTTTTATCAGGAATATACCCAGCGTAATCCGAATGCCTTGCAACTCTTGTTGCAACAAGAAGATCCCAATCAAATCGCGCGCGAGTTGCAATATTATGGCTATATCGCCAAAGCCAGAAAGCTTTTAATTCAAGAGCTACAAGGCAATTTACAACAAGTGGTGGTGCTCAATCAGCAAACCGAGCAAACCCTACATCAGGTCACCGCCCTCAAGTCGCAACAAGAAGCAGCCAAGCAAAAACTGGAAGCGGACAAACAAGAAAAGTCCAAAGTGCTGAACAGTCTGGCCTCAAAAATTGCCGCACAACGCAAAGAAATTAATCGCCTGAAACGCGATGAGCAGAGTTTGTCGCAATTGGTCGAGCGTCTTGCGCGTGCCGCCACCAGCCCGAAAAAAGCGCCTGCCCCAGAAAACAAATCCGAGCCCAGCGCCCCCATCGCCAAAAATGAAGCACTGCCGACAGCTGGCTTCGAGGGAGGAAATTTTGCCGCGCTTAAGGGCAAACTCAATCTACCGGTGAAAGGTGAATTGATGAATCGTTTTGGTGCCAGCCGTGAGGATACTGGTTTGACTTGGAAGGGCTTGTTTATCCGCGCCGCCGAGGGCAGTGAAGTAAAAGCCATTGCAGCAGGCAAAATCGTATTTGCTGATTGGATGCGTGGCTTTGGTAATTTACTCATCGTCGATCACGGGAATGGCTATATGAGCTTATATGGCAACAACCAAGCGCTCTTACGTAAAGCCGGCGAGCTTATCAAAGCGGGCGATAGCATCGCCACGGTGGGCAATACCGGTGGCAATGCCAGCAGTGGCTTGTATTATGAATTGCGACAGTTTAGCCGGCCCTTCGACCCGCTGAGTTGGAGTGTGTTGCGTTAGGCTGGCAAACGCCTAGCGTCAATTAATAGCCAAATGAATTGGCGACTTCGCGCACCAAACAAGGTCCGCGATAAATCAGACCAGAATAAATTTGCACCAAGCTAGCGCCGGCGTCGACTTTCTCACAGGCATCCTCGGCACTAAAAATCCCACCTACGCCGATGATAGGAATGTCTCCTTGCAAGTAGTCCGCCAGCACTTCTACCACATAGGTCGAGCGATAGCGCAAAGGAGCCCCAGATAAGCCGCCGGCTTGCTCTGCATTGCGCACCCCTTCTACTTCGTAGCGTGATACCGTGGTATTGGTGGCGATAATTGCGTCGACTTTATATTTACGCATCACATCCGCCATCTGACGTAACTGACGAGTATCAATATCGGGGGCAATTTTGAGTGCGATGGGCACATAGCGCTGGTATTGTTCGGCGAGTTTTTTTTGCTCCTGCTTTATCACTGAGAGTAACTCAGTCAAGGCCTTGCGCTCTTGCAGCATACGCAAATTGGCTGTGTTGGGGGAGGATATATTGATGGTGACATAATCGGCATAAGGATAAACGCGGCGCAAACAGGTCACATAATCATCTAAAGCACGCTCATTCGGGGTATCGAAATTTTTTCCGATATTGATGCCCAATATACCTTGATAGCGACTGGCTTCGATGTTCTTGATAAATTGCTCTAGTCCGACATTATTAAAACCAAAGCGATTAATCAAACCCTCCACCTCGGGTAGCCGGAACATGCGCGGTTTGGCGTTGCCGCTTTGTGGTCTAGGGGTGACCGTACCAACTTCAATAAAGCCAAAACCTAGCGCACCAAGCGCATCTAAATATTGCGCATTTTTATCCAGCCCAGCGGCTAGCCCGACAGAATTCGGGAAGTCTATGCCCATCACATTATTCGGCTCATACACTGCTTTAGGAAGTAATTTGAGTAGACCCAGCTTATGCATCCAGCTTAAGCCTTTGAGGGCAACATCATGCGCACGCTCAGGCTCCAAAGTAAACAATAGAGGACGTATCAGCAGCGTATAGGGATTCATGATTTGATCCGAGTAAAACGGGGGTTAGAAATAGACAAGCAGCCGATTATGGCAAAAACAAATATTAAAGTACACCATTTGGCAACAAAAATTACCCTAACATTCTTGCACTATTATTTGCTCAGACAGCCTAACCATGCGCTCGACAGGAGTCACCCAAACAATGCCATCGCCTGCCTGACCAGTATGTCCAACTTCGACTAAAATCTGCAAAGCACCTTCCACCAACTCATCCGGCACCACCATATCAATGCGTATTTTAGGACTGTAGTCGGTCAACTCCTGCAAAATGCCAGCCGCAGGTTTGGCGTGGTGGTGACCACAGCCTTCTACCTTGGTAACCGTCATACCGGGAAAATTTTTAATATTCTTAAATGCGGAACGCACCTTGGCCAAGCGATGCGGTTGAATCACAGCCTTAATCTCTTTCATGTGGATACACCTCGTAATTTATTGTTATCTGGCAAAATTTTAGCACCTGTGCCCCTCTGCTACATACTCGCTTCAACCCGTTCTTCTTCAAACTTGCGATATAACGTTGGCACCACCACTAGCGTTAATAAGGTCGAGGTAATCAAACCACCGATGACCACAATCGCCAATGGACGCTGCACTTCCGAGCCGGGCCCGGTGGCAAACAAGAACGGCACCAAGCCAAGCATAGCCACCGTAGCAGTCATCATCACCGGGCGGAAACGTTGTTGACAGCCTTGGATGATGGCTTCCAGTTGCGACTTACCTTCATCACGCAAATGACGAATATAAGACACCAGCACCACTCCGTTCAATACCGCAATTCCCCATAACGCAATAAAGCCTACCGAGGCCGGGACCGATAGATATTCGCCGGTGATAAATAGCGCAAAGATACCGCCTATAGAAGCAAATGGCAGCACGGAAATAATCATGGTGGCGTAGCGTACCGAATTGAATAATAGGAATAGCAAAAAGAAAATCGCCCCTATGGTAATCGGCACAATCAGCGCCAAGTGATTCAAAGCGCGCTGCATATTCTGGAACTGACCGCCAAATTCTAGATAATATCCTTCTGGCAATTTCAGCTTGTCATTCAAACGGCTTTGCAACTCGGCGACAAAACCACCCAAGTCACGCTCACGCACATTCACCCCAACGACAATCCGACGTTTAGCGTATTCACGACTAATTTGCGCTGGACCATCTTTGACTTCTATCTTGGCCAAGTCGCGCAAAGCCACGCGACTGCCATTGGGCGAAGTGAGCAAGATATCGCCTATCGCCTCGGCACTATTTCTAAAGTTTTCTGGGTAACGCACCGCAGCTCTGAAGCGACGCTGACCTTCATAGATATCGGTAGCGCCCTTGCCACCCACCGCCGTCTCGATGATTTCATGTACATCGGCGGCGTTAATGCCGTGACGCGAAATGGCCTGTCTGTCGATAGTCACCGTGAGATATTGTTGACCGGATACTTTTTCTACCCGTAAATCTGTGGCGCCACGAATTTCACCGGCAATTCTAGCGATCTCATCCGCCTTGGATTTCAACACCGCCATATCATCGCCAAACAACTTAACCGCCACATCGGAGCGCACGCCACTGAGCAATTCCGCCACCCGCGCGGCAATCGGTTGCGCCATGACGACTTGCACACCCGGCAATGATTTCAAACTTTTCTGAATCGCATCGGCAATATCTTCTTGCGACCAACCACTCGGCCACTGCTTGCGAGGCAACAGACTGACGATGGGTTGTGATTCATTTTGACTTTGCGGATCGGCGGGACTCTCGCCACGACCAATAATCGCCACAATGGATTTGACCCCCGGAATCTGGGTAATAATTTTGGCCGCCTCGGTATCCATCTTGATGGACTCGTCCAAAGAAATATTTGGCACGCGAATAATATTGGGCACGATAGAGCCTTCCTTCATCTCCGGAATAAAGGAAGTCCCCAACAAGGGTACCGTGAGCAGCGACAGCACAAACACCCCTACCGCTGCCAACATGGTTTTTTTCTCGTTATGCAAGGCTAAATCCAGCAAGCGCAAATACGGTTGTTTGATACGCTTAATCAGCTTGGTATCTTCACCCGAGCCGCCTTGTAAGAAATACGAGCACAATACTGGCGACAAGGTAAGCGAGAGCACCAAAGAAACAAACAAGGCGATGGCGATGGTCACCGCCAAGGGGGCAAACATCTTGCCCTCCATGCCCTCTAAGGTCATCAAAGGCAAGAACACCAAAATAATAATGCCTACCCCGAACAGCACCGGCGTGCCCACCTCGGCTGCCGCATCCAACACAATACGAATCTTGCTTTCGCCATGTCGATGCCCCAATTGATGGAAGGCGTTTTCTACCACCACCACCGAACCATCCACCATCAGACCAATGGCAATCGCCAAACCGCCTAAGGACATCAAATTCGCCGAGATGCCGAAATAATTCATGGCCATAAAGGTAATCAATGGTGTTAGCAACAAGGTGCCAACCACAATCAAGCTAGAGCGCACATCACCCAAGAATAAGAACAAGATAGCAATCACCAAGATGATGCCCTCGATTAATACTTTCACCACGGTGAACAAGGCAGCATCGACTAATTCACTACGGTCATAGAATGGAGTGATTTGTAGATCGCCGGGCAACATGCCCTTGCTATTAATCTCATGGACTTTGGCTTGAATGCGGCTGACCACCTCTTTGGCATTACCGCCTTTAATCATCATCACAATGCCACCGACTGATTCGGTGTCACCATTTTTCACCAAAGCCCCGACGCGCACTTCGCTACCAATTTTAATTTCCGCCAAGTCACGCATATAGACCGGCACACCGCCCTGCTCTTTAAGCACGATATTGCCGATATCGTCCAAGGTCTGTAGCAAGCCCACGCCTCGGATGAGATATTGCTCGGCATAATGCGGCAAGATACCGCCGCCACTATTGGCATTATTTTTGGCTAGCGCAGCATACACATCGCGCAATTTAAGACCGTAATAGTTCATACGGTCGGGATTAATCAGCACTTGATACTGTTTGACATACCCCCCCAGCGAATTAATTTCTGCGACACCGGGGATGCTACGCAACATCGGTCGCACCACCCAGTCTTGAATCGCACGCCGTTCCATCAACTCGTTTTCCGACAAGCGTTGCTTGCCATCGGTGGGTTTATCTAAGGTGTATTGATAGATTTCACCCAGCCCCGTCGACACGGGACCTAACACTGGCACGACTCCCTCGGGCAGTCTGTCGGCCACTTCCATCATGCGTTCCATCACCAACTGACGGGCAAAATACACATTGGTACTATCGGTAAATACTAAGGTAATCAGGGATAGGCCGTTTTTATTCAGCGAGCGCATTTCGGTCAGCCCCGGCAAGCCGGTCATAGAAATTTCTATCGGCACGGTAATAAAGCGCTCAACTTCTTCTGGTGATTTACCGATGGCTTGGGTGGCGATTTGCACCTGCACATTGGTCACATCGGGGAAAGCGTCGACCGAGAGCTTTTTGACCGCCATCAAGCCAAAGCCCAATAGCGCGAGGGCGATTACCACCACCACTAAACGTTGGCGTAACGCCCCGCGAATAATCGACTCAATCATGGACTACTCCAACTCTTTGCGTTTGCGTTCATTGTTGACGTGGAATGCGCCTTCACTAATCACCGTCTCACCTGCCGCCAAGCCGTTGATGACAGCAATATTGCCGCGGTATTCCTCGTCCACGGTGACCTCACGCAAACGATATTTATTTGGGGCAATTTGTACAAACACATAATTCTTATCATTCTCGCGCACCACTGCTTGCGCCGGCACCGAGAGTTTGTTGCTAGGCTTAGACAGCACCAACATGGAGACCAACATATCTGGCTTAATCTCTTGTTTGGCATTCAAAATCTCACTACGCACAGTGACTGTACGCGTTTCTGGATTGACGATATCGCCCACAAAAATCAATTTGCCTTTGATGGGTTTCTCATAAATCGCAGGGATTTCGATATCCACCTCTTGGCCTTTTTCTATCAGATCAATTTGATGCTCAGGCACCTCAGCCACCGCCCAAACCGTGCTCAAATCGGCCACCACAAATAATTCGTCAGCTGGCTGCACCACTTGGCCTAGATTGATTTTGCGGCTAATCACCGTGCCGGCGATACGCGCATTGATATTGCTGAAGGTGTCCATTTGCGCCGAGCGCGACAACTTGTCGATATTCTCCTGCGACATGCCCAACACCATGAGCTGATTGCGCGCCGCGATTAAATCCGCCTTGGCACCACTCAATTCCGATTCACGCTTTTGTACTTCAGCAGGGGCAATCACGTCAGCTTCGAGCAAGGCTTTGGCACGATCGACAGCTTTGCTTTGTAAGGAGATTTGTTGCAGGGCTTTGATATACGCCAGTTGATTTTGCGCCAACTCCGTACTGTTCACAGTGGCCAATATCTGACCGCGTTTGACATGCTGCCCCAACACCGCATCGATATCAGAAATCCGGCCAGTGACTGGCGCACCGATGCGGGCCATACGCTGCTCATCCACTTGTATGCTACCGGGGATGCGCAATAAATCACGGATTTCAGCCTCACCCACCTTCATCAGCTTGATATTTTTTTGCATCTCTGGCGGCAACTCCACCACGTAAGGATCAAGCTCCTTATTCACTGCGGCTTGCTGTTGTTTGCCACAAGCGATTAGGCTAAGCGCCAAAAAAGCGATACACCATATTCTGAAATTCATTTGTTTCCTTTGTTTGTCATGATTGCAAACTTGCCAAGACACCAATTATTGGCTGGCAATTAATTCCGTACCCAATAAACGTTCCACCTCAAGCATGGCATTCACGTAGTCATAGCGCGCTGCCAAATAATCACGCCGCACGCCACGATACACACGTTGTGCATCCAAATATTCCAAAATGCCGCGCTCACCAAACCGATAAGCCGACTCAGCCACTTTGAGCGAAGCTTCGGCTTGTTTTAATAAGCCATTTTCAAACGCATCCAATTGTCCTTGGGCAATCAGGTAGCGCTGATAGGCCGCTTCCAAATCGCGATTGAGCAATAACTCACGCTCACTCAACACACTGCGGGACTGACGCACATAGGCATTCGCCTCGGCAATTTGACCCTCACGACGATTCCATAAAGGCAAGGGGATAGCCAAGCCCATGCGCAACATAGACACATCTGGATCGGTATCTACCCCAGCTTTTAGGGTCAAGCCAGGCACGCGTAAACTTTCTTCTAACTTCAGTCTAGCCTCGGCAATCTCGCCCACTTTTTTGATTTGTTGCAAGCTAGGACTATCGGGTAATTGGGCTTGTAAGCTATCCAAAGCGGGCAAGCTCTGTTGCATAGGCAAATCACCCCTGACCGCAAAATCTGCTGGCAGAGTGGCGCCAATCAAACCGCGCAACAAGGCTTTAGCCTCGTTGACTTTGACCAAGGCGGCTTGATAATCACGCTCTGCCGCCAAGGCTTCGGTGTCAGCCTTGATTAACTCATACTTAGGCGCTTCACCAACATCCACGCGCAATTTCACGCGCTCCCGAATTTGGTTGAGCAACTGTCTATCGGCTTGGCTAATATCCAGAAAAGCTTGGCGCTGCACCACATTGTAGAAAGCGGATTTCACCCGGGTGCGCAAATCTATCCGGCTGTTCACTGTATTGGCCGCAGCCAAGTTGATATTGGATTCCGCAATCTCGCGGCGTGCCGTACGCACATCGCCAAATTCCAAGGGCTGTGAAATACCGACAAAGTAATTGGAACGTGCGTCGCTAGGCCCACTGCGATAGCGACTGGGGCCAGCCAACACTTCTACTTCGGGGTTGTAATACGAGCGCGCTGTGGTCAAGCTAGCTTGCGCGGCATCTTCTTGCGCTTTAGCAATATTCAATACGGGGTTTTTTTCAAACGCCAAATCGATTAATTGTTGTAACGCATACTCGGGCGCAGCGTTCACAGTTTGGCTTAGCATGAGCATAGCCAAAGCTAGACCAGTCAACCGACTGGGCAGTAAACGCGGATTCAATTGCTTTAAGTTAAATTTCATTATTGCCTACATTCATCCCATCAAATATTGCACATTTTGCTCTGCACCAAGCATGACTTGGTGATGACTCATGATGGCTATAGCACAAGCAAAAGCTAGGCCAGCCTGAATTAGATGCTGAGCGGGGGGCGTAATCGGGGGCGCGCGTAAAGACTTAACACTAGCAGAAGGAAGAACGCCCTGAGGATAGGCGGGAAGCTAAACAGCACAAAGTCATGCTGGCTGCGTAAAGCATGGTCAATCAAATCAGTATCTGCTGTTTCCAGCTCGTCGCTATCAGATATTTGCATAGATGCACTGGGGGCCGACAGACTATCATCGGCATGCGCCACCTTATCCACCAAAGCCAAGGTCAGCAACAGCAACATCAGCAGCAAAATACAGTATCGACAAGTTTTTAACATGCGGTGCAGATATTTCCCTTAATTTTTTCTATCAAGCGCGGCGCCAAGTGGTTCCCTGCGCGCTGTCTTCTAAGATAATGCCTTGCGCCAGAAGTTCTGCGCGTATGCTATCTGCCAAAGCGAAATTCTTATCGCGCTTGGCTTGCGCTCTAGCCTCTATCTTAGCCTCTATTTGCTCGGCTTGACCAGTATTTTGGTCACCTGCCTGCAAGAACTGTTGCGCATCACGCTGCAATAATCCCAATATCCCGGCCATGGCTTTGAGCTCACCCGCCAAGTCTGGGGACTTGGTTTTATTCACTTGATTGGCCAAATCGAACAACACGGCAATCGCCTCAGGGGTATTAAAATCGTCCTGCATCGCGGCGCTAAAGCGTTGATAGTATGGCGAATCACCGGCGATGCTGGGACTCGCTGGCAGATCGCGCAATGCGGTATATAAGCGCGTCAATGCCAACTTGGCATCATCCAAATGTGCGTCGGAGTAATTCAAAGGGCTGCGATAATGGGCACGCAAAATAAAGAAACGCACCACTTCGGCGTCATATTGTTTTAACACTTCGCGTATGGTGAAAAAATTACCTAAAGACTTGGACATCTTTTCGTTGTCCACCCGCACAAAGCCGTTATGCATCCAATAATTCACAAAAGTGCAATCGTGGGCGCCCTCAGATTGTGCAATCTCGTTTTCATGGTGCGGAAATTGCAAATCCTGCCCGCCGCCGTGAATATCAAAGTGCTGACCCAAATGACAAGCGCTCATCACCGAACATTCAATATGCCAACCAGGACGACCACGACCCCATGGCGAGTCCCATGCTGGCTCATTGGGTTTAGCCGATTTCCACAACACAAAATCCATCGCATCGCGTTTGGCATTGTCCACTTCAACACGCTCACCCGCGCGCAAATCCTCGAGCGACTTGCCAGATAATTTGCCATAGCCAGCAAAGCTATTTACCGAGTAGAACACATCGCCATTGGCTGCATGATACGCATGACCCTTTTCTATCAAGGTGCTAATCATCTCTATCATGCCATCGATATGTTGCGTGGCTTTGGGCTCAATACTGGGGCGCAAGATGCCCAATGCATCCGAGTCCGCATTCATGGCTTGAATAAAACGTTCGGTCAGCGCTTGGATGCTTTCGCCATTTTCATTGGCGCGTTGGATAATCTTGTCGTCAATATCGGTGATATTGCGCACATATTTCACTTGATAGCCCATTTCCCTGAGCCAGCGATACACCATATCGAACACCACCATCACACGTGCGTGGCCGAGGTGGCAGAAGTCATACACGGTCATACCGCATACATACATGCTTACCTTGCCAGTTTCTCTTGGCACAAAATCCTGTTTTTCTCGCGCCAGCGAGTTATAAATTTTCAGCATTCACGCTACCTGTGGGGATTCAATTAATCATCATTGCCCAGATTCATGCATTAAAAGTGATGATAGTTGGGCGGGATGATGGGCAATTTGCTAAAATTTCCAGCTTCAACTCGGCGCGGATTATAACACAGCGCTTCATTTGCTTAGATGGCGCTGTCACAAAGCCGAGGCTTGATGAATATAACTTTCAAGATAAGGAAACAACGTGGTTAAACTACATACCAATTTCGGCGTAATTGAAATCGAATTAGACCAAGACAAAGCCCCTATCACTGTGGCTAATTTTCTTGAGTATGCCAAGTCTGGCTTTTATGACGGCACGATTTTTCACCGTGTGATTAAAGGCTTTATGATACAAGGCGGTGGCTTTACGGCCGAGATGCAACAAAAGAACACCAATCCAGCGATTAAAAATGAAGCCAATAACGGCCTTGCGAATGACAAGTACACCATCGCCATGGCCCGTACCCCTAATCCAGATTCCGCCACCTGCCAATTCTTTATCAATGTGGCAGACAATGACTTTCTCAACTTTAGCGCACCGACCGCACAAGGTTGGGGCTATTGCGTATTTGGCAAAGTGACAGCGGGAACTGACGTGGTGGATAAAATCACCCAAGTGCGTACCGGCAGCAAAATGGGGCATCAAGACGTGCCGGTTGAAGCGGTTATCATCGAACGCGCGGAAGTGGTTTAAGCGAACCGTTTAGTAAAAGCGATGAAAGCCCACAGTCTATTTATTTCTGATTTGCATCTGGATGCCAGTCGTCCAGTGATTACGCAGGCTTTTATCGCTTTTATCCAACATCAGGCCAGCCAAGCCGAGCGGCTATTTATCTTGGGTGACTGGTTTGAGTATTGGGCAGGGGATGATGATATAGATGACCCCGCGCACCAAGCAATTTTTCAAGCCATGGCACAACTGCATCAGACTGGTTGTCAGCTGTTTATCATGCACGGCAATCGCGATTTTCTGATGGGCGATGCACTTGCCCAGCGCTGTCATGCGCAATTACTGCAAGACCCTACAGAGTTGAATCTATACGGCACAAGAGTGTTGCTGAGTCACGGCGATCATTTGTGTACAGATGATATTGCCTATCAGCAATTCCGCACTATGGTCAGACAAGAAGGTTGGCAACAAGCCTTTTTGGCGCAACCTTTAGCCACGCGCAAACAACAAATCGACGCGCTTAGAAAACAAAGTGAACAAGCCAAACAAGACAAGAGCATGCGCTTGATGGACGTCAATCCACAAGCGGTCGCGCAACTATTGCGCGACCATCAATATCCGCCACTGTTTATTCATGGACATACCCACAGACCTGCCATCCATGCACATCATGTAGACGGCCATGAATGTCGCAGAGTGGTGCTGGGAGATTGGTACGAACAGGGAAGCTATTGTTTGCTAGATGAGGATGGGGTGCGCTGCGAGCAATTACAGGTTAACGCTTAACTGCCTCTTGCGGTCTAGCTTGCGCAGCTAATTTATCCAAAACGCCATTCACATATTTATGTCCATCGGTACCGCCGTACTGCTTGGCCAATTCCACACCTTCATTGATAGCCACGCGATATGGGATGCTGGGGTCATGAATAAGCTCATAGCCAGAAATCAACAGAATGGCATGTTCTATCGGGCTCAGCGCATTGATATCGCGATCAATAAATTGCGCAATTCTGTCGTCCAAATCTGCAATATGCGCAAACACCTGCGTGGTCAGCTGACGGAAGTACTCCTCATCCGCCTTGGCATATTCTTCTTGCTCGGGCATTTCTTTCATGATGTTGCTTAAAGGTTTAGCCCCCACCAAATGTTGGTAGATGGCTTTGAGTGCCAACTCGCGCGACTTGTGACGATTTCCAGAAGGTTTATTCATTAGATTTGTCTTAATAAGTGAATCATTTCTATGACGACGTCTGCCGCTTCCGCGCCCTTAACCGCCACACGATCCAGGGCTTGCTCATCATTCTCAGTGGTCAAGATAGCGTTGGCGACTGGCACACCGTATTGCAACTGCACTTCCGAGACACCTCGAGCAGACTCATTCGCCACCACTTCAAAGTGATAAGTTTCACCGCGTATCACCGCACCCAGCGCCACCAAGCCATCGAAACGCTCGGAATTAGCCATGGTTTGTAATACCAATGGGGTTTCTAAAGCCCCCGGCACGGTGGCCAAAGTAATGTCATCAGCGGCCACACCCAAAGCCAATAGTCGTTGCTCACAAGCGTTTAATAATTGACTCACCACATCTTCGTTAAAGCGAGACATGACGATGCCGATTTTCATGCCCTTGCCTTGTAGATTTTTTTCTAAGCGGTTCAAACCAGGACTCCTGCAAATTTCATTAAGGGCGCTATCATACCATCAAGCCCCTGCAAAAATTAGCCCGGGCTAAAGCGTTTATGTCATAAAAATGTCATACTATTTTCATAAAGTGATGAGCCATGCATAAATGCAAAATAGGATGATCTAGATGCCCGCACATATATTAATCGTCGAAGATGAGCCAGCCATTCAAGAATTATTGGCACTGAATTTGATACAGGCCGGCCATCAGCCTCTACGCGCACTCAGCGTCGAACATGCGATGACACTCATGCGCGAAATGATTCCGGATTTAATTTTATTGGATTGGATGTTGCCCGGCATGAGCGGCATCGATTTCGCCCGCAAACTGAAAACCGATGAAACCTATAAAAATATTCCCATCATTATGCTGACGGCGCGCGGTGAGGAAGTCGACAAAGTGCGCGGCTTGGAAATGGGAGCGGACGACTACGTCACCAAACCCTTTAGCCCACGCGAATTAAATGCGCGTATTAAAGCGGTACTGCGTAGACGCGCACCACAAGTCACCGATGAGCCAGTGGAGGCCGGTGGTCTGCATCTAGACCCAGCAACCCATAGAGTGACGGGGAATGGCAAATATGTAGAACTGGGTCCCACAGAATTTAAATTGCTGCACTATCTAATGTCCAATCCCGAGCGCGTTCACAGTCGCGCACAAGTGCTGGACAAAGTATGGGGCGACAAAGTATTTGTCGAAGATAGAACCGTGGACGTGCATATCCGCCGCTTGCGCTTGGCATTATCGAGCACGGGGCACGAAGATTTAATTCAAACCGTACGCGGGGTTGGCTATCGTTTCTCGCTGCAATAGCTCATAATTAAGCCTTGTTCAGTTGTTTGGAAATTCACATTGCACGACCTTAAATGGAAAGCCTTATGGTTACTTGTGTGTTGGCTGATTGGCTGCCTCATCGTAGCCGCCTTCACAGACTGGAGTAGCGCTTGGTTGCTTCTGGCCATAGGGGTCATCCTCTACACTTGGCGTCATCTGCATTGGTTAAGCAAACTCGATCGCTGGCTGGACAAACCTGAACTGAATACTATCCCGCTTGGACGTGGCGTTTGGGAAGACATTTTTGCCAAGGTATATCATGAGCAACGACGCCATGCACGCACCAAAGTACAACTCAGCAATGCCCTAGAACGTTTCCGCCATGCTGCGGCGGCGCTACCTGACGGGGTGGTGTTGCTCGATGATGATAATAAAATTGAATGGTGTAATCGCCCCGCCGAATTGCATTTGGGCATCTCGCTCAAACAAGATATGCAACAGCCGATTCTGTATTTAGTGCGTAGCCAAGAATTTGTGCAATATCTGCAACACCATATCGATATCGAACCCATCAAATTGCAAACGGTCAGTGGCGCACAAGAGATGACCTTGGAAATTCGCTTGGTGTCTTTTGGTAGCAATCAAAAACTCTTGCTTAGCCGAGATATCAGCCAAATCGAAAAGCTGGATTTAATGCGTCGTGACTTTATCGCCAATGTGTCGCACGAGCTACGCACACCGCTGACGGTGGTGGGTGGATTTTTGGAAACCTTGAGCGATATGGACCAAACCTTGAGTCCGCAAACCCAGCAATACTTCGCCATGATGATAGAGCAAACCCAGCGCATGCAATTATTGATTGAGGACTTGCTCACCTTGTCGCAACTTGAAGCGGGTAGTCATGCTCCCGATGAGGAAGCTATTGATGTACAGAATTTGCTCAAGATTGTAATCAGCGAAGCACAAGGGCTAAGCCAAGGCAAACATACTATTCACTTGGATGCACAAGCCGATTTAAATATCAAAGCCTCACGCAAAGAATTGCACAGTGCGTTTAGTAATTTGGTGAGTAATGCCATTCGTTATACCCCAGCAGGTGGCGAGATTTTTGTACGCTGGGCAGAGAATAATCAAGAGGCGGTATTTAGCGTACAGGACACTGGCATCGGTATAGAACCAGAACATATCAATCGTCTGACCGAGCGTTTTTATCGCGTCGACCGCAGCCGCAGTCGTGAAACTGGCGGCACCGGTTTAGGTCTGTCTATCGTCAAACATATTCTTAGCCGCCATCAAGCAAGACTAGAAATCCATAGCGAATTTGGCAAAGGCAGTACTTTTAGTGCTGTATTCCCCAAAGCCAGAATCCTTGCTTAACCGAGCTTGCGCTCCTCCACTTTTAATGCCGGCCCAAGCCTATCAATGGATGCGAGACAGGTGTGTGCGTCTGACTTCTAGCAATAAAAAACCCAACCCTATGACTAGGATTGGGTTCTTATCAAACGCAATAATGGCGTTTTATAGGGCTAGGCTAAGGCGGCGAAGTTGTACATCACTGTCGATGTATTCCCCGCCGCATCTGTCAAGACCATACTTAGGGACGGCGTTCCAGTCGCCTCAGCATTGAATTGTGCCGCGGCAAATGCCGTGTCCAAAGCTGCAGCAAGGCCATTTAACTGTATACCGGTTGTCGCTGGATCAGCATCGGTCAGCCCGGTGAGCGTGCCATTGGTGGGCAATAGACTTAGACTCAAGGTGCCTGCTTCATTGTCGCTGAACGTCAAATCAGCCAACGCCACCGCCGTCCCTCGCGTCAAAGCAGTACCTGATGCAGGGTTGCCAGTAATGGTTGGTGCAGTAGTATCCACTTTAAAGTTGGCTTGCGTATCTAGAGCCGGATATATAGAGATTGCATTACCAGCCAGATCGGTTAATGTGACTCCAGTAAATGTGCCCGCATTTATACTCACTCCGTCAGCATCCGTATCACCCGCCAACACAGTGTATTTATAGGTAGCGACTTTAGCGTCTTGATTGATGGAGGCAAAAGTAGCCGTTTTTGCTGTCAATGTCCCTCCCGATCCAAACTGTAGCGGAATCGAGGTAATAGAGGCAGCAGATAAATTGCTCATCACTTCACTAAAAGTCACATGCACGCTTAACTCATCGCCTGCATTTAAAAAGCCATTCAGCACACCCGACGCACTTAGGCTAATGGGGCTAACAACGCTGGGAGCTACCTTGTCGTCAGTGATTGATATCGCGTCAGAAAACAACGCAGTTGCAGAGTCACTGGCCAAATATTTGACTTTAAAATCTGCTGAGCTGTTATCCGCTATCCCCATGGCGGTTTTGTCTAGGGTGATAGTTTGCACCCCGGCACTAGCTGTTAGAGTAATCGGATTGCCAACGTCAGCATTACTTGCGCCTTTGACAATTTGTAGCCTTGAACCCTTAACCATGGGATAGCGCGCGGTAAATACCACTTGGCTGTCGGCAGTTCCTAGTGCTATGTCACTCGCACTTAGCAATGGGGCTTCAGACAGCGACAAGCTATAGCTTCGCGATGCGTCTGTGCCATTCTCCACCCCATCATCCGCCGTGACAGTGAATGTGTAGTTACCCGCAGTGAGGCTAGCCTGTGGAGTGCCACTGATCACGCCAGTCTTTGCATTCAGGCTGAGCCCAGGAGTCAACCATCCATCGCTAATTTTATATGTCAGCGCTCTACGTTCTGGGTCGGCAAAATCACTGGCTAGCGTCTCCGTCTGCGCTAAGCCTCTTACAAACTTCATACTACCATTGCCACTGACCCCAGCTTTCAATACGCTGGGTTCATTCAGATCTCGCACATAGAGATTGACCACTCTGTTGCTGGCATGCGACAAAGCATCTGTGGCACTAATCGTCACGCTGTATCGATGATCGGTATTGTCAGCATCTTCAAAGTTGGCTGGGGCTTTAATGCTCACCACACCGCTGCTAGCATTAATGTTGAAAAAGCTGGAATCAGAACCCGAGAGGCTATAAGTCACACTATTGGCATCACTCGCCGCTGCGGTATATACCGCGCTGTTGGCAGAGATATTCTCATCGAATGTTACTTTTGTTGCGCTGGTGAATTTTGGCGCACTATTATCTAAGCGATAACTGCCCTGAACTTTTAATCCACTTAAGCGACCAGACAAAGTACCCTCACTGAACGTACCTTTTAACGTGTTAGTGCCTAAACTCAATGCGGTGAGTGCGATAGAACTGCTATCTCCCTCTGGCAAGGTGCCAGTGAAGCTAATCACGCCCTTACCCTCGACACTGCTAATTGCCCCCTGTGTCACGCCAGTCAGCGCTCTCTTACCAGCATAAAAATTGGCAACGATGCCAGTTGCTGTTGTTTCAGTCAGCACTTCGCTTAATGTCACTTTGATTGCCACTGCATCCTTAGAGACTCCAGCATCAGTCAGTCCCGCAGCATCGGTGACTGTCATGGATTCGACTACTGGCTTACTCAACACTACCAAGGTATAGGCGCGAGAAGCGTCCACGCCATTAGTCTGGCTATCATCGCTTTTAATGGTAAATTTATAATTACCCGCCACGGTTGGTGTACCACTGAGTGTGCCATTCGTAAACGTCACCCCTGCGACTGTCGCTCCGACAGCGCTATGAGTAAAGCTCATACCAGATGTGCCCTCAGGGTTAAAGAAATCACCCGCTACATTAAGTCCAGCTGGAACTGTAGCGCCTTTGACTAGGGTAATGGTGCCTGTGCCCTTTACACCTTTGGCGAGTACGACTTTCTCATCGGCACCGGCCACAGTCAGTGTCAGGCTTTTCATCCCAGTATTACCAGCTTTATCTGTTGCAATCACATTAAAACTGTAATTTGACTTGGTATCCGCATCTGGCAAGTTTTTAAAGGTCACCACGCCATTGCGCGCAATATTAAAATCCTTTGCATCTGTTCCGCCCAGGCTATAAATCACGCCATTAATATCTGTCGCCGCAGCAGTATAGATAGCCGTTTTATTAGTAATAGCATTTTCGGTGAATGCCGCGATGGTATCAGCGCTGGTAAATGTTGGCGCAACTTTATCTATGGTGTAAGTGCCGAGTACGGATGCGGCCAATGTACCGCCAGCAAAAGTGCCTTTTTTGCCACCCAGCGCGATATTATTGCTTAACGCAACAGTAGTCAGGCTAATCGCTGTAGCGGCAACATCGGGGAGCGTTGCAGTAAACGTCACGCTTTTTCTGGCGGCATCATACGCCACAAAGCTGACATTGCTTAAGTTGCTATTGTCTGCAGTAAAGGTAGGGGAAAAATTTGCACCATTGAGGGTGTTACCAGTAATGGTCAGCGCCTCATCAAAAAACATGGTGAGCTTTACTTTGCTATTCGGATTGCCTATCGATGGCGCACCAGTTGCATCAGTGACTACAAGTTTGTTAATCGTTGCCATATTGATTTGTCTCCATATTATTTTGGGCTTGTTGTTATTGTTCCCATCTTCGAAAGGGGTGGGGTAGCTTCAATTTTTTTAGAGTGGGAATGCGGAAAAACTTATACTCTAAAAAACTTGTACATTATATTATTCATTGTTGATTATTATCAACATTTATTTTATGGCGCTGTAAGACTCCATGGGCTAACTGAGGGAAATATAAAAAAAATGGCGACCATTTGGTCGCCATTTTGCTTGAGTAGCTGCCTGATGGGATTAGAGTAGGATTTTTTCTATACCGCCATTATTGGCTTTATGCACATATTCCTGCATCCAGTTCTCACCCAATAAATGCTTAGCCATTTCCACCACAATATAGTCGGCCTCGATACCAGTATCTTCGCCATAACGAGATAAGCCTTGTAAACAGCTTGGGCATGAGGTGAGGATTTTGACTTCCTGCTCCGGCTTGCCGGGCGTCAATCCCAACTTGACCATGCCTTTTTCTAGCTCTTCTTGCTTACGCATTTTGACCTGTGTCGCGATATCAGGACGGCTCACCGCGAAGGTACCGGACTCACCGCAACAACGATCATTCAAAGCCACCTCTTGGCCCATCAAAGCATTGGTCACTTTGGTTGGGGCGTAGCTCTTCATTGGGCTATGACATGGGTCATGGTACATATAACGCACACCATTTACCCCCTCCAACTTGACGCCCTTTTCCATCAGATATTCGTGAATATCTAACAAGCGACAGCCGGGGAAGATTTTTTCAAACTCGTATTTCTGCAGTTGATCCATACAGGTACCGCAAGACACGATCACCGTTTTAATATCCAGATAATTCAGCGTATTGGCTACACGATGGAACTGCACACGGTTCTCAGCCGTGATTTGCTGCCCCTTGTCGTGATTGCCGCCTGCCGTTTGTGGGTAACCACAACATAGATAGCCTGGTGGCAATACCGTGGTGGCACCGACTTCATACAACATCGCTTGTGTCGCCAACCCGACTGTAGAGAACAAACGCTCGGAGCCGCAACCGGGGAAATAGAATACGGCATCGCTGTCGTCATTCATTTTCTGCGGGTTACGAATTACCGGCACAATCGTATCGTCTTCTATACCCAACAAAGCTCGTGAGGTCTTGGTTGGCATAGATTTAGGCATAGGGCGATTGAGGAAGTGAATCACTTGCGCTTTCACTTCTGGTTTGCCTAGTGTCGCAGGCGGACGTTTTTTAAAGCTGGTCAACAAGCCTAGCTTATCGAACACTTTGTGCGCCCAACGTTGTACACGGTAACCCGCACCTATCATCAGATTACGCATCAGCTTGATAGTAGCGGGGTCTTTCACATTCAAGAAAGTCATCGCCAAGGCGTTGCCGGGATTAAATTGACGCTTACCTTGCTCACGCAAGAAGTTGCGCATGGCAATCGACACATCACCGAAATCAATGTCCACAGGACATGGGTTATAGCAACGATGGCACACCGTACAATGGTCGGCCACATCATTGAACTCGTCGAAGTGACGCAATGACACCCCGCGACGAGTTTGTTCTTCGTACAAGAAGGCTTCGATCAGCAGCGAAGTTCCCAGAATTTTATTGCGTGGGCTGTATAACAAATTCGCGCGTGGCACATGCGTCGTACAAACCGGCTTACATTTACCACAACGCAAACAGTCACTGATCGAATCGGCAATTTCACCGATGGCAGACTGTTCCATAATAATAGACTCTTGCTCGAGCAAACCAAAGCTAGGCGTATAAGCGCGCTCCAGACCCGAACCCGCCATCAACTTGCCTTTATTAAAGCGTCCATTAGGGTCCACTTTTTGTTTGTAGGCAGCAAAGGTATCTATGGTTTGTTTGTCCAAGAATTCCATCTTGGTGATACCAATGCCGTGCTCACCCGAAATCACACCGTCCAAACTGCGTGCCAAAGTCATGATGCGTGCCACAGCGGCATGCGCTGTTTGCATCATTTCATAGTCA
>JACCDX011246792.1_pt1 | contig 32450 bp, 25 predicted proteins | sample 7449681 | NCBI WGS metagenome assembly JACCDX01 (sample SAMN15323450, study PRJNA562643) | freshwater metagenome | isolation source: river surface water | place: USA:Blue River Watershed | collected 2017-08-18
GGGCGGAGGTGGGCGGGACGGTGGGTGCGTCGCTCATGGGGAAGGGGACGCTGGAGCGGCGCGGAGCGGCGGGCAACCGCTGTTATTGCGCACCAGAGGCGGCGGGGCGGACGCGGCCTCTCCGAGGGGGACGAGGGGCGCGCCGGAGAGGAGCGGGCCGGACCCGGCGGGGAAGCGGGGGCGAATCGGTGCCGCGCGAGCGCCACGCCGCGGGGGGCGGCAGGTGTCGCGCGGCGGGCGGACTCACTCCTTCACGATGGTGAACCAGTCGCGTTTCACGCCCTTGTCGTTCAGGAAGACGAACTCGAGCTTGAGGCCGTCGACGTCGATGACGGAGGAGCCGGGTTCGTTGAGGGAGATGAAGAACGCGGGGTGGTTGAGCGGGGGCGGCTTGGTGGCGGAGCCGGCGTGGCCCGCGCTGCCGGTGACGACGGAGATCTCGCCGGCGTTGGCGACGCGGCCGCGGCGCTTCTTGTAGACGCCCGTGCCGTCGGGACGCCCGTCCTGCTTTTGTTTCACGTGGAGGGCGGCGTCGAAGGTGGGGCTCTTGCCGTAGTGGCCGTCGAGCAGCCAGGAGCGCTCGTAGACATGGGAGTGGCCGGTGAGGATGAGGTCGACGCCGCCTTGCTCGAGCACGGGGAGAAAGGTCTGGCGCATGTCGTTCATGCGGCCGGCGCTGTCGGAGTCCTTGTCGGAGTCGTGAGTGCCCTTGGTGTAGGTGGGATGGTGGAAGTAGGCGATGATCCAGTCGCGGGTGGTGGCGGCGAGATCGGCCTTGAGCCACTGCATCATGGCGCCGTCGGGGGAGCGGTCGGAGTCGTGGGAATCGAGGCAGACGAAGTGGATGTTGGCGTAGTCGAAACTGTAATACGCTTCGGTGCCGGACATGACGCCGCCGGCCTGACCGCGGGTGGGGAGGGTGAAGATGTCGTAGTAGACGCCGGACTGGGTGATGGAGTTGGCGCTCTTGGCGTCGTGGTTGCCGAGCGCGGGCCAGAGGCAGGCGGTGCGGAGCGTCTGCGGATACATTTCGAAAATGGCCTTCTGGTAGTCGGCGTCGGTGCCGTCGGGGTAGGCGTTGTCGCCGAGGAGCAGCCAGAGGTCGGTGTCGCGTTTGGCGGTGTAGGTATAATACACGTCGCGGACGGCTTCCTGGACCTTGTTCTTGGTGCCGGGATCGCCGAGGACCCAGACGCGGGTGGGCTTGGGCGTGCCGACAACCGGGGGAGTGACAAAGCTGAAGATGCCGTTTTTGGGCGGGGCGTCTTCGGCGGCGGCGGCAGTTTTGGCGGCTTTGGCGGCCTCCTGCTTCTCAGCTTCGGTCTTGGGCAGGGGCACCGCGGCCGGGCCGACCGTGTAGTAGTAGCGAGTGTCGGGCTTCAGGTTCGACAGCTGGACGACGTGCTCGGTCACGATGCCCTCGGACTTGGTGCTGGAGATCAGGGCGTTGCGGGCGAGGCCGTAGGAGACGAAGGACGGCTCGGTAGTGTCTGTGCGCCAGCGGATGACGATGCTGGTCGGGGTGGCCGACTGGAGATAGGGTCCACGCAGGATCGTGGTGGCCGCGTGCAGGGACGATATGAGGCCAAGGCCGGCGAGGAGCAGGAGACGGAGGAAGCGTGGCATGACGGAGCAGGGTTTCAGGAAGAGGGCGCGGTGAGAAGACGAAGTTCGGCGGCCAAACGATGCGTCTCGGGCGAATCGCGCAGCCAGTCGGGCAATTCGGCGATGGCAGCGAGTGCGTCGGTGTAGGTGGCGCGCGCGGCGGCGGCACGCCCGGCGCGGGCGAGGATATCGCCCCGGCGCTTGAGCCACACTTCGCGGCGCTCGCTCGCGGCGGCGATGGCGTCGATGCGGGCGAGGGCAGAGTCGATCCGGCCCAGTTTCTCCTCGAGGACGATGGCCTGCAGCTGGAGCGAAATGGCTGGGCCGATGCGGGTGACAGCCTCTTCGAGGCAGCGAAGGGCTTCCTCGGGCGGCACCAACGAGGCGTAGGTGAGAAACAACTCCGGCGGCGGGGCGGCGATGAGGACGAGCGCGGCGCGCAAGTCGGCGGCGGCAGCCGGGAGCCGGCCGAGCGCGGTGTGGGCGCGGGAGCGGAGGACGAGCAGTTCGGGGTCGCGCGGCGTGCGGGCAAGAGCCCGGTCGAAGAGGGCGAGCGCGGCGGCGGGGGTGCCGGTCGCGAGCGCGAGGGCCCCGCGGAGTTTGGCGAGGCGAGGATGGTCGGGCGCCAGTTCGGCTGCGACGAGGTAGTTGGCCTCGGCGGTGACCCAATCGGCGTGGCGGGCGTAGAGCTCGCCGCGTTCGAGGTAGAGGTCGGCGTCGCGCGGGGTCGCGGCGATGAGGGGATTCAGGCGCGCAAGCGCGGCTTCGATCTCCGGGTGGGCGGCGGCGGAGGCGAAGCCGAGGAGAAACAGGAAAAGTGCGCGGGGGCGGGGCACGGGGCGAAACACAAGGCGCCTGAAACGCGCAGCGCAACTGCGATGCACCCGCCGATCCCGGGCCTCAGCCGAGGCGCGGTCAGCGATTGACCAAGGAGGGCGAAGCCGCGTTGTCCCGCGCCATGGTGAGCCGGACCCCGGCGGCGTGGATCGGGCTCAGGTGTTGAAGCGGAAGAGCGCGACGTCGCCGTCTTTGAAGACGTAGTCTTTGCCCTCGAGCCGGTATTTGCCGGCTTCGCGGGCGGCGGCCACGCTGCCGAGCGTGGTGAGGTCCGTGTAGGAGACGATTTCCGCCTTGATGAAGCCCTTCTCGAAATCGGTGTGGATGACGCCGGCGGCTTGGGGGGCTTTCCAGCCCTTCTTGATCGTCCAAGCGCGGACCTCCTTTTCGCCGGCGGTGAAGTAGGTCTGCAATCCGAGGAGGGCGTAGGTGCCGCGGATCAACGAGGAGACGCCGGAATCGTCGACTCCGAGGTCCTTCAAAAAGGCCTTCGCTTCCTCGGGGGGCAGGTCGATGAGTTCGGATTCGATCTTGGCGCTGATCGGCACGTAGGCCGCGTCGTGGTGGGTGCGCACATACTCGGCGACTTTCTGGACGAAGACGTTCTGCTCGGCGGTGGCCAAGTCGCCCTCGGCGACGTTGCACGCGAAGAGCACGGGCTTGGCGGTCAGCAGCTGGAACAGTTTCATGGCCGCCTTCTCGTCGTCGGTGGCGGCGAGGGTATTGGCGGTCTTGCCCGCATTGAGGTGCGGTTCGAGTTTCTGCAGGAGGGCGAGTTCGGCGATCGCCTCCTTGTCGCCGGCTTTCGCGCTTTTCTGGGTTTTCACCATCCGCTTCGAGACGGCGTCAAGGTCGGCGAGGACCAACTCGGTGGTGATGACCTCGATATCACGCACGGGATCGATGCCGCCCATCGTGTGGATGATGTCGGTGTCTTCGAAACAGCGGACGACTTGGACGATGGCGTCGACTTCGCGGATGTTGGCGAGGAACTGGTTGCCGAGGCCTTCGCCTTTGCTGGCGCCGGCGACAAGGCCCGCGATGTCGACAAACTCGATGGCCGCGGGGACGACGACGTTGGTCTTGGCGATTTTCTGCAACACGTAGGCGCGGTCGTCGGGCACGATCACGACGCCGACATTGGGATCGATGGTGCAGAACGGGTAATTGGCCGCCTCGGCCTTGCGGGAACGGGTGAGCGCGTTGAAGAGGGTGGACTTACCGACGTTGGGCAGTCCGACGATGCCGGCTTTGAGCATAAGGCGCGGACGTTCGCAGCGGGCGGCCGAAACGGTCAACGGAATTTACCGCCGCAGGCGGTGTGCACGCCCGGCGCAACGCTAATCCCGGTCCAAATCGCAGCCGGAGCGATGCCGCCCGCTCCGGCTGCCGCGAGTGCTCCGGCGACTCCGGCGCCGGCTGCGATCATCGCCGCGGTAGGGGCGATACTGTTCGTCGTCGGGTTTCTGATACTTCAGGGCGAAGATCACTATGCCACCGACGCCGAGCACTCCGATCGCGATCCATATCCACCACGGGAACGAGGAACTGGTCTCGACTAGGTCGTGCATGAGGTAGGGGGGGGCGCGGGGGTAGACCGGAACGACACAAAGCCCGGCGCCTGATAGCAACGATAGTTCCATGTGGACGTTACCCCGGACGTGTAGGGAGAGTAGGGGCTTGACAGGCAGCGCGGCGCTCCGTGTTGTCCTTCCTTTTCCAAGCAAGAATCGCTCAGAAATTTATCCGACATGGCCCTCAAAATCCGTCTCACCAAGGTTGGCTCCGTGCACCAGCCGCTCTATCGCGTCGTCGTTGCCGAAGCGCGTTCCCGTCGCGATGGCGCCGCGGTTGAAAACCTCGGCACCTACACGCCCAAGTCGAAGGGCAGCCCGGTCAATATCAACCTCGAGCGCGTCGACTACTGGCTGAGCAAGGGCGCGCTTCCGACCAACACGATGCATGCCATGATCAAGAAGGCGCGTCGTTCCGCGGGCGCCAAGGTCGAGGCGGCCTCCGCCTGATCCCGGCTCCGGCCGACCCGATCCCCACGCTGCGCCGGCCTTTTCGGCCCGGTCCGCGTTCAAGCCTCGGCACGTCCGGGGCTTTTTTGTCGGCCGAAGAACGAGTCTCCCGATCTGAACTTTCCCGTGTCGCTCAAGATCGACGTCCTCACGCTGTTTCCCCGGATGCTCGACGGTTTTCTGGCCGAAAGCATTCTGGGGAAGGGAATCGCCGCCGGGCACTTGTCGGTCGCGGTGCACGATCTGCGGCAGTGGTGCTTCGACAAACACCGGACGGCCGACGACCGGCCGTTTGGCGGCGGTGCCGGCATGGTGATGAAACCGGAGCCCGTCTTTGCCGCGATCGGGCAGCTCCAAACGCCCGGATGCCGCCGGATCTATCTCACGCCGGACGGCACGCCGTTGTCTCCGGCGCTGGCGATGGCGTTGTCGCGCGAGACTCATTTGATCTTTCTGAGCGGACACTATGAAGGGATCGACCAGCGGATCCGCGATGGCGTGATCGATCAGGAGATCTCGATCGGAGATTACGTGCTCACCAACGGCACGCTGGCGGCGGCGGTGGTCATCGACGCCCTGGCCCGTTTCATTCCCGGCGTGCTCGGGGAGGAAAAGTCATTGACGCACGAATCCTTCACCAGCAAGTTGCTCGACTTTCCTCAATACACGCGTCCCGCCGAATTTCAGGGCATGTCCGTTCCCGAGGTTCTCCTCTCGGGCAATCATGCCGAAATCGAAAAATGGCGGGTTGCGCGTCAGGTGGAAAAGACCCGTCAGATCCGACCCGATTTACTCAAATAACTCACTGCCATGAACCCGATCATCAAAGAGATCACCGCCTCCCAGGTGAAAAATGACATCACGCCCTTCAAAGTCGGCGACGGTGTGCGCGTGCACACGAAGGTCCGCGAGGGTGACAAGGAGCGCGTCCAGATCTACTCGGGCATCGTGATCGCCCGCAAAGGTTCCGGCATCCACGAGACGTTCACGGTCCGTCGTCTCAGCTACGGCGAGGGCGTCGAGCGTGTCTTCCCGGTCAACTCGCCGAACATCGAGAAGGTGGAAGTCGAGCGCGAGTCCGAGGCGATGAAGGCCCGTCTCTACTACCTCCGCAACCGCACCGGCAAAGCCGCCGTCGCGGTCAAGGAGAAGGATCGCGCCGCCGAGATCCACGCGCAGCACGAAGCCGAAAAGGCCGCCAAAGCCGCCGCGGCCAAAGCCGAGCCGGCGAAGGCCTGAGTTGCCTCCGATTTCCGTTTTCGCACCGAGCGAGCCTCCACCGGGGCTCGCTTTTTGCTGGTTGCCGCGCGCGGGCCGAGGTCCGGACGGGATGGCGGCCGATGACATCCTTTGCGGACACGTGATCGAACTTCGGGCTTTCCCGTCCGGCCGCCGCGCTCTACGCCTATCCGGATTTTTCCAAACATGACGCTCCAAACTCTCCTCCTCGGCAAAGCCGCCAACCAAGCACGCGGGCTCGCCATCGATGCCGTCCACGCGTGTTCGTCGGGCCACCTCGGCCTGCCCTTGGGCGCGGCCGAGATCGGCGCCGTGCTGTTCGGCCACGCCCTCTCGCACAATCCCGAGCGCCCCCGCTGGCTCAACCGCGACCGCTTCGTCCTCTCCGCCGGCCACGGCTCGATGTTCATCTACAGCTGGCTCCATCTGAGCGGTTACGCCGTCTCCCTCGATGAGGTGAAGAAGTTCCGCGCGCTCCACAGCATCACGCCCGGCCACCCCGAGTTTCATGAGACGCCCGGGGTCGAGAGCACGACCGGCCCGCTGGGCCAGGGCGTCGGCAACGCCGTCGGCATGGCGCTGGCCGGCCAGATGGCCGCCGCTCGCTTCAACACCCCCGAGCATCCGATCTTCGACTATCACGTCGTGTGTCTGGCGGGCGACGGCTGCATGCAGGAAGGCGTCGCGATGGAGGCCGTCGCCTTCGCCGGCCACCAGAAACTCGACAACCTGATCCTCATTTACGACGCCAACGACGTCACCCTCGACGCCATGGCGGCAAAGACCCAGAGCGAGAGCGTCGCCCTCCGCTTCAAGGCCATCGGCTGGGACGTGCAGACCGTCGACGGCCACGATATGGCGGCCTTCCTTAAGGCCTTCAATCGCGCCAAGAAAACCAAGAGCGGCAAACCGCAGCTCATCGTCGCCAAGACCGTCATCGGCAAGGGGATCGCCGAAGTCCAGGGCACGGCCAAGGGCCACGGCGAGGGCGGCGCCAAATTCTCTGACACCGCGCGCGCGTCTCTCGGCCTTCCCTCCGACCAGCATTTCTTCGTGAGCGACGACGTCCGCGCCTATTTCGACGCGCACAAGCAGAAGCTCGTCCGCGCCTGCAACAAGTGGGCCAAGACCTACAAGGCTTGGGCCGCCGCGAACCCGGAAAAAGCCGCGCTGCTCGAATCCCGCGAGCAGGCGCCCGCCGCCGCGGCGCTGCTCGAGAAGATCCCGGTTTTCCCCGCGGACGCCAAACTCGCCACCCGCGCCGCCGGCCGCGACGTGCTCCAGTCCGTCGCCGCCGCCCTCCCGCTGCTCGTCGGCGGCAGCGCCGACCTCTACGGCTCCACGCTCAACTACATCGCCGCCGACAAGGATTTCGACGCTGACAACCGCGCCGGCCGCAACATCCGCTTCGGCATCCGCGAGCACGGCATGGCTGCCATCGCCAACGGCCTCGCCTACGACGGCGTGTTCCGGCCCAGCATCGCGACTTTCCTGGTGTTCGCCGACTATTCCCGCCCCGCGATGCGCATCGCGGCCCTCGCAAAGCTCCCGGTCGTCTACATCTACACGCACGATTCCGTCGGCGTCGGCGAAGACGGTCCCACGCACCAGCCGGTCGAGACCGTCTCCGGCCTCCGCGTTATCCCCGGCCTCGATGTCGTCCGCCCGGCCGATCCCGAAGAGACCGCCGGTGCGTTCGCCGCCGCGCTCGAGCGCACGGACGGGCCCACGCTCCTCGCGCTCACGCGTCAGGCCCTGCCTACCTTGAATGAGATTCCCGCGCAGACGCGCCGCGAGGGCGTGCTCAAGGGCGGCTACATCGCGCTCCGCGAAACCGCGCCGCTCGCGCAGATCCTCATCGCCACCGGCAGCGAGCTGCAGCTCGCCCTCGCCGCCGCCAAGACCTTGGGCGCCGGCACGCGCGTCGTGTCGCTGCCCTGCACGTCGCGCTTCGACCGCCAGCCATCCGAGTATCGCGAGAGCGTGCTGCCGAATGCGTGCCGCCGCCGCGTCGCGGTCGAAGCCGGCGTCACCGTGCTCTGGCACAAATACGTTGGGCTCGACGGCAAGGTCGTCGGCATCGACCGGTTCGGCCTCAGCGCGCCCGCGCCGACCGTATTCAAGGAACTTGGCATCACGGCCGAGGCCGTGGTGGCGGCCGCCCAGTCCCTGGCCTGAGCCACACTGCTCCTGTTCCGGTCCGATTGAGGGCCGCCCCGTGCTGCGGGGCGGCCTTTTTTTGCACCATCCGCACCATTAGGTGCAGCCGACGGCGGATTAGCCGGCCCACTGTTACCTAGTCGTTGCAAACGGCAGCTTGCATTTTTGTTAGCTCCCTAACTATCTGCTTCCTTACTTTTCGTCATGCCGCTGCTGATGCTCAAAGATCTCCCGCGTTACGAGTGCCTGCTGGAGGCGTCGCGCGAGTTTCCCGACCTCGATCCGTCGGCCACGGAGGTTTTCCTGCACCTGCTGCGGGCGGGCGACGAGGCGTTTCGGGTGGTCGAAGCGCATCTGGCCACCCACGAGATTTCCCAGGGCCGGTTCGGCGTCCTCATGGCCCTCTGGGGCAGCTGCCAGCGGGCCGGTTGCGAAAAACCGCTGACTCCGGCCGAGCTCGCGGACCGGACGGGCGTCACCCGCGCGACCATGACGGGACTGATCGACACGTTGGAGCGCTCCGGTCTCGTGACCCGCACGCCGCACCCCGAAGACCGCCGCATGATGTCCGTCGGCCTGACGCCGCGCGGCGAGAAACTCCTCGAGCGGATCATGCCGGAACACTTCAAGCGCATGGCTTGGCTGATGGGCCCGCTCAGCGAGGCCGAGCGCAAGTCCTTCGTCCGCCTTCTCACCAAGGTGCTCGAGCGTGCCGCGGAATTGCCCGCGCCCGCCGCCGCCGGCGTCGTCGCGCCTGCGCCGGCTCCCGCCACGTCGACCCGCTCCCGCTCCGCGTCCGCCCGCGTCGGCCGCTGAGCCCGATTTTCCCACACTCGTCCGGTCCGTTCGTTCCTCCCACTCCCATGCTCAAGAAATTCATCATCGCCCTCGGCGGCTTTGCCGTCGTCTTCGTCACGCTCGGCGCGGTCAAGGCGGCCCAGATCAAGAAGATGGCCTCCGCGCCGCACGTCATGCCGCCCACCGCCGTCAGCACCGCCAAAGCCAAGGCCGAGCTCTGGCACGCCACGCTCCACGCCATCGGCACCCTCGCGCCCGTCGAGGGCGTGACCGTGAGCGCCGACGCCGACGGCGTCGTCGTGAAGATCGCGGCCGAGAACGGCGCCGCGGTCAAAGCCGGCGATATTCTGGTCGAGCTCGACACCTCGACGGAGCGCCCGCAGCTCGCCGCCGCGGAGGCCCGCGCCGAGCTCACGCGCCTCAACCTGGCCCGCGCCAAGGAGCTCTTCGACCGCCAGGCGAATTCGAAATCCGAATACGACGCCGCGCTGGCCTCCTACAAGCAGGTCTCGGCCGAGATCGACGCCCTGAAGGCGCTTATCGCCAAGAAGCTCGTGCGCGCGCCCTTCGACGGCCGCGTGGGCATCCGCCAGGTGAACCTCGGCCAGTTCGTCGGTCGCGGCGCCGCGCTCCTGCCGCTCCAGAAGCTCGATCCGATCTTCGTCAATTTCAGCATCCCGCAGCGCAATCTCCCGTCGCTTTCCCTCGGCCAGAAAGTCTCGATCGTCGTCGACGCATTTCCCGCCGCGCCCTTCGAGGCGACCGTCACCGCGATCAATTCCCAGGTCGACCCGTCCACCCGCAACATCTCCGTCCAGGCCACCGTGGCCAACGAGAAGGAGCAGCTCCGCGCCGGCATGTTCGCCCGCGTCGAGGTCCAGATGCCGCAGGCCGAATCCGTCGTGGTCGTGCCGGCGACCTCCATCGCCTACGCTTCCTACGGCAACTCGATCTACATCGTCGAAAAGATGAAAGGACCCGACGGGAAAGAGTTTCTCGGGGTGCGCCAGCAGCTCGTGAAAATCGGCGCGACCCGCGGCGACCTCGTTTCCGTCTCCGGCGGCATCAAGGCCGACGACGAGATCGTCACCTCCGGCGTCTTCAAGCTCCGCAACGGCATCCCGATCCAGATCAACAACACCGTCCAGCCCGGCAGCAGCCCCGCGCCGAAGCCCGCCAACTCCTAATCCGTTCCGGCGCCGTCACACCGCCCGGAGGGCTCTGCCATGCTATCCAAAAGCTTCACCGATCTCTTCATCCGCAAACCGGTCATCGCGCTGGTGGTGAATATCATCATCTTCGTCGTCGGACTCGTTTCGTATTTCAAACTCAACACCCGGCAGTATCCGCGCTCCGACAGCGCGGTGGTCAATGTCAGCACCGTCTATTTCGGGGCCAGCGCCGACACTGTCCGCGGTTACATCACCACCCAGCTCGAGCGCGTGATCGCGAGCGCCGACGGCATCGACTACATCGAGTCCGAGAGCCGCGCCGGCTTCAGCAGCATCAAGGTCTTCCTGCGGCTGAACTACGACACCAACGCCGCCCTCGCGCAGATCAGCTCCAAGATCGACCAGGTGCGCGGCGAGCTCCCGCCCGAGTCCGAGGCGCCCACGATCAACGTCGAGACGAGCGACAACCAGTTCGCCTCGATGTATCTGAGCTTCTACTCCGACACGCTCGATCAGAACCAGATCACCGATTACCTGAACCGCATGGTGCAGCCGCGCCTCTCCGCCGTGAAGGGCGTGCAGAAGGCCGATGTGCTCGGCGGCCGCGTCTTCGCGATGCGCGTCTGGCTCAAGCCCGACCAACTCGCCGCCCACGGCCTCAGCCCCTCCGAGGTGCGCCAGGCGCTCGCCGCCAACAACGCCCTCGCCGCCGTCGGCTCGACCAAGGGCACGATGCTCAGCGTCAGCCTCATCGCCAACACCGACCTCAAGAACGTCGACCAATTCCGCGACCTCGTCGTCGCCCAGCGCAACAACACCATCATCCGCCTTTCCGATGTGGCGGACGTCGTGCTCGGCGCCGAGAGCTACGACGAGGAAGTGCGCTTCGGCGGCCAGACCGCCACGTTCATGGGCGTCTGGGTGCTGCCCTCGGAGAGCACCGTCGAAGTCATCAAGCGGGTGCGCGACGTGATGCCCGACATCCAGCGCAGTCTGCCCGCCGGGCTCCAGGCCAAGATCGCCTACGATGCCAGCAAATACATCGACGACGCGCTCAAGGAGATCGTGAAGACTCTCGTCGAGACGCTGCTCATCGTGATGGTCGTGATCTTCCTCTTCATGGGCTCGCTGCGCTCGGTGCTGATCCCGATCGTCGCGATGCCGGTGTCGCTCGTCGGCGCGCTCGCCATGATGCTCGCCCTCGGCTTCACCATCAACCTACTCACGCTCCTCGCGATCGTGCTCGCCGTCGGTATCGTCGTGGACGACGCCATCGTCGTGGTCGAAAACGTCGAGCGCCACATCCGCGAGGGCAAGTCCCCCGTCGACGCGGCCATCCTCGGCGCCCGCGAGCTGGTCGGCCCCGTCATCTCGATGACGATCACGCTCGCCGCCGTGTATGCCCCGATCGCGTTCCAGGGCGGCCTCACCGGCGCGCTCTTCCGCGAGTTCGCGATGACGCTCGCCGGCGCCGTCGCCGTCTCGGGTTTCGTCGCCCTCACGCTCTCCCCGATGATGAGCGCCTACCTGCTCAAGGACCATGAGCACGAGGAGCAAGGGCTCAGCGGCCGCATCAACCACCTTTTCGACCGCGTCCGGGCCCGCTACGAACGCACCGTCGGCGCCCTGGTCGAGGTGCGCGACGACCGCCGCATTTCGTGGAAACTGCTGCTGTGGTCGCTGGTGCTCTGGATCCCGTTCTGGGGGTTGGCCGTGGGCGTCGTCTTCATGCTCTTCGGGGCCGACGGCGTGAAGTCCGCGGCCGGCGGCCTGGCGGCCGGTTCGCTGGCGGCCTTTGTGTTCGGCGCGCTGCTCACGATCGTCTTCGACCTCGTGATGGGGCGGCGTTACCGCACCGTGCAATACGCCCTGACCGGCGCGACGATGCTCACGCTGCTGCTGGCGCCGTTCTTCATGTTTGCGCAGAGCGAGCTCGCGCCGAAGGAGGACCAGGGCGTCGTCTTCAGCATTTTGCTCCCCGGTCCTACCGCCACCATCGACCACAACGTGCTCTTCTCGCGCGAAGTGCAGAAGATCTTCGAGAGCGTGCCCGAGTATGAGAATTCCTTCCAGCTCACCGGGGCCAATTTCGGTTTCTCGGGCATCATCCTGAAGCCGTGGTCCGAGCGCAAACGCAGCTCGCTCGAGATCGAGCAGTCGCTGCAGGGGCCGGCCGCCACGGTGCCGGGCATGAACGTCGTCATCACCACGCCGGAGCCGCTGCCCTCGGGCGGCCAGTTTCCGATCGAGTTCGTCGTGCGCTCGACCGCCGACCACAAGGAGATGCAGGAATTCGCCCAGCAGCTTGTGCTCTACGCCAACACCGAGGCCAACGCCGGCGGCGGCGCGCCGACCTTCTACTTCGCCGACACCGACCTGAAGTTCGACCTCCCGCAGGTCGAGATCGAGATCGACAAGGAAAAGGTCGCGTCGATGGGGCTGAATCTCAGCGACGTCGCGCGCGACCTCGGTTCCATGCTCGGCGGCGGCTACGTCAACCGCTTCGTCAACGAAGGCCGCAGCTACCGCGTCATCCCGCAGGTCGAGCGCGCCGAACGACTCAATGCCGAGCAACTGCTCGACTACCACGTCCGCGGGCCGCAGGGGCAGTTGATCCCCCTCTCCACCATTGCGACGCTGAGACACACGGTGCAGCCGCGCACGCTCAACCGCTTCCAGCAGCTCAACTCGATCAAGATCACCGGCGTCGGCCCGAGCATCGATGCGGCGCTGAAGAAGCTGGAGCAGAAGGCCGCGGAGATCCTGCCGGCCGGCTACTCGATCGACTACGGCGGCCAGTCGCGCCAGCTCCGCTACGAAGGCGACGCGCTCTGGCAGGCGGCCGCGCTCGCGCTGATTTTGATCTTCCTGGTGCTGGCCGCGCAGTTCAACAGCTTCCGCGATCCCTTCGTGATTCTGCTGGGCTCGGTGCCGCTCGCGATCGTGGGCGCGATGCTCCCGGTGTTCCTCGGCGAGACCACGCTCAACATCTACTCGCAGATCGGCCTCATCACGCTGGTCGGCCTGATCGCGAAGAACGGTATCCTGATCGTCGAATTCGCCAACACGCTCCAGGAAGAGGGCGTGGGCAAGCGCGACGCCATCCGCCGTGCCGCCGCCACCCGCCTGCGGCCCGTCCTCATGACCTCCGCCGCGACGGTGTTCGGCCACGTCATGCTCATCTTCGTGACCGGTCCGGGCGCCGCCGCCCGCAACAGCATCGGCTGGGTGCTCGTCATCGGCATGGCCGTCGGCACCGTCTTCACGCTCTACGTGGTGCCGGCGTTCTACATCCTCATCGCTCGCGACCACGCCAAGGTCCGCGTGCCGGCCGCCGCCGCCGCTCCGGCCCACTCCCTCCCGGTTCCCGCCAAGTAATTCCCATGAAACTCGCCCGTCATCATTTCTCGCCGGTCGCGGCGTCGCTGGCCGCCTTTTCCCTGACGTGCCTCGTGGCGCAGGCGCAGCCGTCGCCGCAGCAGCCGGTGCCCGACTCGCTCGACCTGAAGACCGCGGTGGTCTTCGCGTTGGAAAACAACTTCTCGATCCGCCAGGCGCGCGAGCGCATCCGCCAGCAGGAAGGCGTGCTCATCGAAGTCTCGGCCGCGACCGTGCCCAACGTCGCCGCGTCGGCCGCCTACCAACTGAACGACAAAGAGATCTCGTCGAGCTTCCCGGCCAGCGACCAGAGCTGGCAGATCAGCCTCACGGCGTCGCAGGTGCTCTACGCCGGCGGCGGCGTGAAGGCCGGGGTGAAAGGCGCGAAGCTCACGCGCGACGCGGCGTTGCTCGACCTGCAGGCCGCAATCAACGAGGCCCTGCTCCAGGTGCGCACCGCCTTCTACGGCGTGCTGCTCGCGCGGGAACAGATCAAGGTCCAGGAATCGAACCTCGATCTGCTGCAGCAGCAGCTGAAGACCGCCACCGACCGCTTCGAGGCCGGCACGGTGTCCAGCTTCGAGAAACTCCGCGCCGAAGTCGCCGTGGCCAACGCCAAGGTGCCCCTCATCACCGCGCGCAACGACTACCGCCTCTCGATCGAGACACTGCGGCAGGCGCTCGGATTCACGACCAACACGCCCGACGCCACCCGCAAGGTGCCCGAATTCCAGGGCACGCTGGAGTTCACCCACCAGAACTTCGACCTGCAGGCCGCGTTCGATTCGGCCCGCGCCAACCGGCCCGACCTTGAGCGTCTGGCGAAGCTGGTCGAGGCCCGCGTCGAATCCGTGACCGTCGCCAAGTCCGGCTTCCAGCCGAATGTCTCCGCCTTCGGCGGCTGGCAGTTGCGCAAGGGCGCCACCGACCGCTTCGGGGATTCCAACAACGGCTGGCTGGTCGGCGTGCAGTCGCAGTGGGATATTTTCGACGGCCGCAGCACGCAGGGCCGCGTCGCGCAGGCGAAGTCGGTGCAGGAGCAGACGCGCCTCGCGTTCGAGGAAGCCAAGTTGGCCGTCGACGTCGAGGTGCGGCGGGCGCACTCGCGCTGGCAGCAGGCGACCGAACTGGCCGAAGCTTCGGCCCGCGTGGTGGAACAGGCGACCGAATCGGTCCGCTTGGCCAACGCCCGCTACAATGCCGGCACCGGGACCCAGCTCGACGTCCTCGCGGCGCAGGTCGATCTGACCACCGCCCGGAACAACCAGCTGCAGGCCTACTACACATTCAACGTCGCGGTGGCCTCGCTGCGCAAGGCGATGGGGCAGGCGGACGAGTTCGTGAAAAAGTAGGCGCGCCGGCGGATTCGCCCGGTGCAGTCGGAGCTGTCGTCGCGCCGGGCGAACCGGCCGACGGCAGAAAGCGTTCAAAATTTTTTTGATCGAGAGATAGCAACTCCCGGCCGGTCCGATTGTCATCCCCCGTGTCCATGAAGGTCTTCCGGCGTCTACTTGTGGTCGCGGGCGTCGCTGCGCTCGCGCTGGGGGCGCTTGTTGCCGTCGCGTTCAACTCGGGAGTCCAGACCTGGGCGTTGCGCCGCACGCTGGCAAAGTCGCCGGATCTCCGGGCTTCGCTCGGTTCTGTTTCCGCGGGTGTCCGCGAGGTGGATCTGCGCGATCTGGAATACCGTGACGGTGCCGCCGTCCTCTCCGTGCCCCGCGTGTATGCGGAGGTGCCGCTGCTGCCGGCCGGGCTGCAGCGGCAGGTGCGCATCGCGAAACTGGAGGCGAGCGGCTGGACGCTCGACCTCTCCCGGGTGTCCCCGCCCCCAAGCGCGGCGCAGACCGCGGCGGGCGCGGCAAACGGTCAGGGCCAACCGGGAGCCGCCGTGCTGCCGCCGGCGACGGAGGCGGTGAAGGCGTTCGCCGGCGTATTTGCGCACCTGGGTTTGCCGGTCGACCTGACGCTCGACGGGTTGGCGCTCGACGGCGTCGTGATTCTGCCGGAGGGCCGCGGTCGGGTTCACGTGAACATCAAGGGCGGCGGGCTCGGCACGGGCCGCGAGGGCATTTTCACGGTGACGGCGACGGCGGCCCTGAGCGCCGCGGAAGTCAGCCGCGTCGATTTGAAGGCCACGGTGAGCGGGACGATGGACTCGCCGCGCACGTTCACGCGGTTGGGGCTCGTCCTCGCCGCGGATGCAACCGGCACCCAGTTTCCGACCGGGGCCAAACTTGCCGTCGACGTGGCCGCCGCGCGCACCAGCGCCGGGGAAAGCTACTCCGCCGCGGTCGTGTCGGGCCTGCGCGAACTGATGAAGATCGAGGCGGCTTTTCCGCCCGGCGGGAACCGACTCGAAGGCACGTGGCGCCTCGATGTGCGCGATGCCGACGTGTTGCCCTTTGTGCTCGGACACCCGCTGCCGACGTTCGCGGTCGTGGGCGAGGGCCGGCTGGGGGCGGATGCTGCGTTTGCGGCGATGCGGATCGCCGGTCGCCTCGAGGCGACGGCGGGCCGGTTGCGCGTGGTCGCGCCGCAACTTGCGGCCTGGGGCGATGTCGCGCTCGTCACCCAATTCGACGTCACGCGCCGGAAGGAGTCCGTCGCGGCGGAGCGGTTCGAGGCCACCCTGAGCGCGGCCCAGCCGATCGCGACGTTGCGGATGTTGCAGCCCTTTGAGTATCGGCCGGGCGCCAGGGAATTTCGCCCGACGCACGAGGACCGCGCACTGCTCGGTGTGGTGCTCCATGCGGTGCCCGTCGAATGGTCGCAGCCGTGGACGGGTGAGACGGCGGTGACCGGCGGCGCCGTCCGCGGCGAGGTCCGCGTCTGGTCCCGGCCCGGCGGAGGTGTCGGCGTGCGCACGGAAACACCGCTGAGCGCGGGGGCGATTTCGATTCGCTCGGCGAGCAAGGCGTGGTTGCAGGATGTCGGAGTTACGATTGCGGGCGGTGCGGATTTTTCGAAGGCCGGCTGGCAGGTCGACCTGGCGCGATTCGAACTGCAGCGCGGCGACGCCAAGCTCGCCTCGGTGGTGGCCAAACTGGGCCAGCTGGCTGGCGCGGATCAGGCGGTGAAGAGCACCGGCAGCGTCGGCCTGAATCTGGTGGAGGTGGTGAAGCAACCGGCGGCCGGCGCGGCATGGGCGCTGACTGCCGGCGCGGCGACCATCGACTATGCTGCGAGCATCGGGCGCACCCAACAGTGGGTCGCGAAAGTGGATTTATCCGGGCTGGCCGGAGGTGCCGGTGCGGGGGCGGGGACGTTGCCGCGCGTGACGGCCGATCTGCGGCTGGATATCGGCGCCGGAGGGCGGGCGGAGTTTCACCTGCCCCTGACGTTCAAACGGGATGACCGGACCTCCGATGCGTTGGTCGCGGGATCGCTCGAGTGGCCGAAGCCGGGCGAGGCCAACGTGGAGGCGACGGTTTCAAGCGCGCGGCTCGTGATCGACGATGTGCGCGCCCTCGGGGCGGTGCGCGCGGAGGATCGTCCGGCGGAGACGACCTCGGCGGGACGGGCGCCGTGGGCGGGCTTGAGCGGCACGCTGGGGTTGAGCGTGAAGGAGGCGGTGTGGAGCGAGACGCTGACGGTGCGCGGCTTGACCGGTCGCCTCCGGCTGGACGCAGGCGCGGTAAAGATGGAGGAGTTTCAAGCCGGTCTGGGTGACCAAGGGCGGGCGAACCTCAAGGGCGCATTGACCTTCGAGTCCGGGGCGGAGCGACCGTTCGCGCTGGCGGCGGAGGTGATGCTGCGGGACGTCGATTCCGGGCTGCTGTTCAATACCGCCGGCTCCGACCGGCCCGCGACGGTCGAAGGGCGCTTTGACCTGGCCAGCACGGTCGCGAGCCGGGCAAAGCGGCTCGGTGAGTTGGCGCGGGAAGCCGGTGGCGAAGTCGCGGTGACGAGCCGGGGCGGAGTGTTCCGTGGTTTGCCGGTGGCGTTTGCCCATCCGGTCGAGGCGACCGGGAAACTGGCGAGTTTTGTGGCCACGGCAGGCAGCGTGTTCAGCGGTTTCGCGGGGCGAAAGGAACACACCGAGATCGGCACGCGCGCGCAGGCGGTCGGCGAGTTCGCGCGTGCGCTGAGCCCGATCGCGTTCGACCAGCTGAGTCTCGTCGTCACCCGCGATGCCGCGCTGAATACGACGCTCCGCGATTTCGTGCTGATCGCGCCGGAACTGCGCCTCACCGGCGGAGGGACCGCGCTGCACCGGCCGGGCGGCGGCCTGTTCGACGACGCGTTGGCGATGGAGTTCAAGCTGCGGGCGCGGGGGCGGCAGGGCGAATTGCTGAAGTTTCTCGGCGTGCTGGATCCGCAGGCCGACGAACTCGGTTATCTGCCGTGCACGGTGCCGTTGCGCATCGCCGGCTCCCTGGCCCGGCCGGATGCGAGCGAGATCAACGTGAAGCTCGCGGCGCTCGCCTTGGAGAAGGCGGGTGTGACGGAGAAAGCTTCCGAGCTGTTCAACCGCGTGTTTGGCGGCGGGAAGTAGCGGGCGCCAGCAACGCGGTCCCGACTCCGGCGGCGAAGCCGACCAGATGGGCGAGGGGGGCGGGCGCATAGCCGCCGGCGTGGGCGAAGAGCGGAGTCGCCGCGTGGAGTTCATAGGCGCACTTGCCCGCGACGAAGCAGAGAATCACTGCGCCGAAAAGCCGGGCGGCCCGGGCGGTGCGACGGAGCAAATTGCCGGCCACGAGTCCTCCCAGCGCGCAGTCGAGGCCCGAGAGTCCGCGGTAAGTTTCGAAGGCCGGTTGGAACACCCAGAGGGCGGCCGAAACGGCGATAGCGGCGACCACCAGGGCGACGGCCGTTTGCACCCGTGATTCGCGTTCCGTCGCGACGCCGAGGCCGACGAGGGTGGCGACATCCCAGGCGAGGTGGCTGAAATCGAAGTGCGCCACGTGCCCGGTCAGGGCCCGCCAAATTTCCCCACGGGCGAGCGCGGAGCGGTCGTATTCGCAGACGGTGGTCGCGCCCGGCAGCGCGAAGACCGCGACCGCGCAGGCCGCCAGCGCAAGGGTGACGACGGGGAACGTGCCGGCGGCTGCGGCGTCGGGCGCAACGCGAGGCGCCGGGCAGGCAGAGGTCATGGCGAATCGGAAGAAGGCCGGGGCGGCGAACGGTTTCGCCGCCCCGGCCGCGGGTGGTTTACTCGCGATGGCTGCGGCGGCTGAACCAGAGGCCGGCGAGGACGATCGCGGCCATGAAGCCCAGCAGGACGGCGTCGCTGCCGAGATCGCCGCCGCCGGCGCCGCCGCCACCGCCGTTGCCGTAGCGGCCGACGTGCGGCGCCGGCGCGGGAAAGGCGGGCTGGGTCGTATCCACCCGAGTCGGGCGAGCGGGCTGGGCCGCGCGGGCGGACTGGGCGGCGCGCTCGGTGGCGATGCGTGCGGCGTTGTGGCGGGCGATGCCGTTCCGGGCGTGCGTCGCGTCGTCGAGAACCACCATCGAGGTGTGGTCGGTCACGAGTTGGTAGTTCACGCCCAACATCCGGATGGTCTCGTGGGACTCCGCGGGCGGCAGGAAACCGGCATTTTCCTGCAGCTCGATCTGCTCGATCAGCGACATTGCCCAGAGCCGCTCAATCTCGGGATTACCGGTGTCGATCTCCGGCAGATCCACGGTGGTCGTGTAGGTGCGATCGGCACCGGAGAGCGAGGCCTTGAGCGTGACGGTCGCGCGGCCGGCGCCCTCGTAGCGGCCGAAGATCACGAGCTGCTGGCCGCGGTAGATCTTTCGCGGCGTGTCGCCCGTGGTGTCGAAGATGCGCACCGGGCCGCCGAACTTGAACGAGGCGTGATGAAGCGCCTCGTGGGTGATCTTGCCCTTGGCCAGCAGAAGCTGGCCGACGATGTCGTCGTCGTTGGAGACGCCGGCGTAGAAGCCGCCGCTGGCGTCGGCGATGGTGCGGAGGAGCGGCCAGTTGGCGGCGTTCCCCATGAGGAAGCCGAAGACGCGCACATCGACCCGCTGCAGGAGCTCGTGGAACCGGGCGGGTTGGACGATGCCTTGATTGGCGACGCCGTCGGTGACGAGGACGACGCTGGTCGCGCGGTCGGCGTCGAGGTCTTTCAGACCGAGCGCCACGCCGTCGTAGAGATTGGTGCCTCCGCTCGAGACGAGGGATTTCACCATGTCGATCGCGCGCTTGGCGTTTTCGGGAGTTGCCGGGGTCCACGGCAGCAGTTCGCGCGCGGTGTTGTTGAACGTGACCAGGCGAAAGCGATCGTTTGGCGACATCTGGCCGATCGCCTGGGCGACACCGTTGGCCAGGGTATGAAGCTTGGTCTGCATCGAACCGGAGACATCGAGCACATAGCTGTAGTCGGCTCCCTGGGCGAGGGGCTGCAGATCGACGCCGGGAGTGACGACCAGCATGAAGGTGCCCGGCTTGTCCTTGGCGGCCCGATACGGCACGACCTCGATCCGGCCGGGCAGGTTGTCGGCGAGGCGGTAGTAGAAGACAAAATCGCGATCGAGCTTCGCACCCGGGCGGTCAAGGGCGACCTGGTAGTGGCCGGCGTCCAGTTTTTGCACGGCGGCGGCCCCTTCGAAGCCGGGCACGCGGACATCGGCGACGGGCCAGGCGGATTTGAGTTCAACGCGGACCGCCAGGGTGCCCTCGACCGTGGGGTTGGCGGTCCAGAAGCTCCGGGCGACGTCGTCGGTGCCGCCGTCTTCGAGCGGATAGACATAGCGGCCGACTCCGGCGTCGATCTCGAGGGCCTGGTAGTAGACGAACCGGAGCTGGATTTCGGCGTAGGCGCGGACGGGGGTTACTTTGAATTCGTAGGTGAGGTAGCTGTTCTTGACGGCGAGTCCGGCGTCGTTGCCGGACTGCTTCTCCTGTTCGTAGATTCTTTCGGCGTCCGCCTTGGGCAGGACTTCGCCGTTCAGGATTTTTTCGCCATTGGCAATGGAGACGGCGGAGAGACTGGCGCTCTTCGGGACCGGAAAGGCGTAGATGGCCTCGAGGTCCTGTGCGTTCGGATTGAAGAAGGTCTGGAGCACCTCGGTCTGGGCGAAGCCGTTGGTGAGGGTGACGTTGACCTGGTGGGAGCGGATCTGAATCGGCGTCCGGGCGGCGCCCAATGGGGTGAGCGTGCCGGCGGCGCGGGCGGGGAGGAACGACGCGGCCAAGAGGGCCGCGCCGGCGAGGAGGGATTGGAGCAATTTCATGGTGGTGCGGCGCCGCAGTTTGCTCGGGGCGTGCCATGGTCCGATCGCTTCTCGGTAATCCTTTTCAATCAGAGCGAAGCGAAATCGGTGCTTGTTGCGTCGGCTGCGGAGGGTTAACAAAAAATGTTCACCATCAGACAAATTATGGCCAAACGAGCAGTTCTATTCACCGCCGCGGACCGGGAATTCGCGGCGGCTGTGCTGCGGATGAACGCGTCGAATCCGTTTCTGCCGGAGCGCATCGAGGCGGAGCGCGCGGCCTTGGGCGCGGATTTTGTCGAACGCGGGGCCGATTGGAACCGGCGGCCGCCGGCCGGCGAGCCGAGTGCGAACCATCGTGCGCTGATGGCGCGGTGCGCCGCGGCGATGGAACGGGTGCGGGCGGCTTGGCCGAGCGACGGCGGGGTGGGGCCGGACGACGCGGCCGCCTACGAGGCGATGGTGGGATACTGGCTTTACCAGAGCTATGCGGCGCGCTTCGACGCGGTGATCCTGGCGGCGCTGGACGGAAAGGGCGGGGAGCGGGTGGACTTCTATCCGGCGTTCAAGGCGGAGGCGGAGCTGCGTTTCGGCCTGCCGGGCCTGCGGGAGCGCTATCCGGAACAGGGGGCGCCGCACCTGTTTGCCAGTGCCTTCCAGATCCGCCGCGCGTTCCACAACATCTTCCGGTCGCTGGTGGGCGGGTCCGAGCCGATGGCCCGGCTGCGGGCCGCGATCTGGCAGTCGATCTTCTCGCACGACCTCGCGCGCTATCGTCGCGGGCTGTATGCGCGGATGGCGGATTTCGCCACGGTGATCACCGGGCCGTCGGGGACGGGCAAGGAACTGGTGGCCCGCGCGATCGCGCTGTCGCGCTACGTGCCCTTCGATCCGAAGCGCGGCGGATTCCTCGGGGACTTCTCGGCCGGCTTCTTCCCGCTGAATCTCGCGGCGCTGTCGCCGACGCTGATCGAGTCGGAGTTGTTCGGGCATCAGCGCGGGGCGTTCACGGGGGCGTTGGCGGACCGCGCCGGCTGGATGGAGGTGTGCCCGCCGTCGGGAGCGGTGTTTCTCGACGAGATCGGCGAAGTGGGAACGGACATCCAGGTGAAGTTGCTGCGCGTGCTGCAGTCGCGGACGTTCCAGCCGCTCGGCGGCACGGCGACGCGGCGCTTTGCGGGCAAGGTGATCGCGGCCACCAACCGCGACTTGCCGGCGGAGATCCGCGCCGGGCGGTTTCGCGAGGATTTCTACTACCGGCTTTGTTCCGACCAACTCGCCACGCCCGCGCTCCGCGAGGTGCTGGATGCGGCGCCGGCGGAACTCGAGACGCTGGTCGCGCATATCGCGGGGCGACTGCTCGACGCGGACGAGGCGGAGCGCTTCACGCGCGAGACGGTGGAGTGGATCGAGCGTCGTCTCGGGCGCCGCTACCCTTGGCCGGGAAATTTCCGGGAACTCGAGCAGTGCGTGCGCAATCTCGTGCTGCGCGGCGACTATCGCCCGGCGGGGCCGCTGGTGCGGGGCGCGGCGGATGACTGGAACACGCTGATCGAAGGCGGCGGCCTGACCGCCGAAGAGCTGCTCCGGCGCTACACGCGGATCGTCCACGCCCAGGCCGGCACGATCGAGGAGACCGCGCGCCGGCTCGATCTGGACCGCCGCACCGTAAAGGCGCGGTTGGCTTAGGCGGACAACGGCGGGACACGGGCCGGATCCGCGCGCCGGCCGACACGGTGGTTGCGTCGGACGACCGGAAGAGCAGACTGACCGCGTGCTCGCATCCATCGAGTTCCGGCGGTTCAAGGCATTGCGCCATACACGGGTCGATCTCGCGCCCTTCAATCTGGTCATCGGCCCCAACGGCAGCGGCAAGACGAGCCTCATCGAAGCGATCGCGCGGCTGCGGACCTTGTCGCAATTGCCGCTGCAGGACGGGGCACCGCCAGTGCAACGGCCGGAAGGGCCGGAGCTGGAGTTTCATTTCGCCGCGCCCTACGCGGGGGTCGTGGCCCGGTTGGCGTGTGTCTCTGAACTGGTCTGCGACACGCTGCGACTGTCGCCGGCCAAGTTTTCGGCGTGGCCGGAGATCAGCGCCGAGTTGGCGACGATCCGGAGCTACGTGCTCGATCATGCGGCGATGGCGCGGCCGTCGCAGCGGTCCGACGGCTTCGAACTCCGCCCGGACGGCGGGAATCTCGCGGCGAACCTCGCCGACATGCGGGCGCGGGCGCCGGACTCGTTTGCGGCGCTAACGGCGGAGTTGCTGCGGATGCTCCCGGAGTTCCGCGCGCTGGTCGTCGACGAACGGCCGGACGGGACGGTGGCGTTTGCGCTCGATCTGGAGGAGGACGGCGTGGTGCCGGCCGACGAGATGTCGCAGGGCATCCTTTATCTCGTCGGCGTGCTGGCGCTGGCGTTCGATCCCGATCCGCCGCGGGTGCTGTGCATCGAGGAGATCGACCGCGGACTCCACCCGCGCATGCTGCGCGAGGTGCGCGACGCGCTTTACCGGCTGAGTTATCCGGAGTCGTTCGGCTCCCCGCGGCGGGCGGTGCAGATCGTGACGACGACGCATTCGCCCTACTTCATCGATCTGTTCCGCGACCATCCGGAGGAGGTGATCATCTCGCACAAGCACGGGCGGGCGGCGCGATTCGAGCGGTTGACGGAGCGGCCGGACCTGCCGGAGCTGCTGCGCGACGGTTCGCTGGGCGACATGTGGTTCAGCGGCATTCTGGGCGGCGTGCCCGAGGAGCGATGAAGGTCGCCCTGCTGAGCGAGTCGCCGGCGGACGAGACGGCGTTGCGGGTCCTGGTTTCGGCGGTGTTGCGGCGGGCGCCCCAGTTCGTGGCCCCGGGTTTTCGGGCGCGGGGTTGGCCGAACGTCGCCCAGGTGATGCCCTTGGTGCTGCGGCATCTGCATTTCAACAGCGACGTCGCGGTGCTGGTCGTGGTGGTGGATTCGGACGATTCGACCGTGCATACGGCGGACCATGACCGTCCGAACTACTTCCATCCGCGTTGCCGCATGTGCCAGTTGCGGGCGGTGCACCGGCAGACGACCAAGAAGTTTCCGGCGGCGCACGGCCGGGCGCAGGTGTTGCGCACCATCGGCGTGGCGGTGCCGGCGATCGAGGCCTGGTATCTGAGCGGCCGCGACGAGCGCGTGACCGAGCAGGCGTGGCTGGACGGGCAGCACTCGGGCCGGCCGCCGTATTCGCGGGCCGACCTCAAGGCGCGGGTCTACGGCACCGACCGGCCCAGCCTGAAGCACGAGATCGACTGCGCGCTGCGGGAGGTGCACCGGATCGGCCGCGACACGCGGCGGCTCGAGTATGATTTTCCCGGCTTCGCGGCGCTCGCGGCGGACCTGCGGGCGACGGCGGCGGCGCCCGGCGGCGCGGGCGCGACGTGATGCGGGGAGGGTCTCTCCGACAAACTCGTTGACATATCAACGGACGAGAGCAGAACAGCCGCCCGTGAAATCGGACGCAGCCTACGAACTGATCAACGCGGTGATGGCGACGGCGGACACGTTTCTCCGGGAGAGCCAGCGGCTGTTCCGGCCGCACGGGCTGACGGCGGCGCAATTCAATCTGCTCAACGTCGTGGCGCGGAGCGACGGCGGCCTGAGCCAGCGGGAGCTGAGCGACCATCTCATCGTGGACCGTTCGAATGTCACCGGCTTGGTCGACCGGATCGAGAAATTGGGCTGGGTGCGGCGCGCGGACGATCCGGCCGATCGCCGGATCTACCGGGTGCAACTGACGGCGGCGGGCCGGGCGCTGTGGGAGAAAGTCATGCCGCAGTATCTGGCCGTCGTGGGACAGGTGACGCGCGGGATCACGGTGCGCGACATGGCGACGTGCCGGGCGTCGCTCCGGGAGCTGGCGCAGGCGGCGACGACGTGGACGCTGCCGGGGGCGGAGGACGCGCGCCGATGACACTGACGGCAATCCGCCCGGCCAATGCGGCGCGGCCCCGGGGGCGCGCCGCAGCAAATTGCTTTGAACGTCCGGCACGCTTTCCCGCATAACCCACCCGCGCTCATGTCTACCCCACTTTTTCGTCGGCGCTCGTATCTGCCGTTTTTTCTCGAACTGATCGCCAGCCTGATCGCACGGACGCTCTACCGGGTCCGCACCAGCGGGCTCGAGCATGTGCCGCGCGAGGGCGGCGTGCTGCTGATCTGCAACCACATCTCCTACGTCGACGTGGTCGTGCTCCAGCTGGTGTGTCCGCGGCCGATCCGTTTCATCGGGCACAAGGGCCTCCGGCGAAACGCGTTTTTCAACTGGTGCTTCGAGGTGTCGGGCTGCATCGGCATCTCGGCGGAGCAGCCGCGCGAAGGCATGAAGGCCGCGGTGGCGGCCCTGAAACGCGGCGAGGTGGTCTGCATCTGCCCCGAGGGTCACATTTCCCGGACCGGCCAGCTGATGGAGATCCAGCGCGGCTTCGAACTCATCGCGCGGCAGGCCGGGGTCCCGGTCGTCGCGGCGTCGATCGACGGTCTCTGGGGGTCGATCTTTTCCTTCGCCGGAAACAAATATCTCTGGAAGTCGCCGCGGTTGCTGCCGACCCATGTCTTCATCGCGTTCGGCCGGCCGGTGCCGGCGGAGCAGGTGTCCGCGGCCTGGGCGCGCATCGAGTTGCTGGCGCTGGGCGAGCGGGCGTTCGACGAGCGGCCGGTGCTGCGTCGCCACCTCGGGCGGGAGTGCGTGCGGACCCTGACCAAGCATCCCGGACGCTCCGCGGTGGTCGACCGCACGGCGGCGCGGCGGGAACTCAACTGCGCGCAGCTCTATGCCGCCGTCGCGGTGCTCTCGCGGCGGATCCGCGCGACGGTGCCGGAGCGGCGGGTCGGCATCGTGCTGCCGCCGGGCGCGGGGGCGTTCATCACCAATCTGGCGGTGCTGGCGGCGGGCAAGATCCCGGTGAACCTGAATTTCACCGCGGGCCGCTCGGCCCTGGAGACGAGCCTCCGGCTCGGCGGGGTCGCGACCGTCATCTCGGCCGACGCGATGCGGGCGAAGGTGGCGAATTTCCCCTGGCCGGAGCGCACGCTCGACCTGAAGACGGAGATCGAGGCGGCCGGCGGGCGGAAGGCCATGGCGCCGTGGCTGCTCGCGGCCTGGCTGCTGCCGAACCAGTGGTGCGCGTCGCTGTTGCACCTGCCCAAAGTCGGCGACCGCGAGGAGGCGGGCCTGCTCTTCACCAGCGGCAGCTCCGGCGAACCCAAGGGCGTCGCGCTCACCCACCGCAACATCCTCGCGAACTGCGCGCAGATCTCGTCGCTCTCGATTTTGCCGGAAACCTGCTCGCTGCTCGGCTGCCTCCCGGTGTTCCACAGTTTCGGTTTCACGGTCACGCTCTGGTATCCGCTGCTGCGCGGCTGCCGGGTCGTGACGGTGCCGAGCCCGCTGGAGACGCGGAAGATCATCGACGCGATCGCCGAAGAGCAGGTCACCACGCTGATCGGCGCGCCGACGTTCGTGCGGCCCATCCTGAAGAAAGCCGCGCCGGGCGAACTCCGCTCGCTCGACCTGGTGGTGACCGGCGCGGAGAAGCTGCCGGACGATCTCTACAAATCCTTCCTCGAACTCTTCCACATCGAGATCCTCCAGGGCTACGGCCTGACCGAGACGACGCCGGCGGCGTGCATCAACCAGCCGCATCCGCCGGTGGTGGTGTCGACGAACGAACCGCAGGCCGGCAAACGCTTCGGCTCGGTCGGCCGCATGATGCCGGGCATGACGGCGCGCATCGTGGATCCGGATACGTTCGAGGAGCTGCCGCTGCTGGAGAAAGGCCTGGTGCTCTTCCGCGGCGCCAACGTCTTCGGCGGCTACCTCGACGACCCGGAGAAGACGCGGGCGGCGTTCCGCGACGGCTGGTTCGTGACGGGGGACCTCGGGCGCTTCGATGCGGACGGGTTTCTCTACATCGAGGGCCGGCTTTCCCGTTTCTCGAAGATCGGCGGCGAGATGGTGCCCCACGGGACGGTGGAGCAGAAGATCGTGGAGGCTTTCGATCTCGAGCAGCTCGACAGCCCGGCGGTCTTCGTCACCGGCGTGCCGGACGCGGCCAAGGGCGAGGCCCTGGTGCTGCTCACGACACACGAATTCGCGCCGGACGTGCTGCGCGCCAAACTCGCGGAGCTCGGCGTGCCGAATCTCTGGGTGCCGAAGCTCATCCGGCGGGTGGACAAGATCCCGATGCTCGGGACCGGGAAAACCGACCTCAAGCGGTGCCGCGAGCTCGCGCTCGAGGCGGCGAAGTAGCGGGCAACATAGCGCGCCGGCCGAGCGGACGATGCGGATCGACTGTCACGTGCACGTGGTCGGCAACGGCGCCGGCGGCTCCGGCTGCTGGTATCGGCCGCGGGGCGTGACGCAATACGGGGCGCCGCTGATGCTGCGGAACGTCGGCCTCGCCCCGTCGGCGCTGACGGGCGACCTCGAGCGGCTGTATGCGGAGCAGATGCTGGCCTTCGTGCGCGCCTCGTCGCTCGATGCGGCGGTGCTGCTGGCGCAGGACGAGCCGCACCGGGAGGACGGGACGGTGATCGAGGGGGCGGGATCGTTCTACGTGCCGAACGACTATGTGCTCGGGCTGGCCCGGGCGCATCCGGAATTCCTCGCGGCGGTGTCGATCCATCCCGCGCGGCGCGATGCGCTCGACGAACTCGAACGCTGCCTGGCGGGCGGTGCGGTGATGCTGAAGTGCCTGCCCAACTGCCAGAACATCGACTGGAACCTGCCGCGCTACACCCGCTTTCTGGAGCGCATGGCGGCGGGCGGCCTCCTCCTGCTCGCGCACACGGGGAGCGAACGGACGCTGCCGGTGCTCGACGCGCGGCTGGCCAGCCCGCGGGTGCTCACGCGGGCGCTCGAGATCGGGGTGACCTGCATCGCGGCGCACTGCGGCACCGGGCTCATGGCCCTGGATCCGGACTATTTCGACGAGTTCGTGGCGATGACGCGCCGGTATCCCCGGCTTTACGGGGACAACAGCGCGCTCGCCTGCTGCAATTTCCGCGCGCGCCCGAGCGCGATGCGGCGGCTGGTGCAGGATGAGGAACTCCGCGCGCGCATCCTCCACGGCAGCGACGTGCCGGTGCCGGTGACCGCGATGCTGCTGTGGGCGCTCGGCATCGTGCCGTGGCGGACGTGGCGCGAGACCAAGGCGATCCCCAATCCGATCGAGCGCGATGCGCGGATCAAGCGGGCCATGGGCTTCGACGAGGGGTCGTTCACTCGCCTCGCCGGGCTGCTGCGGACGAAGCCGGGCGCGGCGGCGCAGGCGGGGTAGATTTCGCCATCGCCGCGGGCGCGGGGGCAGGGCAGGGTGGGCGCATGAACGCCCAAGGGATGGTCAAGTTTGTCGTGGTTGCGCTGCTGGTGGTCGTGGGCGGAGCGATCATGGCCGCGTCGGGCACCTACGTGGTGAAGCCCGGTTACCGCGGGGTGGAGGTGACGCTCGGGCGCGTGTCGCCGGCGTTCAAGCCGGAGGGCTTCGGCCTGAAGGTGCCGTTCGTGACGGCGATCCATCCGGTCTCGGTGCGCCAGCAGACGGCGGAGGACAAGGCGGAGTGCTATTCGGCGGACCTCCAGCAGATCACGGTGGAACTCAAGGTGCTGTTCCGCGTGCCCGAGAGCTCGGTGGTGAAGCTGTTCCAGGAGGTCGCGGGCGGTCCCTTCGAAAGCCTGATCGCGCCGCGGGTGCAGGAGGCGCTCAAGGAAGTCGCGGCGCTGCAGAGCGCGGAGCAGATCGTGAAGAACCGGGAGCAGATCAAGACGCGCTCGCTCGAGATCGCGCGCCGGAAGCTGGGGCCGCTGCTCGTGATCGAGGACATCGTGATCCAGAACATCGCGCTGACGCGGGAGCTGGAGCACGCGATCGAGGCGAAGATGGTGCAGGAGCAGGAGGCCTCGAAATCGAAGTATCTGCAGCAGCGCGTGCAGATCGAGGCGGACACCGCGGTGATCCGGGCGAAGGGCGAGGCCGACGCGATCCGCCTGCGCGGCGAGGCGCTGCGGCGGAATCCGGCCTTCGTGGATCTGCAGATCGTGGACAAGTGGGACGGCGTCGCGCCGGCGGTGATCGGCGGCGGCGACCAGGTGATGCTGACGTTGCAGGATCTCGAACGACTCAAAGCCCAGAAGACCAATGCCCCCGCCCCCAAAGCCCCGGCCGCCGCGTCCGGTGCGCCCCGCCGCTGAGCCCATGAATCCGCTCCTCCTTTCCAAGCTGATCCTCGCGGGAATCGTCGCCTTCGGGCTCGCGATCCTATCGACGACGACGACCTACGTGATCGAACCCGGCACCCGCGGCCTGAAGGTGACCCTCGGCAAGACCGCGGACGGCTTCTTGCCCGAAGGCTTCGGCGTGAAGGCGCCGTTCGTGACGAGCATCGTGACGGTAAACGTGCGGCAGCGCACGCAGGCCGTGCGCGCGGACTGTTTTTCCTCGGACCTGCAGCAGGTGAAAATCGATCTGCGCGTGCTCTACCGGGTGCCCGAGGCGTCGGTCGTGCAGATCTACCGCGAGTTCGCCGGCGATCCGTTCGACAGCCTGATCGCGCCGCGGGTGCAGGAAGCGATCAAGGAAGTGACGGCGCTCCTGACGGCGGAGCAGATCGTGAAGAGCCGCGAAGAGGTGAAAAAGAAGGCGCTGGCGGCGGCGACGCACAAGATCGGCACGCTGCTCGTGGTCGAGGACATCGTGCTGCGCGACATCAACCTCTCGAACGAGCTGGAGAAGGCGATCGAGGCGAAGATGGTGGCCGAGCAGCAGGCCAACCAGGCGCGTTTCACGCAGGTGCAGACGCAGGTGGAAGCGGAGACGGCGGTGATCAGCGCGCGCGGCGAGGCGGAGGCGATCCGGGTGCGGGGCGAGGCGCTGCGCGACAGCCCGGCGTTTTTGCGCTGGAAGATCGTGGAGCGCTGGAACGGGCGTTCGCCGCTGGTCGTGCCGGCCGGACCGGACAACACCGGCGCGGCGTTGCTGCTGCCGCTCGGCCCGGCGGACAAAGCCGCGGCGCCGTAGCACGGCGCGCCTTTCTCCCCCGGCTGAACGCCGGCGTGGGTCGGGTGGTCGGGCGGGATACACCGCCAAACCGCGCCCGGTGGGCGGGCCTACGCCGTCGCGGCGGCGGAGTGCGGAGGCGCGACGGGCAGCGCGAGCGTAAACGCGGCGCCCTGGCCGAGGCCGGGGCTGGCGACGGTGAGCGTGCCGCCGAGTTCCCGGGCGGCGAGTGCGGCGGAATGCAGACCGAAGCCGTGGCCGTCGGCCCGCGTGGTGTAGCCGTGCGTGAAGATCTTCGGCAACGTCTCCGGCGCGATGCCGATGCCGTTGTCGGCGACGACCAGATCGACGCGCTCGGGACCGGCGCGGCGGACGCGCAAGGTGACGCGCCGGTCGGCGGCGCGACCTTCGTCGGCGGCGTATTTGGCGTTGCGGATGAGATTGATGAGGATCTGCAGCACCTTGCCCTTTTCGGCGAGGACGGGCGGGCAGGTCTCGAAGTCGCGCTCCACGTCGACCTCGTGGCGGGCGAGCGCGCCGAGGTTCATGCGGAGCGAGTCCTCCATGAGTTTCACCGGGTCGAGGGGCTCGCGCACGCCGGCCATCGTGGCGTAGGCCTGCTGCATGGTGACGATCTCCTTGATGTGATCGATATTCTCCTGGAGCGAGGCGACCTCCTTGAGGAGGTGATCGCGTTCCTCGACGGCGTGGCGGGCGAGCGAGGCGAGAAACTCGGGGACGCGCTGGCCCTTGGGGTCGGTGCCGAGGAAGTCGGCGAGATCGTGGCGATGCTCCTCGAAGAGGGCGGAGACGCGGCCGAGGGTCTCGGCCTTCGACTGCCGGAGACCGGCGGCGACGACGGACGCGGAGACGTTGAGGCTGGTGAGGACGTTGCCGACATTGTGGAGGACGCCGGTGGCGACTTCGGCCATGCCGGCGGAGCGCGAGGCGTCGAGCACGCGGCGGCGGGTCTGCTCGAGTTCGTCCTTCATCGCCTGCTGGGCGGTGACATCCTTGGAGATGCCGAAGGTGCCGATGATGGTGCCGTCGACGTCGCGGAGCGGGAGCTTGCTGGTCTCGGCCCAGGTGTCGCGGTCGTCCTGCCAGCGGAGGCGCTCGAGTTTGCCGACGACAGCTTCGCCGGTGGCGAGGATGCGCTCCTCGTCGAGCCGGGCGCGGCGCGCGTGCTCGCCGGCGAAGAAGTCGCCGTCGGATTTTCCGACCATGGCGGCGGGCGTGAGGCCGTGGCGACGGGCCTTGGAGGTGCTGACGGCGATGAAGCGGCTTTCGCGGTCCTTGAAGTAGACGAGGTCGGGCACGCTCTCGAGGAAGGCGCCGACGAGCGCCTCGTCGAGCAGCGCGGTGAGGTCGGGCGGGGCGGCGGGGGGAGTCATGCGGCGGGGACGGCGGGCGGAGCGGCCGGGAGTTCGAGGGTGAAGGTGGCGCCGCGGCCGGGGCCGTCGCTGTGGGCGTCGAGGGTGCCGTGCATCTCGCGGGCGGCGTTGGCGGAGGAATGGAGGCCGAAGCCGTGCCCGTCGGGCCGGGTGGTGAAGCCGTGGCCGAAGATGCGGGTGAGGTTCGCGGCGGGGATGCCGACGCCGTTGTCTGTCACCGAAAACCGGATGCGCGAGCCGTCGTGCGCGGCGGCGAGGCGCACGGCGATATGCCGCGCGGCGGCGTCGGAGCGGTCGCAGGCCTGCTGGGCGTTGCGGAGGAGATTGACGAGGATCTGGAGGACCTTGGCTTTCTCGCCGAGAACGGAGGGGACGAAGGGCAGATCGCGGCGGAGCTCGATGCGGTGGCGGCTGAGCGAGTCGCCGGTCATGCGCAACGCGTCCTCGAAGAGGAGGGCGGGATCGAGCGGTTCGACGACGCCGCGCATCGTCGCGTAGGCCTGCTGCATGGAGACGATTTCCTTGATGTGGTCGACGCCCTGCTGGAGGGAGACGATCTCGGCGAGCAGGCGGGTGCGTTCGGCGACGGCGTGGGCGGCGAGGGAGGACAGGAGCTCGGGGATGCGCCGGCCTTTGGGGTCCTGCGTGAGGTAGACGGCGAGGTCGGCGCGGTGGTCGGCGAGCAGGGCGGCGAGGCGGACGAGGCTGTCGCACTTCGAGGCGCGGAGGCCGTCGGCGATGACGGAGGCGGAGACGTTGAGGCTGTTGAGGACGTTGCCGACGTTGTGGAGGACACCGGTGGCGACCTCGGCCATGCCGGCGAGGCGGGAGGCGTCGACGAGCGTGCGGTGGGCGTCGGCGAGGGCGGTTTCCATTTCCTTCTCGGCGGTGATGTCGCGGGCGAGGCCGAAGGTGCCGATGATGCGGCCGGCGCGGTCGCGGAGGGGCAGGCGGTGGGTGACGACCCAGGTGACGCGGCCGTCGAGCCAGGTCTCGCGCTCGACTTTGCCGAGCTCGGGCTGGCCGGTGACCATGATGCGTTGCTCGGCCTCGTAGGCGGGGCGGGCGTGGCGGGCCGAGAAGAAATCGAAATCGGTGCGCCCGATGATCTGCGCGGCGGTGGCGCCGCCGAAGTAGCGGACGAGGGAGCGGCTGACGGCGATGAAGCGCGAGCGCCGGTCCTTGAAGTAGACGAGGTCCGGGACGTGTTCGAGAAAGGCGGTGACGAGGACGCGGTCGAGGTGGGCGTCGCGGGCCGCGGTTTCGGGCAAGGTCGCGGTGCTCATGCGGCCGCGACGGTTTCGAGGCGCGCCGGCGTGGAGACGGCGGCGACGGGCGGAAGGTAGCGGCGGAGGAGGTCGCGGAGGGTCTCGGATTTCACGGGCTTGGCGAGGTAGTCGTCCATGCCGGCGGCGAGGTAGGACTCGCGGTCGCCGGCCATGGCGTTGGCGGTCATGGCGACAATGCGCAGGACGGCGGGAAGGGAGGGATCGCCGGCGGCCTGGGCGGCGCGGATCTCGCGGGTGGCGGAGATGCCGTCGAGCACGGGCATCTGCGCATCCATGAGCACGAGGGCGTAGGGGCGGCGGCGGAGGGCTTCGATCGCTTCGCGGCCGTTTTTGGCCAGGTCGGCGGCGTAGCCGAGGTTGCGCA
>JACCDX010245695.1_pt1 | contig 32443 bp, 24 predicted proteins | sample 7449681 | NCBI WGS metagenome assembly JACCDX01 (sample SAMN15323450, study PRJNA562643) | freshwater metagenome | isolation source: river surface water | place: USA:Blue River Watershed | collected 2017-08-18
GAGTATCATTTGTAACGATTCGACGTTGTCCGGTTGGGGTGCGGAAGTATTGGAGCTTTCCGGCGTTGGCCCACTGCCGGATGGTCTGTTCGTGCACTCCGAACAATTGGGCTGCCTGGCCGACGCTATACACGCCAGGCAGTTGTTGCATGGCATTAGTGTTGTTCATAATTATACCTTGGTTGCAATCCTTTATATTGTTGCAAGGCTCCACAAAAACAATAAATGCTACTCAATTCTCTTGGCAACTGTTGCAGCCTCCTTGCAAGGCTGTTGATTTACATATTCGTCCTGGTTGTACGACAAGTGTTTTACTTCTTGCAGCTGCCGCATGAATGATTATATTTGTATGCAAGGTTTTTATAGTCTTGCCAAAAACGATTTTAGACTTCTGTCAATCAGAGTCAGTGAGTTGTGTTTTACGATTGCATCTTGGGGTCCGAGACGGCATCCACAATGTTGACATACGATGCCCAGGTCAGCAAAGGTGCGCACATAGCAATTGAGATTGCATCGCCGGTGTATGCAACGCTGGCAAAGACGATTGCCGAAAGAATGAGCGCAATGGTGTTGAGGATTTCTGGCAGATTTGATTTTTGTGCTTGGCGACGACGAAACGTCAACAGCGGGTACGCGAGACAAAATGCAATCGTGACTACAATGAACATGGATGCCGCGCTTGGAAACACACGATAGTGTGCATACCCGAGCAGGCCGAATATCAGCGTCCAAATGACAGCGACGACGTAGCCAGGTGGTAGGAGTTTGGGTCGTGTATCATCATTTTTGTCAAATTCCATTGATTTCCTCAAATTTGATGCGTAGATGACCGCATTGACGGCAGAAGCGAGAACAATGGGTGTCGCGATGTTGATGATGATCCAGAATGATGGATGCATTTCTCTCAAATGCTATGTGTATATTGTGGAGTAAGAAAAATGAAAGTTTTGTTGTGCAATACAACATGTACACATCACATATATGGCAGTGGTTTCTTGGTCAATCCATAAGCAGCCAGCGGTGAATTCAAGAATTTGAGGACTTGAGAACTTGAGTTTGCGGGCGAATTCTCAAATGCCTCGAATTTGGTCAAATGTACTGTTTCTTCAGATGTCGTCATGTTGCGACCACTAGATGATGGTTGTTGTGATGACGAAGACGACGGCGGACCGAGTATCATCATGTTTGCCAACGCAAGCAATTCTTTTTGAACATCTTCATCGGACTTGCCCTTGCGATATGCGTTGTAGTCTTGTGCAGCTCGTTGACAATATTTTGGCGCGATGTTGTCAATGATAATGGTCTTGTATAATGTCTTCAGCTCAGGAGGGAGCGTATTGAACTCTTTCATGTCTACAAGAGAAATACTCGTTGGTGATGCAGTCGGTGCTGTTGGCGCTTGTACAAGCACAGTGTGCTGTGGTTTTGAGCGTTGGAGCAAAACAGCAACGAATGCATACAAACCAAAACAAGACAAGATGAGAGAAATGATTGACAAGATGACGGCTAGCATTTCAGTACGTATATATGTATATATACACGCAAAATTCTCTGGCGTAAATACAAGAAGATGGTGTGCCCGATTTGTGTGACCCAAGCAGGACTCGCAGCACTTGCCGTAGCTGCAGCCGCCAGAGCAGCAGTGCGACGAGTTCGAACCGCGCAACCACCTGTACTGCGCACTCGCGGCCAAAAATCCCAAGATCAGCAAAACTTGAACAAGCCCGTTTCGTTTAAAAGTTTGGCAAACGAGTAATACGTGGATGTCGCGCTCGTATAAAAGCAGTATATATCGCTGACCATGGCCAGGATCAGTAGGTCCACAATACCCCCGAGAATTTGTTCTTTTGTGCGAACTACATTAAATGAAGAGTATTGTTTGTAGATGCGTCCCTGATGCACCATGTGACCGCAATGAACGTGATCCGTGCCGGCGTCTTCAAACCACGAAGTTGCATCATTCGCCTTGGTCACATACTTTTTGCTGCGCGATACAAAGAGATCCGGGTACTGAGCTAGCCTTTGTTCAACATGTTGATCATCGCTACAAATAATGATGGGCAGCTCATGCGCATGTTTCGATGCAATGCTTTGCGCAAATCTTTGTATATCGTCGATCGTGTAATTTGTTGTAGACAACAAATCGGTGCCCCTGATGTGCAGTCCGATCCTTGCATCGTGCTTGATAACAAACGATTTGGCTTCAGTCACTAGCGACTCTTTAAATCTAAATGTGTCAAAGAACGTCGCGAGGAACTCTTCATGTCGCGCAAATGGCGGAAGCACGTCGGTGTGGAAGAATAGCACTTGATAAGGTTCTGCAATGTTGGCCAATTGCTGCGATGTCTGGATGATACGCGGGTCGACGATATGGCCTCGAAATCCTTTTAGACATGGAATGTTTGTATTGTGCGTGCAAGCGACCGTCGCCGCACTTGCATTTTGCACTCGACGAATGAACTCGCGTTCGCTGTGAAATTCAATCTGAAGGTCTTTTTGATGCTCTGTGCACATGTCAAACACATCTTCCAAACAAATGTCGTTTGCAATGTAGCCTTCGAGCCACAGAATGTGCACGCGGTAGCGCATGCGTTTCGCAAAGTGCAGAATGCCGACGATCGAGTTGATCGCATTTGTGAACCCACCCGTGCAAAAAATGTAGACGTCTTTTTTCTTTTGCGCAATGACATTCAAGCTCATGAGCTGACCGTATTCGAAATCCATGTGCGGAATATAACTTTTGCTGTAATCGTCGTACGCAGGCGGCAAGAATTCCTGCCAGCGATACCTCTGCACCCTGCCAAATCCATTTTGATACAAGAGTGTGCACAAGGATGACATGTCGAATCCGATTTTATGTATATCAAACTCGTCACGCTGCCCTCCCCAAAGAAATCCGTACAGTGCAGTCAACGGCAAGGTGCCCGCGGAATATAAGCGCACGACTTGTTCGACATCCGGCACAGCTATTCTTATCGTACCTCCGGGCACCAACAGCGCACATAGATTTGACAAGACGTCTGCGACTTCGTGGCGTCCAAGATGCTCCAAGACGTGACATGCGTATATTTCTTGGATTGTATTCGGTGCAAATTTTTCGTGCACTTGTCGCAAGTCACAGACGACATCGACATGTGGATACTTGAGCACGTCGACATGTACAAATCCTTCCAAGAATTTTGAGCCGCATCCAATATGAAGTTTGGTGGTTGTCGTTTCTGAAACAATAGACATTGTTCCTACTACTCGAATATATACTTGACTTTTATATTTTCGCTGCGAGTTTTTTTGCCAAGACGGACTTGAGCGACAATACTTGGTCAAGGCGCCGACGATATACGTCCGCGGTTGCAGATGGGTTTTCTTGCACCCAGTTTTGGATTCGCTGTATCTCTTTGCGCTCTTTGACGCTTGCAAAATTCTTCATTAAGTTTCTACATGCGGTGGCCAGCTCTGATTTGGCATCAAGACGCTTTTGCTCTGCTTTGTCGGCATCGAGATGGATATGCGCATCTTTTTTCATATCACGAGTGATTGCATCATTAAAATTTTCACGGATCGTGATGCACTTGCTGATGGTCGGGTCGTCTGTATCTTGCGCAGTCACGGTCAACATGCAATTTTCGTCAACGTCAAATGACACTTTGATGCGCGGAATACCTGCCGGCGCTTTGGCAAGCGGCCCCAACGTCAGCGATTTTAGATGATGACAGTGTTCGGTTTTGACGCGCTCGCCTTCGAATATTTTAAGGGTAATGTATTGTTGATTGTCATAACACGTTGACACAAATTGATGTTTGCGTGTAGGAATCGTATGGTTTGATGGAACCACGACCTTCATCACGCCATCGTCTGTTTCAAAGCCGAGCGACAACGGCGTCACGTCCAACAGCAAGACTTGCCGACTCTCCTTATTTTTCAAAGAGCTCGATGGATCCTCATCCAACATGTCTGCCAAGATTGCCGCACCCAGAGCCACCGCCTCGTCTGGGTCGACCGACATTCGCAGCGGCTTGCTGTTGTCAAAGATCTCGCTCAAGAGCGACTGCACGCACGGAATGCGAGAGCTGCCGCCTACGAGCACGACCTCGTCAATTTCGGCTGGCAAAAGGCGCGACTTGGCGATCACGTTGCGCACAATGTGCATGCACTTGTCAAAATGATGGTTGTTCAACATTTCAAGCTCGGTTCGCGAGATCGAACAATTGAAGTCAAGCTCTGGGACACAAATATCGCAAACTTCGACCAAACTCAATTGACGTTTGGCCGTTTCGCACGCATGTTTGATCTGTATCTTGACTTGTTCGGTCATGTTCACATCATTAGCTTGCGAGAGTTTAGAAATGCAATATTCTACTAGAGTGACATCAATGTCTTCGCCGCCCAGATGCGAATCGCCGCCGCTACTCAACACTTCGAAAATGCCATTTGCATCTAGTACAAGCACAGTCACGTCAAGCGTTCCGCCACCGTAATCAAACACGAGGATTTTAAGGTCATTATTGTTGTCGTTGATGCCTACCTTTTGTCGTCGAATGCCATGTGCGATGGCAGCGGCGGTCGGCTCATTGACGATGCGCAACACGTGTAGACCGGCCATTTCGGCCGCACGTCGCGTCGCGTGCCGTTGTTTGTCGCCAAAGTGCGCAGGAACGGTGATCACCGCGTTGCGCACGGCACATCCTAATTTGGATTCTGCATTGTATTTCAAATGTTGAAGCAAAATTGAAGAGGCTTCTTCCGGCGTGATAAATTGGCCTTGCGAGGTTTCAATGACTGGTTCGTTGCAGCCATTGTCAATTACAGCAAAAGGAAATTGTTGTAGATCTGTTTGTTGCAGAGTATGAAAGTCTCTGCCGATGAGTCGTTTGATGTCAAACAGCGTCGTGTTGGCGTTGATGTGCTGCATAGCCTTTGCCACGTGGCCACATTGCAGTGTCTTTATATCAATGTACGACGGCGTAGTTTTGTGTCCCTGGGAGTCGGTCAAGATTTGAATGTCTCCGGTACTTTGTGGGTACCTTGCCGCCACGACCGAGAATGTTGTGCCTAGATCGATACCAATTGCCGGCGTCATTTGATCGATTACAAGACATCATCATTTTCTTGAATCCAGAGTTAACGCATACGGTTGCACGTCCGCAAGAAGCATGCGTACTGTTGTGACGAAAATGTCAAACATCGCGGTAAACAACACAGTTGAGGTAATCGAGTCGCGGATTTGTTGCTTTTTGAGTCCCCTCGTTGTTGTGTTGCTGCTGACCCGGGTGTGTTGTCATGTGAGATTTCAAAGCTTGCTGAGGCTGCGGCGGGTCATAATCGAAAGCTTGTTGCACCATTTTACGTGCACTGTCATTTATTTTTGTCATTTCTGTTTGGTCCAGGCACTCCAAGTCCAAGCGTTTTGGCGAGCAATACAATTGAACCAGGTGGACCAAAATATTCATGCGGATGTTGCGGTTTGTTTTGCGCAGCCCTAAATGCCATTTGTAAATTCGAAAGCATTGACGCACGGTTTTGTGGACGTACGCATCGTGCTCGTTACTGTCGTTGCCATCATGATTGTTTGACGTGAGTCTCAATAGAAAAAACCAAATCCACCAGACGAGCGAGTCTCTGTCGCTCATTCCCTCGAGGTCGAGCCAAGCAGCTGGAATAGGGGTGTGCAAAGTATCTTTCAACAACAACAAATGTAGGACGACGACTATCGCGTGCGATCGTTGTCGCCCACGCATATGATGGTGCAGACATGCAAAGTATCTCACCAATTCAGATGTCATATGCGGAGCCAGTTTTCTAAAAACAAACGACGTACTCTTCGATAGGTTTTCGCACGCCTCGGCCTGCAACATCGCATCGCCAAGTTTCCGCTGCAACTTTTCTGCCGAGTATGCATCTAGTAGATTTTGCTGGCGTTCTTTGTTGTAAATGAAAATCATGATTAAAAGCTTCATGGCACATGTTTGATAACTACGATTCTTTACTAGCATTCGTTTTTGTAATCCGTCAACCTCGTTGAGAACGTCGTGCACAGCGCTCTGGTACTTGAGTGCGCGGTGCCAATGCGTCCCAAGAAAACAATCGACGAAAAAGGCCAGGACGCGGGGATGTTCGTTGCGAGATTGAAAGAGTTCTGCGGTAAGCATGCACATGCGCTCGATCGTTTTGGAGTCCATGTCGCGGTGCGAACATTGAATGATTTCAGAATACAGTTCGGACTTTCGAAAACCGGACTTGCTTACGTCGTACAGGTTTCTCGGCTGGTTGTTGCTGCTGTGATGTTGAAGATTTTCCTCGTGTTGATTTGGCTGAGGCGGTCTTTGGCTTTGTTGATATAGTAGGTTTTGGTCGTGCGATTTTGGGTGGCCCATTTCTAGCTGCTGCTTTTATTCCGCCACCGCGCGCAGGCACATATAAATTCGATGGAGAATTGATCCTGTGCATTCCCAACTCGTGCGCGCGGGCTGCATGCAATATGAGCGAGTAATCCAACAGCGACCTGAAGAACAAAAGTGCAATTTCTTCTTTCAATGTTTGCTCGATGCGATCCAATTCAATTTTTGTTACGTCCCTCAGTACGTATTTTGCCTTGGCTTTTTTGACGACGAGTTGTCCGAGAATCGATTGCACGCGTCCGATGCTCTCCAGGTAGTGGGACCACATTTCAGTGTACATGGGGATCAACGTTGTAGCGTCATCGATTTTGATAACGCGCTGATCGTAACAAAATTGCATGTCGAAAATAGGATTGTCAGCGCCGATCACGACGGCTTTCAAGTTTGCCGTTTTGCTCAGCTGAGCATTTAGATCTGGGTAGGAATTTCTTGCCGAGGGACACTGATCTACTTTACCTTTTAGTGTTTTACGCATGCGTTGCGCCAACATGGGGTAGGAGCAGAGCAGCTTTGTGCGCGCCTTGCTTGGGTCAAACCGCTTGGTAGCAGGATCGTCCAATTGAGCATTCAAGATTGATGCGAGGTGATTGGAAAACACGTTGCGCTCATTCTCATCGAGCAGATTTTCGGCAAAGAGCCGCAGTCCATACAATTGACTAATGTCGATTGTTTCCGGTGCTTGCTGGCTTGAGTTGGACACATAGTTGACATGGGGAGAGCCGCAAAAATGTATGTCCATGATTTTGCCCTTGATTTCGATGTTGCTTAGACAAAGACCCGTGATGCTGAATCTGCCTTCCTCTTCCAAATTCAAAATGTGTTTGATGACTTGGATCATTGTCAAAATTCGAGAGTAGTGGTGCGCAATCACGGAACAGAGGTCCTCCTTGGTGGTGTTTGCCGTCAAGACGGGGTTTGGCGTCTTGTTTTTTGGAACGAGAATGATTTCCTCGGCGTGATTTTGCAGCTTGATCTTTAGCTGCTTGTCGAGGTCCTTGATCATAAATGCTTCGTAGTTGGCGACGCAGTCCCCGACAGTCGTATTGTAGGCAGCATTGTGGAAGCGTTGCCCATCCTTGGTCAAGATTCCAGTGACGAGCTCGTTGACTTTGCGAAGTTCTAATTGTACTTTACTCTGTGCGCGCGATACGGCATTGCCCATTGGCCGACAAGGTGTATATACCATACGAAAAGAGAAAAAGCTTTGACCTTGTCTTCCAATCATACTCATGCCAACTTTCGCATCATGGCCTGGATGTCTGCATGAGCTGGTCTTGTATTGCTGTTTTGGATTTCAAGCATCGCCGACGGATCCAAATACTGGGCAAAGTCTTTGTTGAATCGGCTCGTTACAGGGTCTTGTTGTAATTGCACTAGCATTGGATAAAAGTCGTGTGTTATGGCCCATGAACGCGTGTGGGAGTACAGCTCCTGGCACGCCACGTGGTATTTGCTAAAGTATTCGATCGCGTCCCATTCGACACCATATACGACTGCAAAGAGCAGCATTTTACGATGATGGCAATGTTGTCCTTGATGATATTCTCTTGTTTTGACTTTTGTTCGAATGTCTTGACGCGCATGATGAAAGCATTTGCGAGTGATGCAAAAGTTTTTGTGTCAGTATATTTCAAGCAGTCTTTATATGAAAATATACAAGTTTACAGCCTGGTCGAATGGTGAACCGGTGATCACAGAGGTTTTGGTGGGCCCGACGTCACCAAATGTTCAAACGGTTTTGACAAAGGCGGAACGCGGCGAAACAATAACCGGTAAGGACCGCGCGGTCTTGCAGTCAACATTTGGCAAGTCGTACGAGTCCGAGTTAAGATTGAACAGTGGTACTAAAGTCAAGTTCATCACGGAAGCTGGCGCTTCTGGTCGCGACACGATTCGCGACGTGTGCCAAATCCTAAAGAGGCCATACGAAGAGTGTTATTTTTGGGCAACATTGCCCATTTTTGACAAATGGCAGTTCTGGTCTCAGCTCGTGGCCCATGCGTACTTGCCCCCACTCAACATGATAACAAAGTCGGTTGTAGAACAATTACATTATAATGTGACCGGCCAACAGCTGGATGCTCCTAGTGACGCTTCGAATCAAGTCATGTTCTTGAGCATAGAAGAACTCGCCATGTATGTTTTCGAGCATTCCAAAGCAACAACATTCAACATGCCGTGTACCATATCCCGTCACGTGAATGGCAAAGTCTTGCACGATTACCCCGTTGTTCCGCCGCCGCTCGCGACATCGATTCCAAAGGGGCCACCATTTCAGGCTCTTAATCATTCGCACCGACAACTCGACGCATTTTGCACGGACACATTGTCGTACATTGTAGTCCCACCCAACGAGAATTCGCCATACTTGCCAAAATTTCACGTGACTATACCATTCGTTCGTATGCGCGATCTACAAGCGCCGCTTGCGCCCGTTCCAGAAAAAAAAGAGTACACAATCATCGAGACGCGCGCGCGTTTCTTGCACTTGTCAACCGTCAAAACGGATGCTACGCTCTTGACCACCGTGTTTCGAGCCTTCCAACCAGACGGCGATATTCCATGTGTGATCCTTTGGGTTCCTGGCGGCAGCGGTTTGTCTGTCAAGGTCGATGAACCGAGCCTTGCATTGAACCCGGCATTTGCGAGTCAATGTCGCAGTTGGATTCGTCAAGCCGAATTTACAGAAGTACATTCAAACACAAGTACCGCAATTATATTCTTCAAAGACCCTCTCAATCAACGCGTTTTTCACCAGGCACGAGTGACCAATACACATGTGCATGTGTATGTCAAATACGACATTGACATGCACGTCGAATTATCAAGCTCAGCCGACACTTTGGTCGAGTACCTCAATACGGTCTTGCTCAAGAGATTGACGTTGTCAAGTGATGCAACCTTTGACAAATCGGTGTTTTTGACCGAACAACATGTGTATTGTGAAACGCAAACGCGTGTAAAGAATGCGGCGGTCATGTTGAGTTTGCGTATAACCGATGATGGTTGGTTTGACAAGTTGAGTCAAGGCGCAACGGCATTGTCGCGGACATTTGCCGTGTTATCAAGAGACGCGCAAAAGCAAACTCTACACCTATTGTACAGACGCGCAAACGGTTTCGCATCCAATGTACAAATTCTGCAGTTTATTCAGCGGGGTGCGACCAAGCAAGAAGCTGCCAAGTTGATTTTGCGTCTACAAGCGTACTTTGGCATGACAAAAGACGTTGCCGCTAATATGTACAAGAATTGGAAAACCTACACGAAGCGCATTTTGGAATGCGAACCAACAGCATTTCAAGACGTGCCGCCGTTTACGTATGTACACATCCGTGCCTATAGTGACAAAACTGTCAAAGTGTTTGTAGATGGTCTGCAAGACATGTCTCAAATACGTTGGATTATGGCCGATGTACAACGTGCCGTGCATACAAAACCTACGCGAGCAAACACAAGTACTGCAACGAATGTTGTCGTGGACGCAGCTGATATCAAAGAACTTGGTGAAATTTTGAGTGCATTCGAGGGCGATGCCTCGGCCGCGGCGCCGAGCTCGATTACTCCAGACTCGTCTTTTTCAGAAACCGGGAAAGCGACGACCACGCTAGATTATCTGTACCGAGCTGACTATGACTTGTTCAACGAAACAGCAGATGTCAAATACGCGCGCTTGTGCCAAAAACAAAGTCATCGCCAACCCGTCGTCGTGTCGCCGGACGAACACAAAAAACTGTCGCGATCAAATTTCACAAATCATTTGAGCACCGGAAGCACAAACGAAAAGGCTCAAAGCAACATTTACATTTGCCCCGAGGTATGGTGTCCAAAGAGCAAGCAGGCGTTTACGCGCCAACAGTTTGTCGAGAGAGGCAAGCAGTGTCCGATTGTCGACGACAACCCATATCTATTTTTCGACAGTTTCACAAAACCCGTCAAGACGAGGTATGTCGGATACCTGCAAGCCCGATACCACAAAAAACAATTGTGCATGCCTTGTTGCTTTTTCACAAATCGTGCAAAACAAACAAAATGCGCTGCTGCTTCACCTGCAGTCGTGAATAGTAATGATAATGCGGTCGCAAATGTAACGAACTCTACTAATAATGGCATGTCTAGGACAGAACGATACATCATGGGCGAAACTACCGTGCCTTTGGATGCGTTGCGACTCGGCTTGCTTCCAAGCGCGCTTCGTCAAGTGTTTGCCAATACCAAAGAAGGTCACCGTGCCGACGGTACGGGCAGCATCGGACGCAAGACGAATGCATTTGTGCGTCTAGGCATCAAAGCGTCACACCAGCCGTTTTTGGAGACACTCAGTTATTGTTTGAAGAAATCGGTCTCCGAAATCGTTGCGGCATTCCGTGAAAACTTGACCCTTGTAGACTTTGTCGGCGCGTATCGCGGTTTGCTCGCCAAGAAATTGTTGATCGGCGTTCATCCTCGCGACTTGAGCAAAAAGACGGTGTATGATGCATTCAAAACCAAGTATTTGCAGTGCAAGCAGTACCATGCCACCCTAGACTGTGGCTCGAGCGTCTTGGCATACCTCGAGCGGCACAACGAGTTTGTGATTGCCGCCACAAAGGCTGGTCATGATTACGAGGTCGTCAAGCAAGTGCAGCGAGAGTATGTGTTGTTTAGCGCATTCGAAAGGTTCATGGAGTACTTGCAAACTGACGAGTCCGTGAAGTCGCATACGGTCATGTTGGATCTTGTTAATAGCGCAGCGTCCATACCGTGGCTGAACCCAGAGCGCTTTGCGTTTGCGGTCGTGCGCGTTGCTAAAGACATGCGTTTTGAGCTCGACAGCATTCAGCACACAAATTGTGCTTTGGCATTGTCGCAAGGACGGCCATTGATCCTACTCTTACAACAGCCAAACGGAGTCTATGAGCCGGTCGTACATGTGCAAGCAAACCTTCCCATGACGCTCGTGCATTCAGCAGACAGTCGCCTCACCGCTGCGATCTCGCGAACATTGAAAAAGGTGTTGTCAACCGATCAATTGGATGAGCTCGACGCCGCGCTCATGTGCATAGCCCCTTTGATCACGAACTTTGTCTTGTCGTACGACTTTTTCGTGCACGGCGTGACGCTGCAAGACAAGACATACTTGCCGCTTCCTCGGCCGCGCGCGCTCACGGCGGTGATGCACGTCGCGCCGCCAACGTCCACACAAAAATTTGTCTTTATTGATACCGCATTCGACAAGATTCTTTCGAATCATAGCGGGAAAGGCGCAGCGCAAGCTACGCGGCTCCTTGCCGACACTGTTGCGCAAATCAATTCGAAAAATTGTTGGGCGGCGGGTCGAGTTGAAATTTCGCCGAAACCGTCCACAGTCGTCGGAGGCATCGAATTATACAGCGTCCGCGTTGCAGGCAAAGAAGTGGGCGCAACACCATTTCGCGTCACTGGGTCAAAGGGACATCAGGGTAGCGTACCCTCTGTCGCGGATATGATCAATGACTTTGTTCACTGGCAAGATGCAGACGAACGATCGCAAATAGTCAAGCAGTATGCTAAATACAATGGGCTTGTTGATGGTTATTGGAATTCTGTTGTCAAAGTGCTGCTCAAAAACAAGGATGCTTATCGCGAGCTTGTGTCGTTTTGGCGCAACCACGCCAATCCTATTCCATATGTGGTCAAGGTGCACAAGGTGCGTGCGATGTTGGATGGCATACTGGGGAAGAAAAAGATGGGCCGCGACGTCGACGGCTACGTGCACGAACGCGTGATCGCAGATCTATTAAATCCAAATGTCAATGTGAGCCTGCGCGATGATGGGTCTGACAATTTGCAAACACAATTCGAACAAACTAAAGTCGTGATCTTGACAGGCGAGAAGATTCTAAATCAATTCGATTCTAAAATGAAAGAATTGCATTTGGAATTGAAATGATGTCGTACAGTGTCGTACAATTTGACTTCCGACCTGGTATAAAGGGGTCCCTGCCAAAAAAGCAAAAACCTTATTCTAACACCCACCATCGCAAAGAAGAGAATGTCCGACGACTTTGACACAACTGCCGAGATGGTCGATCAAGAGCCGCCATTTTGGATCAAGCATGGCAACGCCAGGAGTGCGCTGTGCGTCAAGGGCCCGCTACTCTGCAAGAAGAAAAAGAACAACGCATTGCGGGTTGATAAGATCAAGCCGCTTTTGGATCTGGAAGAACAAGACGGTTTGAGTCTGGAGACGCTTGCTGCAAAGCTTAACGAGAAGTGCAAGACCTACGAGCAAGCGGTCGCCATGTACAATCAGGGTTTGAAGATCAAGTCGTTCAAGCGCAAGCGCGTGGTGGTGGATGTGTCGAGCGACATTGAGGAAGACAGCGTCAAGAAGGACGATGAAGATGACGACGCTGCCGTGGTGGCGGCACCTCAGCCGCGCTATTCAATTTTCGACCAGATCAAGAAGGTTGCGCTCGAGTGCACGGAATCCTCCACCGCAAACTTGACCAAGTTGTCCGACGAGAACCGGGACCTCAAGAACCGGCTGTATGCCAAGCACCAACACGAGGTGGCCAGCGAGCGCCAGGCCAAGGTGGGCATGGAGGCCGAGATCGAGCGCCTGCGAACCGAGGCGGCCAGCGAGCGCCAGGCCAAGGTGGGCATGGAGGCCGAGATCGAGCGCCGCGCAACGCCTGCCGAGCTGGCGGCAGACAAGAACAAGATGGAGGGGTTCTGCAAGACCGTGCCGCTGCTCAAGCAGCGCCTGGCTCGCGCCAACGTGGCGATGAACGAGGGCAACTATGATCGCGCGCGCGAGCAGATCGAAATGGTCACCGAGCTCTTTTCCATTTGCGATGCGTACTCGTCTGCTTTTTAAACAATTTTGCGATGGCCGCCAATCATTCTTGCACACCACTTGAGACTCCGACATGCTTTCACGGCACTCGCGGCATTCACGAGTACATATCGCACATTGTAACTCAGCGCAATCATGAGGATCGATTGACACAGCTTCATCACCCAGTACTTGATGGGTTCGAATGCAGCATAGTATCGCTCGGCTGCTTGATCGCGATTGGCCACGCGACAGAAGAGCATGCCCGAGCTGCTGACCAGCACAATGACAAACGCAGAGACAAAAACAAGGAATTGTTCCGAGAGCCTTTGTTGCATGATGTTTCTGTATATTGGTTTGACAAAAATTGATCATGGACAGGAAGTCGAACCCGAAGGCGGGCGACATATGCTGACGCGCGCAACGGTATCGCCAAATGAATCGACGCGTATGATAAAGACCGGGTGAGTCATATTTGCACCATACGCTGCAAACCTTCCTCCAACGACGTTGACGAGGGCCAGCAGTTGTGTGCGATCGTTCGTGATCTGTCCGATTCTCATATTGGCGTATGAATGCACTGCAACAGTCCTTGACCTTAATTTTTCAAAGAATGCTGTATTCGGCGTTCGATATGAGATGTAGTACGCCGGCCACACTGACACGGGTGGCCCGGTGTTTACAACTATTCGAATCATGTTTTGTCGCATGCGATATTGGGCCGGCAAGACGTATGAAGTCCACATGTTGATCGGAAGCTGCGACGTGTTGAACTCGCCCCCAGCAATCGGGGCTGCCCAGCCCAGTCGCCAGTTTTGAGGAGCGTTCAGACAAGTGTCACCGCTCCCCATGGCACACACGGTGTCGCCGTACTCGTCCGTACCTCTCCGACTGTGCCGGCTGCCGACATTGTGTTGCAGTTCGTGAAAGATCGTGGGCAAGTGCAGATATCCATTGATCCAAACGTTACATCGCGCTGCATTCCAACATCCCACGTTCGCCAGACCCGCAAACGGACATGACGACCACTGTGGCAAAAGCGCGATTCGCCGGAGCCCCGGTTGGGTGGGCAACGACACATTTAAAGTTCTTACAGCATAATTTTCGGCATATTCCATCAGACCGTACAGCTCGGCATCTGTGCATCGAGAGGACAAGTTCCACGCAACGCCCCTGGAATTGACTCCTTGACATGGTACATTGATGACTTGAGGCGCGACTAAATTCAAAGATCTTCTGAACAGTATTCTTCCAAATGAACATCGCTCGAGATACTGTTGCATCGTGTAGTTTGTCGCATTGTTCCAGTACCACGAGCGCATCAGCGTCGTGACGTTGGCCGCTGGTTTGAGCCCACAATACGAAAGGGCAAAGATTATCGAAGATATGTTTGTCGGCCGTGTGAATATTACATCTTGACTATCAACGCGATATATGCTCGAGAGCAAAAATGGCATAAGCAAAATCAACGAGAGCAATTTCATAGTATTTGTACAGCTAAGGCAGAAAATATTTGGACAGATGGTTTTGGTGCAAATATGATGGAATGGTAGGCATTTCGCTGTAAGCCCTTTTCGGGCTTCACACCCCTTGATGGGTGGAGAATGTTTGTTTGGTGGCAATCATGTCTTTGTGCGAGCACGCTTGTTCTGTGTCTGCCGCTTCTTATCCTGCTGGGCCGCACGCTTTTCCGCCGCAAGTCGCTTGCGTTCAGAACCTTCGTACACCAGCGGCAGGGGCAGCCGCTCACAATCGCACTTGTAATGCACAAAGATGCCATCGGCGCCGTGCTCGTCGCGGTCGCGAGTCTCCAGACATTCTGGGCAGAACCGGAGTCCTCTAGCGTAGCGAGCAAACGCTCCATCTTCTTTCCTCGCGGTGGACGCAGCCGCCTTCTGTTCTTCCGTCTCGCCGCTGTGTCCGTCCATCGTCCAGTTCTGTACACAGCGGATCTTGCTGTAGGCCCGAATGGTGGACTTTTTGCAGCGAGCGATGCGCTTGACCAGGCGCTTGCTGTGAGTGCCGTTGACCAGGCCGTGCCGGACGCTCCGTAGAGGGCGGTTCTTGTCGTGCCGCACCTCCACGAACCGCGGGCAGCCGAGCGTCCGGAGGCGCGTCGCGCAAAGGTACGACACCTTGCCTTGCTGGGCGCACTTGGCGCACCCGGTGGACGTCCCGTACTCGCTGCACTTTTCGACCCTGAACCACCGCGACGCCCGCTCCTCTAAAGATCCGATAGTCGGCACGGGCGCGTTACCTTTGCCGCTCGCTTCAAACTTGGCGTCACCGAATACCATGACTGCGCTTGCGATTTCTTTTGCTGAAAAATGTTGTGACAATTCGTTTTTGATTCGCCGGAAAAAGTGGTCTTGGACCCGCGTCTTGCCGACCATGTTCCGGAAGCGAAAGCCACGCACTTTCCGGCGCATGGCAAATGTCCAAGCCAACTCAGAGTCTTTGGCGAGTTCGGCTGCGCGCGCCAAGATGTCTTGCAGGCACGTCGACCTTGTCCTGCACGCCTGCGCCATGCGCTTGTCCACGGCTTCCAAGCCACTTCGTTGCCGCATCTTGCGCAAGAGCCGTTGTCGCCGCCGCACGCCCGACTGCGTGTAGTGCGCACCCGCCGTCAGTTTGAACTGCATTCTTTTTCCGTTGGGATAGCAAAAAGGTCGGCCTTTGTACATGACGCACACGTGCATCGGCTGGACGCGCCCGGTGTCCACGGTCAGCACCAAGTCAGGCACGTGCCGAGGCGCCCGGTTCTTGCGCGCCTCGGCGGCTTTCTTTTCGTCTGCTTTTTGCTGTTCGCGCGTCCGATACTTGGCGGCTCGAGCTGCTTCGCGCTGCTGCAACGCGTCTTGGCTGAGCGGTTTGGAAAAGTGGAGTGAAGCCGTCACGCCGTCAGTGTTGATGGTGCCGGTGAAAGCTTCTGCCATGGCGCTGCCGAATTGTTTCCGGATGGCCATACGGAAAAAGCTCATGGCAACGTCTTTGTGCAGGTCCTCGTGTACATCTTTAAACAAAGATGGCATGTGCTTTACCGCGAATCGTTGCCAGTCGGAGCTATCGATCTGGACAGCAAGCGCTTGCCGTTTGTGCATGGGCGCAAGCTGTAAGCCGCGACCGGCACCCTTTCGAAAGCGACAGCTGCTATCAGGTGCTGACGCCATAGATTGGCGTTCCGCTGCAAAGTGCTGATCGACTTTTTTGACAAAGAGCATGGCGCGCCAGATGTTGTCTTTTAGATGGCTGTCAGTCAGCTTTGCATCGGGGTCGCCAAGGTTAAGGTCGGCACGTACCTCTCCAGCGATTGCAACGACGTTAGCATTTCGGTTGGCACCGTCGGTAGTCGAAGCCAAACCTTCGAGTATAAGCTTCAGCGCAGCCGCGACGCCGGCATAGGCGGCCGAACCACCTTCTTGCATGTCTAGATCTTCATCGTCTTGAACGCCGGTGATTGTACTACCCACCAAGCGCGAGACAAGGTATCGCCGGATGCGTTGTTGCATACCATCGTACAGTATGAGGTGGTTGGTGAACGCAGTATGGTACAACTGTGCAGCTGCGGTCATGACATTTCCGACGTGACTGGGGGCTTCTAGCTGCGGAAAGTATGGCGCCCACTCTTTCAGCTTTGCTCGAATGGCCTTATTCTCGGTGGTACAGTTTTTAACTCCGACAGTATAGCAATTTCTGAAAAACGTGGCGTTGCTGTCCCGAACATCCGGTAGCGTTGATTGGATGATTTGTTCCTCGGAGATGTCGGCGTCGTCATCTTTTGCATTGTCTCTTTGATGTTTTGCTTTTGCAGCTTTGCGCTTTTTGTTCTCTTGACGGACACAAAAGACACGATCGCTCTCTTTACGAACACTGGTTGCTTCACGATCCAGCAAATCGGTCAAATAGGCGTTGACAAAGAGACTGCGTTGTTCGGCGATGCGGGAAACTTTGCCAACGACATTGTCCACTTCCGCGAGCGCTTGCTCCTTGGCGCTCTTCTCTAACTCTGAAAACAATCCTTGCAACGTCACGATGCGGCAAAACTCATGGCTGTTCTTTTTCTCTTTGTGTTTGGCAGCAACATCGGCGCGTTTGGCCTTTGCAGCCGCTTGCTTGGGCGTAATGAGCCCATTAGCGACTGCTGCCTCAAGCCAACCCTTGCGAGTGTCGGGCCGCTTGCCTTTTGCAAATTTCAAGCCGGCACACAATGTCTTGAGCTCTGGTAGAGAAAGATACGCGGTTGCTGTATTTTTTTCGTCCATGCGCCCATTGGCTTCTTTGCTTTTGTCAGTGCCAAGACAGCCTTTAAGAGTGTTGTGATTTTAGGTATCTATCCCAGACCGCGCTGAACGTGGACTCAAAGGCGCCGGCACACGACCGGATGCTTCTAGAAACACGCGATTCAAAATCTGAGACATTAAACTTTTCCGATGGCAACATCTTGCCATAGTGATGTTTACAGGTTGCAAACACATGCTCCACGGGCTGAAATTCCGGCGTGTATGGAGGCAAAAATATTGCTTTCAGTGCGCTGGCTTCATATGCTTGTTTGACGGATACTGTTGTGTGGAAGGCGGCATTGTCCATCAACAGTCGCTTCTTGCCGGTGTTGGCAAGATGTGTGCGTATGAAATTGGCGTAGCGCTCGCCGTTCATGGTCTCTCTGTATACTTGGTGCGCCACAATTCCAGAAGCACTCACCGCCATTATACTCCCGCATGAACATTTTGGTACACCCCGACGTGTAAATCGCGGTTGTCTTAGACCGTCTAAATGCTCAGAGGGATGTATATAGGAGCCGCGCACAAGCTCAGTCCCAGCCCTCAAAGGCCAGCAACCAGCACCATGCGCGCAGCGTACTCGCCAATGCCAAGGCAAAACCCACATCCGCCTTGACTGCCAGGTTTTTAAAGTCGATACTGTGCTTGTTGTACTTCATGGTTACATCAATGAAAAAAGAGGTGTCCAAATTCTTTTTGGCAAGACAATAAAGTAGCATCACAAAAATTGGTCTGTATCGACCCAAAATCAATTTTTGACATTTCAATCGAAAAACTCAATCTCCTCGTCCAACTTGCGCACGCCGCTAAATTTTTTTTGGTACTGTACTGTACTGTACCGCAGAAGCCGCGGCTCTGCGTACTTAATACTCCCGCATGAACATTTGACGTGTAAACCGCGGTTGCCTTAGACCGTCTAAATGCTCAGAGGCAGGAACCTCTCTTTTTCACCACCTCTCTCTCTGAAAGTCATATGGGGAACAATAGCGGCGATGCCCTGTATGATATCATCAGATGGAACTCTGAGCTCTTGAGCCCGCAGCGGCCACGGCAGCACGGCGAGGGCCTCTTCAGCGCGCTGCACGTCGACGTCGATCCGGAAAACATTGTCAACATCGCGTCCTTTGTGGGCGGCCTCGTGCAGCGTACGGGCGGTGTTCAAGTGCTGCGCCTGTTTGTCAACTTTCACCCCGACATACCGCACAGCACGGTCGTCAGCATGCTAAACATGCTGCACCGAGAGCTGCACCCCGAGTCCATGATTGTGTACGGTGAGGAGATTGAGTGGCCCGACTCCCCTCTGCCCAAAGGAGCGCTTCGCTTCCTGGACCACCGGCCATGCAACCGTCCCGCCATACTGGCGGCGGCCGACGACCTCGAAACGCACGGCCTCATGATCGTGGTCGACGTTGGCGACGGCGAATACAAGGCGTTCCTGTACGTCGATGTGGCGCGCTTGACCCGGCGCATATGGCGCAAGCTCGGGAAACGGGATCCGTTCAAATGCTTGGACTCAGAGGTCGAAGACGACATGTTTGCCGAGCCGCGTGCGGATCGGGCCCCGCTCGTCATGGATTATGCCGGGCCCTACAAACCGTCCACGAACGGCGAGCTGAGCGATCCCGGATGCTGGGACGTGGTCGAGACCATGGACGTCGGCGGCTTTTACACGGACACGTGTGAATCGCTGCGCGACATTGTGACGCGCGAGTTTTTCAAGGACGACGAGTACACGGACGACGTCGTGCTGACGTGCTCGGTCATGATTGTCGATGCTGGCCGGCGCCCGGCAAGCTCTTGCACTGCCGCGACAGTGTCAAGGACGAGATGTGGTTTTGAATGCATGGTTCAAATATCATCAACGATTTTTGGATTTTCCGCTGTGGATGGTGTCACGCTGTTGGTGAAGTTCAAAGCTCCAGTATGTGGTACAGAGTACATGGTCAAATGCTACTGTCTGCATTTAGTCGAGAAAAGAAAGTGTAACATTTTGTTCATGTCGGAGTATAACCGTGCCACCAGTCACAGAGACACGCTGGCTCGTGCGAGTCGGTCATTGTTGATGATAAAAAACACAGATGTTGATTCGCAAGTGACGCTTACTTACATTTGATAGCACGCCGCGCTCGTCCAATCGAACGATTGAATTTGTGCTTGTAAAGGTCCGGTCAAAGCTCCGCCACCTCGCGGCAATGCGTTACTTGCAAGGGCATACAAGCTCACGTTTGATGCCAACATTCTTTCTTTGAACATTGTACACAAAAAAGAGTACTATGTGAAAGCCGTGTCGATGATTACCAAGATTTCTTGCAAATGATTGACGAGCAAGCGCATGCAAATTCAAAAACTTTCAACTTGTTTAATCGAAAAATTCAATTTCTTCGTCCAATTTGCGCTCGCCTTGGATCGCCACGTCAATATCAGGAATGTGCATATCGAGTGCATCAATTGCGCATGACCCATCTTGGGCGTCGGAGCTTTCCACCAGCAAATTTGCGGGGGCGGTGGACTCGAAATTGCGAGTCACGAATTCGTCCATGGCAATCTGCACGTCGCCCGTGCCGCACGGCGCGATCTGGCCCAGCATCACATTTGCCGACACACCATTGATCTTGTCGTGCTCGGCAAAGACGCCCGCCTTGATCAGCTTGTCAGTCGTCTCCTCGAACGAACATTTAGCCAGCGGCCCGATGTCGCCGCGGTTGATACCATGCCGATTCACCGACAGAATGGTACCTTTGTTTGTCATGACATCAACAAGTAGAGCGATGTGCCTGTAATTGACCGCGATTGAATCCAACACCTCGACAATTTCATTGTAGAGCGCCTGGCGCGCCGCCTCGATTCCAAAGACTTCGTAGATTTCATTGACGTCATTGGTTGTCGTGAGCGCCGCGTTGACCAAGGGGTGGCTCATGATCCCTTGGATGTTGGTGCCCTCGGTGATGACGATCCATTCCGTTTTGCTCTCAAAGATACGAGTCATCGGGTTGTATACCTGATGTTTCTTCTCTTCCAAAGCAGCCTTTTCAATGTTGACCAAGCCCTTGATCACCATGCCCTCCAATATATTGTACTCGAGGGCTTTGAGGTCGGTCAGCATGTCGTCGCTGTTGTCTTCGATCAGCGCGGACGCCGAGGCCGCGCCCGAATCGTTCAATTTGACGCGCATGATGAGCTGCTCTGCATTGTCGTCGCTAAACACGCACGAAATCATGTCGCCGTAGAAATTGTCCAGGACGTGGTGGACGGTGATCATGTCGATGTCGTAGCGCAGCATCTTGTCACGGTCGAATTCCATGCGCATCAGCCACGGGGTGTGTGACGATTGCTCATGGGCCGAGTTTGCGCCAACGCCGCCCAGGCCGGCCGAGATCTCCTCGTTGAACATGCGATAGAGCTCGATGAAATCTTTGTCATCTGGTATACCGGAATCGAAATCGTTGGGGTCGAAATATATTTTTGATGATTTGACAATATCTTTGAAGCGCACGATCCTCACGTCGTTCATGATGTCCATGCACGCCTTCTTGTCGTGGTTGACTTGGTCGGACAGGAACACTTTCATAAAGGGCGTCTTGATTTTTTTGGATACGGCCAGGAGTTCGTTCAGCCGGGGGACGCCGCGCACAGCCTTCGATGCGGCTGACACACCGGACATGTGGAAGGTGTCCGAGGCGTTTAGACCATTGAACAGGGCAAAATTACGGGTGCCCTCAATTGTGAGGTCGTAAACGTGGGTCTTGTTGTTGGGAATTTCGTCAATCGTCATGATTTCATCGTAATGGACGCCTTCTTGTAAAACTCTCTCCAACACAGTGACGTCCTCTGTTGTGTTTGCCGTCTCGATGAGTTCGTGAAGATTGTCACGGTGGACCAGATGTTCGCCTGTAGAGAGTGTCACCGGAATCATATCATGGCGGGCGTAGCGCCACTCGCGACGTATTGATGAATATGTGTCAAGGACGTGTTGCTTTTTGTGCAGCGTCAGTTTAACGACCGACGCAAAGTGCGTGGCGTTGCCGCTGCTGATCCTGAGGTTGTAGCACTGGAGATGGTGATCTTCTTTGGGAGTGCCGTGGTACTTGATTTCAGAAAAAATGTTGAAACGCACAAGGAGTTGTTGGAAATCTTCCAAAAGGCCTTTAGATACTGATGACGCCGACACGACTCCGTGAACACCAATGTGACCATCGCCGCAAAAGTATCCATCGATGAGTCCGAGGGCGAATTCTTCAGAACCGGCCAAGAACTCAACCGGCAGCCGCTTATTCGGCGCACCGTTGCCGCAAGCGCGTGTCATGAGGGTCGCTAGGATGACCGAGTGAATACGCACCGTCGCCGTATGGCCCCTCTCATCATGCCGCTCGTCCATGTGCCAGTTGCACTTCCAGCGCTCACAAAGAAGCTTGATACGGTCTTGGTATGTAATGTCGACATTGGAGATGAGCAGGTGCTGTTGGTAATCGTCAGTGGCAGGTCGCCCGTCCGATGAGCAGCAGCACCCTTCGGCCAGGTAGGCGCCCACGAAGAAGCCAAAGTCGTTGTCGAGAGGAATCTTCTCGGGCACGATTGACGTCGTGCCCTTTTGCGCTTTTGGAAAGACACAACCCGGAACATAGTCGACGAGACGCGTGGACACCAACAAGCTATCCGACCGGTTGTGAGGCACCATGAACTCCTTGCCGTATCCCTCCTTCCACCAAGTGCGGGTCTTCTTGGAGAGCGCCAGCGCCTTTTCCACTTCCGAAGAATACGCAAACTCGTTCTTTGGTAGGTACTTCGAAATGTCCCACGCCTTGATTTGAGCATCCTCCACGGGCAGCACATGTGAGATTGGCAGAAAATCGCCGACCTTGATATCTTCGCCGTCCACTTGCACGATCTTGTTGTTGCGGCGCATCAGGAAGCTCTTGGCCTTGGTCGCGATGACCTCGCGGCCGCTGCGCGTCGTGACTTTCAGAAGAGTGTTCGACCCGTCCTTGTTGACGACTGGGTGTTTTGTGACTGCCTCGACCTCGCGCCACGTGATCTTGCCGTCTTCATCGCACGACAGAATCTCAAAGCGGCTCTTAGCCGCGCCGTCTGGAAAAGCGGAGCCAGGAATAGCAGGCGGTTCTTTGAGCCAGCCGAGGTAAGTATCGTTGGGGTGCGTCTCAAGCTTCTTTCCTGCGGGAAGAGTCTTGAGATACCCTTCGATGAACTCGCCAATCTTGACGCGCTCCAGCACGGAAGAGTCCCGGCGAAGGAGGAGCTCGGTGTCGTAGTGCACGCTGTTCAGCACCAGTTGCGTCGCTGGCTCGCCCAGCGATTGCGCTGCCACGACGCCCACCATCTCGCACGGTGTGACAAGGCTGTCGTAAAACCTCTGCTTGATTTGTTGGACGACCTTGTCAAAAGCGTTCTTGGTGAGGTGATGGAATCCAATCACGCGCTTGGGTGAGAGGTAGGCGCGGAGGAGAATTTGGAACATGCGGTTGGCAGGGCAGGCTTTGGTTACCGTCAGATTGGCGGTGAGGTCGTCGAGCGCGTCGAGCACGTGGAGCGGGTGGAGGTCAAAGGAAGCGCTCAGCCCGTGCTTGGCGTAAGTGTTTCCGATGTTGGTCATGATTCGAAGGAGCGGAACCGGGTAAGTGATACCGGTTTCGAAGCGGCCTTGATGAACTTGAGTGATAAAGTGCTCCCGGTCCTCGACGACCTGGTCGAAATGTTGTTGCATGCGCTGCTTGAGTTGATCTTCATCTTTTTGGAGTTGTTGATAGAGATCCTTTGTCACGATGGGCTCGAAATCTTTGATGCCGTCGGTCAGATTATAAATCGCCATGAGCTTGTCAAAGTCCATTTGGATCGTCGGAATCGTCTGGCTCTCGAGCTTGCATGCGTCCATGCCGTCTTCGCCGTAGAGGTACTGGATGATCGCACCAGATGCGTTGCGAACGCTCATGTCGTAATAGACTTTGCAGTCCTCCATCGCCTTGACCAGCTTACGTTGTATGTACCCGGTCTCGCTCGTCTGAACAGCCGTATCTATCAGGCCTTCACGGCCACCCATCGCGTGGAAGAAAAACTCCTGCGGCGTCAGGCCTTTGATGAACGAGCTCTCGACAAACCCGCGGCTCTCCGGGCCGTCGTCGAATTTAGTGTAATGCGGCAGAGTCCGCCCCTCGAAGCCGTACGGAATACGACGACCATCCACGTTTTGTTGGCCGACGCAGCCAATCATCTGCGCCACGTTGATCTTGTTGCCCTTGGATTTCGAAGTAATCATGTTGATCATGCGGTTCGTGTCGTCATTGATCTCCGCTGCGCCCAGCTCGCCGACGTCCTTGTTGGCTTTATTCAGGATCTCGTTCACGGTCGTTTCGAAATGGTCGTGGTTGTTCTTTGTCGTCAGGTTTTCGAATTTACCTTCGTGGAGAGTGTGAATGATGTCGTACACCTGGACCTTCATCTTGTGCGCAATGTCGCTAAAAGAAGAGAGCGTCTTTTCGGGCATGATCAGATCGCTGATGCCGACGCTAAAGCCGTCATAGACGAGCCAGTCGCAAATTAGACGCTGAGTGTTGTCAAACAGCAGGCGCGCCTCGTCGGTGCCGTACTCGTTGACCACCTGGTGCACGATGCCGCGCGTGCGGTCTTGGTAGACGTCCTTGGTGAGCGCGCCGGAAAGAATCTGGCCGTTGCGAATTTGGATCGACAGATTCTCGTTCTTTTTGGATTCGTCCTCGTTGGGCGTGTCGACTTTCTTCTCTAGGTTGATGCGATCCGGCAGAACCATGCTGAGAGCCTGGCGGCCTTGCCAAAACGGCACGTCGCCGATGCGTACCGCAGCTTCGGGGACGGTACCGTCGAAACGGGTGATGGAAGCCAGTAGATTGAAAAAGAGGCGTTGGTTGATGAAAACGTTCTTCTTGGTGAGGCGGTAGACGCCCAAGCACACGTCCTGGACGATCGAAATGATGGGCTTGCTCTCGCGGGGCGAGATAATTTGAGTGGGGACGGCGGCGAGCTGGCGAAGCTCCTCCATCGTTTGTAGCGATTGTCCCAGATGTGCATTCATCTCCGCGCCACATCGGGAGTTCAAGGACCCCCGATTTTGTGGCACCGGCTGGGTTTGGTCCAGCCGACGGACTATACCTTAGGCCTTCATTGGGCGCTGGCTAGGTGCCCTCAGACCCACAACCATCTAGTCTCTGAACCTTCTCCATAGGCTTTGCCGTGGCGGTTAGCCGCCGCGCCCTTAGGAGCTTGGCTGCGGATTGCCCAATCCCGAAGCGTTTTTACCGTTGTGGCCGACTTTCGCCGGGTTCCTCGCCGCGAGTTTCCTCGCGAGAGTGGTAGCTTCGGGCTCTAAGGGTGTTCCCGCAATTTGGTCGTGTCGCAGTCTCAGTAGACCACTAGGTAGTTATATCGAACCGCATTGACTGCACTACCAATGCGGTCCGGAGGGGCTTCCACTGTTTTTCCGCGCCAGGTGATTATCACCCTCAACCTGGCGGGCAGCTACCTGTTGGGGACAAGATGTACGTAATCTGGACTCAGAAGCTCAGAAGCTTTGTCGCCCGATCACATAGGAAGAATTCCATCCCCGTCGAAATCCGCGTTGAAGCTCGGTGTGACGCAGACATTAAGCCGAAACGTGTGGTACGGCATCACGCGGACGCGATGCGCCATCATCGACATCTTGTGGAGCGACGGCTGCCGGTTGAAGAGCACGACGTCGCCGTTGCGCAGGTGGCGCTCCACCACGTCGCCGTACTCGAGCACTATCGCCGCGCGGTCCAGGTTCTTCAGTCGCTTGGTCACGCCCAGGCTCGTGATACGAATGTGCTTGGCGCCGGGGTACACGTCGGGGCCGTTGCGCACCAGGCGGTACATTTCGTCGATATTGTATTTGGTCACGATCTCAGGGAACGTCATGTTCATCGCGATTTTCAGGGGCACGCCCAGCTCGTCGATCGAAATATTGGGGTCGGGCGTGATGACCGAGCGCGCCGAAAAATCCACGCGCTTGCCCATCAGATTGCCGCGAATGCGGCCCTCCTTGCCCTTCAGACGTTCCGTCAAAGAGCGGATGGGCCGGCCGGTCTTTTGCTGGGCGACGGGAATGCTCGGGTGCGAGTTGTCAATCATGGTCGCGACTTCCCATTGGAGGAGCGCCGTATACGCGTCGATTTGGTCCTGCGACTGAGCCAGTGTCTTTTCTGCGATCGACTTTTCGATCTTTTGCGCCAAGTTCTTGTTGACCTTGACAATCATGAGGAGCTTGTGCGTCAAGTCGTCCTCCTGGCGCTGGCCCGTCTCGGTGCGCACGCTGGGCCGCACGGCGGGCGGCGGCACTGGTAGCACGGTGCAAATCATCCATTCCGGTCTGTTGTACTTGGGGTCAAAGCCGAGCGCCTCGGCGTCGCGGTCCGACACCCTCCTAAGGATTTGCAGCACGTCCTCGGCCGACAAGACTATTTTCCTGTTGTTTGCGATATTGTTGTTATTGTTGTTATTGGTGCCGCTGCTGGTAGAGCCTTCTTCAGTAGTAGGAGGAGCTGCTGCCAAAGTCGCGCCTGCGGAAGATGCAGAGTCTTTCCACTCGAGCCCGATTTTCAGCATGCCCTCGCGTGTGACCTGGGGCTTCTTGATGCCGCAGCCGTCGGTCGTACACTGGCCGCAGCGCTTGACCTTCATACACGCTTTGAGCATGGCTTCCCATCGCTTGTGGCGCAGGGCCTTGCGATAGGCGCGAAACTCGGGGGCATCGGGGTCGACTAGAAGCTTGGAGCACCGAAAGCACACGCAATTCATCAGCTTTTTGACAATGTCGAAGAATTGCACGTAGAACACTGGTTTCGCGAGCGTGATGTGGCCGAAATGGCCGGGACAGAAAGAATGCTTTTGCCCGCAGGTCACGCAAGTCTTGTTGGGCTCGATGACGCCCATGCGCGGGTCAAAGAGGCCATTATAAACCGGCTCGTTGCCATTAAACGTCTCGGATTTGAATACTTCGGCGTACGATCTTGACTGAATCTCGTCGGGTCCCATGATACAAAATTGAATGCCGACCACGGTGTCATAGTCGCGGTCGTGCGATAATTCTTTGTAGAGGGACATTTTGAATAGAGGTGGTACACTATTGTTTATTAACAAAGTTTTGTTGTGTCTTTAAGCGTTTGCGGGATTTTCTCAGCGCCAAGCTCAATGATCCATTTATGATTGACGCGTCCACGCGTACTCCAAGTTGGACGCGTAACAATGCAGATTTACATTCCCGTCAAAACATTAATACATAAAGACTTCGTTCAATACATAATCACAAACAATTGAGATGGACTTATTCTTTGAATTTTCCGAGAAGCCCGTTCGCACGTACACTGATAAAGATGGGGTTTGGGGACTACAAGAAGACAAATTTGTTTCAGTGTTGGATGTAATTTCAGCAATCACAGAAGTTGCAAATATCAGGAACGTGTTGGCCGGCGTGCGAAATGCACATCCAGAAGTTGCAGAAAAAATCAAAAGTATCCTTCTTCCTGGTACACGTAGTGCAACCGCCATGGCAACTGTGGACACGGTTATCGAAGTGATCATGTTGTTGCCGGGTAAGCGAGCGGCAGAATACCGTGCTGTTGCTGCAACTACACTTCGGCAATTTCTGAATCCAACCGATGCCGTGATCGATGAACTCCAATTACGCAAGGAAATGATTGCAGCCAAACCACTTCGCAATAACTTGTTGTCAATTACAAATGAGAAAACTGTATCCTTGCCGTCAAGAGCAATTCCAACATCGCAGATTTACGTTCGTGTCCGTTATCCAGAACAATACGTCCAACCTGACACTGGTAAGAGCCGTTTTATCATGATGACTGATAAAATCATCAAGTTTGGAATTACGCATGATATGAACGACAGAAACAACGCGTACAACAGATTCGGATTGGATAATGGATTTATGGCGTACAGCTTCGAGACATCACTTCGCCACGAAGCGCAAGCAATTGAAACCATTCTAAAAGGTGACTATAAACTGATTACTATTGGGACAAGCTTTGAATATGTGGACGCGCAGCAATTGGCAGGACTCCTCAATGTACCATATCAAGAGGGCGACTACAACTCATACATGAAGGTAGCAGAGTGTTTGTTTCGTCGAATTGTGAAGCTTGCAAGGCAAATTTGGCCAGAAAAGTACAGCACGGCGGACGGGGTTGCCTACAGCATCGTTGAATCAATAATTCCCGACAATCCAGGTAACAGCCAAGTTATGTTTGTTCAAAACAAATATGCTTTATCGCCCGAAGATCTTGGGACGTCGGTTGCTCATGTAGAGACATTGTTGAATGAAGAAAAGAAGGCACACGACCTAACACAACAAAAACTGATACGAGTTGAAATCGAGAATCGACAGCTAAAAAAGTTCCTCCCAAAATCTAATATTAAACCCATTGTCCTGAACAAGCGATCGAAGGGTGCCATCATCGCGCGCGACATTGTCACTGGTAGAGAGGTAATGTATGCCAGTGTCGAAGGTGCTGCGCGACAATTTAATTATACCCCTGCATCAATCCGGAGGTCATTCTTGGGCCATGCGCGACAATTGCGCGGTTTCCACTTCCGCACACAGGGTCAACAATTCTGGATGCCTCCTGAAGGCTTTGAATTTGACCCAAATAATGTGGCAGGGGCTGCATGTGTACCAGTTGCAGCGTCATACAAAGGTATCAATCGGATTCGGTGTTTTGAAAGCATTTCATCAGCTGCCAAAATCTTGAAGGTTGATCGTCGCACTTTGAATGAAGTTGTTGACAAAGATATTGAGTTTGCAGGATGCGTATGGAAATCTGTGCCATCAAGAAATTGGGGCACATGGCATGATGCGCCTACTGTCGGCACGGATTTGCAAAATGAAGCACAACAAGATACGGTTGCTCCGTCATCAATACTATTACAATCAAAACCAAAGGGACAAAAGAAAAATGTGTCAGGTCAGGATGGAAGATGCAATGGCAAAATCATAGCGCGCAATATCAAGACGGGCCATGAAATCATTTATGACTCGTTGACCAAGGCTGCTTCTGCACTCGATTGCTCCGCTCATGCTCTAGCGGAAAGCTTTTTAGACAAGCCAAGGCAGGCAAAAGGTTTTACCCTTCGTGCCATTTTGTCATCAAAATACTGGCAGCCGCCCACATATTTTAAGTATGAGGAAGACAGCATTGAGCATGGGCGTAAAGGATACCTTATTCGTCAGTGCATGAAAACTAATGAGATCACCCTCTATGAAAGTTTTGGTGCTGCATCGCGTATCGAAGGTATTTCCAAATGGGGCATAGCCAGTAATTTTGACTCTGGCAATGTGTACAAAGACTTCATTTGGCGTTCCGCCCGCCCCGAAGAGTACGAGACCTTTGTCGACTTGCCGTCAACCTCAAATTCAACGTAAACAACTTGGAAAAAATGAGCTTTAGACGCGCAATTTTTTCGACAAGATTTTGACATACTTTGGTGGGGAACGAAATCACAAAACAAAAGACATGGCACGGAAAGCCGAGATCATTTTCGTCCACCGGTGGCTCATCATCGTCGCCAATATGAAACATCAGGCAGGTTCAATACTCGATGTGAGGCCGTGCCCGCGCAGCCCGCCGCAATACTCCTCGGCCCTGTCCTGCGGGCAGACCCTTACGACCGAATTGCCGCTGGTATGGGCCTCAAGCATCTTTGAGGTAGCTTCTTCGAACGACATGTCTTTGATGACTCTCATCAAGATCCTTGACACTTCTTTTTTGTTGTGTATGGAATCATCAAAGAGCAGCACTCTGTAGCGTGGCGCTATGTGAAACCTTGGCCGTGCTACCACCACATTCCTCTTTGGTAGAGTCGCCATTGATATATACTCGCGCATAAACATTTTGGTACACCCCGACGTGTGTAAACGTGATGGATTTACAGGAAAGTTTCTCAAGCCGCGCATGCTCATGCATGTGTCTCACAGCCTCGTGATTACACTGAAAGTTCTTCTTGCAAATGTTTCAACAAACAATATTCATCCGCGCGCCAGCAAGTCAAACGTTTCTTCCCCCAACGCAGCTCTCTTGGCAGACTCCAGCGCGCAATCTAATTCGCTCTGCAGCCGCGCGTTTTCTCTGAGAAGGTGCACGACTTCTGCCCGGCTTGCCGCCAACGCGCTCTGGCACGCTGACAACTCTTGTTGGTGATTGGTGCGAACCGTTGCCAACTCCTCCTGGCACGTCGCCAGTGTCGCCTTGGTCGCTTGATGATCGGCATGGGCCGCTGCCAGCGCGGCCCTCATGGCTTTATTGCGGTCATCCCGCGTCTTTCGGACTTGCGCAGCGTACTTCTCGTCGCGCTTGTTGAGCTCGGTCTCGGCCACGAGGGCCTGCGTATTCGACTCGTGACACAACTTGCGCAGCTTTGCCGTCTCGGCCTTCAAAGCGACCACCTCGGCATCCAGAGTCCGCATGCGCTTCTTCGTGTTTTCAGGTGCTCGACGCATCTTTTCAAAGTCGTCGGCCGTCATGAGGATGATGCTGTTGGCGACCGGCACGGGTCCGCTGCCGACGTTGGGCAGCGCCTTGATGCTGTCGTGCACCTCCTTGATGAGGACGCTCTGAAAGAGGTGCGTGGCATCCTTGAAGTCGCCGAGAACCATGCAGTCTTCGTCGTCGTCGGCATACTCGCCAGCAGCCGGTGTGACGACGATGGGATGCGTGAGAATGCGAGCATTGCTGCACGTAGCATCGTCCGCATCGACCATTGTTGCGTAGTATGGGTGCGCGACATCCAGGGGTCAGCTTTATATAGTGCTCGCGCGCTACTACTGTACCGAATAAAGTACATGTACGACATGTCGTACTACACGCTCTGTCACAAATCCTCCTCGGACAAGTCGACAAGATCATCGTCGCCAGACGACGCCGCGCGATCCATGGCCAGTAAAGCCTCGTGAGCTTCTTGCACATCTCGTCGCACTGCGTCCAGCGCAGCGCTTCGCCATTGTTGCATGAAGCGCTGGGCGTCCGCATACGGCAGCGCACGCATGCGACGGACTCGACCGTCTACAAAGATGTCCTTGAAAATTTCCGTCGGACATACAGACAGAGCTTGACGCCATTGCGGCAAGAGTTGCGCATGCAAGATTGTATGAGTGATTTTGGGTAGAGCAGCAAACTCGATGGCGATGGCTTCAAACAGTGTCACGGTCCAAATTTCCCACACACCTTGTGCTTCAAATATCGGCAAAGCGCCGGTCCGTGCAGAAACTCGAGCAAGATCGCGAGACATGAAGTGGAAAAAAAAGAGCGTTGAGTCTGTGATATCATGTGCGAGAATCATGTTGTACATCTTGTACCGCATATTGAAATGACAAGATCAAAACGAAATTCCGAGTGCATCAAAATTCTGAGCTGCGCGGTCCCGGCATAGACGCTGGGTCACCTGTTCCAACAGCTTGATCAATTCAGACTTTTTGCGCGGGCGCGGGTGTGATAGACACGCTAGGTCTGCCATCTTGCGGTACCATGCCATCGAGCTCGGGCGCCAACCATTGCCCAACGGAATTCCCGTGTATAGATGCTCCATGGCGTGAGCGTAAAAGGGGATTTTAGACATGTCCGGGTGTCTTGTACCGACCAGCCGCTTGTTTGGCAAAATGGCATTGACGCCGCCGTTCATGATATATTGTAGAAAGTTGGGATCTGAATTTCTGGGGCGCTCGATCGCACGACACATGTACGCAACGTCAACTGCATCGTGAAAAACAACTTCATTGGTGTGTGTGGTAGATTTCGACAAGGCTTTGACGGCTTGATTGAGCTGCCATGGATAAAACGTATTGTGTTCACTGAGAAAGCCGTTGTGATCTTGGATGTTTATGTGAAAGTTGTGTTGCAACAAGAGCGATGCCGAAAATACCAAAACATGCTTTCCCGGGTATATTGATTCCGTGCCACGATTATGTTTCGTTATCAGGGTGAAGAAAACACCCGGGAACTGATGCGTGGTTGCATGTTCACATGACGGTGGTTCAAGGCGAGAGATAGTTTTGGGATCGACATTGGTGCTGTGTACCAAGTACAAGACGGCATCCGGCAACATGGCTGGCGAGTATACTTGAAGAACAGAAAATCTGCCAGTGGCCAGAAAAACAATATCACTATTGTGTATCTATACTCTAAAAATGCTCTGGGTAAGAAAACTCATCTCCGAACACAGTGCACAGGAAAACGTCTGGTACCTCGAGTTTGCCGTAACACACTTTGACCTCAAGTCCGAAGTTTTGCAAGAAATCGAATCGATAGCTGCAAAGATGCACACATGGAACGAATTTGGAAGCAGCTTTGGTCAGATGTTTGAGCCATGGATTCAAAACAACAAAAAAGACGGCGTTGTGTCGGACCTACTGCGCGACTTGGACAAATGGAGCGCAAAAAATTTGACGCCCGTGGTGCGCAATTCTCTTCAACTTGTCAAGGGCAATGCTGCAGCAAACATCCAAATACCCAAAGTCAACATTTCCATATTCAGATTTCCAGACACCCTAGAAGATCAGCTGGCCATCCTTGCCAAACCGCTGACAGGTTTCATGAACACAGCAATTATGCATGTAATGTACGACATGGGTCATCAGCAAGTGGGATCGTCCAAAAAGGTGCCGAAACGGAGCGGTACCAAGTACCAAAAAACCAAAATGATGCATTGCGATAGCAAAGGCGCAAAACGCGTTGTGTACCTTCGCGACGACGGCGCAAAGTTTGTGAAGAAACTGTCGCGGGCGACGGGAAAAATGCGGTGGGTGCGAGTGTAAAGCGTCGGACATGCACTGTACATGGTACAATCGATGTACTTTCAATTCGACATATAGTTAAAGGTGTATCAAAATGTCCTTTTCGGAGTATAAGTTCAAACCCCACCCCCCCCCCGCCTCCCCGCACCCCCCACAACAAACCCCCCACACC